>Ga0335078_10006574_pt1 | contig 17193 bp, 16 predicted proteins | sample Lox_Sample_32_FD_206711 | JGI IMG/M metagenome (GOLD analysis project Ga0335078, IMG submission 206711) | Soil microbial communities from Loxahatchee National Wildlife Refuge, Florida, United States - Lox_Sample_3.2 | ecosystem: Environmental > Terrestrial > Soil > Wetlands | place: USA... | reverse complement strand
CGAGCCCGTCGATGGAGGGGATCCCAGCCGCCGCGGTCACCGACGCGTCCGAGCCGCCGCCGGAGAGCGGCGCCTCCCCGGACCCGAGGCCGGACGCCCGCTGGCACTCGCCGTACTCGGCGGCGAGCGCCCCGGAGGCCTCGGTCCGCTCCATGGCCGGGCGGGTCACCCCCTCGCGGACCTCGATCCGGGTCCCCTGGAAGGCCGCCTCTCGAGCGGCCGCGGCCAGCCGCTCCACCACCTCCCGGGCGTCGGCGGAGGAGACCACCCGGACGTCGAGCTCGCAGCTCGCCCCGGAGGGAACGGTGTTCCGGGCGGTCCCCCCCTCGATGCGGCCCACGCTCACGGTGACGCCGCGGGCGTAGTCCGTGAGGGCCTGGGCGCGGTCGATGAAGCGGGCGAGCGCCCAGATGGCGTTCCTGCCCTTCTCGTGGTCCCCGCCGGCATGGGCGGCGACGCCGTGCGCCACCGCGTCCACGGAGGCGATGCCCTTGCGCCGGGTGACGAGGAGGTCGCCGGCGCGGCCCGACTCGAGTCCCAGGGCTGCCGTCGCTCCGCGCGCCCGCTCCCGGATGATGGGCTGGGACTCCGGCGAGCCCACCTCCTCGTCGGAGACCACGAGGCCCGCGAGCGGGATCTGGGAAAGCACCCCGGCCTGGGCGAGCGCGCGCAGCGCGAAGACGAGGACCACGAGCCCGCCCTTCATGTCCAAAACGCCCGGCCCCCGGGCGATCGCCCCGTCGCTTTCGTACCCCTCGAAGGTCCCGGGGGGAAAGACGGTGTCGGTGTGGCCGAGGAGGAAGACGGGCGCCCCCGCGGCCGGGGTGGCGAGGAAGAGGTGGTCGCCGAAGCGCCGGGAGGGGATCCGCTCGACGGAGAGCCCCAGGCCGCCGAGCGCGGCGAGGAGGAGGTCGGCCACCGCGTTCGAGCCCGCGCGGCTCTCCGTGAAGGAGTTCTGCAGGACGAGAGGGCGGAGCAAGGCCTCCATGGCCGGCCGCTGGGAGGCGAGCCAAGAGAGAACCTCGTCGAGGGGCTCCGCCATGCGCTCTCCTGGGCGGGGGGTCGGGTCCGCCCGGGCTCGTATAGGGCGGTCCCGCCGCGGGGCGCAAGGGGCGCCCCGCCCCTCGGCCTCGGGAGAGCTTGAACCCGCTCCCCGGTCTCGGCGAGACTCCGCCCTCCTCAGGCGACTCCCGGCCATCCCGGCGGGAGCCGTCCGCCGCGAACGATGGACGGGTGCCCTTGCCGCCGCGCGCCGCCGCGGCCCGGGGCCGGGAGAGAGACCTTGGCGAAGACGGTGGTCGTGAAGATCGGGGGCGAGGTGGTGGACTCGCCGGAGATGGACGCCATCGCCGGGGACGTGCGGGCGCTCCTCGCGGAGGGTCACCGGGTGAGCATCGTCCACGGGGGCGGGCCGCAGGCCACGAGCCTCCAGAAGGCGCTCGGCCTTTCGACCCGCATGGTGGCGGGCCAGCGCTACACGGACGAGGCCACCCTGGAGGTGATGAAGTACGTGGTGGCCGGACGCCTGAACGTGAACGTCTGCGCCCGGCTCCTCTCGAACGGCGTCCTCGGGGTCGGCCTGCACGGGGCGAGCGGCCTCGCGGTGGCGGCGCGCCGGCGGCCGCCGCGGGTGATGGCGGGGGCGGGTCCCGAGCCGGTGGACCTGGGGCTCGTGGGGGACGTGGTGGGCTTCAACCTCCCCTTGCTCGGCGACCTGTGGGCGCGGGGTTACGTCCCGGTCCTCGCCTGCCTGGGCTGCGACGAGAAGGGGCAGGTCCTGAACATCAACGGGGACACGGTGGCGAGCCAGCTCGCCGCCGCGCTCGCCGCCGACGCGCTCGTGCTCGTCACCTCCGCGCCCGGCGTGCTCCGCGACCTGCGGGACCCGGGAAGCCGGATCCCCCGCATCGACCGGGCCGCCTTCGAGAAGGCGGTGGCGGACGGCTCGATCTCCGGCGGCATGATCCCGAAGCTGGGGGAGTCCTTCGCGGTGCTCGCCGAGGGGGCCCGCTCCGTGGTGATCGTGGGTCGGCTCGCCCCCGGCGACCTCACTCGGGCCGTCCTCGAGCCCGGGAGCGTGGGCACCGTGCTCGTCGCCTGACCCCGATTGCCCGGGCCGGCGCGGCGTCGTATGAAGGGCGACCGTGCCTCGCGTCCTCGTCATCGGCCTCGGCAACGTGCTCCTCGGCGACGAGGCGCTCGGGCCGGAGGTGGTCCGCGTCCTCGAGTCCCGCTACCGGTTCCCCGACGACGTGCAGTTGCTCGAGATCGGGACCCAGGGCCTGAACCTCGTCCCCTTCCTGGAGGGGGCGGAGGCGCTCGTGGCCGTGAACTCGCTCCACGCCCCCGGCAGGCCCGGCGAGGTGCGGGTCCTCGACCGAGAGGCGGTGATGCGAGCCGACCCGGAGTACCGCATGAGCCCGCACGCCTTCGGGCTGCGGGCCCACCTCGAGACGCTCGAGTTCGCCGGAGCGGCGCCGCGCCAGGTCTTCGTGGTGGGAGCGGTCCCGGCGGACGTCGAGCTCCGCAGCGGCCTCACCCCTGCCCTGAAGGAGGCCGTGCCGAGGGTGATGGCCGAGGTGCTCTCGGTCCTGGGCCGGCTCGGGGCGGACGCGAGCCCGCGAGAGCCGCCCCTCCCCCTGGACCTCTTCTGGGACCCGGACCCCGTGGCCGGCCCTCCCAAGGGCTAGTCGGGCGCTCCGCTGGCGACCGCGAGGGGCCTCTTCGGATCGGCGGGGTCGCGCGGGGGCCCCTTGAGCCCCAGGCTCTGCCGCAGCCGCTCCTCCGCCGCGAAGACGCGCCGCGGGTAGTCGCGGAATCGCTCCGGGATCCCGCCGCTGCGGAGAAGGGCCGCGACCCGGTTCGGGCCGGCGTTGTAGGCGACGAGCGCCAAGTACTCGCTGCGGAAGGTGTCGAGGAGCCGCCGGTAGTAGAGGACGCCGGCGGGCACGTTGAGCTCCGGGGCGTGTGGGTCGGTTCCGTCGAGGCCGGACAGGGCCGCCTGCCGCCACAGGGTGGCCGGGCGGAGCTGCATGAGGCCGCGGGCGCCCCGGCGGGAGAGCGCGCCCGGGTCGAAGCCCGACTCCACCTCGATCATGGCGAGGACGCGCACGGGGTCCACGCTGGCCCAGTCCGCGGCGCGCAGGATCACCCCGGCGATCCGGGCCGGGTCGAGGTCGCCGGCCTTCCGCATCCGCCGCGCCACGTGCCCCTCGATGGGTGCGAGCCGCTCGTCCCGCTCGACCGGCGAGGCGAAATCCAAGATCTCGCGCGGGACGAGGTCCCTCGGCCCGGCCTGGAACGGGTCCTCGAGCTCCGCCTCCGCCACCTGGGGTCCGGGCCCCTCCTCCGGCCGCTCCGCCACCTCCTTCCATTCCTCCCAGGGAGGTAGAGGTAGGCGCGGGGCCGAGACGGCGCACCCGAGCCCGAAGACCCCGGCGATCGCCGAGATGACGAGTGCGTTGAGCAGCGTCTGGGGTGTCATGGCGTTCCCTCCCATCACACCTATGCCTCTTTGGACCTACCATAAAATGGTCTATACGACTACGGGTATGTCAAACCCACATGGAGTGGGTCAGACTCACACCCAAGCGCAGTCGAGCGGCCGATACGCGAATCCGCATGATTCAAATTAATATAGGAATATTAGTAATTTACTCGTCGTTACCGCATTCCGCTGCAACCGTGCGAAGCGCGGCTTGACTCAGGCGATAGGGACGAGATGCACGCGCTCTCCCGGCTCGACGCGGAGGAGGTTCCTTGCCTCCATCGGGAGATGCACCGACTCGCCGGCGAGGGCGGCCGGCGCGCGCACCGCCCGGAACCGGATCCGCTCGCCCGGCCTCGAGACGCCGACGAGCCAGTCCCCGCTCATTCGGTCCGGCGGCCCGCCCGCCACCCGACCGGTGCGGTGGCCGCGCACGAGGGAGACCTCGTCGAGGCGCGCCTCGTAGTGCGGGCCGCCGTCGAAGGGGTCGATGCGGCCCGCGGGGCGGAAGCCGATCTCCTGAAGGAGCCGCTGGGCGGCGCGGGAGGGCCGGCCCACCGCCCCGAGGCGCCGGCGCACCCCCGGCGGAAGGAGGGTGGCGTAGAGGTCCGCGGCCGGGAAGAGTTGCTGGATGAACTCCTTGTTCCGGCGGCTCATCTTGTCGGCGTCCTGGTAGTCGAGCCCGGTGAAGCGCCGACCGCAGGCCTCCCAGAACTCGCTCTGGCCGTTCTTCGCGAGCGGGGGCATGAGCTCGGCGAGCACGGTTTCCCGGAAGCGGTCCGGGTACATGGCCATGTAGAGGAAGCGGACGTAGGAGAGCTGCTTGCCCGGCTGGGCCTCGCTCCCCCGCTCGGCCGGGCTCACCACCAGGCCGCCCACCTCGGTGGGCCCGTCGAAGTGGAAGCCGAGGGAGAGGACGGGGTGGCGGAAGTGGCGGTCCAGGGTCGAGGAGTAGTGCTCCCGCTCGGCCACGTCGAAGAAGGTGCAGGGGGACTCCCTCGTCCCGTGCTGGGCGATCACCATGGAGCAGCCGAGCACCCGCCGCCGGCCCGGGTCCTCGAGGACGAAGACGTAGCTGCGCCGGAGCGGGTTGCGGATCTGACAGGCGAAGCTCGCCGCCGAGCGCTGGACGATGGCCGCGAGGTCGCGCCTGTCGGCCGGCAGGTTGACCGAGTTCAGCACGCGCGCGAGCTCGTGCAGGGCGCCGAGGTCGCTTCTCTGCACGTCGCGCAGGAGCAGCATGGGGCGGCCCCGAGTTAGCACGGGGTCCCCGGGGTGTCACGGAACGCCCCGAAAGGGGCGACCCGGGTCGGGCCGCCCCGTGGCATGAGGGCGGGATGCGAGCGGTGGTGCAGCGGGTCTCGCGGGCGGCGGTCCGCGTCGAGGGTCGGGTGGCGGGAGAGGTGGGGCGGGGACTGCTCGTCCTGCTCGGCGTGGCGGCGGGAGACGCCGAGGAAGACGCGAGGTGGATGGCCGACAAGCTGGCCCAGCTCCGCATCTTCGTGGACGAGGGCGGCAAGATGAACCGCTCCGTGGCGGACGTCTCGGGGGGCGTGCTCCTCGTCTCCCAGTTCACGCTCCTCGCCGACGCGAGGAAGGGCAACCGGCCGAGCTTCGCCGCCGCCGCCGCGCCGGAGGCGGCGAGCGCACTCTACGAGCAGGTGCGCGCCGCCCTCGCCGCGCGGGGCCTCCCCGTCGCCACCGGGGTCTTCCGCGCCCACATGGAGGTGGAACTCGTGAACGACGGGCCCGTGACCATCCTCCTCGACTCCCGGGCCTGATGGGCCCGCCTCCCCGAAACCAGCCGAACGACCGAGAGACGAGCCGCGAGGTGACGAGCGTGACGGACTGCCTGTTCTGCAAGATCGTGAAGAAGGAGATCCCGGCGAACTTCCTCTACGAGGACGAGGACGTGGTGGCCTTCGAGGACCGGAATCCCCAGGCCCCCGTCCACGTCCTCGTGGTCCCGAAAAAGCACGTTGCCTCGCTCAACGACCTCGGGCCCGAGGAGGACGCCGTCGCCGGGAAGCTCCTGCGGGTGGCGGCGGCCATCGCCCGGGAGCGCGGCGTCGACGAGAGCGGCTGGCGGGCGGTCGTGAACGTGAACCGGGACGGGGGGCAGCTCGTCTTCCACGTGCACCTCCACTGCCTGGGGGGCCGGCCCATGTTCTGGCCCCCCGGGTAGCGGCACCCGACCGGGTACCTGCTGCCGCGCTGCGTATTGCTGCAGGCTGGCGTCATCAGGGAAGAAGGAGAGCCGGGCGCTTCGCCCGGGCGCGGCCGACGGGAGGCGCATGGCGATCCTGACAGTGAAGAACGTCATCCTCCACTTTCGCGGGGTGACGGCTCTTTCCGACGTCAGCTTCCAGGTACAGCCCGGCGCGCTGCACTCCGTCATCGGCCCGAACGGGGCCGGCAAGACGAGCCTCCTCAACTGCATCAGCGGGGTCTACCGGCCGCAGCGCGGCGCCATCGTCTTCGACGGCGAGGACATCACCCGGCTCTCCCCGGCTACCCGCACGGCGCGCGGCATCGCCCGGACGTTCCAGAACATCGCGCTCTTCAAGGGGATGACGGTCCTCGACAACCTCCTCATCGGGCGCCACCTCCACCAGGAGCGCGGGGTGCTCGCCGGCGGCCTCTACTGGGGGCCGGCCAAGGCCGAGGAGATCAGCCACCGGAAGGTGGTGGAGGACATCATCGACTTCCTCGAGATCCAGCACATTCGCAAGAAGGTGGTGGGGACGCTCGCCTACGGCCTGCAGAAGCGGGTGGAGCTCGCCCGGGCCCTGGCGCTCGAGCCCCGCCTCTTGCTGCTCGACGAGCCCATGGCGGGGATGAACGCCGAGGAGAAGGAGGACATGGCCCGCTTCATCCTGGACATCAGCGAGGACCGGAACACCACCATCGTCATGATCGAGCACGACATGGGAGTGGTGATGGACGTGTCCCACCGGGTCACGGTGCTCTCCTTCGGCGAGAAGATCGCCGACGGGACGCCGGAGGCGGTGCAGGGCGATCCGGCCGTGCAGGAAGCCTATCTGGGCCAGACCCAGGACCAGGGCTAGGGGGAGGCGGTGGCGGACATCCTGGACGGGCTCGGCGGCGACGACACCTTCCCGAAGCTCCTCGTGCGCAACGCCACCCGCTTCGGGCAGCGGGTGGCGATGCGGGAGAAGGAGTACGGCATCTGGCAGCCGTACACCTGGCGCGAGGTCCACGATCGGGTCCGCGACTTCTCCCTCGGCCTCACCTGCCTGGGGCTCGCGCCCGGCGACAAGGTGGCCATCATCGGCGACAACCGGCCCGAGTGGGTGATGAGCGAGATCGCCGCCCAGGCGGCGGGGGCCGCCTCGGTGGGGATCTACCAGGACTCGAACCTCGCGGAGGTGGCCTACGTCATCGACCACTGCGACGCGAGCTTCGTGGTGGCCGAGGACCAGGAGCAGGTCGACAAGATCCTGGACATGGACGAGAAGCTCCCCAAGGTCCGTTACGTCATCTACACGGACCCCCGCGGCCTGCGGAGCTACCGCCACCCGAAGCTCCTCTCCTTCGAGGCGGTGGAGGAGAAGGGGCGCGCCCTGGCGCGGGAGAGGCCCGGGCTCTTCGAGGAGAACGTCCGCGCCGGCCGGGCCGAGACCGTCGCCATCATCAGCTACACCTCGGGGACCACCGGCTTCCCCAAGGGGGCGATGCTCACCTTCCGCAACCTCCTCTCCATGGCCCTCTCCCTCGGCGAGGTGGACCCGAAGCGCCCGACCGACGAGTTCGTCTCCTTCCTGCCGCTCGCCTGGATCGGCGAGCAGATGATGTCCCTCTCCGCGGCGCTGGCGGTCGGCTTCACCGTCAACTTTCCCGAGGAGCCGGACACGGTGATGGAGAACATCCGGGAGATCGGGCCCCACGTCCTCTTCGCCCCGCCCCGCATCTGGGAGAACCTCACCTCCACGGTGCAGGTCCGCATCATGGACACCACCCCGTTCAAGCGCTTCATGTACGAGCGGTGGATGCCGGTGGGGCGCAAGGTGGCGGACCTGCGCTTCGCGGGCAAGCCGGTTCCGCTCGGGTGGCGGGTGCTCCACCGGCTCGCCCACTGGGCCCTCTTCCGCGCGCTCAAGGACCGGCTCGGGTTCACGAACCTGCGCACCGCCTCCACCGGCGGCGCCGCCCTGGGCCCCGACGTCTTCCGCTTCTTCCACGCCCTGGGGGTGCCGCTCCGGCAGATCTACGGGCAGACGGAGATCAGCGGGATCTCCTGCATCCACCGGGAGGGGGACATCCAGTTCCACACCGTGGGGCGACCCATCCCGGGCACCGAGGTCCGCATCTCCCCCGAGGGGGAGATCCTCTCCCGCAGCGCCGCCGTGTTCCCCGGCTACTACAAGAACGAGGGGGCCACCGCCGAGGCGCTCGCGGGCGGCTGGCTCCACTCCGGAGACGCCGGCCACATCACGGAGGACGGCCACCTCGTGGTCATCGACCGCATGAAGGACGTGATGCGGCTCGCCGACGGCACCCAGTTCTCCCCGCAGTTCATCGAGAACCGCCTCAAGTTCTCGCCCTACGTGAAGGAGGCGGTGGTGGTGGGCAGCGCCCGCCCCTACCTCACCGCCATGCTGAACATCGACATGGCGGTGGTGGGGAAGTGGGCGGAGAAGAACCGCCTCTCCTACACGACCTACACGGACCTGTCGGCCAAGCGGGAGGTCTACGACCTCGTCCAGAAGGAGGTGGACGAGGTGAACGCCACCCTGCCGTCGGCCGCCCGGGTGCGGAAATTCGTGCTCCTCTACAAGGAGCTCGACGCCGACGACGAGGAGCTCACCCGGACCCGCAAGGTGCGCCGCAGCTTCGTGGAGCAGCGCTACCGGGAGGTGATCGAGGCCCTGTACGGCGACCGCGGCGAGGTGGACATCGACACCACCATCCGCTTCCAGGACGGGAAGACGGCGCGGATCCAGACCCGGCTCTTGGTGCGGGAGCTCGACGAGCTCAAGGGAAGGGCCGCCTAGGTGGAATTCCTCCTCCAGCTCGTCCTGAACGGCATCGTCACCGGGAGCATCTACTCCCTCGTCGCCCTGGGCTTCGTGGTCATCTACAAGTCCACCGGGGTGCTGAACTTCGCCCAGGGCGAGTTCATGATGCTCGGGGCCTACGTCTGCCTGGCGTTCACGGTGGAGTACCACCTCCCCTTCGCCGCCGCCTTCGCCCTCACCATGGCCTTCATGGCGGTCCTGGGCGTCCTCACCGAGCGGCTCGTGCTCCGGCCCATGATCGGCGAGCCGGTGATCTCCCTCATCATGGTGACCCTCGGCCTCTCCGCCATCCTCCGGGGCGTGGTCCAGGCCATCTGGAGCACGGACCTGCGCCCCTTCCCCGCCATCTTCCCCACCGACCCGGTGCAGCTCGGTCCGCTGCCGGTCTCCCAGGGCTACCTCTACAGCACCGCCGGAGTGGCGCTCTTGCTCGTGGTGTTCACCTTCTTCTTCAAGTTCACGAGGGCGGGCGTGGCCATGCGGGCCACCGCCTTCTCCCAGCAGGTGGCGCTCTCCATGGGGATCTCGGTCCGGCGCATCTTCGCGCTCGCCTGGAGCATCGCCGCCGTGGTCTCCGCCATCGGCGGGGTGCTCCTCGCCGGGGTGCGGGGCGGGCTCGACGCCGCCCTCGCCCTCTTCGGCCTGAAGGTCATCCCGGTGGTGATCCTGGGAGGACTCGACAGCATCGGGGGCGCCATCCTGGGCGGGGTCATCATGGGGGTGCTCGAGAACCTGGCCGGCGGCTACCTGGACCCGCTGGTAGGCGGCGGCGCCAAGGAGGTCGCGCCCTTCATCGTGCTGGTGGCGATCCTCACCGTCAAACCCTACGGCCTCTTCGGCAAGGTGAAGATCGAGCGGGTCTAGGAAGGGAGCGGGCATGCGCTGCGGAGACTTTCGCGAGAGCTACGCCGAGGACATGGCCATCTTCGACTCGGCCCTGCCGCGGCGGTTGCTCGCGCTCTTCCTCGCCGGCCTCGTCCTCCTCCCGGCCTTCGCCACCAGCTACTGGCTCGACGTCCTGAACCGCATCTTCATCGCCATCATCGCCGCCACCGGCCTGAACATCGTCACCGGCTTCACCGGCCTCATCTCCCTCGGCACCGCCGCCTTCCTGGCGGTGGGCGGCTACGCCACCGCGGCCCTCGCCGGCAAGGCGGGCCTGCCCTTCCCGGTCGTGATCCCGCTGGCCGGGGTGGTGACCGCGGCGGTGGGGCTCGTCTTCGGGATTCCCTCCCTGCGCCTCAAAGGGCTCTACCTGGCGGTGGCCACCCTCGCCGCCCACTACGTGGTGGAGTTCACCGTCACCCACTGGGAGTCCATGACCGGCGGGGTGAACGGCATCAGCGTACCCGCTCCCCGGCTCGGGCCGCTCGCCCTCTCCGACGACCGGCGCATCTACTTCCTCATCCTGGCGCTGCTCGTGGGGCTCACCTTCTTCGCGAAGAACCTCTTCCGGACCAAGGTGGGCAAGGCCTTCGTGGCCATCCGGGACCAGGACATCTCCGCCGAGGTGATGGGGGTGACCGTCTTCCGCTACAAGCTCCTGGCCTTCGCGGTCTCGAGCTTCTACATCGGGGTGGCGGGCTCCCTGCTCGCCTACCAGGCGCGCATCATCAGCCCCGAGAACTTCCCCATCACCGTGGCCATCGACTACCTGGGCATGGTGATCATCGGCGGGCTGGGCAGCATCCTGGGCTCGATCTACGGGGCCGTCTTCATCACGCTCCTCCCCGAGCTCATCCGCCTCGCCAACGACCTCGTGGCGGCCCACTGGCCCGCGGCCATGGGCCTCCTCGCCCCGTTCAAGAGCATCGTCTTCGGGCTCGTGGTGGTGCTCTTCCTCGTGTTCGAGCCCGACGGGATGGCAGCCCGCTGGCACCACGTGAAGAACTACTGGAAGCTCTACCCCTTCTCTTACTAGCCGCATTCTCAGGACAGCGGACGAGAAAGGCAGTTTCGCCGAAGCATCCAAGGAGGCACCACATGGCAATGAGGCAGAAGCTCCTCGCAGCGACGATCGCGGCCGCGGCGGCCGTCCTTCCCGCGCAGGGAAGGGCCCAGGCCGAGATCAAGGTGGGCGGCATCTTCGACCTCACCGGCGTGACGGGTGACGTAGGCAAGGTCTTCGCCCTCGGGGTGGAGGACGCAGTCGCGTGGCTGAACGAGAACGGCGGGGTGAACGGCAAGAAGGTGAAGCTCCTCGCCCAGGACTACGCCTACAAGAAGGACCAGGCCGCCGCCATCTACAAGCGCCTCGTGAACGACGAGAAGGTGCTCTTCATCCAGGGGTGGGGCACGGGGGACACGGAGGCCCTGAAGGAGTTCGTGACCCAGGACCGGATCCCCTACTTCTCCGGCTCCTTCGCGGCGCCGATCTCCGACCCCTCCAAGTTCCCCTACAACTTCTTCGTGGCCCCCACCTACTCGGACCAGCTGCGGGCCTGGCTGGAGTGGGTGAAGAAGGACTGGGGCGCGAAGCCCGGGAACCCCAAGGTCGCCTTCATGTACGGCGACAACCCCTACGGGCGCGCCCCCATGAACGCGGGCAAGGCCTACGCCAAGGAGAGGGGCATCGACGTGGTGGACGACGAGGTCCTGCCGGGGACGTTCCAGGACGCGACGAGCCAGCTGCTCACCATGAAGCAGAAGGGCGTGGACTACGCCTACATCAACGTCACCACCACCGGGGTGAGCCTGGTGCTGCGGGACGCGAAGAAGCTCGGCCTGGCCGTCAAGTTCGGCTCGAACCCCTACGGGTTCTCGGAGAGCCTGGTGGCGGTCGCCGGCAAGGACGCCGAGGGCGTCACCGGCGTCATGCCCGACGTGCCCTACGGCGAGCCCGTCCCCTTCATGGCCACGCTGGAGTCGGTCCACCGGAAGATGCGCCCCAGCGAGCGCGGCGACACCATGTACGTGCGCGGCTTCTCCTACGTGCTCGTCTGGTCCGAGGCGCTGAAGCGCGCGGACAAGGCCGGCAAGCTGGACGGCCCCGGCCTCAAGGCGGCGCTCGAGACCTTCCGGGACTTCAGCACCGGCGGGCTCACCCAGCCCATCACCTACACCCCCACCGACCACCGGCCCACCACCACCACCGCCATCTACCAGATCCAGGGCGGGAAGCTCGTGAAGGTCGCGGAGTACACCATGCCGCGCAAGCCGGAGTGGCTCGGCCTGTAGCCCGGCCCGGGGCGGGCGGGTCCTCCCCGCCCGCCCCCCACCGCCCGGGGAGGTCCCCTTGCTCGAGCTCAAGAACGTCGAGGTCATCTACGACGAGGTGATCCTGGTCCTGAAGGGGCTCTCCCTCTCCGTGCCGGCCCAGAAGGTGGTGGCGCTCCTCGGCTCGAACGGCGCCGGGAAGAGCACCACCCTGAAGGCCATCTCCGGCCTTCTCCGCAGCGAGGAGGGCGAGGTCACCGACGGCTCCATCCTCTTCGAGGGGGAGCCGGTGCACCGCCTTCCCCCCGAGGCGGTGGTCCGGCGCGGCATCTTCCAGGTGATGGAGGGGCGCCGGGTGTTCGAGGACCTGTCCGTCGAGGAGAACATCGAGATGGGCGGCTACACCCGCGGCGACCGAGCCGGCCTCCGCCGCGACCGCGACCTCTGCTTCGACTACTTCCCGCGCCTGCGCGAGCGGCGGCGCAAGCTCGCCGGGTACCTCTCCGGGGGCGAGCAGCAGATGCTCGCCATCAGCCGGGCCCTCATGGCCCGCCCCAAGCTCATGATGCTCGACGAACCCTCCCTGGGGCTGGCGCCGCTCCTCGTGGCGGAGATCTTCCGCATCGTGAAGCGCATCAACGAGGAGGAGAAGACCACCATCCTCCTCGTCGAGCAGAACGCGAACCTGGCGCTCGCCATCGCCGACTACGGCTACATCATGGAGGGGGGCCGGGTGGTGCTGGACGGCCACCCCGAGAGGCTGCGCGCCAACGAGGACGTGAAGGAGTTCTACCTGGGGGGCGGCGCCGACGGAAAGAAGAGCTACCGGAACCTGAAGTTCTACAAGCGCCGGAAGCGGTGGCTCTCCTAGCGCGCCGGAGGGACCCGCCTGGCGCCGCGGAGGCGCCCCCCTTTCCCTGGAACGACCCGATCCCCCTGGAGGCCCTCTTGCCCGCGCTCCGACCCTCCCGCATCCTGGACCCGTCCCTCGAGTGCCAGTCACCGGAGACCCGCCGCGTGCTCCTGGGCGAGCGGCTGCGCCGCACCGCCGCCCACGCCTTCGCCCACGCCCCGCGCGCCCGGCGCGCCCTGACGGCGGCGGGGATCGGACCCGGCGACGTCCGCGGCCTCGACGACCTCCCCAGGCTGCCCGTCTTCCGCAAGGACGCGCTCCCGGCCGCCCAGGCGGAGGAGCCTCCCTTCGGCGGCCTCCTCGCCGTGGAGCCGGGCCGGCTGGCGCGCATCTTCATGTCCCCCGGTCCCATCTACGACCCCCAGGGCGGGAGCGAGGACTACTGGCGCTTTCGCCACGCGCTCGCCGCCGCCGGCTTCCGCAAGGGGGACGTGGCCCACAACGCCGCCGGCTACCACCTCACCCCCCTCGGCTTCATGCTGGACGCCGGCGCCCGTGCCCTGGGCTGCGCCGTCGTCCCCGCCGGCGTCGGCCAGATCGAGCTCCAGGTGAAGGTGGCCGCCCACCTGGGGGCGCGGGCCTACCTCGGGCTGCCGAGCTTCCTCCACGCCCTGCTCGCCAAGGGGCGGGAGCTCTCCTTGCCCCTCTCCTTCGAGACCGCCTTCGTGGTCGCCGAGATGCTCCCCGAGTCCCTGCGGGCCGAGCTCCAGGAGAGCTTCGGGGTGCGGGTGCTCCAGGGGTACGGAACCGCCGACCTGGGCTGCCTCGCCTACGAGTGTCCGGAGCAGGGCGGCTGGCACGTCCACCCCGACGCCCTCGTCGAGGTCCTCGACCTCGAGACCGGGAAGCCCGCCCGCCCCGGGGAGCCCGGCGAGGTGGTGGGAACCCTCTTCGACGTGGCCTACCCGCTCCTGCGCTTCGCCACCGGCGACCTCTCCTCCCTCGGCTCCGAGGAGCGCTGTCTCTGTGGCCGCACCACCCCCAAGCTCGCGGGTCTCCTCGGCCGGGTCGGCGACGGAGTGAAGGTGAGGGGCCTCTTCGTCCGCGCCAGCCAGATCGAGGGCGTGGCGAAGCGCTTCCCGGAGGTGGCGCGGTGGCAGGCGGTGGTGACCCGCGAGGCGCACCTGGACCGGCTGGAGTACCTCGTCGAGCTCGGCGCCGCCGCCGACCCCGCCCTCCCCGAGCGCCTGGCCGAGGCCCTCCGCGAGGAGGTGAAGGTCCGGGGAGAGGTGCGGCTCGTGGCGAGCGGCACCGTGCCCCCGGGCGGGAAGCGGATCGACGACCGACGCGTCTGGAAGTAAGCTCTAGCCCGCATGCGAGGCGTGCGCGGGGCCACCCAGCTCGAGGCGAACACCGTCCAGGCCATGGAAGACGGGGTGGCGGAGCTCTGCGAGACGCTCTGCGCCGCCAACTCCATCCGGCCCCAGGACATCGTCTGGGCCATTTTCACGGTCACCCACGACCTGGACGCCGACTTCCCCGCCCGGGCGGCCCGGGTGCGCGCCGGCTGGACCATGGTGCCCATGATCTGCTCCCGGGAGATCCCCGTTCCCGGCTCGCTCCCGCTCGTGGTGCGGGTGCTCATCCACCTCGACTCGGGCCGGTCGGCGGACGCCAAGCACGTCTACCTCCGCGGCGCGCGCGCGCTGCGCCCTGACCTGGCGGATCCTCCCGACGGGCGGTAAATGGATCGTTCCCTGTGACGGCAGCGCTTCCCCGCCAGATCGGCGTCTTCGGGCTGGGCCTCATGGGCGCCTCCCTGGCCCGCGGGCTCCGCGGCGCCGGCGTGCGGGTGGCGGCCGCCGAGGCCCGGGAAGAGGTGCGAAAGCGGGCCGTCGCCGACGGGGCCGCCGACGAGGTCCACGAGTCCGCCGGAGCCTGGCTGGAGGGATGCGAGGTGGTGGTGCTCTGCACCCCCATCGCCGCCATCGAGGCGCTCATCGCCCCGGTGTCCTGCCGGATGTCCTCCGGCTCCGTGCTCTCGGACGTGGGGGGCGCGAAGGAGCAGGTCCTGGCGGTGGCGAAGGAGGACCTGCACCCCAAGGTCTCCTTCGTCGGCGCCCACCCCATGTTCGGCGGCCGCGGCGGCTACGAGGCCGCCCGGGCGGACCGCTGGCAGGGCGGGACCGTGGCGCTGTGCACGGACGGGGCGCCCCCCGGGGCGGTGGAGCGAGTGGCCGCCCTCCACCGGGCGCTCGGGGCCCGGGTGACGCCCTGCACGGCCGCGGAGCACGACGCCGCCGTGGCCATGGTCTCCCACCTCCCCTACCTCGTCGCCGCCGCCCTCTCCCTCGCGGCGCGGGGCGCCGGGCCGCTGGCGGCGGAGCTCGCCGGCCCCGGGCTGAACGACATGACGCGGCTCGCCGGCTTCGCCTTCGACATCCAGGGCGAGGTGGCCCGCCGCAACGCCCACCTCCCCGCCGCCGCCGCCGATTTGGGCGAGAGGCTGCGCCGGATCCTGGAGGCCATCGCCGAGTCGCCCGGGGCGGCGCGCCAGGCGCTCGAGGAAGCCCGGGCCGCCCGGGAGGAGCTCTTCTGAGCCCGGTCGTCTGCCGCCGCCGAGGCCCCCTGCGCGGCACCTTCCAGGTGCCGGGGGACAAGTCCATCTCCCACCGCGCCCTCCTCTTCGCGGCCCTGGCCCGAGGGGAGAGCCGGATCCGGGGGCTGCTCCGGGCCGAGGACGTCCACTCCACCTGGAGGGCTCTGGAGCGGCTCGGCGCCCGGGTCCGCGAGGAGGACGGGCTCGTCCTCGTGGCCCCGCCCGAGCGCCTCTCCGAGCCCGAGGACGTGATCGACTGCGGCAACTCGGGGACGAGCCTCCGGCTCCTCGCCGGCGTGCTCGCCGGCGTCCCCGGCCTCGCCGTGCTCACCGGCGACGCCTCCCTGCGCCGCCGCCCGGTGCGCCGGGTGGTGGATCCGCTGCGGCGCATGGGCGCGGAGCTCTTCGCCCGCGGCGGCGACCGGCTGCCCCCCCTCGTGGTGCGCGGCCGGGCGCTGAGGGGCACGCGCCACCTCCTCGAGGTGGCGAGCGCCCAGGTGAAGTCGGCGCTGCTGCTCGCCGGCCTCTTCGCCGACGGCGAGACGGCGGTGGTGGAGCCGGCCGCCTCCCGCGACCACACGGAGCGGATGCTCCGCCGCATGGGGGCGCGCCTGGCGGTGCGGGGCCTCGAGGTCGCCATCTCGCCCGGGCCCCTCGAGGGCGGCGAGGTGGACGTCCCCGGCGACATCTCCTCCGCGGCCTTCTTCCTGTGCGCGGCCGCGGCGCTTCCCGGCTCGGAGGTGACGGCGGTCGGGGTGGGGACGAACCCGACCCGCACCGGCCTCCTCGACGTCCTCTCCGCCATGGGCGCCGACCTCGCGATCCGGGAGACGCGGGAGAGCGCCGGGGAGCCCCGCGCCGACGTCACCGTCCGCGGGGGAGAGCTCCGCGCCACCGCCATCGGCGGCTCGCTCGTCCCCCGGCTCATCGACGAGCTCCCGGTGATCATGGTCCTCGCCACCCAGGCGCGGGGGCGGACCGTCATCCGGGACGCCCAGGAGCTCCGGGTGAAGGAGTCGGACCGGCTCGCCGCCATGGGGGAGACGCTCGCGGCCGCGGGAGCCCGCATCGAGCTCTTCGAGGACGGCTGCGCCATCGAGGGGCCGACGCCGCTCGCCGGGGTGGCGGTCCGGACCCGCATGGACCACCGCATCGCCATGAGCATGGCGGTGGCCCAGCTCTTCGCCGGCCGGTCCGAGGTGGTGCTCGACGACGTCGCCTGCGTGGCCACGAGCTTCCCCGGCTTCTTCGACATCCTGGACGGACTGGCGGGGGCCACATGACGAGCGGGCGCACGCAGGTTCTCGCGGTCCTGGGCTGGCCGGTGGAGCACAGCCTCTCCCCGGCCATGCAGAACGCGGCCATCGCCGAGGCCGGGCTCGACGCCACCTACGTGGCGCTGCCGGTGGCGCCGGCGGAGCTCGCCGCGGCGGTGCGCGGAGCCCACGCGCTGGGGCTCAAGGGCCTGAACGTCACCGTTCCCCACAAGGAGGAGGTGGCGCGGCTCTGCGAGCGGCTCGACCCCGTCGCCTCCCGGGTGGGCGCCGTGAACACCCTCTCCCGCCTGGAGGACGGCTGGGCCGGCCACAACACGGACGCGCCGGCGGTGCGCGGGCTCCTCACCGAGGCCGGGCTCGGGCCGCGCTCGCGAGCCCTGGTGCTCGGGGCCGGGGGAGCGGCCCGCGCCGCCGTCTGGGCCCTCCTCGAGCTCGGGGCGGAGACGGCGGTGGCCGCGCGCCGCCCGGAGGCGGCGCAGGCTCTGTGCCGCGACCTCGCCCTCTCCCTGGGAAAGCCTCCCTCCCTGGCCCGGCCGGTGCCCTGGGAGGAGGCCGGCGCCCACGCCATCCGCGCCGACGCCGTGATCCACGGCACCTCCCTCGGCCTGCCCGGCAAGTCGGGGGAGCTGCCGCCGCTCGCCTGGCGGACGGGCCAGGTGGCGCTCGACTTCGTCTACGGCGATACCGCCTTCGCCCGCTCCGCGCGCTCGGCCGGGACCCGGCTCATCACCGGCGAGCAGGTGCTCGTGCGCCAGGGGGCGCTCGCCTTCCGCATCTGGTTC
>Ga0335078_10006573_pt1 | contig 17197 bp, 18 predicted proteins | sample Lox_Sample_32_FD_206711 | JGI IMG/M metagenome (GOLD analysis project Ga0335078, IMG submission 206711) | Soil microbial communities from Loxahatchee National Wildlife Refuge, Florida, United States - Lox_Sample_3.2 | ecosystem: Environmental > Terrestrial > Soil > Wetlands | place: USA... | reverse complement strand
GCGAGCAGGAGGTGGAAATTTCCAAACGCATCGAAGTCGCCGAAAGCGAAGTCCGCAAAATCATTTACGGCCTCGGCTTTGCCGGCAAGGAGCACGCTGCGCTCGCGGAAAAATTGCTGGCCGACCCGCCCCGCGAACGATTCGACCGCGTTGTGCTCGACCAAAAAGTGGACAGCCGGGACGCCCACCTGCGCTCTTTACGGCGGCTCGTTGCCCGGGTTCAGGAAATGGATCAAGGAGTGGATGCCAAATATAATGCCTGGCGGGAAGCGCATTCCCAGGTCCGCCGCCGCCGCGCGCTGGCGGCGTTCAAGCGGGCCGATCAGAGACTGCAAAGCTTGTTCGCGAAGCTTTGTTTCAAACAAAAAGTCATCGAGGAGATGGCGCTCGTGGCGGAAAACATTCACGACAAATTGCAGTATAGCCTGCGGGCGCTGGCCGATGCGGAAAACCAGCGCGAATCGAGCGCACAACAGCATCTGGTGGAGGCCGAGCGGCAAAAAATCCGCGCGCTGGAAGAATTTGTCCGGATGCCGCACGAAAATTTTCTCAAACTCTTCTGCCGCCTGCGTGAATTTTCCACCCAGGCACTCCAGGCCAAGACCGAAATGGTCGAGGCCAACCTCCGCCTCGTCATCTCGATCGCCAAAAAATACACCAACCGCGGCCTGTCGTTCCTCGACCTCATTCAGGAAGGCAACATGGGCCTGATGAAAGCCGTGGAAAAATTCGAGTACCGCCGTGGTTATAAATTTTCCACCTATGCGACCTGGTGGATCCGGCAGGCCATCACCCGCAGCATCGCCGACCAGGCGCGCACCATCCGCATTCCGGTGCACATGATTGAAATCATCAACAAACTGATGCGCTCGCAGAAACGGCTGCTTCAGGATTTCGGACGCGAGCCGACGCCGGACGAAATTGCCGACGATCTGCAGATGCCGGTGGAACGTGTGCGGGCCGTCTTGAAAATGGCCCAGCAGCCGATTTCGCTCCAATCCCCTATCGGCGACGGCGAAGATGCGGATTTTGGCGATTTTATCGAAGACAAAGGCGCCGAAAGCCCGCTCGATATGACAAGTTTCAGTCTGCTCAAGGGCAAGCTGGGCGACGTGCTGTGCAGTCTGACCGAACGGGAACGGAAAGTTTTGGAATTGCGTTTCGGGCTGGGTGACGGCTACGCGCGCACGCTCGAAGAGGTCGGCCAGCAATTCCAGGTCACTCGCGAACGCATCCGTCAAATCGAAGCCAAGGCCCTCCGCAAGATGCGCCATCCCACGCGGATCCGACAGTTGCACGGCTTTTTGGAAATTGAAAAACTGCGCCCTACGGAATAAGTCCATTACGCAACCACCTGGGCTTGGATGACTTCTCTTTGCGGTCCGGCACCCTGATGGCTGGCAGCGCCACGGGTAAACAGGAATGTAGAAGCAATCGAGGCAATCCCTGCGGTTCGCGCCTTTTGTCCCTCACCGCTCGACAAGTTTGCGGCGTTCTGTTTAATTGGCCGCGCCGAATGAGAAGATTGCCCGCCATCACCGCTGTGGTTCTCGTTGCGATGTCACTTTCTCTTCCGGTTTCGGCGCAAGAAGAAGCGGACTGGGAGTTCCAGGCGCTCAGCCAGATTCTTTCGGGTGCGGCGGTTGGCAACGTCGAATATGATTGGAAGACAGGTACGATTCGGGGGACGAACGGCGTTTACATCAAACACGGCGGTACGGTGCTGATCGCGGACAGCGTGTCGGCAAGCGAGCAAACTGGTGAGGCTGTAGCCGACGGTCACGTACGCATCGAATCGGGTGACCAGATCTGGGTCGGCGAACACATCCGTTACAATTTCAAGACGCATCAGATGCAGAGCGAGGAATTCCGCACCGGTAAACCGCCGGTATTTGCCGCCGGCCGGGAATTGGAAGGCAACACTACCAATCGCACCTACAACGCCCGCCATGTTTTTGTCACCACCGATGATGTGAGCGACCCGGTGACACGTGTACGCGCAAGTCGGGTGAAAATTGTTCCGGGCAGATATGTCGAGATGTGGAATGCGGTTTTGTATGCGGATGGCGTGCCGTTGTTTTATTATCCGTACTACAAACGCAATCTCGGTGAGCGCGCGAACAACTTCAATTTTCTCCCCGGCTACCGCAGCGCGTACGGGGCGTACCTGCTGAACACCTACACGTGGTTTCTGGGTGACAACCTGGACGGACAAATCCATCTGGACTACCGGGAGCGGCGGGGTGTGGGAGCGGGGCCGGATCTGAACCTGCAGGCTGGCCGCTGGGGTGATTTCGGGTTTAAATATTATTATCTCCGGGACGAGGATTCCGGCGTCAGCATCAACACAAACACATTCTACAATCTGGCGCCCATTCCCGAAAACCGGCAGCGATTTTATTTTGACTGGCAGGCGACCCCTTACACCAACCTGAATATGAAAGCGCTCGTGAATTATCAGAGCGACCCGCTGGTGTTGCACGACTTTTTTGAAGGCGATTATACTGCCAATCCCCAGCCGAACTCGTTCGTCGAAGTCAACCGATATTGGGAAAACTGGAGCCTTGACGCCGAGACCACGCCGCGCGTCAACACGTTTTTCGACCAGGTCGAACGGCTCCCCGACGTGAGACTGACCGGGTTCAGTCAGCAGGTGTTCAACACGCCAATTTATTACGAGAGTGAAAGTTCGGCGGGTTATTATCGGCAGGTGTTTGCTGCCGCGAATGAAGCGTTGTTCACCAACGCCAACGGCACATTGCCCGGTTATTCTGCCGCGCGTGCCGATACTTACCACCAGGTGGTCTTGCCGTGGAAGTTTTTCAACTGGCTGAACGTTACACCGCGCGTCGGCGGGCGGTTCACGTATTACAGCCCGGAAGGCGGTTCCGGCGGCACGAACAACGAAACGTATCGTAAAGTCTTCAATACCGGCGTTGAAACCTCCTTCAAAGCCTCGCGCTTGTGGGCACGTGCGACCAATTCATTGCTGGAAATTGACGGGTTGCGCCACATCATCGAGCCGTCGGTGAATTACGTCTTTGTTCCCGACCCCAGCACGCCGCCGTCACAACTGCCCCAATTCGATTCCGAATTGCCCAGCCTGGAGATTCTGCCGATTGAATTCCCTGATTATAACGACATTGATTCGATTGACAGCCGGAACGTCATCCGCTTCGGACTGCGCAACACACTGCAAACCAAACGCAACGGACAGCTCGATAATTTTCTGGACTGGAATCTGATGCTCGACTGGCGGCTCAAGCCCAATCCCAGCACCAACGCGCTGAATCTGGGTGCGCCGGGGCCGCAAAAAACGTTCGACGACCTTTATTCCGCGCTGACGTTCCGCCCGCGCACATGGCTGACGCTGGAATCCCAGTTACGTTACGACATAAACGACAGTCACCTGAATCTGGCGTTTCACCAGCTCACCTTCACGCCGAATGAACGGTGGAGTTGGGGGTTGGGTCACTGGTATTTGCGCAGTGGTTTTCTGGGCAACGGCACTGGCGGCGACAATTATATCACCAGCACGTTTTTTTACCGGCTGAACGACAACTGGGGTCTGCGTCTGGATCACGGTTTCGACGCGCAGAATGGCCGCTTGCAGGAGCAATTTTACTCCGTTTATCGTGATTTCCGGAGTTGGACGGGCGCCTTGACCTTCCGCGTCATTGATAACGGCACCGGCCCGGAGGATTTCACCGTCGCCTTCAGCTTTTCGCTCAAGGCCAAACCCAAATACCACGTGGGCGATGATACCGTCAGCCCGTATCATCTCGTGGGAGAATAGTGTTGAGCATTTCCGTGGCCGCGAGTTTCAGTCGCCACGCGCAAGCTCAACCTTGCGGTTACATCGCCGGCAGAGAGATACTGAACGTTGCGCCTTTTTTGACCTCGCTCTGGGCGATAATATCGCCGTCGTGTTCGCGGACGATGCGCTGGCAGATGGCCAGTCCCAGGCCCGTGCCGTTTTTCTTTGTGGTAAAAAACGGCTCGAACAGGTGGGGCAGGTTTTCCGGCGGAATGCCCATGCCGGTGTCCTGAATGTGAATGCGCATGCGCCGTTCGGCCGGCTTTTCCTCCGCGGTTTCCGTCTTTATCGTCAGCGTGCCGTTCATCCCCAGGGCCTCGATAGCATTGAACAGCAAATTCATAAACGCCTGCTGCAACTGGTATTCGTCTCCGCTGACGGTGTCCGGCGCCGCGGCATAGTGGCGATTGAGCGAAATAAACTTGCCTTTGATCTGGTGTTCGACGAGCCGCAATGAATGATCCAGCAGGTCATGCACGTGCACGGTGGCAAATTCATTTTTGCCCGGCGCGGCAAACCGCAGCATCTGGCTCACCAGCGTGTCAATCCGCCTCAACTCGCGCCGGACAGTTTCGGAAAACTCCCGGTCCTCGCCTTTTTGCAGCAGCCGGTCAACGAAGGTATTGACGGCAACCAGGCTGTTTTTGATTTCATGCGCCATGCCCGCCGAAAGCAACCCGAGACTAGCCAGCCGGTCGAGCCGACGCATGCTTTGCTCCGAAACCGGGGTGGAACTCCATGAACTGGAATCCTTCGCTCCGCCGCTTTTCCCGGTCGAATTGTTCGATGGCATATCAAAACCAATTTTCCCCGCCTTCGGCACTTTGAATAAAGAACGCCTTGATTGTAAACCGATAAAACGCCGTGACCAACAAAAAAATGGACTGAATCGGCTGGCGTTTGCGCGTTAAACTACTACGCTGGTTTTCGCCGAATGGAAAAAATTTTCGACAGTATCGAATCCGTGATTGTGGAAATCCGCCGCGGGAAAATGGTCATCGTCGTGGATGATGAAGACCGTGAAAACGAAGGCGACCTCATCATGGCCGGCCAACACATCACGCCCGCCGCGGTCAATTTCATGGCTCGTTTCGGGCGCGGTCTGATTTGCGTGCCGGCAACGGCCGGCCGGCTGCAACAGCTCGGCATTGATCGCATGGTACATCAGAACCGCGAGAGCTTTCGCACCGATTTCCAAGTGAGTGTGGACGCCGCGCGCGGTATCACCACCGGTATCAGCGCCGCCGATCGCGCGAAGACAATCCAGATCATGGCCGCGCCGACCGCCGTACCCGACGATTTGGTGCAACCCGGCCATGTTTTTCCTTTGCGCGCCCGGCCCGGCGGCGTGTTGCAGCGTGCCGGCCATACCGAGGCGGCGGTGGACCTCGCGCAACTCGCCGGACGGCGCCCCATCGGTGTTCTCTGCGAGATTCTGAATGACGACGGTTCGATGGCGCGGATGGCGGAATTGCGGAAATTTGCCAGAAAACATCACCTGAAAATCTGCTCCATAGCTGATTTGATCGAATACCGCCGCACGCGCGAAAAGCTGGTCGAACGCGTCGAGACGGTGAAGTTGCCGACGGATTACGGCGATTTCGAGTTGCACCTGTACCGTTCGCGGCTGGACGAGCAACACCACCTGGCGCTGGTGCACGGCGACGTGGCCGGGCACGACCGCGTGCTGGTGCGCGTCCACAGCGAATGTCTGACCGGTGACGTGTTCGGTTCGCGTCGCTGCGATTGCGGCCCGCAACTGCATCAGGCCATGAGGCAGATTGCGGGGGCCGGGCGCGGGGTGATCGTTTACATGCGGCAGGAGGGCAGGGGCATCGGCCTGCCGGCAAAAATCAAGGCATACAAATTGCAGGAGCGAGGCTACGACACCGTCGAGGCCAACGCGAAGCTTGGCTATGAAATGGACCTGCGCGAATATGGTTTGGGCGCGCAAATCCTCGTTGACCTCGGCCTGAAAACTATCCGGTTGTTGACGAACAATCCGAAAAAAGTGGTTGGCCTGGAAGGCTACGGCTTGAAGATTGTCGAGCAGGTGCCAATTCGCGTGAAGCCGAATCCGCACAACGAGCGGTATTTGAAAACAAAGCGGGTCAAAATGGGGCATTTGCTTTGAATCAGTTGTTTTGCGGAATCGCTTGGAAAAACCCAGGTTCTCCGGCTAATCTCCGGCGAGGAAATCATGTTGCGCAAAAATCCGGAACTGATTATGGAAGCAGGCAGTGACTCGTTTGCCATCGTCGCGTCGCGCTATAATGCGCGTTACGTGGACGCGATGTTGCGCGCGGCCAAGGCTGAGTTATGGCGCGCCAACGTTTCCAGAATCCAGATTGTCCGTGTACCAGGTGCGTACGAGATTCCTGTCGCAGTTAAGAGTCTGGCGCGCCGTTCAACCCTCATTTCGCCGCTCTCGGCGATCATTTGTTTGGGCGTGATCCTGCGTGGCGAAACCGTTCACGCCGCGCACATCGGCGAAGCCGTAAGCCGTGGGCTTATGGAAATCCAGCTCGCGCATGAAATCCCGGTCATCCACGAGGTCCTGTTGCTGGAAAACGAGGAACAGGCGCGCGCCCGTTGTCTGGACCCCAGACATAATCGCGGCACCGAGGCGGCACAGGCCGCACTGGCGATGGCGCGCGTGATGAAAAAACTGGACAATGAACGTGCGGTGTAATCTTCAAGCGATGCCCTATTTCAAAATTCTGCTGATCGCTGTATTCGCAGTCTTCTTTTATCGCGCGGCGGAATTCGAAAGAGAGTCCAGATTGCTTTGGTGCGGTTTGTCTCTGGTGATCTCCTTCGTAACATTGTTTCCCTGCATTGGGGCTGGCTCGGGCTCATGCTCGGCCAGATTGGACTTTTTGTCGGCATCACCGTTTTCCGGATGATTCGCAAACCGTGAGGCTTCTACCAACTTCATGCTTTGTTTAACAATTTAAGATTCCTCCAATCATCTTTCTCGAACCCGGGGGTTTGCGGTGACTTTCACCCGCGTGAAAAAAGGTATGCAAGTTGGCTGATTTGAACGTCGGCGATAAGCCGTCGTCAAAGAAACAAGGGAAACGATGAGCGCTTGTGAAATTTTTCACAACGGGCTTGCCGTTGATTAGTGAGGATGATAAACTGCATCCGCATCTTTGAAGTTTCAAAAATGAAAGACGCAAAATTTTCTCGGGCCTTTCTGTTGATCGCGATATTGGCCGTTGCGATGGCCGCGCGCGCGGCGGATATCGTTGGCACCATCACTCTCAAAGGCACGCCGCCGCCGGAAGTGCCTTACACGCCGCTCATGGAAAACCCGGACTGCGCGGCCATGCACAAAACGACGCCCACCACCCATTTTTATGTTGTCGGGCCGAAGGGCGAATTGGGGGATGTGGTGGTCTATCTGAAAGATGTCACCGGCAAATCCACCGGCGCCAGCGCCCCGCCGGTTGTGCTCAACCAGAAAGGCTGCCTGTATGAACCGCAAATCCTCGCCATTCAGACGGGCCAGAAACTCCTGGTCAGGAATTCCGACAACTGCATCCACAACGTCCATTGCACACCCACGGTGCCCGGCAACGAAGAACACAACGACGCGCAAATGCCCGGTGCCCCCGATTTGACCTACACCTTCGCCAAACCGGAAATGTTCATCACGTTCAAATGCGACGTGCATCCGTGGATGTTTGCCTGGGTGAGCGTGTTCGACAGTCCGTACTACGCGATTACGGACAAGGAAGGCAAATTTGTCATCAAAAACGTTCCTCCCGGCAAGTACACCGTGGTAGCCGATCACCGCAAACTCGGCTCGCAAACACAGGACGTCGAAGTGAAGAACAGCAACGTGACCGCGAATTTCATGTTTGAAGTCAAATAATAGTGATTTTGGCAACGTCGGCGTGCAGCTCGGCATTTTGCCATTTTACAAGTGAACGAAAGACCACACAACTGCAGTCCATGGTTGCACCGGTTTATCCTGGTGACTGCGGTCGCCACGTTTTTGCTGCTCGGCTCGGGCGGTATGGTCACCAGCCATGAGGCCGGGATGTCGGTGCCGGACTGGCCGAATACATACGGTTACAACATGTTTGCCTTTCCATTTTCAAAATGGGTCGGCGGCATTTTTTACGAGCATACGCACCGACTCCTGGCGTCGGGCATCGGCCTGCTGACAACCGTGCTTGCCGTCTGGCTTTGGTTCAAGGATTCGCGCCGGTGGATGCGCTGGCTCGGCGGGCTCGCGTTCGTACTCGTCTCGCTCCAGGGCGTGCTCGGCGGCCTGCGCGTGACGCTGGACATGGACAAGCTCGGCATCGTGCACGGTGCGCTGGCGCAACTGTTTTTCGTTTTGATCTGCGCCCTGGCGCTGTTCACCAGCCGCTCGTGGCAAAATCAAGCTGAAGCGGGCTCGTCACCGCCCGCCGCCGGAATGTCGGAGGCATCACTTCCAGCTTTGCAAAATCTGAAATGGCTCGTGCTGGCGACAACGATTTTGATTTTTTTACAACTTGTTCTCGGTGCGACCATGCGACATCAGCATGCCGGTCTGGCCATTCCGGATTTCCCGACCGCCTACGGAAAAATCTGGCCGGACACGAGTGCTGCCGCTGTGGCGCATTACAACGAGCACCGCATGAGCGTGATTGCGGAGAATCCGATCACAGCTGCGCAAATCATATTGCAGATGGTGCATCGTATTGTAGCCCTGGTTATTTTCATGGGCGTCGTCGTGAGTATGCAGCTAGCCTGGCGGCGGCTTGGCCGAAGGGATCCTTTGACCCGGTTGACGGTCTTCTGGCTGGCGCTGATTGCGGGACAAATTGCTCTGGGCGCGTGGACCATCTGGTCAAACAAGGCGGCCGACGTGGCGACGGCGCACGTGCTGGTGGGGGCGCTTTCGCTCGTGACCGGCGTATTGTGGTACGCTGTGGCTTTTCATCGTTTGGAACCGCTGTCCCGCATTGAACCTGCCGGCACGATTCCCGGTGCGTTTGGCGCGCACCCGGCGATGGTCGGAAATAAATAAAATGAAGGAAATCCCGGTTGCAGTTTTAAGCGCGGCCCCGGTCGCGGAAAAAAGTCGGACAGCGGTTTTGGCTGATCTGGTCAAGGCGCGGTTAACGACGCTCGTGCTGTTGACGACGCTGGCCGGATTTTACCTCGGGTGGCGCGGCGCGATGGATTTCGCGCTGGCGTTCCACGTACTGGCGGCCACGGCACTCTTGGCTGCGGGTGCGGCGGCTTTGAACCAGTTGCTCGAGCGCGAGTACGACGCAAAGATGCGCCGGACGCAAAACCGCCCGTTGCCGTCAGGCCGTTTGCAGCCCGTGACAGTGATGCTTTTCGGCGGCGCGTGCGCGACAGGGGGTCTGCTTTATCTCGCGCTGGCGGTGAATCCGCTCACCAGCATCATCGGCGCGGTCACGCTGATCAGCTACCTGTTCATCTATACGCCACTGAAGCGCGTGACCTGGTTGAACACGAACATTGGGGCGATACCCGGCGCGTTGCCGGCGTTGATGGGTTGGACGGCGGCACGCGGCGAGTTGAGCGTTGAAGGCTGGGCCTTGTTTGCCATTGTAGCCTTCTGGCAAATCCCCCATTTCATGGCCATCGCCTGGATTTACCGGGACGAATATGCGCGCGCAGGGTTTAAAATGCTGCCGGTGGTCGAACCGGCCGGTCGCCGCACCGGGGAGCAGTCCGTGAGTCATACACTCGCCCTGCTGGCGGTCAGTCTGTCGCCATTTGTTTTCAAATTGGCCGGTCCGGTTTATTTCACCGGGGCGCTGGTGTTAGGTATGGGTTATTCATGGTGCGCGATTCAATTTTCGCGGCAACTCACGCTGGCTCGCGCACGGATGCTGTTTCTGGCGTCCATTCTTTATCTGCCGTTGCTGCTGGCGCTGATGGTTTGGGACAAAGTGAAATAACATGGACGAAATCATTCACTCCTTTCCCGCGCACCAGGAACCTGATGAAGATCCGGGCCACGACGAACACGCGCATCACGATCCTGGTTTCTGGCGCGGCTATGTTTTTTCCACCGACCACAAAATCATCGGCATACAATACGGGTTCACGGCGCTGTGCTTTCTGTTGTTCGGCTTTTTCCTGATGTTGCTGATGCGCTGGCAGATTGCGCATCCCGGGCAGCCGGTCCCGTTCCTGGGGCCGTTGATGGCTGAAATTCTCGGCCAGCCGGCGGCGGGAGGAGTGATTTCGCCGGACCTTTACAATTCCTTCGGCGCGATGCATGGAACCATCATGATTTTCCTCGGCGTGGTACCGCTGGCTTTTGCGGCGTTCGGCAATTATGTCGTGCCGTTGATGATTGGCGCGCCGGACATGGCGTTCCCGCGGGTGAACATGGCGAGTTATCAGGCTTACGTGCTGGGCGGTATCGTGATGGTAGTGAGCTTTTTCATTCCCGGTGGCGCGGCGCAGGCAGGTTGGACATCTTATTCGCCGCTGGCGACCTCGATTCCGACGCATGGCCAGGCGTTCTGGATTATCGGCATGGTGCTGCTCATCACGTCGTCATTGCTGGGCGCGGTCAATTTCATCGCCACCATCATTCAACTGCGCGCGCCGGGCATGACATGGATGCGGATGCCATTTTTTGTCTGGGCACAATTTGTCACAGCGTTTCTGTTGTTGCTGGCGTTCCCGCCGCTGGAAGCTGCGGCCCTGATGCAATTAATGGACAACGTTGCACACACAAGTTTCTTCCTGCCGACGGGATTGGCGATTGGCGGCAAACTGGCGCATGTCAGCGGCGGCGGCAGCCCGTTGCTGTGGCAGCATTTGTTTTGGTTCCTCGGCCACCCGGAAGTCTATGTTTTAATTCTGCCGGCGATGGGTATTGTGGCTGAAATTATCGCCAACAACACGCGCAAGCCGCTTTGGGGTTATAAATCGAAGGTTTATTCGGTCCTCGCCATCGGATTCCTGTCGTTCATCGTCTGGGCGCACCACATGTATTTGACGGGCATGGGCACGAAAATCTCCGCGTTCTTCCAGACAACGACTATGGCGGTTTCCATTCCCTCGGTGATTATCCTGACGTGCCTGTTCATTTCGCTGTGGGGCGGCTCGATCCGGTTCAACACGCCGATGCTCTTTGCGCTGGCGTTCCTGCCGATGTTCGGCATCGGCGGGCTGACCGGCCTGCCGCTGGGCTTCAACGCCAGCGACGTTTATCTCCACGATACCTATTATGTCATCGCGCACTTCCACTACGTCGTCGCGCCGGGGACGATTTTCGCCTTGTTCGCGGGCATTTATTATTGGCTTCCGAAAATAACGGGCCGCAGGATGAATGAGTTCTGGGGCCGCGTGCATTTCTGGGGCTCGTTTGTGTTCATGAACGTGGTTTTCATGCCGATGTTCGTACAAGGTATGAAAGGCATGTTGCGGCGCATGGCCGATGGCGGCGCGAACTATTCCGCCGCGCGCGTGCCGGGCGTGATTGATACGTTGCCCGGTTCTATCATGGCCATGCACACGTGGATCCTGTGGGGCGCGATGGCGCTGGGGCTGGCACAGATTCCGTTCATCATCAATTTGTTCTGGAGCATCAAACACGGCGAGAGGGTCGGCACCAATCCGTGGCGCTCAACCACGCTTGAATGGCAGACGCCCACGCCGCCACCGCACGGCAATTTTGCCCGGCCTCCGCAAATTTACCGCGGTCCGTATGAATACAGCGTGCCCGGCCACGACACGGATTTTACGCCGCAAAACGAACCGGAGGCGCCCGTGACCGCGCCGAGAATTTCCCCGGTGCCGGTGCTGCATTAGACAATTTTCATGGATATACCCTACGTTGTTCAACCACGGCCCGACACTGGCATATACAACGCCAAGGCAGGCATCTGGCTGTTTCTGGCGTCTGAAGTGATGCTGTTTGGCGGGCTGTTTTCGGCCTACGTGCTGCTGCGTGTCGGGGCGGATCCCGGCACCTGGCCGCACGGCTGGCAAAATGTGACGTTAGGCACCATCAACACCCTGGTGCTGGCCCTTTCGGCGGTCACGACCTTGCTGGCCTGGGTTGCCTGCAAGGTCCGGCAATTTGGCAAATTCAAGTTTTTTCACGCCTGCACGCTCCTGCTGGCGCTGACGTTTCTTTGCATCAAGCTTTTTGAATATCACGATCATCTCACCCATTATGAAATCCAGCTCACCGATGGCCGGATCGCTGACGGCCACATGATGGAAAACAACCCGAACGAGGATTACGTATTGATTGATGGCCGTTACGTAGAACGCGAAACAGATTTGATTGATCTCCGCGCTCAAAAAGATATCCGCGAAGCCGAAATCAAAATCCCCCGTGCGCAAATCAAGGACATGGAAAGCTACGGCCCTTGGCACAACGATTATCTGGCACTTTACTTCACGCTCACGGGGTTGCATGCGCTCCACATCCTCGCCGGCGGCATCGTTATCGGTTACTTATGGGGTCCGGGCAGAAAGCTTTGGAAAACCGAGCCTGAACATTTCACCAACCGCGTCGAGGTCTCCGGCCTGTTCTGGCATTTTGTGGACCTGGTCTGGATATTTTTGTTTCCCGTCTTATATTTAACGTGATTAAAATTTATGAGTGACCTGAAAACGGCCCGACCGCACAATGCGCCGTCTGTGAGTGAACCGGAATTATCCGGACACGCAGTGGATTTCAACAGTTACCTGCGGCGTTGCGTGTACGTATTCGTGGCGGTGCTGTGCTCGGTGTCGTTAATGCTGTGGGCGTCGTATTTGCCACAGGCACACTTCGACTGGCCGCTCAAAGTCAAACTGATTCTGGCGGTGGCTTGCGGCAATGCCTTCCTCGTGGCGGGCTTTCTCATGCACCTGATCTCGGAAAAGAAGATGATTTACACTGTGCTCGCCTTCACCGTGTTTTTTGCCGCAGCCATGATGTGGTTGACGCTTTATGCCATGCAGGATTTCCCGGCGGGCACGACCCATTAACATGTCGCTGAAGGCCTTCCATCTGATTTTTGTGACACTATTGACAACACTGGCGTTCGGCTGTGCGGCGTGGGGGTTTGCCGCGGGCTGGCCGGTATTTGGCGCGGGTAGCGTTGCCACCGGCATTCTGGTTGTCGTTTACGGGATTTACTTTCTGAAAAAAATGAAAAACGTGAGTTACCTATGAAATTGTTCCGCAAAATCCTGCTCGCGGCCACGGCACTTGCGCCGTCGCCGCTGTTCGCCTGCGCCGCGTGCTATGGCCGATCCGATTCTCCGCTGGCCAGCGGCATGAACTGGGGCATCTTGACCCTGCTCGGCGTCGTCCTGACTGTGCTGACGTGCATCGCCCTCTTCTTCGTCCACGTCGTTCGTGGTGAGAAGGCGCAAAGCGACGATGCCAACCCGAAAAAGTTATCCGGCGTATGACCGAGTGGTTTGCCCAACATATCCTCGGGTTGCCCGAGTTGGCTTCCCAGAACGGCGAGGCGGTGGACGCCTTGATCGTTTACGTCCATTGGCTCATGCTGGCGTTATTTATCGGCTGGCTGATTTATTTCGGCTACGCCGTCTGGCGTTTTCGCGCTTCGCGCCATCCCAAAGCCGATTACCACGGCGTCAGGAATCACGTGTCGAACTACCTCGAACTGACCGTCGCCGGTATCGAAGCCCTGCTGCTCATCGGCGTGGCCATCCCGGTTTGGGCCCGATCTGTGGATCATTTCCCGAACCCGAAAGATTCCACGGTCATTTATGTTATGGCCCAGCAATTTGCCTGGAACATCCGCTACGCCGGTCCCGACGGTGTGTTCGGCCGACAGGACATGAAATATATCAGTGCCACGAATGTATTCGGTGTGGATCCGAGCGACCCGGCCGGCAAGGACGACATCCAAACGCTGAACGAGATCCACGTGCCGGTCAACAAACCGGTCATTGTCTATGTAAGTTCCAAGGACGTTATTCATTCGTTTAAGATCGTGGCCATGCGCGTTTGTCAGGACGCGATTCCCGGTCTGCGGATTCCGTGCTGGTTCACGCCCACCAGGATTGGCCGCTACCAGGTCAACTGCGCGCAATTGTGCGGCAATGGCCACTCGGCCATGTCAGGCGGTTTTTTGACCGTGGAAAGCCAGGCGGACTTCGACAAATGGATCAAATCCAAGAGCGGCGCCACCGCCAGCTTTGAATAGATTTGACGCGCCGATGTGCGCATGACCAAATTGCGCCGGGCATGGACGAAATTTCTCAACGGCTCCCGCGGACACTTTGGGTCGGCATTATCCTGTTCCTGGCCCTCCTGTGCGTCGCGTATATGCTGTCGTTGTCGGAACTCAACAGTCCGCGCCGCAGTTCCTTGCCGGTGCTCGGTCATGTCGCCAATTTCACGCTCACCAATCAGGACGGCTTGGTAACCACGCTCGCTGATTTGACCAACCGCGTCTGGGTTGCCGACATCATCTTCACGCGCTGTGCCGGGCCGTGCCCGATCATGACGGCTCAGATGAAATCGCTGCAGGACGCGCTGCCGCCGGCAAGCCGGGTGAAACTCGTAACGCTGACAACCGACCCCGATTACGACACGCCGCCGGTAATGAAAAATTACGGAGAACGTTTTGGCGCGAATTTCAACCGCTGGCTTTTTTTGACGGGTACCAAGGCGGAAATCGCCGGGCTGGCCGGTGGCAGTTTGAAATTAAGCGCGGTTCCGGTAAAACCCGCAGACCAGACAAATTCCGCCGATTTGTTCATTCACACCACGATTTTCGTTGCAGTGGATAAACATGCGCGTCTGCGCGGCATCTTTGAAACCGAGGGTGAGGGTGTTGATTGGACCAATGTCCAACCCCGCATTATTGCCACGGTGCGCCAACTTGAGCGCGAGCGATGAGCATCCAGGATTTGCCGGCTGTCAACGCCTCGCTCAACGGCCTGAGTGCGGTTTTTCTGACTGCGGGTTACATTTTTATCCGCCGCCAGAACAAAATCGCCCACCGCAATTGCATGATCGCAGCATTCGTGACCTCGATTTTTTTCCTGGCGTGTTATCTGACTTACCACGGTTATCGGGTGTGGGCATTGCATATCGGACCGACACGGTTTTTGGAACCAAAATGGTTCCGGCCGATTTACCTGGTTATCCTTGGGACACACACCGTCCTGGCGGGCATTATCGTACCGATGATTTTGATAACACTTTGGCGGGCGAAACTGGAGCGATTCGATGCGCACAAAAAAATCGCGCGCTGGACCTGGCCGTTGTGGATGTACGTCTCCGTGACCGGCGTGATTGTTTATGTGTTGCTCTATCAGATTTTCCCGCAAACCAGACCGTAGCCGCCATCGTGAGGAAGCTCTGAATGTCCCGCGCCGCCAATGTAACGATTCATCGCAGCCAATTTCCTGAGGCGGTTCGCGGTGATTTGTTGGCGTCACTGCGTGCGCGGCGTGTGAACCACAAATTTCACTACGACAGCGTCAGGCAAACTCAAAAGTGGCTGGCGCTGCACCAAAAATATTCGGCGTCGCGGAACGACGCCGATTGCCGGAGGAATTATGAAAACGCCTTTGTCGCGGCAGCCGCGGAAATCAAGTCGAAAAGCGTCCATGTCATCGGCCTCGGTTGCGGCGGCGGGCAAAAGGATACGCGGCTGTTGAAGCTGCTGAAATCGCGCGGCAGGGAAGTATTTTATACGCCGTGCGATGTCAGCACCGCGATGGTTCTGACCGCTCGCCAAACGACACTGGCCGTTTTGCCGGAAGAGAATTGTTTTCCGCTCGTTTGCGATTTGGCCACGGCAGCCGATTTGCAAGCTGTGTTTCGCGCTCGACCCTCAACTCTCGGCTCTCGGCTCCTCACTTTCTTCGGCATGATTCCGAACTTTGAGCCGGAGCGGATTTTACCAAAGCTTGCAGCTCTGGTTCGTCCGCAGGATTTTCTGCTGTTCAGCGCGAACCTGGCGCCGGGCCCCAATTACGCCGCCGGCGTCAAAAAGATTTTGCCGCAATACGACAACGATTTGACCCGCGACTGGCTGATGACCTTTCTCCTCGACCTCGGCGTCGCGCGGCGCGATGGTGAACTGCGATTCGCGGTTGAAAATGGCCGATTTGGATTGAAACGCGTCACGGCCTATTTCCATTTCAAACGTTCGCGCCAGATTGCTATCGAAAGCGAAGCGTTTGCTTTCCAAGCCGGCGAAGCCATCCGGCTCTTCTTTTCGTACCGTTACACGCCGGAGCGGGTCCAACAGGTTTTAGCCGGCTACGGTCTGAAAGTTTGTGACCAGTGGATTGCGAAATCCGGGGAGGAAGGCGTGTTTCTTTGTTGCCCACGACGATAGGGCCGCGCCACTGCGCGGCCTGAATTGGGACGCGCGGCAGCTCGTCCCTACCAGATTTTCAACGTTTCCAGCACAGCCTTGATGCGCGGGACTTCGTGGGTGCGGAACAGATCAGTCTTGCCCAGCGCAGCCAGCACGGCAAAGAACGGTTCGGCGCAGCGGACTTCGTCGCGGAAGAACTCAAATGCGTGAGGCAAGGCCTGGCAAATCGGGAATCCGAGCGTACGCAACCGGAAGGTATTCAGGAATACATTGATTTGATGCCGCACCCGCACTGCGCTGTCCTGCAAATTGCGATAGTAAAAGCCGAGGCCGGGGTCGAGGATGATCTTTTCGACGCCGTTGCGCTGCGCGATCTCAATCTGCCGGGCAAAATACTCGCGCATCATTTCAATCGGGTCGGCGCCAAAATCGAAGTCGCCGACATCGCGAACGTTTTTGCCCTGCATGTAACAAATTATTGCCGCGGCAGCGTGGTCCGCGACCATGCGATATAATTCATCGGTGCCGGTCGTGCCGGTGAGATTCAGGACGTTCGCGCCCGCTTCGAGGCAGGCGCGCGTGACGACGGGCGAGTACGTTTCAACGGAAATCGGGATGTCCGCCGCCCGCAGCTCTTTGATGACCGGCAGGAGTTTGGAATTTTGCGTTGCCTCATCCAGACGTGCGGCGTGGGCGAGAGTGGATTCCGCGCCCACATCCATGATGTCAGCGCCTTGTGCGGCCAGAACTTTCGCCCGCTGGAGCGCCATTTGCACCGTCAGGCAAACACTTTCGCGATACCACGAGTCGGGTGAGAGGTTGATGACCCCCATGATGGCGGGTCGTGAATTGAAAGTGAAATGACGGCCGGCGATGGGAAATTCCTTCACGCGCGCCGACGCAGCCGGGCGGTTTTTTTTCAGCAACTCGGCCAGTTGTTCCAAAGTGAGCACAGGAGGAATCGTATGATGTAAATAGTCAATCGTAAATGGAAAGTGGCGCGCCCGGCGCGAGTCGAACGCGCGACCCTCTGCTTAGAAGGCAGATGCTCTATCCATCTGAGCTACGGGCGCAG
>Ga0335078_10006572_pt1 | contig 17197 bp, 17 predicted proteins | sample Lox_Sample_32_FD_206711 | JGI IMG/M metagenome (GOLD analysis project Ga0335078, IMG submission 206711) | Soil microbial communities from Loxahatchee National Wildlife Refuge, Florida, United States - Lox_Sample_3.2 | ecosystem: Environmental > Terrestrial > Soil > Wetlands | place: USA... | reverse complement strand
TTGCTCGCATTGAAGCAACTGAGGCCACCATGACCGCAGTTGACCGCCTCGGTTTTCATGTCCGCTTGAAAACTCCGGATGGTATGCGGGGTGCTCGGGTTGCATTCTTGAGGGAGGTAAGCAATCCAGGTGAAACGCGGAAAGTGCTTGTGGAAATGGTGCAACAGGCACGCTTGCAGGCCGAATGAATTTTTGATCTGGTGCCTGGCACGCAGACGTGCAAGAAACCCTTGGATTAGCGACGGCGCCATCGTAGGAAGAGAAGTCGCACACCAACGGCGCACAGGAGATCCCGAAGTCTGCGAATCGTTGGAATCTCTGCTTACCGACAATCAGTGCGTAACGCAGGAGTTCTCCGCGCTACAGTGGTTGTACGTTGTTCCTCTTAATCAGGGCTCGCGCCCTTCGGCATCAGCGACAGCCAGAAGAAATAAGCAGCGGCGATTGCAGCCGTGGCGTCCGAAAGGGGAGTGCGCATCATTTCTATATGTTCATTCATGGGTAAAGCTCATCCCAGACGACTTCGCAGGCAAGATATTCGCCAATAACCATGCGCACAACCGCAGATGAGGATGCAGTCGCCAGATAACGGTACTGCCCCTCCTGCACGGTGATCCAGTCCATCGTCACCAAGCCCGCAGTCTGCGAAACCACTAGCCGCTGCATGGCGCGGCTTCCGACTTCCGGCCAGATGCCGGCACCGATATCCGGAGCCACCTCAAATGCGTCGATGGCCTCTGGTTTCAACGTGCATAAGGGGGCGGACCTGACGCTGTCAGGCGCGTGATGCAAGGGTTGGCTCAGCTCAAAAGCCGCGTGTCCTCTTGCAAGTTTCACGAGGACGTTGCTCACTCGCGGGAGTTCGGGAACAAATTCCACGTCGCCGAATAGACTTTCCCTACGGGCCTGATGAAGACGGGCGACGAGCGCAGGGCTACGCTCAAGGATGCGCCTGATTTTCGGGCGGCCCACTGCTTCGACGCTGCCGGCGCGAGCGCATTCAATCAGGCAGGCGAGATATTCTTCATCGAGAGAGAAGCCCGTGTTGCACGTTGTGCACGAGGGAACAACCGGAAGATTTTCGGGGTAGGGCTCATCAAGCAATACGCGTGATGGAACGTGATCATCGCTTTCGGCCATGCGGCCGCAATGGACGCAACCGGAGATTAGGCGCTGATCCGCGTATGAGTGAAGCTGATCCATATTCCTAATAGATGTTGTCCCGCCGCGCTTTCAGGTCCCCGACAGAAGCGCACTTAAGAGCGATGAAGGTTCAGTGCGGCAAACCCTTACCGCGTTGTGAACTCGGTCGGCTTTTTGTGTTCTCGAATCTGGGAGTAGCTGACCGCCAGTTCGGATCCCAGCTTAACGTTCCCTTCGTATTCGTTCAGAGGTTCGTTGTCGAGAATGCCGAACACGAGCTGCTTCACCTCGTCACAGCGGTTGACGCGGACCCACATCCACTCGCTGATCCCGGTAGTCTCGTCGGGGAATTCAACCTTAATGTAGTCACCTTGCTCATAGGTCGGCATCAGGTTGCTCCCCTGGGAGTCGGAATTTACAGGCTGGCATGATCCGTGGTGACCGCGCGGAAGCCAGCAGTTCGGAGTCAAGCGGCAGTCATGTTTCAGTGAACGGTTCTGTGCAAGCCACCAGAAGCGGTTGGCCTTCATTCCCGCCTCATCGGCCTTCGTGCCAGCCCTGAATTCAGCCTGAAAGTCGAACGGCCACAGGCCCTGCCAGTCGTCCATTGGCATGTTGATGGAGCGAAGCGCCGTCCGAACTTCGCTAATCCACACTTCATATGCGTCAGCCATGCTCATCACCTTGAATTGTAACCCCATCCAAGCCGACCCTCCCATGAGTCCGCTTCAACTCTGTTTGCGGTTCGTGATGCGAGGCTGCACCCTACAAGGGCCGGATTAGTCTCGATGACATTTGCGCGAAATGCCACGCATGTCACAGATTGTATTGACCTTCCGACGTTTTCGGATTAACGTGGCTGTTGAAGTCCCTGTGCAAGAACGGTTCTCACCAATGCTTTCCCACCATGGCTGACAACGGCTTTATTGATATCGACCTCTTCGCCGGTGCTGGTGGTTTGGCCCTGGGGCTGAAAGCTGCCGGGTTTTCCCCGGTCCACTTGTACGAAAAGGACGATCACGCGTGCGAGACTCTCGAGCACAATGTTGGAAGCAAAGGTACGCTTGAGGCCGTCATTCACCCAGGTAGAGTGGAGGACGTTCCTTGGGCAGGCACCCCTATCAATGTGCGATTGCTTGCCGCTGGCGCCCCTTGCCAGCCGTTCAGCTTAGGCGGTAAGCATCTCGCTCAAGAGGATGGTAGAAACCTATTTCCTGAAGTATTGCGTGCCGTACGTTCTCTTCGGCCCCAAGCTGTTTTGATCGAGAACGTTCGTGGCCTCCTCCGGGAGGAGTTTCAATCTTTCTTTGAATATCTCCTCCGTTGTCTCGAATTCCCTTCTTTAGCTTCGAGAAAGCACGAATCCTGGAAAGACCACAATCGACGAATACGACAGCACCAATGTTCCCCCAACTATGCGCCTGAGTACATCGTGACATGGCGTCACCTGGAAGCAGCCGATTTCGGAGTTCCACAGGCCCGGAAGCGAATTTTCATTGTAGCGACTCGAACGGACTTTCCGATGTACCGCTTTCCGTCGCCGCAATATAGCAAACAGGCTCTTCTTCGCGCGCAGTGCGACGGACTCTATTGGGAGCGACACAAAATCAAGAAGCGTAAGCCCGTCACGGCTATCTCTAAACCTGAGAACAGCACGGTTCCCTGGGTCACAGTTCGAGATGCCCTGCTGAGCCTTCCGGCTCCCGAAACTGACGAGGAGAAAGCTTGGATGAATCATTGGTTAATACCGGGAGCCCGCGCGTACGCTGGACATGGCGGAAGCTCACTCGACTGGCCGTCGAAGACTATCAAGGCTGGCGTGCACGGCGTGCCCGGCGGCGAGAATACAGTGGTTCTCGACGATGGCTCGGTTCGGTATTACACGTTGCGAGAAGCCGCTCGAATTCAAACCTTTCCCGATGAGCACCTTTTTAAAGGCGCGAGGATTCACGTAACTCGCCAACTTGGAAACGCCGTGCCGTGCCGCCTGGCGGAACAAGTCGCGAAGCCCCTGTTCGCAATTCTCCGGCAAATCACACCGAGGGGAGCTGTACATGTTGCAAGCTGCTCAGGCAGTTAATCGTCAATTCAATCTCACTCCAAACCCTCGCATTCTTCGAATGCTAGGCGAAATCAGCCTGCTTCAATGGCGTTGCATCGCTGAACTCATTGACAACTCTGTTGACGCTTTCATGGATGCTGTGCGTGCTGGCAATCCAGTCGCGACTGCCGAAGTCCATGTTTCGTTGCCGTCCACGACGTCAGATGGCGGGCGGATCACAATTGTCGATACCGCTCTGGGCATGACGCCCGACGTACTGGAGACAGCGGTTACGGCTGGTTGGACGAGCCACGAACCAGGTGCAAGTCTGGGAATGTTTGGAATGGGTTTTAACATCGCGACCGCGCGATTGGGCACGGTCACAACAGTGTGGACGACCCGTGACGGTGATCCTGAATGGTATGGGCTCACTATCGACTTTGATGCTCTCACGCAGCAAAAGCACTTCAACACACCCTTGCTAACGCGCCCCAAACTTGACGCTCACGAACATGGAACCGAAGTAACTATCGAGCGACTAAAGCCGGAGCAAAGGCAATGGTTCGCCAAAGCTGGAAATCGATCCAGAGTTATCGATGAACTGGCAAAAGCATACAGTTCGATGCTCCGGCCTCAGGGTGTTCCGATCTCGTTTCGCCTTAGCGTAAACGGCACGGCAGTCAAAAGCAGGCAGCACTGCATTTGGGGGACGGAAACGGAACCGCGGATTGTCAAAACCGGCAGAATGGGAGACGTGGAATCTTACCAGACGGTCAGCGTGCAGTTGGGCGCTCGTGGGTTCTGTACGAAATGCTGGGAGTGGCTTTCCGCGAGCGAGAAGGAATGCATTGCGTGCGGTAGCGTCGAGCGTGTCGTCATGCGTGAGCGCACTGTGAGTGGTTGGCTTGGTCTCCAGCGCTATTTGAGCGAAACGGACTATGGAACCGATTTTGTACGACACGGACGCAAGATCGAGTTGGGGAACAAGGACCTTTTCTCATGGAGCCGCGATGGGGTGACAGAACTCGAGTACCCCATAGACGATCCTAGGCAAAGAGGTCGGATCGTAGGAGAGATTCATCTAGACCATTGTCGCGTCAACTATACAAAGGACAAGTTCGACCGAACTGACCCAGCATGGGAGGAGATGGTGCAGGCCGTCAGGGGCCGTGGACCGCTCCGTCCGGAAGTCGCGGCACAGAGTGGGTTCCCGCCAAATGTATCTCCTTTGTCGAGGCTGTATCAGGCTTTTCGCCGATCAAACCCAAAGAACAAGGATATGGCTGGCGGGTATAGTCGTCTCTTGGTCGTCAAAGACAATGATCGCGCCGAGGAAATGGCCGAGAAGTTCCACGATGGCGAACCTGAATACCAGTCAGATGAGAAGTGGTGGAACCTGATCGAGGAGCTTGAAAAGCAGTTGCTTAAGAAAACGAGTGGAACAGATGCTGGAGAAACGGCGACCGTCGCAGACTGGCCGAATCCATCCGGCCAAGCACCTGAGAGTGCTGCCGCGCCGCAACCCGAAGCTGTTCCGGTACCGGTGCGCGCGCCAATTCCTTCCCTGACTCGCGAGTACCGCGACGATGTTACGGATCTCAAATGGGAAGTTGCCGCCTTCGCGGTAGGCGCCACCGATCCAGAACTGAATGGCGATATACCCTGGAGATTGAGAGCTAACAATGCGGGGATACACCAGTTTTTTGTGAATTTCGAGCACGATGTGTTTAAGTCGGCGACCATGACGCCCTTGGACGCTCTCTTGGCACATCTGAGTTGGGCCGCTATGGATTTCACTCGCGGCCGGAATTTGCAGGCGGACTACGGTCGCATACTTGCGTCGCTTCGCGCACGTTACGCGGGAACGTCGAAGCTGGATGTTGACGAATTGGCGTCGGAGGCTGGCCAGACACTCGCATCGATTGGCCGCGCGCTCGTGGGTCAGGTCGGCCCGGAAGACGGGACCGCCCTGTTCGCCGAACTGGCCGGCGCAGAAAAAGAAGCCGTTTTAAAGCGTATGGCGGTTCGCGGTGTCACGAATCCGCAGAAAGAGGTCAGTGAGGGAAGATTTCTTGAGTATGCGACGCGTAAGACCTTCCTGGAGTTCTTCAGTCGGCATCCTGAGTTTTTTTTTGACGGACGCTACTGGGACACTCCGTATACGACTCTTGATTTTGGAGTCGCATCAGCCACAGAGGAAGCACAATCTCAGCGAATGCGGTACTACTCGAGTCTGCTTGCAGATGCAGTCTGGCTCGCGGACCAGGATCAAAGTGATCTGAGCCAGGCAAGTCGAGCTCGTTTACTACGCGCCGCCCTCGCGCTGGAATTACTTGCCGCTGGTATGTCCGTAGAAGGCGAAAACTAAAAGATGGATGCGTCGGGATTTCTGAATGAGTCCAGACTCCTGCTTGGTCCATGGCAGGCGTTTGAGCGTGATGTTGCGCGCCTATTACTTGCGAATGGATTCGAGGACGTCCGCGTTGTCGGTGGTATCGGCGATCACGGTGGAGACGTATTGGGTGTTTCCAATAAGAAGCTTTGGGTGCTGCAGTGTAAGTACACGAGCCTGTCGCCACCGTCACATGACGCTCTGTCGGAAATTATCGAAGCCGCCCGGTTCTATAAGGCGGACAAGATGATGATCGCCTGCTCACGTCCGATTAGCGATGGCTTCGCGGAAGAGAAGGCCATGCACGAACGACGTGGGTTACGGATCGACATAGCACAACCCGTTGCGTTGCTATCCCTGATGGCGCGAACGCCGACTTTTCCACCTGCAAGGAAGCAATTGCGTGAATACCAAGAGGATGCGGCAACACGTTTTCGAGAAGGTTTGTTAGATACCGGTCGTGCCCAGCTTGTTCTCGCAACCGGATTAGGCAAGACCCTCATTATGGCAGATGCCGTTTCCGACTTATTGGAGGACGGTCTCATCAAGGACCGCCGAGTGCTGGTTCTGGCGCACACAAAGGAGCTGGTTGACCAGTTGGAGCGGAGCTTTTGGTATCAGTTACCCAAGTGGGTGCCAACCCACAGATTAGCTGATGGCGAGGTACCGAGCTTCTGGGACGGTATAACTTTCGCCACTGTCCAAACCGCTCGTTCCCGGACCGACTCTCTGCCGCACTTTGGTTTAGTCCTTGTCGATGAAGCGCATCACATCGCCGCCGATATGTTTCGACAAACAATTGCAGAACTGCAACCGGAAATGTTGGGGGGAGTCACGGCAACGCCGTGGCGAGGCGATGGGTACGACATCGATCAGATTCTCGGACCGCCACTTGTCCGTCTCGGAATCGCCGAAGGACTCGCTAAAGGATTCCTGGCTGAAGTGGATTACCAACTGCTCGCGGACAACATCGATTGGAAGTTTGTCCAAGAAAGCTCACGAAACAATTACTCGATTCCCCATCTGAACAAACGCCTCATTATTCCAACTCGAGACGACAAGGCCGCGCGGACAATTCGTGAAACGTTCACCGCGACGCGGCGTCGAGCCGGCGTCGTTTTCAGTCCAACGATCGTCCACGCGCGAGAATTCGCGGCAATACTTCGTCACTATGGCTTCCGGGCGGAGGCTATCTCCTCCGAACTCCCTGCCCGCGACCGAGATGTGATGATGTCCCGGTTTAGGGCTGGCGACTATGACATTTTAACGACCGTAGACCTGTTCAATGAGGGGGTGGATGTCCCAGACGTCGATTTAATTGCTTTTATGCGGGTTACGCATAGTAGGCGGATCTTTGTCCAGCAGCTTGGTCGTGGCCTGCGGACTAGTCCGGGGAAGGATAAGGTCGTAGTGTTGGATTTTGTGACCGATCTGCGCCGAATCGCGGAAGTGGTTGAACTGGACAAGGCAATTCGCGCCGATTCAGTTGAGCACCTCGGTCTAGGCGGACACTTGGTCCAATTTGCAAATCACAATGCCGGAGACTTCTTGCGCGAGTGGATGCTTGATCAAGCGTCCCTATTCTCACGTGAGGACGATCCGATGATTGAACTGCCCCAATTTGAATTTCCGGCGCCTCCACCGCCAGGAGGAGTTCAGTGAGTGTGCCCGATGAGGTTCGAACCCAACTCAAGCTCAAGCTTTGGCAGCAGGCTGACCAGATTGGATGGGTAGATCTCAAGGCTTCCCAGAAGAGTAAGTTTTATGAGCGCTGGACCAGAGACGCGGAAATTGGGGCAGTCCTAGCGCACTTCATGAACCACATGCATGTGCGTGTCTATATAAAAGACACGCTGCTAAAAGGCTATAACGGCGAGCACAATAGCGATCCGTCCGTACCTCTGAAAGCACTGTCGATTCCAGTAGAGGCCCAGTTCATCGAATCCTACGTCAAGCCACACGGTCGGCTTCTCCGGGATCGGCGATTGATCTGCTGGGGCAGAGCGGAGGGCTGGCAGCACGTATTGATGGCCATTCATGAGCGTTCTTACGGTAAGAACATTCGGCCTTATGCCGCTGTTCTTTGCAATGCGCGGGCAAGGTTTAATGATTCAGGGGCACGGGAAATGGTAGAACAGGCCGCTTCAAAATTGGGCATTGAGGAAGTTAAGTGGCTCGAAGAATGATCCGAGGACGTCGGGATCCCCTCACAAAACCTCAACGCTCAGACCTGATGTCGACGGTCCGGAGTCGAGGGAATCGATCCACGGAAATGGCGGTTGAAAGTGTGCTCTTGACTCACGATATCCGGGGATGGGTCAAGCATCCCGACGGTATTCCGGGGCGCCCCGATTTTTATTTCCCACGACTACCGTTGGCGGTATTTGTCGATGGGTGCTTTTGGCATGCCTGTCCGAAGTGTGCCAGAAATACGCCACGATCTAGGCGACAATTTTGGTCGACCAAACTAGACGAGAATAGGCGGCGAGACAGGCGCGTCCGATCGCAATTGAGGCACCAGGGCGTCCGCACAATGAGGATCTGGGAACATTCCGCAGCAACAGGTAAATGGCTTCCGCGTCTAATAAGGATGATCAAAGAGCATGATCCTGATTAGCCGTCCAACCGGTACCTACAACCGAGCAGGTTTCCTACACCGCTCCAGTTTCAATGCCCATAGGTCCCGGCGAGATTCTCAAATTGAGCTGTCCTATTCGGCGGGCTGTACGATGGCCTCATCGTATGTCACCTTGAAGTTCTTACTCAGATACCGAAGCAGAATCCTCAGTCGGATTCGAATAGCGTATGCATCATTGGGTGTTTGAGAATGTTTGTCGAATTCAAGCAGGGCCGTATCTACCCTCTTGTCTGCTTCTCCCGTTTCTTCTACCAGCTCCCGGTTTTTGTCACGGTCTCGTTCGAAGCGAAGGAGCATGTGACGATCCACTTGTGCCACCTTGCCACTAACCACTTGACGATACAAATGGAAATAGAGAGTAATCATTCCAACTTGGCGCAACAAGCTATCAGAGATGACGAAAACAGAGCTCATAAGAGCAAGGGTTTTGTCGACTCTGCCCACGAGCTTGGAAATAGCGGATGGTGCAGCTCTTTTGTCGCCGGCTTTGTGCCACTTTCGGAACTCCTTCACAAAATCATCTAAGTAGGATTTCTTCGTGTTCGGAATGGTATCCGAGGACTCTATATAGAGAAACTTCGCCGCGAGATCACGGTGTCGATATCGGGCATCGGGAAACGGGACATGCTTCGCAAAAAATGGGTGGCTGGCCACCTTTCGTATCGCTGCGGGCATTGGACCACCAAGTGCCCCGCGCTTCTCCGGCGCATTGAGCGGGACGGCCTCGTTCATGCGCGAGAACATATCCTCAATCAGTTCGATGTCATCTGTTCTAATCGTGATGATATCAATCGGAGTCCCGTCGAATCTCGCCTTGATCTGCGGATACTTCTTGGCGAGACTAGGGTAATCAAGGCCTCCCGCTTCGACGCTATCGTCCCGCAGATACTTGAAGTCCTCGGCAAGAGGAAGATCTCCGTTAATGAAATCCCAAATGGTTTGGAGTCGCTGCTTTCCATCAACGATGGCATAGCGATATTTCTTGCCTCCTTTCTGTTTGTGAGGAACAAACTCGTGGAAGTAGAGCTTCGGAACGTCGAAGCCATTGACCAGGGAGTCAATGAGCAACTGGCGTTTTTCGCGCGTCCAGATCCCACTGATTCGCTGGTACTCTGGATCGAGTTCGATCTCGTTGCGCTCGGAGTACACTACTAGCAAAGAACTCTGTGGATATTTTCCGAGCGAAAACTCATCCATCGTAGGGCCTCCTTGCTAGGCGTGCCGCATTGTCGAGTTCCGGAAAAACGCTCAGCGAGTCGATCTTGAGTGCCTCGAGTTGCCGGCGTATCCGCAGTTTTGACGCGGATGGAATGATATACCGGCCAATGTGCAGGCCACTGCCGATGCTCTCAATTGGGGTCTGATCTCTATGAGTAACAGTGAAGACACTGTGCTGAGCCTGCATCCGCTTTGAGTGGCGGACCGCAATTCCGGCAGCTGGTGTAAGTCGGCTAGTATGCTCGGAGGCGAGTTTTGTTGGGAGGTAATTTTGAAGTTGCTCATCATCATCCTCGAAGATCGGGAGATCTCGCTGGTCGGCTGGCTTGATGTTTGCTTCCTCGTTTAGCTTGGTCGGCAACAGCAGCCAAAGCGCTCCATCTTTCCTGTCGTTTTTCGCCGTCTTGTCCAGTGAGTGCGTGGCGAAGTAGAGCCCGATAAGCGCGCTCTCTGTCCAGTCGAGGAGCCGTGTTGGCACAGCATGGTGGCGCGCCAGGAACAACCACTCCCACTGGGACTGCGGGCGCTGATCGAGGAACTGAACAGCATTCTGTTTGAAGATGTTGATGAGGCTATGTTCATGTTCTAGCCTAAATGGCGGTCTTCCAAGTGATGGCAACAGCTTGTAGTCCGTGTTAGTTGATCCTCGAAACCACACGGGTACCCTTCTGCCCCTCTCGCGAGGTGAGTCGACCGCCCGCAGGAGGTCCGAAACACTACGAATCCGATCTCCATCAAAAAGCATGGTCGAAAAACGGTATCAGTCCTGGACCGGTTCTCCAAAACTGTGGTGGGAGTGTAGCAGACGCCAGCATTGACCGACAACGGCTCCCAGGACCTTTGCGCTGGGCTGCGAATCGGAAAACATCATGTACCGCCGCCACGCGGTTGGAGGCAGGCAGCGCAGCACCATCCACGCACACGGTCGACACTCGCATCCAAGCGGCCGAGCATGATGTCACAAATGCTCTGCCGGTGTATATTCAGCAGGTTAAATCTACTTCGATTCTTGGAAAAACATGTTCATGATGAGCGTCCCAGAGTTTGAATCGCTATTGCGGCGATCTGAAGGGGAAACGCTTGACTTCAAAGCGTCTGGTTATGATTTGAGCAGTGATCACGGAAAGTTCTCTTTAGTAAAAGACGTGATTTCTATGGCCAATACTCCACGAGACGAGGACTCGTTCGTCATCATTGGCGTAAAGAGAAAGGCAGACGGGTCCTCTGAACTACATGGCTGTTCCGTCCACACGGATGAAGCAGATCTTCAGTCGCAGTTCGTTGAACGCGTTTATCCGATCCCGCGATTTAGCTACGAGATAGTTCATCACGAAGGTAAGGAGTTCGGCTTATTAAGGGTTCCTTGTGTTCGCGTTGGACCGTGCGTTCCTTTGCGCGATTACGGAGACATGCTGCGGCGACTGCAGATCTACTTCCGGCGAGGCTCCAAGAACGACGTCGCTGCGCCTGAGGATGCCGTCCGCATACTCTCCTGGATGGGACGACGCGTCACGCCGAGCGCCGCCTATGCAAACTCTGATCCGGCCTGGGAGGTGTTTCTTAGGGAAGTTCATCATTTCGATGCGTCCAGACACTATTTGTTAGTGGCTACCCGGCTCGCCCATGACTCCATGGCTGATCTATCTGCAATTGGAGCTGTGCCTTGGGCAGCCGTCTTCGATTTCGACCCCGACAGTGACTCCTCTGGTCTCTTGGCTTCTGTGAAGTTGTCTCTCCAGGAGCGCCGCAGTATCCATCTGGTTACGATGAGAGACCGCCCAACCTTAAATCTTCGCACCGGAACCTACTGGTTTTTCTCTCGTGGTCTAACCGGACGGGATACCGTCGAACTTGGCAAATGGCAAGCGTGGCAGCGTGCATTCGGGACGGCATTGAACGAGCAACTTGTTCGACTCTCTTCCGCGTGTGCGCCCGCCCCGATTACAATCGTCGTTCTCTGCTACGACCCAGATATTTCCAGGCATATAAGGACGTTATTAGAGGGTGCCCTTGCTGCGTTTGGCGATTTGAGCAACTCTGTGGTCATAGCGGAAGACACGGCGCCAGTTGCGGATCTCGCAGCCGATGTGGAAGCGACAGCAGTTGAAATGCCGCTGCATCAATTCTGCTCTGGCCTGAGGGGCACTTTCGCCAGTACATTGCCGGGAGATGCCAGAACCGCCTCTCTACCGTCCAGTTCCGGTGCGCCACTGCTAATCTCTCCGAAGGATCAGCGATGGTTGGAAGAAGAGGTTGAGATTGTAACTCTTGAGTCAGGACTGGCTCCGCCAGTGGACCGGACAATTGGACGGGATTTCCTGCAGGGAAATGAGATTTCTTGGTACGAACTCGGCATTCACAGCGATGTCGAGCGTGATCTGACATCGAAAGTGCACCGCCAGATAAAGAGCGACCTTGAATCACGAAAGACGGCACGGATCAACCTGTATCACACTCCAGGCGCCGGCGGTACCACGGTTGCAAAGAGATTAGTGTGGGATTTTCATCGTGAGCATCCATGCGTAATGTTGCGCAGCACTAATCCGGCCGAGACGGCGAATCGGTTCGCTTACGTTACGTCGTCCACCGCACTCCCCTTGCTTGTGGCGATCGATGGCGCAGACATAGCCGAAGGCCAGGTCGACGAACTGTACGATCAGCTACGCGCGCGGAACGTGCCCGCAATCATTCTCCAAGTCGTAAGACGCTTTACTACGCCCACTGAGCGCCCACGCAGCTTTTTCTTGCGGGAGGAACTCTCGACTGCCGAAGGGCACAGGTTTAAGTCCATCTTTGAGAGAGAACAGCCGAGCAGCTCTGCCGAACTGGACAGGCTCTTACAACAAGCAGGTTCTCGTTTCCGAACGGCCTTTTTCTTTGGTCTCGTCGCCTTTAAAGAAGATTTCAAGGGCCTCGAACCTTATGTGGCTGCAAGAATCGACGCGTTGACCGCTGTGCAGAAGCGCATACTGGGATTTACGGCGATCGCCCATCACTACGGACAAAAGCCGCTGCCAGCCCAGGCTTTTGCTGAAGCTCTGAGTATTCCGAGGAGTCGTTTGGTTGACTTGAACTCTGTCTTCCCCGTGAGTTCTTTGGAATTGCTCATTAGGCTTGATCAAGGAAGGTGGCGAACGGCACACGACCTTGTGGCGGTCGAGATTCTGAAACACCTTCTCTGGCCTTCATCATCCGACCGGAGGCTCTGGAAACAGAATCTGTCCCAGTGGGCACGTGACTTCGCAGAATTTTGCCGTGGTTCAGGCGCTGTTTCAAGCGATGAACTGCTCGAAGTCGTGCGACGTGTCTTCGTTTATCGCGACAACTATGAGCTGCTTGGGACAGAGCGGGCCGGACTGAACCAGTTCTCTCAGCTGATTGATGACATTCCTTCGAAAGAGGGGGCTTTGGAGGTCTTGAGAGGCTTGACGCAACTGTACCCGGACGAGCCACATTTTTGGGCCCATCTCGGCAGGTTCTACAGCGTACAGCGGAAAGATTTTCCGTCCGCAGTCGACTGCATCGACCGGGCAATCGCCCTTCAAGATAAGGACAATGTTTTGCATCACATGAGAGGCATGGCGCTCCGTCAGCAAGTATATGACAGCATTGACAAGGAGCAACCGTTCGCGCGCGTCGTGGAACTCGCCAAAGACGCGAGCTCATCCTTTGGGAACGCGCGGGAGTTATCGCCAGATGACGAGCACGGCTACATCAGCGAGGTTCAAATGTTGCTGCGGATGCTCGATTCGGCGGGTAAGAAAGTCCAAGGCGGCACACTTTCCTATGTTGCTTCCCCGAATGCAGAACCTTTTCTGCGCGAAGCGTTTCAAAGGGCCGAGGATCTATTGGAACGAGTTCGTCGCAACCGTGAGGGCGAGGGTGCAAGCCCTTACGAAGAGAGCTGCCGCGCCAAACTGGATGTTCTTTACGGCAAACACGATAGAGCCCTTCAAACGTGGGACAACTTGTTGACTCGCAAGGATACGTATGCTCCTCCGATTCGCCGCCAGCTCGTCTGGACCTATCTCGCGAGGCAACAACGTTCTTGGTACGGGCTTGAGGCAAGGGAGGTCGACCGAATCGTGGACCTGCTTGAACAGAATTTGCGGGAAGAGCCACAGTCGGACACTAACCTTCGATTGTGGGTCCAGGCCGTGCGACAAGCAAAAAATGCGCCAACTACTGAGGCTGTCATCGAACGAGTAGGGTATTGGCGGTCGAATGCAAACTCGCTCGACTCGGTCTTTTACTCATACGTCTTCTACGCTCTTCAGTCCATCGAAGGATCGGCCTTGGCCCTGGATCAGGCTGGCCGATTTATTGAAGAGTGTCGCAATAGAACTCGGTTCAATAGGAATCGTACAAAGAGCCTCGAGTGGTTGGGCAAAGGATCCGGAATCACGCGTCTGGTCCATCACAGTCAATTGGGAAACTGGGACCGCGGCAAAGACTTTTGGGAAAACACGTCACTATTGGAGCGAGCTGTCGGCCGGATTGCGCGAATTGATGCACCGCAGTCGGGCGAGATCGAGGTACAGGACGGCCTCAAGGCTTTTTTTGTGCCAGCGCGTGGGAACTACAGCCGGGGCCGATCAGAAAATCAGGCAGTCACGTTTTATCTTGGCTTTAGTTACGAAGGACTTCGCGCGTGGGAGGTGAGAAACGCGTAGCCCGAGTTTTATCTATTCGTGTTCTCCGCCGTTGGAGCCTTATGACGCAATCAGAGAGACACAATGGCCAACCGTCACACACCGAAACGTCCATTTGCCCGGCTAACGCGACAGAGTACCACTGACTCTGAATCAGTAAACTCCAACGGGCTTTGCCGCGCCGAGATAATGATTTGCGTGCCGATTTTTTTGGCAAATGATTGTAGTTAGCAATGGTGCTGAACAGAATCACTCTGGCGCATATCGGCCCGAAAGGAATGGCACGTTCCGCGACACACCATCTGGTTGTTTGCCAACTGCGAAGACTGGCATGCGGGACTTCGCCTTCCCAACCACGTTGCGACTTTGACATGAGCACAGCTTTCAAACCAGTCAGCCTGGCACGCTTCTCGCCCTCGAATGGCGGTAGATAGTACAAGCTCGATTCATCGGCCGTCACTCGTCGTCAATCCTCGTTGATCCCTTGTCCGAATTGCACCACCAGTGCGTTGCCTGGATATTGTCTGGATGGTCGTCTCGCCACGCGCCGCCCATTCCTTTCGGTTCCCTATGGTCCGGGACGACGTCGTTGCAATCGGTGAAGTCTTCGTGGCAGATGGCGCATATGCCGCCCTGCTGGACGATCTTTCGATTCAGAAGTTTCCGCATCTCGGCCGGTGACCGTAATTCCCTATACCCCCGCGGATGATGTGGATCTTCGACCCTCTGAACTCCGAGTCTTATCAACTTGGGCTTGGGGAGGAATTCCCGGCCGCAACAGGAGAGAGATTTATGGATCGGGCACAATTCGTTGCTACGAAGTCTCATGGGCGCTCCTCTCGAAGAGTTGAATGAATCGGTTGTGAGCTGGCGGTAACCAGGGACGGAGAACGGTCTCCCGAGCGCGAGGCTGCTACAATTCCTGCCCGAGGAGAAGCAATGTCGAACTTGGCTCATGTAGTCCAGCAGTTAAGGAAAGAGCGGAATCAAGCACAGACCAGAATCGAACAGTTGGACGAAGCTCTCAAAGCACTAACCGGATTCACTGGAGTACGTGGAACCGCTCAAAGACAGGGTCCTGTACGGGCCGGACGGAAACGAAGAACCATGTCAGCAGCTGCGCGCAGACGAATCGCTACAGCCCAGCGCGCACGTTGGGCGAAATGGAAGGCGGCACGACGGCGCAAGTAAGCCGAATCGGGCCGCGTTTTCCACACTTCTATTCACAGATATTTCGTTTTCGCCCTGAGAATTGCGTTGACATCGATGAAGCGACTGTTTAGTTTGGCTGGCGTCGACGGCTGAAAGGATTGGCGAAATAAACCTTGCCACTCCGAAGTAGGCTGAGTGATCTGCTCGGCAGGGCGACCTGACGAGCAACCAGACCCGAAAAAACCGACTGGTTCTGCGAGGAGCAGTTGGGGTTTGGATCTGCGAAAGCAGTGATCGCATCAAGGGCTGCGACGGTGCATGCATCCACGCGGTTGGCTCCCTCGCAGGAGCTGATCGCTGGAGCGTAACCAATGTCGCAGCCTTTCCTATTTCCGAGCTGCCCGTTGTCTTTTGTCGGTTTGTCCCCTCTCGGTGGAAAGAATCTTCGTCCTCCGCCCTGGCATCGCTCTCGCACTCTTCGCAGTTTTCAACACAAATTGTGGATAACCTCGTTAGAGATCCCCTCGACACCCCTTCCCGCAAGGTCTTGACCGGTTTGCACCAACCAATGGGCGGGGATCTCTTCGGCTAGAATTGCTATGCGATGCCAGTGGCGATTGAGCTGCAGAATCTCGGTGATGCTCAGTTATGCAGAGAAATTGCGGCGAGTATCGAGCACGCACTCGGCGACAAACGCGGAGACTGGCGTGTGTCGATCGCCGGATCGCGAGCCAGCGAGAATTGGGAGCTGCGAGTGGAAGGGCTCAACGGCTTTGAACGGACGTATACTCTGACGGGAGCTGCCGGGGAGCATCAACCTGAGGCAATTCGCAGACTGATTCTCCAGTTGGTACCGACCCGCTCCTCCTGAGCCGCTGTTCTTGTTTTGCAGCACCAGACCGAACACGAGATGAGTACCCTTCAACAGGTCGCCCGAGAACCGCAAATGCGCAAGGTTCCAAATGCGAACCACCCTCTCGACGAGCATATCCTGCGAGCCTTGAACAAGATCAAGAAGCCGGGCACGGCTGAAGAAATCACAGAGCTGCTCAATCGCGACCTTGGCTCGGGAGACCACCCTTTTCAGGTGAGAGAAGTTGCGACCTGGTTGCGCAACGCCGAGGAAAACGTGCTCAGTTTGTATTGGCTGGGAAATCGTCCGCGCAGGTAACGCTCTTAGCCATTCTCGATGTCCTGGCCCTCACCTCAGGGAACAGGATTGAGGCGGATGCTACATTTCGCGTGTTTCGCTAGAATGTGATGCTTACGAAAGGAGCATTATGGCAAAGAAGAAAGTTGATCCGCTCAACAAGAAACAATACGGCGCGGTGTCTGCGATGCTCACGGTCTCCGATATCCCAGCTGCTGTGAGCTTTTACCAAAAGGCGTTTGGCTTTTCGAAACGCGCCATCATGAAGGGTCCGGATGGAAAACCGATTCATGCTGAACTCACACTGCGCGGCACAACTCTGATGCTTGGCCCCGAGAATGATGCGATGGGAAAGAAGAGCGCAAGGAGCCTGGGCGCTTCTCCGGCCAGCCTCTTCATCTATGTAGAGAACGTGGACAAAGTCGTCGACAAAGCGACCAAACTCGGCGCTACCGGCCAAGGTCCGGTAATGGATATGTTTTGGGGTGATCGCTGCGGCACGGTTGTAGACCCGGACGGCTATTCCTGGATGGTTGGCACCCATAAGGCTGAACCTACGGCAAAAGAGATGAAAAGGGGGATGCTGGAGATGATGCGGCAACAGCCGACGGATACGGCCACAGCTGCCTAAATGTATCCTCACTCGAAAAGATCCGGCTGAGCACCAGTTCGTTCGGCTTCCCGAAAGTTGCTCAACCCTACGCCGACGAGCCGATAGCGTTGCTGTGGTCCCAAGTCCACTCGTTCTCGCAGCTTGAGGGCGATGCCAGTCAACTCTTCGCAGGATGAGGGAGGAGTGTCTGGCGTATGG
>Ga0335078_10006571_pt1 | contig 17198 bp, 14 predicted proteins | sample Lox_Sample_32_FD_206711 | JGI IMG/M metagenome (GOLD analysis project Ga0335078, IMG submission 206711) | Soil microbial communities from Loxahatchee National Wildlife Refuge, Florida, United States - Lox_Sample_3.2 | ecosystem: Environmental > Terrestrial > Soil > Wetlands | place: USA... | reverse complement strand
AACACTGGGAGGATGAATAGCGGAAGGCATACCTGAATCAGGCCCAGGCCTAGTCCCGCCCAGTTCTGCAGCAGGCTCGGCGCCCGTCGCCGGAACCGGATGGTCGGCGGATGCGGCTTTGATCATCGGTTACCGGACGCAGGGACAGTCAGCGGCGCAGAGCATGCGGGAGGCACTCAAGCGCCTCATGCCCGGCCCGGCCGGACGTGCCGCCGATGCGTCACCCGATGCCGCATCGCGACGTCGCCCGTAGCCGAGGTGCATGTGCCGTTCGGTGGCCTTAAGGATTCTGGCTGGGGGCTGCACGAGCAAGGCCGTGCCGCTTCGCTGACCAAGACACCCGCTTCGCCGGGTTCCGCGACCTGCTCCTGGACACCGTCGCCAGGCTGCGACAGCCGGATCCCTAGCAGGCGGGGTTGTCGTTGTTGGCCGCCTCAGCCTGGTCGAAGTCGCCGTAGCCGTTCAGGTCGCCGTTGCCGCCCGAGTACTGCCACAAAAGGTGGCAGACGGCAGGCTCGCCGCCGAACCAGCGTGCATTCGAGCCGGAATTGGCGAAACCGGCCGGCCGGTCCAGGTTGGTCTGCTCGTCGGTGAAGGTCCACTCGGCCGCGCTCTTAGGCTTCTCGCCGCCGAAGATCCCGCTCCACGAGCCGTACGACTGGCCGCCCGCGGAGTACACGGCCGCCGAGTATGGCGTGTACTGGTTGATGTAGCTCATGAACCCCTGATAGGTGGCATAGTCCACGTCCGGGGCGATGTAAGTCTTCAGCTCCGTGCTGCCGCAGGGGCCGTTCCAGACCGTGTTCCATCCGTTCTGGTCCGGTGGCGTGCCGTTGTTCTCGATGTCCATGAAGATGTAGCGGAAGTTGAAGAAGTACCCGCCCATGCCCGCGATGACCTGCTGTGCCTGCTCCTCGCCCCAGGTCATCGCCTCGGCCGTGGTGCCGTTGTAGTGCGGATCCCGGCCGGGGCCGGCCGCGAACCAGTATCCCGCGGCGCCGAGTCCCAGGCCGTAGTCGAGGATGTTGTCGTTCGCCATGTTGTAGTTGGACTGGACCCAGTTCAGCCCGGCGGTGGTGCAGCCCTTCCAGTTCAGGAAGGAGCCCACCTCCCCGATGTACTCCCCGTAGGGGCCGGCGGTGCCCTGGCTGCAGCTGCCGACCGGCTCGGTATACGGGCCCTTGCCGCACGCGTCAGGAGCGGAGCTGTCGGTTCCGTAGTAGAAGCCCGCCGAATCGCCGCCGGACTCGGCGGTACCCGCCCGCACCGCGACCAGGGCCGCGCGGGCGATCGTCATGTCTGCGCCGGTGGAGTGATCGGGCAGGAACGATAGGATCCGCGGCGGCCCGCAGATGCTCACGCGCGCCTTGACGAAGGCCGTCGGGCCCGCGCCACGGGCCAGTGATGACGGGTAGATGGTCACCGAGATGAGGCGCTGGCAGGCCTGGGTCCCCGTGCGAGGCGCCAGCAGCGCGACGGAAACCGACTGGCCGCGCCGCAAGGTAAGCGCGGTGCTCTGCGCGGTGCCGCGCTGATAGGTGGTGAGCAGTGACCTCTCGGCCTGCAGCGCGCTGGAATCGGTGAAGATCTTGGCCACCCTCGGCGCGTCGCCCACCGAGTGCACCTTGACCGTCGGCCAGCTTTCTGGCAGCACGCAGGTGCGGCCCGAGTTGGCGAGCCGGAGTTCGACGACGGCGCCGCCCTGGGTCGACGAGGTCGAGGAGACCTGCGCCCGCAGCGCCGCAGCCTGGCAGGTCGCAGGCTCCGCGGCGCTGGTCGCCGCGAATGGCGGCGGCGCGGACGAGACCCGAAGCGCCTTGACCTCGCTCGTCAGCGTCCGCTCGGCGTAGAACGGGGACAGCTGCAGCTGTCCGCCTACGCACGGGACGAAGGAGCCGGCCGGCTCGCTGACGGCCACCCGGCGATCCGAACCGGGCAGCGTGAGCGCCATCGTCCACTGGGTGACGCACTGGGACTGGCCGGCCGCGGAAATGGCCGTGACCACCGCGCTCTGCCCTGGTTGCAGCACGATCCTCGCCTCAGGAACGGGCGCGAGGTTGCTGAACTCCACGTCGCTGACCGTGACCGCGAGGGCCTTCCCTGCGGTGCCGCTCCCCTTGCCGTCAACGCCGCGGAACACGATCGTGGGCCAGCCGCGCAGCGAGCACGCGGTGCGGTCGGCATCGCGCAGCAGCACGTTCCACGCCTGCTTCCCCATCCCCTCCGACGGATCCCCTCGGATCGCGTCAGGCAGGCTTACGGCTAGCTCGCCAGCCTGGCACGGGGGTGAGGAGACGGCCGGGCCATACCCGGAAGGCTGGATGGGCTGAGCGGATGCGGTGCCCGCGGTAAGCATCGCGACGGCCATCACCGCAGTCATGACCCACGGCGCGGCGCGCGTCGTGAGCGGGCTTCGGGCGATCATTCGGGATACCTCCAGCGGGCGACGGCCGCGTGCCACAGGCCCTCTTCGGGCGGCAATTATCCTTATGCGGTAGGGGTTCTATGTGCTCGACGATCAAGCCACGGTCGGCGATCGGGTAATTCCGCGGCGTTTGTCGCGTAATTCAGAGCACCTTCCGCTGCGCCCTGTTTTACCGTTTCACGCCATCTGGGTCGAGACGACACGCCGTGCAGGTCGTGTTTAACGCACCGCACTCGGGTAGGGAACTGGGGAGGGAAACCGCAGGCAGCAGGATGTCAAAGCGAGACTGCCGGATGGGTGTATCGATGGTTGCGGAGCACGAACAGGCGATTACAGAGGATTGCAGGGAACTGCAAGACGCGCTGATCGGTACCGAGAGCATCGAGGAGTTCCTGCATGAGATGGCCGTCCTCGCCGCCCGCCTGGGAAGCAATGAGAGCGGTCTGTCGTGCGGGATGACGATGCGGTCCAACGGTCGGCCGGTGACCGTGGCGTACAGCGATCCGCTGGCCGCCCGGATAGACGAGGCGCAGTACGCGCTCGACGACGGCCCGTGCCTGCACGCCATGCGCGACGGTCAGGTGGTCCGCATCGAGGACACGGCCGATAAGTCGCGATGGCCCGAATTCGAGGCCTGGGCCGCCGCCCGCGGCATCCGGTCCTGCCTTGCCCTACCACTGAAACCTGGGCCACTGAAACCCGGGCCACTGAAACCCGGGGCGCAGGACTCCGCCGGCCCCACGGTCGGCGTCCTCAACCTGTACGCGCGGAGCGCCTCGGCGTTCGGCCCGGCGCAAGCGCGGCGCGCGGAGAACTTCGCCCAGAATGCGTCAGGGCCGCTGACCCTCGCCATGCGGATGGCCTCGCACGCGGCCCTTATCGAGCAACTGCGCTCGTCTCTCGCCTCGCGGACAGTGATCGACCAGGCACTCGGCATCATCATGTCGCGCGAGCGCTGCGGTCAAGACCGTGCATTTGCGATCCTGCGGACGGCGTCGCAGCACAGTAACGTCAAGCTCCGTGATATCGCCACCGCGATAGTCACCGATGTCAGCGGCGAGCCCCCGCAGCCGCCGCCGCCATTCGAAGGTGGCTAATCCCAGGATGGCTCGGGCGGCTCCTCCGTCGTCATCGGTTCCGTCGTTATCGGCTCTGTCACTATCGGCTGGGGCCAGGACATTCCCCTCCCACGCCCTGGCTGGTCGTTCGGAGTCGCCAGCGAGGCGGCGACGCTCGGGTAGATGGGCATCAGGTGATCAACCCCGGTGATGCCCAGCACGCGCTGCACGGCGGGCGAGTCGACCACGAGCCGCATTCCGCCCCCGCTCGCGGTCGCTCGCTTGAACGTGCGCACCAGGGCGCTCACTCCGGTGGAATCGCAGAACCTGGTCTTGCTCATGTCCGCGATCAGCGAGACCGCGCCCTGGTTGACCACGCCGAGCAGGGCCTCGCGGATCTGGTCGGCGTTGGTCACGTCGATCTCGGCGGGCAGCGTCACCACGGCCGCCTGGCCGATCCATACAACGGGGCAACAGTCACCGGACACGTACCACCATCCGTTCACGCCAGCAGGAGGTGGGCCGCGTCTCTGGACCCGAGATGGCGGCTCCCGGCAGGGGTCACCGCGCAGCGAACATTATCTTCTCACCCCGGCCCGGCGCAAGCCGCGCCAACAGACTCCCCGGCCAGGCGGATCAGCGGGATGATCGGGCCATGATAACCGTCGCTGGCGAGGCCCTGATCGACCTCATCGCGGATCCGGCAGGCGACCTGGACCGCCTCGATCCCCGCCCGGGCGGCGGCCCGTTCAACGTGGCCAGAACGATCGCCCGGCTCGGCCAGCCGACCGCCTTCCTCGGCAGCCTCTCTCGCGACCGGTTCGGGCGCCTGCTCACCGGCGAACTGGACAGGCACCGGGTGCTCCGCGTGATCCAGTCCGCGACCGACGCGCCGACCACGCTGGCGGTGGTGGACGTCGACCCGGCAGGCGTTCCCGGCTATCGCTTCTACCTCGACGGCACGTCCGCCGCGGCGCTCGAACCGGACCAGGCCCGCCTGCCGCCCGGTAGCACGGCGCTGCACGTCGGCGGCCTCGGCCTGGTGATGGAGCCGATCGCCACCACCCTCGAGGGGCTCGTCGCGGCGCTGCCCGCCGAGGTCATGGTGATGCTCGACCCGAACTGCCGGCCAGGCGCGATCGCCTCCCGCCCGGCCTACGCCGCGCGGCTCGGCCGCATCCTTCGCCGCACCGATGTCCTGAAGGTCAGCACGGAGGACCTGGCGTACCTATGCGGCGGCCAGGACCCGCCCGAAGCGGCAAGAACCCTGCTCGGCCAGGGCCCGGCCTGCGTGCTGGTCACCGACGGCGCCGCCCCGGCCCGCGCGCTCGCCGCAGGTGCGGAGATCCTGGTCGAGGTCCCGCCCGTCGAGGTCGTCGACACGGTCGGCGCCGGGGACGCCTTCGGCGGCGCATTCCTCGCCTGGTGGGCGGGCCACGGGCTCGCCAAGGCCGACCTGAGCGAGCCGGACGCGGTACGCGCCGCCGCGCTGGCGGCGGTCGACGTGGCGGCGCTGACCTGCACGCGCCGCGGCGCGCAGCCGCCGTGGGCAAGCGAGCTTGCCGGTCGTCCCGGTTGGGACTGGCTGCCGGGGACGGTAAGCCCGTAACGACGGCTAGCCCCTGCGCAGCAGGATGCCGCGGACGAACGCGGCCTGGCCGGCGTGCTGCAGGCAGTCGGAGACCACGCTGACCAGCCGCACGCCCAGCGTCACGGGCGGGTCCCAGCGTTCGTCCACGATCCGCGACAGGTCGGGATCGGTGATGCCGGCCACCAGCCGCAGCGTCTGCTCGTGCACCGCGTCGTAATACTCGGTGAGCAGCTCGGCCGGGGCACGGACCTCGGCCACCTCCTTCGAGTTCTGCCCGTAGCCGATCTCGCCGGTCGCGAACGGCAGCCCGAACCGGTCGCTGCAGGAGGCCCACACCTGCGGCAGGCCGAAGGCGCCCGCCACGTGATCGTCTTGCACCCTGCTCAGGTGCCAGCACAGCCAGGCGATCGAGTTGGCGTCGGCGTCAACCCGGAAGGCCAGCTGCTCGACGGTCAGCCCGTCGACCGCCCCGTGGATCTCGTCCCGCACCCTGCAGAAAGCGTCAGCCAAAAGCTCAGCGCTCGTCATCCGCTACGCCCCTTTCACAATCAAAAACAGAATTTAGCCGAACGAGCGGTGGTGACACGCCGCGCTCACCTGCGCGGCGTCCCGCGTGGTCGCCGCAAGGAGCCGCGCGAGGTACCGTTCCGACGTGTCTGCAGGTCGCAACCGTAAGCCACGATCCGTGATTCCCGGCGTCGCCGAACTGCTCGCGGTCGCGGTGGACGGCATCGGCGGCGCGGAACGGCCCGGGCAAGTCGCGATGGCCGAGGCGGTCCAGCACGCCATCGAGGCCGGCGAGCATCTCGCCGTCCAGGCCGGAACCGGAACGGGCAAGTCGCTGGCGTACCTGGTCCCGGCGGTGCGTCATGCGGTGACGACCGACAGCACGGTCGTGGTGGCCACGGCCACCATCGCGCTGCAGCGCCAGCTCGTCGACCGGGACCTGCCGCGCCTGGTCACGGCGCTGAAGCCGGTGCTCGGCCAGGAGCCCGCGTTCGCCATCCTGAAGGGCAGGCGCAACTACCTGTGCCTGCACAGGCAGAACGGCGGCGTCGCGGAGGACCCGCAGGACGCGCTCTTCGACCCCGCCGACGCGGGTCCCGCCTCGCCGCTCGGCCGTCAGGTGAAGCGGCTGCACGAGTGGGCGGAGCAGACGACGACCGGCGACAGGGACGAGCTCGTGCCCGGCGTGCCCGAGGCGGCCTGGCGCCAGGTCTCGGTCAGCGCGCAGGAATGCATCGGCCAGCATCGCTGCAGGTTCGGCTCGCGGTGCTTCGCCGAGCGAGCCCGGGAGGAGGCCGCGAAGGCGCACATCGTGGTCACCAACCACGCGCTGCTCGCCATAGACGCGACCTCAGGCCTGGATGTCCTGCCCGAACACGCCATGGTCATCATCGACGAGGCGCACGACCTAGTGGACCGGGTCACCTCGGCCACCACGGGGGAGCTGTCGGCCCCGGCCGTCGAGGCGGCCGCCCGCCGCAGCGTCCGGCTGATCGACACCGAGGCCGGGGGATCGGCCGACGTGGCCGACGGCCTGCGCCAGGCGGCAACCGCGCTCGGCCTGGATCTCGGCGACACCCGCGCGGGCCGGATGGACGTGCTGTCGGACGCGCTGGCCGCGACGCTCGGCTCGGTCCGCGAGGCGGCGGGCGCGTGCGCCGGGGCGATCCGGGCCCGCGCCCAGGAGTTCGAGGACGACCCGCCGCGGGCGGCAGCCTGCCGGATGGCCCTGTCCTCGCTCGACGAACTGCACCGTACCGCGGTCCGGATCCTGGAGGTGTTCGACGCGCAGATTCCGGACCGCAGGGAGGTGGTGTGGCTAGACCAGCCGTTCGCCGAGGACGCCAGGCGCCCGCCCACGCTGCGGGTCGCGCCGCTCGAGGTCGGCCCCATCCTGCGGGACCGCCTGTTCGCCGAGCGCCCGGTCGTGCTGACCTCGGCGACGCTCGCCCTGGGCGGCTCGTTCAACCCCCTGGCCACGCAATGGGGTTTGCCGTCGGCCGACAGCGCCGCCGACGCGGACCTGGCCTGGTCCGGAATCGACGTCGGCTCGCCGTTCGACCATCCGCGCAGCGGGATCTTGTACCTGGCCAGGCATCTTCCGCCGCCGGGCAGGGACCGGCTGCCCGAGGCGTACCTGACCGAGCTCGAGGAGCTGATCGAGGCGGCGGGCGGCCGGACGCTTGGCCTGTTCTCGTCGATGCGGGCGGCCAAGGAGGCGGCGGGCGCGCTGCGCGACAGGATCAGCCACCCGCTGCTCTGCCAGGGCGACGACGTCACGGCCCAGCTGGTCAGGCAATTTTCCGAGGACGAGCCGACCTGCCTGTTCGGCACCTTGTCGCTCTGGCAGGGGGTGGATGTGCCCGGCCGCTCGCTGCAACTCGTGGTCATCGACCGGATCCCGTTCCCGCGGCCTGACGACCCGCTGGCCTCGGCACGGCAGCGCGCCGTGGCCGCGCGGGGCGGCAACGGGTTCATGACCGTCGCGGCGGCGCATGCCGCGTTGCTGCTGGCCCAGGGCGCCGGGCGGCTGCTGCGGACCACGACAGACCGGGGTGTCGTCGCCGTGCTCGATCCCCGGCTGGTGACCGCGCGTTACGGCGACTTCCTGCGTGCGTCACTGCCGCCGTTCTGGCCGACCACCGATCCCAAGCTTGTCCGCGCCGCGTTGCGCCGCCTTAACGCGGCACCTGCGGCGCCTGCGGCGCAGTCCTGATATATCCCTGCTTAACGGCATATTACGATCTTCCGGAGACGGATGAATTCTGCCGTCCTGGGTAACATTTTGGGAACTAGCGGCATCAGGCATCCGTTGTGCAAGGGACTGGCTACCCCAGTCGGCGGGAGGTCAGGCGTGCGGAGATGGCTCCCGCGAAGACGGCCGCGCGAGGGCAAAAAGCGGCACGTTCTCCGCTGGGTTGCGGTGGCCGTGGTAGTCATCCTCAGCGCGGGCACGCTGACCGCCTACCTGAAGTACCGCGAAATCTACGACAGCATCACCCGCGTCCGGGTCCCACGCGCGGAACTCGGCCAGCGCCCGCAGCAGTACAGCACGACCTCGATGAACATCCTGGTCTACGGCGATGACACCAGGAAGGGCCTGACCCCGCACCAGCAGTACATCCTGCATACGGGCAAGGACCAGACCGATAACACAGACACGATCATGATCGTGCACATCTCGCCGGGCCGCCACGCGGTGACCGTGCTGAGCATTCCGCGCGACACAATGGTGCCGATGTACGCGTGCGCGGCAGGCCCCGGTTACACCGGCCAGCAGCTGGATCTGACCTCGTACGTGCAGATCAACTCGCTGCTTGAGATCGGCGGCCCGGGCTGCCTGTGGAAGACGGTCGAGCAGCAGACCGGCATTTTCATCGACCACTTCATCGGTATCGGCATGCTCGGCTTCGTCAATGTCGTCAATGACGTCGGCGGAGTTAACGTCTGCGTGCCGTATAACGTGAATGACCCCGTGTCCGGCATGGACCTGACCGCGGGTGAGCACCACATCAACGGCGTCCAGGCGCTGGCATTCTGGCGCACCCGCGAGGACATCGGGACCGGATCTGACCTGCAACGAATCCAGCGGGACCAGTTCATGTCCGCGCAGGTGGTCAAGGACGTGCTGGGCAGCGGCCTGCTGTCGAACCCGATCAGGCTGCTGAGCGTGATCAGCGACGCCGCGGCCCAGATGACGACCGATTCCGGCATGACGGTGGGCGACCTGGTGGAGATCGGCGAGAGCCTGCACCACCTGTCCAGCCAGAACGTCCAGTTCCTGACCGCGCCGAACCAGCCGTGGCCCGCCAACAACGCCCGGGTCCAGTTCGCGCAGCCGCAGGCCGACGAGGTATTCTCGGCCGTCGCGCACGACGTCACGGTGCCGAAGGTCTCCACGACCCCCACGCCCGCGCCGACCAGCGCGCAGGTGCTGACTACCACCAGCCCGTCTAACGTCAAGGTCCAGGTGCTGAACGGCTCCGGGGCGCCTGGCGTGGCGAAGCAGGCGGCCGCCGGGCTGACCAGCCGGGGCTTCGACGTGACAGGCACGGGCGACGCCGCGACCTTCTCCTACACCAACTCGGTCATCGAGTACGCCTCCGTCGCCGACATCGCCGAGGTGAACACGCTCAAGGCGGCCCTCTCCAACGTCACCGACCTGAAGGATGCCAGCCTGACCCCAGGGACCATCGAGCTGATCCTGGGCTCGGACTTCACCGGCCTGACGGCGCAGCCCTCGCAGTCGCCGTCTCCGTTCGTCAGCCCGACCGTGCAGCAGTCCGGCTCGCCGAACCCGGCGGCATCACCCGCCGGCTCGCCCAGCCCGACCCAGGGCGTCACCGGCCTGGCCGCCTCCAACGGAGGCATCACAGCCGCGGCCGCGTGCGCCAGCGACGGGTCCGCCTTCGCCGGACCCGAGAGCCCCCAGGCCTCCCAGAGCCCCTGATCAACCTCCCTACTTCGGCAGGAAGGCGCTGACGTCCGCGACGGCCTCGGGCAGCCTGCGCATCGCGGTGATGCGCCGCTCGGCGAGCTTGGCGGGATGCCCGGTCAGGTCCCTGTCCACCCAGACCGAGCGCAGCCCCATCCTGGCCGCGGGCAGGATGTCGTGCACCCAGCTGTTCGCCACGTGAATCCAGTTGGACTTCGTGACCTCGGCCCTGTCGGCGAACCTGCGGAAGTGCCCGAGGTCGGGCTTGTAGCTGCCGACCTCCTGCGCGGTGACCAAGAGGTCGAATTCGACAGGCAGCCGCGGCCTGGTGGCAGCGAAGAGGTCGTCGTCGCAGTTCGTCAGGATCGCCAGCCGCCAGCCCTGCTCTCGCAGCGCCGTCAGCGCGGGGCCCGCGTCCTCGAATACCGGCATGTCAGGCCAGGCACGGACGAACGCCTCCGCGCCGCCGGCCGGCAGCGTGATGCCCTCACGGTCGGCCGCCCACGCGAGCCCGGAGGTGAGGACCTCCCGGTAGGGCATCCAGCCGGGACCGGCCTCGAGCTCGAGCTCCGCCCGGTGGTAGGCGCCGAGTAGCCGACCGGCCTCCCGTCCCGCGATCGCCTCGAGCGGCTTGCCCATCCCGGAGTTCCAGTCCGCGATCGTCCCGTAGCAGTCGAACGTCAGCCACTTATCCGCCACCGCGCCAACCTCCCGCTTCCAGCATCCCACTTCCAGCTCGCATCCGCTCTCGCCTCTCCCTTCCCCGATGCGTGCCCGCGATGCCTTCATGGAAGCGCGATGACAGTATCGGATCATGACGGACGCCACGGACCACGCGAGTCAGCCCGACTGGCTTGAACCCGAGCTCGCTACCCTCACCAAGGACAGATTCTCCGACCCGGCGTGGATTTATGAGCGCAAGTTCGACGGCGAGCGCTGCCTTGCGTTCCGTGGCGGGTCGCGGCTGCGGCTGATGACCCGCAACCAGCAGGTCGTCACGAGCACGTATCCGGAGATAGCCGAGGCGCTGATGGCCCAGGACGCCGACGACTTCGTCGTGGACGGCGAGGTCGTCGCCTTCGAAGGAGACGAGACCAGGTTCTCCCGGCTGCAGCAGCGGCTCGGGGTGCGGGAACCCGGGCCGGACCTGCGCGCTCAGGTTCCGGTGTACATCTACATCTTCGACCTGCTGTGGGTGCAGGGCCGCGACGTGCGTCCCCTGCCGCTGAGCGAGCGCAAGGACCTGCTGCGCGGCCTGCTGTCGTACCGTGACCCGCTGCGTTTCACCGAGCACAGGGACACCGACGGCGAGGCGTACTTCCGTGAGGCCTGCGGCCTTGGCTGGGAGGGGCTCATCGCCAAGCGCAAGGACGCGCCGTACCGGGCCGGCCGCAGCCGGGACTGGCTGAAGTTCAAGTGCGAGAGCGGCCAGGAGTTCGTCATCGGCGGTTACACCGATCCGAAGGGCTCGCGTACCGGGTTCGGCGCGCTGCTGCTCGGCTATTACGACGGCGACGGCAAGCTCACCTACGCGGGCAAGGTCGGCACCGGCTTCGATCAGCGCATGCTGACCAGCCTGCACGCGGCGCTTGCCGGAGACGAGCGGCCGACGCCAGCCTTCGAGCGCGGCCCCGGGCTGCCCAGGTCCGGGGTGCACTGGGTCGAGCCCCGTCTCGTCGGCGAGGTCGGGTTCAGCGAATGGACGGAGGTCGGGGAACTGCGCCACCCCAGGTTCCAGGGGCTGCGGCGGGATAAGAGCCCTAGCGAGGTCGTCAGGGAAATGCCATCCTTATCACCACCCTGCGCCCGGCCGGAAAGCAGGCAGAGCCCGGGAAAAGCCGAAGGGATTCCGATGAGCAGCGACGAGCCGACCGGAGTGGTCTTCCCCCGCGCCGCGGACGGCCGCCGGAGCACCTCGGCGCTCGGCCGCGCCGTCGTCGCCGACGCCCTGCACCAGGTTGACCCGGCCGGAGCCCGCGACGCCGAGCGCGAGCAGGACTGGCGCCGAGGCTACCCACGGCATTTCCGCCGACTCATCGAAACCGGGCTGGCCTCGCGCCAGGACGCCATCGCCGTCGCCCGCGACGGCCTGGAATCGCTGTACCACCTGATGCGCGTGGCGGATCCGGACGGGACGGAGTCCGGGCTCGGCACGCTGATATCGGAGCCGGCCAGCCGCGTCCCCGACACGGTCACCGTTGCGGGAGGCGGGGGAGCCGATAAGGAACTCGCCGTGCCCTACCGTGGTGAGCTGCTGACCGGCGATGCCCTGCTGAGCAGGCTGGAGGCGTGGGTCACCGGCGGCGTAATCGAGCCATCGTGCGCGCAGGCCGTCCAGGCGGTCGCGGCCAATCCCGGCTGGCTGTCCCTGCCCGGCCGCACCGTCGCGGTCCTCGGCGCGGGCGCCGAACTCAGCCCGCTGCCCGTGCTGCTCGCCTGGGGTGCCCAGGTGGCCGCCGTCGACCTGCCAAGTCCCGCCATCTGGGACCGGGTGCTAGCGGCAGCCAGACACGGCGGCGGCACCCTGCTAGTCCCTGTCGCCGACCAGAAGGCCCGCCAGGACGACCGGGTCCTTGCCGGACGTGCGGGCCTGGACCTGATCCGCGACGTGCCGGCCGCCGCCGACTGGCTGGCCGGCCTCGACGGCCCGCTGGTGCTCGGCAACTACGTCTACGCGGACGGTGCGGCTAACGTCCGCGTGGCCACCGCCGTCGACGCGCTGACCGTGCGGCTGCGGGCCGCTCGCGGCGACGTTGCGCTCGCCTTCCTCGCCACGCCCACCGACGTGTTCGCCGTCCCCGCCGACGCGGTCGCCCACTCCGCCAGCGCCTACGCAGCCAGGTCCCCGGCGGCGAAGCTAGGCAGCTGGCCGATGCGGGCGCTGTCCGGCGGCCGGCTGCTCCGCCGCGCCTACCCGCCCGGCGCCGACCCCGGCGTCTGCGACGGCGTGATACCCCAGCAGGGCCCGAACTACGCGCTCGCCAAGCGCCTGCAGCGCTGGCGCGCGACCCTCGCCAGGGACGAGGGCACCACCGTGTCGATGAACGTCGCCCCGCCCACCCGCACCCGTTCGGTCACGAAGAACCGCGTGCTCGCGGCGGCGTACGCTGGCTCGCACCGGTTCGGCCTCGAGGTCTTCGAGCCCGCTACCTGCCGCACCCTGATGGCCGCGCTGCTCGTCCACGACCTGCACACAGGCGGCGGCCCCGCACAGCCGCATCCGTGGCAGGACGAGGCGCACGCGGCAGCCCACGGCGGACTGTGGCGGATCGCCTACGCGCCCCGCAGCGCCCTCGCCCTCGCGACGCTGCTCGGCTACGCCGAAGCCAGGAGGAACTAGGGTCCGCACCTACGGCTTGCGCGCGACGCCGCGGTAAGAATAGACCTCGGCAGGCCCGGCCGGGCCGGCGTCGGGCCGCCATTGCAGGCCGCCGAGCAGGCGGGCGACGATCGGGTACGCCTCGTCGTCGGTGAAATGGCCCATGATCCCCATCAGCATGAGCGCGACAGGCCGCGTGAAATCCAGCAGGTCCGCGGCCGCGCTGAGGACGGCGGCCGGGTTCCTGATGTCGGCGTCGAGGAACTGGCGCATCCCGGCCTCGTCGGCCAGGTACCTGACTAGGTCTCCCTAGCGATCTCCTCGATGAAGCGCACGGTCTCGGCGGGGGTCAGGGCCTCGGTGCTGAGGTGGTTCATGACCTCCATGTAGTGGTCGACGTCCTCGCGCTTGTCCAGGTAGAGGGCACTGGTGAGCTGCTCGATGTACACGACGTCCGGCACGTCGGCCTCGCCGAAGCGCAACACGGTGAACGACCCGCCCGCGGCCGCGTGCTCGCCGCGCTCGAACGGAACCACCTGGAAGGTGACGTGGCGCATGTCGGAGACCTCGACGAGCCGGTTCAGCTGGGCCCGCATGACCCTGCGGCCGCCCACCGGGCGGCGCAGCGCCCCCTCGTCGATGACCGACCACACCTGCGGCGGATCCGGGCTCGTCAGCAGGTCCTGGCGCTTGAGCCGCAGGCTCACCCGCCGCTCGATCTCCTCCTCGGGCGCGGCCGTGCGGCCGAGCAGCGTGACCGCGCGAGCGTAGGCCTCGGTCTGGAACAGGCCGTGCACGAACTGCAGCTCGAACGAGCGGATGACCGAAGCGGCCACCTCGAGGCCCAGGTAACCCTCGAACCAGTCGGCCGTGACGTCGCCGTACTTCGACCACCAGCCCTGCGCGTTGGCCTGCCGGACGAGGGCCACCATCGCGGTGTGCGTTTTCAGGTCGGTGACGCCGTAGAGCGTGAGCAGGTCCGTAACGTCCCGCTCCTTGAACCGGACCCGGCCGTTTTCCATCCGGCTGATCTTGGAGCGGGACGCCCGGATCTCGTACGCTGCTTCCTCGGGCGCGATGCCCGCGGCCTCGCGGAAGCGGTGCAGCTGGCTTCCCAGTATCATGCGCGGCACCGTCGGGCCCGAGACTTCGGCGGGAGGTTCGTCGTCCACCTGAACCGCGCTCACCTCGCTCCGATGCCCGATGGACTTGCTGCTCACCGCCAGCCTTCCATGCCAAACGGCAACGACCATGGCGCCATCCGCCTAGCAGGCCGCGGCGAAGGACAGAGCGCACTATATCATCGCGCGCGCGCGATGCTGGGACACCATTTGGCGACTTCTAGATCATGACTCCAAACCGCCGCCTGTGCACAGGTCGTCGAACTCGCCGCCCTTGGCCCCGCTGACGAACGCGGCGATTTCGGCTCGCGTGTAGACCAGCGCGGGCCCGGACGGATGCCGGGAATTCCGGACGGCGACCGCGCCGTCGGACAGTTCGGCTACCTCGACGCAGCTTCCGTTCGGGTTGCTTGCCGTGCTCTTGCGCCAGTGCACTGCTACCAGCTGGTCGGCCGGGATGCCGTTGTTGGACCGCATCGTGCTCCTTGAGAAGGATGTGAAACCTGGGTGCGGGCGGGACGCCTGAGCGCCCGTGATGATCACTTGCACCGGGCAGCCTAACAGAGCTAATGCAAGTGCATGCGTACGTGCAGAAAAACGTTGCATGTCCGCTCCACCCCTCCGGACCAGCTATTTCGGGGACGGAGATACCTGCAGGCATGCGTGACCGGATAGCCGCGCCGGTCCGGCTGCCGAGCCCCAGCCCGGCCGGTGATTGTATGGAGGGGAGTGAGCAGGCTCAAGGAGGCAGTCATGGTCGATGTCGCCGTCCACCAGCCGGCGAGCGGTGCGGGCCAGCGCGAGCCGCGCTACCAGCCGGGGTTCGGCAACGAGTTCGCCAGCGAGGCGGTGCCGGGCGCCCTGCCGGCCGGGCGCAACTCGCCGCAGCGCGCGCCGCTCGGCCTGTACGCGGAACAGCTCAGCGGCACCGCGTTCACCCAGCCGCGCGCCGTCAACAGGCGTACCTGGGTCTACCGGATCATGCCGTCCGCGGCGCACCCGAAGTTCTCGCGGATCGCAAACGGAGAACTCCGCGGCACTCCGTTCGATGAGATCGAGCCCGACCCGAACCGGCTGCGCTGGGATCCGCTGCCGATCCCCGCGGACCCCGCCGACTTTGTCGACGGGCTGTTCACCGTCGCGGGCAACGGCGACCTGAGGACCCGTAACGGCATGGCCGTCCACATCTACCGCGCGAACCGCGGCATGACCCGCCGGTATTTCGTCGACTCCGACGGAGAGCTTCTGTTCGTGCCAGAACACGGCGAGGTGCTGCTGGTCACCGAGCTCGGCCCGCTGGCGGTCGCACCCGGGGAGATCGCGGTGATCCCGCGCGGCATCAGGTTCCGGGTGGACCTGCCCGGGGGCGCGACCGCGGTCCGCGGCTACCTGTGCGAGAACTTCGGCGCCCCGTTCACGCTCCCCGAGCGCGGGCCGATCGGCGCCAACGGGCTGGCCAACGAGCGTGACTTCCTGGCCCCCGTGGCCGCCTATGAGGAAGTTGCGGGACCCGTCCAGGTCGTGCAGAAGTTCGGCGGGAACCTGTGGACCGCCGAGTACGACCACTCACCGCTGGACGTGGTCGGCTGGCACGGGAACTACGTGCCGTACAAGTACGACACCGCGAACTTCATGGTGATAGGCACGATCAGCTTCGATCACCCGGATCCGTCCATCTTCACCGTGCTCACCTCGCCCAGCGAACTGCCGGGCCTGGCCAACGTGGACTTCGTGATTTTCCCGCCGCGCTGGCTGGTTGGCGAGAACACGTTCCGCCCGCCCTGGTACCACCGCAACGTCATGTCCGAGTTCATGGGCCTGGTGACCGGCGTCTACGACGCCAAGGCCGAGGGCTTCGTGCCCGGCGGGGCCAGCCTGCACAACACCTTCACCTCGCACGGCCCCGACGCCGAGACGTACGCCCGGGCGAGCACGGCCGACCTGGTGCCGCAGAAGATCGACGGCACGCTGGCGTTCATGTTCGAGAGCCGCTGGATGATGATCCCGACCAGGCACGCCATGCAGTCCCCGCACCGCCAGGACGACTACGACGCGGTCTGGGCCGGCCTGACCCGTTCCTTCGGAACGTAGCCTGGTAGCGGAGGCGCACATGTACATACCTGCCCATTTCGCCGTCACAGCGGCGGCCGCCGGAGAACTGCTCGCCAGGCACGGCGCGGCCGACCTGATCACGCAGACGGCCGACGGCATGCTGGCCACCATGCTTCCGTTCGCGTACGAGCCCGCGGCCGGCGAGCGCGGCGCGCTGTACGGCCACGTGGCCCGCAACAACGACCAGTGGCGCAAGCCCGCGCTCGGCGAGTCGCTTGCCATCGTCCGCGGCCCCGATGCCTACATTTCCCCGTCCTGGTACGCGTCCAAGGCGGAAACCGGCCGCGTGGTCCCCACCTGGAACTACGTCACCGCGCACGTCTACGGCCGACTGGTCGTGCACGACGATCCGGCCTGGGTGGAGGACATCGTCCGGCGGCTGACCGCCAAGCACGAGGCGGCCCGGATGACCTCCCCCGGCCAGTCGCCCGCGTGGTCGGTGGACGACGCTCCGCGCGCCTTCATCGAGGGTCAGCTGCGCGCCATCGTCGGCCTGGAGCTGCAGATCACCCGCATCGAGGCCAAGGCCAAGCTGAGCCAGAACCGCCCGGTAGGCGACCTGGCCGGAATCGAAGCGGGACTCTGCGCCCGCGGCGACATCCGCAGCGCCGAAGCCGTCGAGCAAGCCAACGCCCCCCGCCTCAACGCAACCCCCCACCGCTAACCCCGATCCCAATCCCGCCCCGCCCGCACCGCCCTCAGCAAGGTGCGGGGCCCCTTGCCCCCGTCCTACGGGGGTGGTGAGCCCCGCACCTCGGCTCGCCCGCCCCGCACCCCGGCAGGCCAGGGACGCGCACCACCGATCGTTCGGCTGAAATTAAAGGCTGGATACGGCGGGGATGACTTCGGCGGCGATTACCTCGAGCGGTGTGACCTGCCAGACGTTGGCCACCCCGCCGATCGCGGCCTGGAAGCCTAGCTCGGCCATGGCGCCGAGCCTGTCGACCACCTCGGCGGCCTTCTCGCCCTTCTCGCCGACGTCGTAGAGGAAATAGCAGGTCTTGGTGATCTTGTCGTAGTCGCGGCCCACGTCGTCGCAGTGCGCGCGCAGCACGTCCAGCTTGTGTGCCAGGTCCGGCGTCGGGAACAGGTTGCACGCGTCGGCGTACTTGGCGACCAGCCGGAGCGTCT
>Ga0335078_10006569_pt1 | contig 17199 bp, 16 predicted proteins | sample Lox_Sample_32_FD_206711 | JGI IMG/M metagenome (GOLD analysis project Ga0335078, IMG submission 206711) | Soil microbial communities from Loxahatchee National Wildlife Refuge, Florida, United States - Lox_Sample_3.2 | ecosystem: Environmental > Terrestrial > Soil > Wetlands | place: USA... | reverse complement strand
ACCCCGGAACGCACGCTCTGGACGCGCCTGAAACAGTCGTCGATGGATTTCTCGCACGAAGCGCGCCGCCTGCTGACCGCCGACAACGTCGAAACCTACGCTTCGGTGGACCTGTTCCGCGATCATGAAGCGTTCATTTCGGTGGTAGCGCGGCTGATCGAGGCGGGCTATCGCAAGGCGGCTACCGCCCAGGCCGAGATCGACCAGCGTTCGGCGCGCCTGCTCTACGATTCCTTCCTGTTTGCCTCCGCCAGCCTCCTGCTGGCGCTGCTGTTCGCTGTGGTTACGGTGCGAATGGTGGTGCAGTTAATTCGGCGGATGCAATGGCAGACGGCCGAGCTGGGACGCGTCTCTTTCCACATGCTGGAGAATCAGGAAGCCACCGCGCGCCGCTTCTCGCACGAGCTGCACGACGAGCTGGGGCAGTCGCTTTCCGCGGTGAAAGCCAATCTGGCCTCGCTCGCAGATCACGGACAGGTGGACCACGCCCGCCTCCACGATTGCCTTCGCCTGGTGGATGAATCCATCGGCAACGTGCGGCAGATGTCGCAGCTTCTGCGGCCGACGATTCTGGATGATTTCGGCCTGGAGGCTGGCTTGCGCTGGCTGGCAGAAGGCTTTGCCGCGCGCACCGGCATTGATGTGCAGATGGAATCGACGTTCTCGGGCCGCCTGCCCGACGAAACCGAAACTCACCTGTTCCGCATCGCGCAAGAGGCCCTGACCAACGTGGCCCGGCATGCCGGGGCGCGCCACGTCACCATTGAGCTCGAACCTGCCGGCGACCAGATCCGGCTCACGATCGCGGATGACGGGAGGGGTCTCACCGACGGCCGTTCCGGTGGACAGGTGGAAGCCGGCGAGCATGCCAATGGCAGCGGTATGGGGATGATCGGCATGCGGGCTCGGGCGCGCTCGGCGGGCGGCGATCTGTCGATCCGTTCGCCCGCGGCGCCGGGCAGCGCTTCGGGTGTTCTAATTGAAGTGCGAGTTCCTCTGCGGAATGAAACGCATACGCATCCTTCTGGCTGACGATCACGCGGTGGTTCGCCAGGGATTCAAGATGATCCTGTCGGCGCAGCCCGATATGGAGATTGTGGGCGAGGCCGGCAACGGGCGCGAGGCGGTGGAACTGGCCGAAAAGCTGCGCCCCGAAGTGGTGGTGATGGATGTGTCGATGCCCGAATTGAACGGCATCGAGGCCACGCGGCGCCTGGCATCTTCCACGCCGCACACGCGGGTGGTCGCCCTCAGCGTGCACAAGGACTCGGTGTACGTGCGCGAGATTTTGCGCGCAGGCGCGCGCGGCTACCTGCTGAAGGAATCGGTGGCGGGCGATCTTGTCGCGGCTGTGCGCGCGGTCGCTTCCGGCGAAGGCTACCTCAGCCCCGCGGTATCCAGCGGCGTGCTGGACGACTACCGGCGGCACGTGACCAATCCCATCGATCTTCTGACCAGCCGCGAACGCGAAGTGCTGCAAATGCTGGCCGAGGGCAAGACCAATAAAGAAATCGCCGGGGTGCTGAACCTCAGCGTCTACACCGTGGATGCGCACCGCGGGCGGATCATGGAAAAGCTGAATCTGCACAGCATCAACGAGCTGGTGCGGTTCGCCGTGCGCAACGGGCTGATCGATTAGCCCCTGCCGCTCCCGGCCGCCGCCGAAATTCCGGTTGCCTTTGCGGCTTCCATTCCCGGCATGTTGAACCTCAAGACGCTCGACCGCGGGCCGATGACATGGCTACGGCGCGAAACCCTTCGAGGAGCGCTTCGAAGGCCGCCGCGGGTCGAAGAACGCCTTTATCCCGCCTACCTCCCGTAGTTGCGCGGCCTGCCGGGGCCGAATGGGATGCCCGAAAATCACTAGAGCGCCAAATTCCCTCGCCGCCAGCGCACAGAAGCAGCTTCAGAGAGGCAGAGCCCGATGGATCCACGTGTCGGCTATCGGCCATCGGCCGCATCAGGGAAACCAATCAGGGGACTGGCTGCCGTGCCCGAATTTCTCATCAACCCACGGCTTCGCCTTCGGGCGCTGTTCTCGAGATTTCGATTTGCGCCGGCGCGGGTGCCCGCGGTCATGTAGGGCTGGCGGCGAGCTTTGTACCGGCTTGCGCGCGGCGGGGGTTGATCGGGTAGCGGCGCTGAAATACGAGTAAAACATGGTCCTTCGGACCACAACGAAGAATGAAAGCAGCCGCAGGCCGCTCACGTGGAAATCAACGGCCCAGGTGGCCACTTTCGTAGCAGTGAGCCGGCCGTCCCGGTCCTCCGCGCAAGTAAGAAATCTCGTCTGTTTTTCCGGTAATTGCTTTTCCGGTGTCCAGTCTCGTCTTCACCACGTCTTCGCGGTGAATCGGGTTACACTGTTATTCGCTCGATGAAGGTGAGGATTCGGTTTGCCCGGGGACCCAGGGTTGGACGGAAGCGCCGCAAGAACCGGCGGCTAGCCCTGGCCGTGGGCGCTCTGCTCTCACCTGCCACGGTGATTGCGTCCATTCTGGCGTTCTGGCGCATCGCGGCGGATCTCAATTGGACCAACCGTTTTGCCATTTCCTCCGGCTTGTTCTCCCACTGGCAGGTGTGGGTGGGAGCGGCCGCCCTGCTGCACCTGTGCTCGCGTGCGTTAAATCGCTATGGCAAGGGCGGTGATGCTGCCGCGTCATGAGGTCCGGAAGGCCGTTTCTGTTATTCTAATAAGAGGCTGTAGCTACCCGCCATGCCGCCAGCTAGGTTTCCGTACCGCACCCGATCGTCCTTCTACGGTTACTTCCCCACCGGTGTGAAGTGGCTCCTCATCAGCAACACCGCCATCTTTCTGCTCTATTTTCTGGGCGGCCGCGCGTTCCAAAGCCACATGATCACGCTGTTCGCACTGTACGCCGAAGGGGCCGTGCGGACGCTGTTCGTCTGGCAGATCTTCACTTACCTGTTTCTCCACGGCGGGATCACGCACCTGCTGTTCAACATGCTGACGCTGTGGATGTTCGGCCTGCAGCTCGAGCAGGATTGGGGTACCCGCCAGTTTTTGAAATATTACTTCCTGTGCGGCATGGCGGCAGGCGTGTGCGTGCTCCTGGTCAACATGGCGATGGGCGATTGGCAGGTGCCCACTATCGGCGCTTCCGGCGCCATCTTCGGTCTGCTGCTGGCTTTCGGCGTTCTGTATCCCGACCAGAAAGTCCTGGTGGGCTTCCTGTTCCCGCTCAAGGCCAAGTACATGGTGATGATCTATGCCGCCATCGAACTGCTCATTACCCTGGCCTCGGTCAATAGCGGTGTCAGCACCATTGCCCATCTGGGGGGCATGGCGTTCGGCTGGGTGTATCTGAAGGTGCGAATGCCCAGAATGAGGCTGCCGGATTGGCGGGGCGCGTACCGCCAATGGAAATTGCAGCGGGCCAAGAAGAAGTTTCAGGTTTACATGCGCAAACACGGCGACGGTCCGTGGGTCAACTGAGCCGGGCGCGCAGCCGGATCAAAGCAGTCTCACCCGCCGGGTTTCCGGCGGCTCCGGCAACGGCGCTCCGCCGGGTCGCGTCAATCTGGTATAGTTACGTCAGAAGTAAGCCTATGCGACCTTCCCATTCCTCCTTATCGTGCGCCATCGCACTTATTGCGCTGGCTGGATTTTCGTTCGCGCAGGAGCAGGGTCCGCTGCCGATTCCCGGCAATGGCAACACGGTCGCGAAGCCGAAAACTCCACCTCCGGATTCGACCGGCAACGGCTCGAGCGGTACGGATCTGCCCAAGATCCCATCGCAATACAAGAAGGAGAAGGTCGATATCAGCAACCTGCCGACCTTCAAGAGCAACGTTGACGTGGTGTCGCTGGATGTCGCGGTCCTGGACGCGAAAGGCCACTTCATTCCGGGCATTCAGCCGAATTACTTCCGTGTCCTCGAAGACAACGTGCCGCAGCAGGTCAAGTCCGTGACCTCGGGCGAAGCGCCCATGACGGTAGCCATGGTGATTGAGTTCAGCAACAAGTTCCAGCAGTATTGGGGCCCGGTGTGGTACCAGACGCTGCAGCTTGCCTGGGGTTTCGCCAGCACGTTGAGGCCGGAGGATTACGTGGCGGTGGTAGCGTACGATATCAAGCCCGAAATCCTGTCGGATTTCACCACCGACCGGTCGAAAACGCAGGAGGCGCTCAGCCGGCTGACGATCGCTGCCTGGCAGGAGGCCAACCTGTTCGACGCGGTCAGCGATACCGCCGAGCGCATGCAGGACATCGAAGGACGCAAGGCGATCCTGCTGATCTCTTCGGGCATCGATACGTTCAGCAAAATCACCTACGACCAGTGCCGGAAGAAGCTCCAGGATGCCGGAGTGCCGGTTTACGCCATCGGCCTGATGCAGGCGTTGCGCATCCTCATGGAACCGTACATGAGGGGCAGCCAGGACATCGGTTTCCTGCAGGCCGACAACCAGATGAGGACCTTTGCCCGGGAAACCGGCGGGGAGGCCTTCTTCCCGCGCTTCCAGGGCGAGGACCCACAGATCTTCCAGCAGATCCACCAGGCTCTGCGCAGCCGTTATGTCATCAATTACGAACCCTCCAACAAGAAACATGACGGCACTTACCGGAAGATCAAGGTGGAACTGGTGAACCCGGCCACCAACGAACCCCTGCCGGTGAAGGACGAAAAAGGCAAGCCGATCAAGTACTCGATTGTCGCTAAGGCGGGTTATAAGGCGCCGCGGGAAGTCGAGTAGGTCCGCCGCGCCCCATGCCTCTGCCGGCGACTCTGCGAGCGCTGCGCTACCGTAACTTTCAACTCTTCTTCAGCGGCCAGTTCATTTCGCTGATCGGCACCTGGATGCAGAACATCGCCCAGGCCTGGCTGGTGTACCGCCTCACCGGATCCGCGGTGCTGCTGGGGGCGATCGGTTTCTCAAGCCAGATCCCCGTGGCCCTGTTGGCGCCGGCAGGAGGCATCGTGGCCGATCGCTTCCCGCGCCGGTACGTGGTAATCGCCACACAAACCGCCTCCATGGTTCTGGCCCTGGCGCTGGCGGCCCTTACCCTGTTGAATATCGTGCGCATCTGGCACGTGTTCGTGCTCTCGGCGCTGCTGGGCGCCGTCAATGCGTTCGATATCCCGGCGCGGCAATCGTTCATCGTGGAGATGGTTGGGAAGGTCGACCTGATGAACGCCATCGCGCTGAATTCCTCGATGTTCAACGCCTCGCGCGTGCTCGGCCCGGCCATCGCCGGCATCCTGGTGGCGAATATCGGCGAGGGCTGGTGCTTCTTCGCCAACGGCATCAGCTACGTGGCTGTGATCGTGGGCCTCTTTCTGATGCGCGTCGAGCCGCACCGGCCGGCTCCGCGCACCGGGTCCACGTTCATGCACGTGATCGAGGGGTTCCGCTTCGTCATCGATAATCCGCCGGTGCACGCGCTGCTGATCCTTCTGGGCGTGGTCAGCCTGACCGGCATGCCTTATACGGTGCTGATGCCCATCTTTGCCGACCGCATCCTGCACGGAGGCGCCGCGGCCCTGGGCTGGCTGATGGGAGCTTCGGGAGCCGGGGCGCTGGTGGGCGCCTTGCTGCTCGCCAGCCGCGAGCATCTGAAGGGTCTCTCGCGATGGGTAGCCATTTCCGCCAGCGGCTTCGGCGCGGGCCTGGTGCTGTTTGCCGTGTCGCAGAACTTACAGCTTTCCGAGGCTCTGCTGGTGCCCATCGGCTTTGCCATGATGATCGAAATGGGATCGTCCAACACCCTCATTCAAAGCATGGTGCCGGATCGGCTCCGCGGGCGCGTGATGTCGGTCTACTCGATGATGTTCATGGGGATGGCGCCTATCGGCTCGCTGCTGGCCGGCGGCGCGGCGAACCGTTTCGGAGCTCCGGTGACCGTCGCCGGCGGAGGTGTGATCTGCATGGCCGCCGCGGGCGCCTTCTGGCTGCGGCTGCCCGAAATCCGCACCCACGCCCGCCGCCTGATTGTGGCCCAGCAGATGGCCGCCGGGCATCCGCCTCAGGAAATGACCGGCAGTACCGTCGAGATCGAGCCGGCAGCCGGCGATCCGGTATCCTGATCTGTATGGATCAGACTCTGGAAAAGCAGTTCCTGGAATATTCGGCAGCGAAACTCGAGCAACTCGCCGGGCGCATCGATACCTGCCTCGGAATGCTGGATGAAGACCGGGTCTGGATGCGCGGCGGCGGCAATGAGAATGCCATTGGCAACCTCGTGCTGCATCTGTGCGGTAACGTCCGGCAGTGGATTCTCTCGGGTGTCGGCGGAGCCCGGGACGTCCGGCAGCGCGATGCCGAGTTTGCCGCGAAGGGTGGAATCGTGCGCGCCGAACTGTCCAGCCGGTTGCGCAATACCGTCGAGGAAGCCGCCCGCTCGATCCGGTCGCTTCCCCTGGATCAGTTACCCGCACGGCTCCAGATTCAGGGTTACGACGTGAACAAATTCGAAGCGATCTATCACGTGGTGGAGCATTTCTCGATGCACACCGGCCAGATCCTTTTCGCTACCAAGATGCTGACGGGAGCGGATCTGGGTTTCTACCGCTACTTGCAGGGCGCTTCGGTGTCCAGCAGTTCGCAGATTCCATAAGGGCGGGATTCCCCCTTGCCGGCTTCGGCCCGCCCCAAACGGCCCGCGAATCCCAAACCGTCCGTGACTCTTCCAGAACAATCGGGGATTCCCTCCACCGGAGATCCGATGTAATAATCACCCTATGGCACGGAGTTCAGTGACCGCGGCCTGCGTCTGCGCCGCGATGTTTCTCTGTCCGTCGTTGTCAGCCTTCCAGGGACCCCTGGCCGATAATCCCAAGATCAACCCGCGGCGGAGCCTGCCTCCCGCGATCCCCGTTGATGGGCCGGTGGTGCGCGTAGATTCCACCCTGGTCACCATTCCCGCCCGTATCACCACGCTTTCCGGAGTCCCGGTCACCAACCTCCACAAAGAGGACTTCCGGCTTTACGAAGACGATGTCGAGCAGACCATCGTCCACTTCGGAATGGACGATGTTCCCGTTTCCATCGGTTTTCTCTTCGATATCAGCGGCAGTATGACCAACAAGATGGGCAAGGCTTACGAGGCTGCCAAAGAGTTCTTCAAGAGTGCCAATCCCCAGGACGAGTTTTTCCTGATCAAGTTCAACGAACGGGTCAAACTGGCGGTCCCGTTTACCTCCGATCCCGATGTAATCGGCCGCGCCATCGAGCGCTTGGTGCCATTTGGCCAGACTTCCCTTTTAGACGCCATCAACCTGGCCATGAAGCAGATGAAGAAGGCGCGTAATCCGCACAAAGCCATCGTGATCGTTTCCGATGGCGGGGATAACTGGAGCCGGCACTCGATCCGTGAGGTCAAAAACGGGCTGATGGAATCGGACGAACAAGTCTTTGCCCTGGGCATCTTCGATCCGAACTACATGACCAGGCATGCCCTCGAAGAGCGCCGCGGCCCCCTTTTGCTCACCGAGCTGGCCGAGGAGACGGGAGGGCGGCATTTTCCTGTTGATAATATCGAGGATTTGCCCGCGATCAGTATCAAGATAAGCCGGGAGATCCGGAATCAATACGAGCTTGGTTATTATCCCAGCAATCCGGCGCGTGATGGAAAGTACCGCAGGGTGAAGCTGACTCTCAAACCGCAAGCCGCCATGGATGCCGGGCGGCTGCACGCGGACTACCGGCGGGGCTATTACGCGCCTTCGAAATAAGGCCTATAACAAGCGGAAATTGACTTCGATGGTGGCCTGAACCGTGACGGGCTGGCCGTTCTTGTACCCGGGTTTGAACTTCCACTTCTTTACGGCCTCGATGGCTTTTTCATCCAGGCCCAATCCCAGGCTGCGAACCACCCGGATGTTGGTGGCCCTGCCGCTCGGATCGACTTCGATGTACAGCAGAACGGTGCCCTGGTACTTGGCTTTACGGGCTTCCTCGGAGTATTCCGGCTCAACCTTCGAAAGCAGCACCGGAGCCGTGACTCCGCCGCCGACCCGGAACGCTCCACCACCGACGCCACCACCCGACCCGGGTCCGAACCCGCCGCCTTCGCCGGAACCAATCCCACCGCCGTGACCCGATCCGATACCGCCACCGGATCCTGGCCCGTTAGAAGGGGGTCCCAGCTTGGCCAGCGGATCGCCCCACTGATCCGAGTTGATCTGCGGCAGTTGTACCGAGGGATCGCCGATCAGCGTCGGCTCCATGGTCAGCCGGGCATTCGGATTGGCGATCACCTGCTGCGGAGGGGTGAATTGGCGCAGTGCGAATTTCGGCGCCTTGCCGCGGCTGGCGGGCAATGGAGACCGGTCGCCGCCGCCACCGCCGCCGCTCATGGTGTCCTTCTTGGGTGCGGCCTTCGGCTGAAAGTCGGAAATATCGGGCGGCAGCACCAGGTTCATGACCGACTTCGCTGCCTGCTGAACCGGCTTGGTCATGCCCAGCCACACCACCAGCGCCACCACCGCAATCTGGAAGCCGGTGGACATCATGAAGGACTTTCCCTGGCGTCCGTACAGACCCCAGATTTCCTTCACGGCAACGGGCTTGGAGGTGACCTCGAGCGGCGGCAGTTTGGGAGGGCGAATGAATTCTTTAACGTTTTGGATAAAGGAGCGGTACCACGGCTCCTCTACCTCCGCAACCAGGAGCCGCGACAGATGATCGTCCGCGCTCTGCATAAGAGGATTGTTGGGATGCGACAGGTCAGCCATGTTCTTCAACAGCTCTCCGGAAACGACGCTGCTTACGACTATTGGACGATCCACCCGACCACGTCGTTACAGCTTTTGGAAATTCTGTACCCGGAGCGATTTATATCACAGTCTAACACGAATCACAAAAGAATGCTTGTAAGACAACGACATAAGTCACAGTTCGGCAAGCGGTGCGGGGCAATCTTCCAAAATTGGAATATCGGCCACAGGTGCGCCAAACCGGCGCAGGTGTGGGCTCGATTGCCTTCCACCGAGAGGCGCCGGGCGGGCGAAAACACAACCACCGAATCAGACCGGTATCGGTCTGACCGTCTGGCCGCGTGCGGGGCGGGTGCCCCTACCGGTACTGGCATAACTTGTTTCTCGTATCGGAGGGCTTGTCCAGCCACCCCTACCTGCTTTACTGTCAGATAACGGCGCTCGCCCCGCCGCGGGGTTTACGCTGCATCTAAAGAGGGTTACATGAATGATGTCCAAATCCGAACGGGCGGACGGCTGAGTCTGGCCGAACGCCTTGCGCGGGGCAAGATGCCTGGCGGCGAGGCTCTGAGATATGCCTCCCTTCTGGCGGAGTCGCTGCGCAAAGCTCACGATGAGGGCCGTGTTCACGGCTTCCTGACACCGTCAGTGATCTGGTTGAACGGTCCTGCCGTGGAACTATCGGCGCCGCCGCCTGGGCAGCGTACCCTGACGCCCTATACAGCTCCCGAACAGCTTTTGGGAAAACCCGCCGATAGGTGTGCCGATATCTTCTCGTTCGGCGCGATCTTCTACGAGATGCTGACCGGGCTTCAGGCCTTTACGGGCGACAGCCAGGCTCAGCTGGCCCAGTCGCTGAGAACCTCACAACCGCCTTCTACGGGCAGTGCAGGAGCGGACAAGCTGCTGGCCGGATGCCTGGCAAAGGATCCCGCCGGCCGCTGGCAGCAGGTCCAGAAAGTGCTCCTGGAATTGAAATTACTGAGATTGGTGGCGCACAAGGCGAATGGCCGCCGTGCCCCCGCCGGGGCGCCTGCCGCTGAAGCTCCGGTAGCGCCGGCAGCTGTTGCCGAGCCAACCCTGCCGGCATTCCCCCCGCCGGCCGCGGAAAAGCCAGCGCCGCGGTTCACGCCCGCACCGCTCCCGACTCCGGCTGCACCGTTCCGGAATCCCGCCACGCTGCCGCCGACTCCGGCCCCGTTTCAGCCCCCGGCCGCGCCACTTTTGGCAGCGCCCGAGTCCGAATCGGCCCCGCTTTTCCCGGACCTGCAGGCCCAGTCTCTGTTTCGTGCTCCGGCGCAACCGGCATTCCCGGCGCCCCTGGCGCAACCCGTGTTTCCGCCCCTCGCGGGGCCGGCTGATTTCGCGGCCATTCGCAGCGAGATGCAGCAATCGGAAAACCGCCTCGGCTCGCGGCTCCAGTTGGGCGAAAAAGCCATGACCGTGCTGAACCGTGCCGTCGCCGATGCGCTGACCGGCCTGCGTAGCCAGATTTCCGCCCTCACCTCCCAGATGGCGGCCCTTCAGAAGCAATCGAACCTGGGATTATTGGCGAATGGCGATAGCGCCATCCCGGAAGCCGCTCTGGCTCGCATCGAACAGAGCTTGCAGGCTTTTGGCGCACGCATGGAGATCATCGAAAAGGGCATCGGGGTGCTCCGGGACCGCATGGCGCGCACCGAGCAGGATGCCCAGGCGGCTCGGCAGCAGGTGAACGCGCTGCATACCAGCATGGCCCAGGATTTCGTGGAATTCGAGCAAAGCCTGCAAAAACAGGAACATGCGGTGGATTCCGCACGCACCGCCATGGCCCAGACCGATGCCCTGGTGGAGCGCCTCGCAGAGGCGTTGGAGGCCTTGCAAGCCACCGTTTTGCAGCGTTCCGAGGAATGGACGGCCAGAGCGAACTAGCCGTTTGTTTCCGCAAGCGGGTTACCGCTTGGATTCCCGATGGACTCCCGTTGGCGCGGCTCCAGCAGAAGCAGCGACACCCTGGCGCCGGCCTCGAGCCGGGGCCGCTGCCTCTGGCGACCTCCTGCGATGCACGAAGAAGCCTGCGTGCATGGGAAGTGGAGCGTAACCGGTCATGCTGAGGCGCTCCGCGAGCCCCTTGATGCCTCCCACGCGATCGCATGCGGACGGGGAGCATGGGGGATAAGAACGCCTTTAGAGACCTGCTGCACGAAATGCTGACCAGCCGCAAGCCGACCACCGAGGCACTGCTTTGCATGCCGTTTCAGCCCCTCCGCGGAAAGCCCAGGCGCCGTGCAGGCGGCTGTGCGCCTGGCCGAGCGCTGCATCACCGCCGCCGGAACGCTCCCAGTATGCAGAAGATCCTTACCGAGTTGCGCTGCTGAGCGTGCAGTAGCGCCAACGGGAGACCCGCGATGTCCCGATGGCCCCCTGGAACGCCGGGCGCGCCGCGCCGGCTATCGAAGGGCTTCCTGAACCACCGGACGAACGCGCCGGCCACGATCCGGTCGAGGCCGAAGAGCCGGTCGAGGCCGAATCGAGCGGCACCAGCGGCGACGGGGAAGACCTGATGGCGGACGACCGTTGCCCCCGCTGCCGCTGCTCCAAAGTGCGGGTCTCCCGTCCGCGCAACCGCTTCGAGCGGCTTCTACGCGCCATCGGCTTGCCTGTGCGCCGCTGCCACCGGTGCTATTTCCGTTACATCGACCTGTTCAGAGCCTGTCTCGAAATGCCGACCAGGAAGCACAACCGCTGACCCCGTACCATCGTTCCAGAATTATCTTGCGGGTTCCCGGAGCGATGCGCCATATTGGAATTGACGCTGGTAACAGCTGTGTAGAGCGCATTGTCCAGGACCACCATCCAATGCCCACCGGGGTGACGCGCTCGGGCTGCGCCGCGGACGGGCGTGAGGATGGCCGAGAATTACCTCTACTTCACGGAGCTGGTGTCGATGCCGGTCATGGACCTGAAGGGCCGCCGCATCGGCCGGATCAAGGACGCTGCCCTGGTGCCCCTGGTCAATGCCTCCCGCATCGACCGGCTGCTGATGGGCGGGGGCGATGCCTGGCTCACCATCCGCTACGATCAGATCCGCTCCATCCGCGTGCCCGAGGCGATCTTTCTCGCCGAGGAACAGCTCGTCCCTTATCACGACGACGAATACATGCTGCGTATCGGCCGCGACCTGCTGGACCAGCAGATCATCGATGTCACCGGGCGGAAGGTGGTGCGCGTCAACGACGTCACCATGGAGTGCCAGAACGACGGCACGCGTGACATCCTCACCGTCCGGGAAGTCGATATCGGGCTGCGCAGCATTCTGCGCCGGCTGACGCAGGGGGTTCTGCCGCGGCGCGCCATCCGCCGGCTCCAGGCCGCCATTCCCCCCAATTCCATCCGCTGGGAATTCGCCAACGTGGTGGAGCTCGATCCCTTGCGGCGGCTGCGGCTGAATATCTCTTACAGCAAGCTGGAAGAGATGCACCCCGCCGACCTGGCGGACATCGTGGAAGAGCTGAGTCCCGCCGAGCGCGAAGCGATTTTCGAGACGATCGACAACGAGGTGGCGGCCGAGGCCCTCACCGAAGTCGAACCCAAGATGCAGATCAGCATTCTGGAGTCTCTCGAACCGGAAAAGGCCGCCGATATCGTCGAGGAAATGTCCCCCGACGAAGCCGCCGACCTGCTCAACGAACTGGAGGCCGAAACTTCCGAGGAGATTCTGGACGAGATGGACTCCGCGCCCAAGACCGAAGTGCGGGAGTTGCTGGAGTTCGCCCAGGATACCGCTGGCGGGATGATGAATACCGAATTCATCTCCCTGCACGGCAACGCCTCGGTAGCCGATGCCCTGGCCGCGCTGAAGGGCAACGAGGATCTGCTGGAGTCGATCAACACCCTGTTCCTGGTGGATGGCGAGGAACGCCTGACTGCCTCTATTCCTTTGGCCCGGCTGTTCCTGGCAACCGCCGACGCCAAGCTGAAGGACCTGGCTTCCGCCACTCTCATCCAGGTGAGCCTGGACGAAAGCCAGGACCGCGTCACCGAGCTTTTCGACAAGTACAACCTGCTGACCCTCCCGGTGGTGGATGAGGATGGCAAGCTGGCCGGCGTGATCACCGCCGACGACATCATCTCGGTGCTGCGGCAGAAATAAGGTTCGGCCGCCCGGCTACAGAAGGTGCTCTATGTTCAGATCGCCCCATTTGTCCCGCAGATACTCCACGATCAGCCGGCGATGGCAGTGCTCCGGCCGGTCCTCGCTGCAGAGGAGGCAGCCGCCGTCGATGATCTCGCGAGGCACCTGATCTTCGACGCGGCGAGAGCGCATCAGCGCCACAAAACGGCGCTCATAGCCATCCCAGCCGCCCTTGGCTTTCCTGTACTCGCCGAGCAGCTCCGGGGTAGGGGCGAGTTCGGGCACGTGGATATATTCGATACCGCAGATGGCCTTGGCGAAGAAGCGCAGGTCGTCCTTTTTGGCGAAGCCGGCCAGTTGCGACACGTTGTTCAGCCGCACGTCCACCAGCCGTTCCAGCCCCGGACGCCGCAGCAGGCCGAAAAACTGCTCAGCCGTCTTCCGGGTGAAGCCGATCGTGAAAACCTTCATAGCGGCGCGTTGCCGGCCGGTCCGGCATCCTCCTCCCATTCATAAGCGATCCGCTCCCCTTGCAGGCGGTAGGCGTCTTCGTTGACCTCTTCGGGCGAGCGGAACAGGTCGTACTCGGGAAGGTTGAGTTTCTCGCGCAACCGGGCGAGCGTGTCTTCATGGTCCTCGATCGTGCCGTCTTCCAGAATGTGCCGCACGGTGACGCTCCGCTTGCTGAGTTCCCGCGCCACCAGGATCGTCCGATGGCATTCCAGCGGCTCCTTTTCGGCGCACATCAAAGCCAGCCGCCGGGTTTTGGCAATCTCGCGGGCGCGGTCCAGGCCCTGCCGGAAAAGATCGGTGCGCGCCAGGCGTTCGTACTGGACCTTCCCGCCGGAATAACAACCGGGGTCGTCGCTGCGCGCCCCCAATTCGCCGCCCAGAAAAACGTATTGAATTCCGCTCGCTTCCAGCATGCGTTTCAGATTCTCGCGGTTGAATTGCGGATTCATGCGGCTGTAAGGGCGCGACCGCACGTCGCCGAGGACGTTGATTCCATGGCGCACCACGAGTTCCAGGAAGCGCTCGGGCTGATGGTTGGAGTGGCCGACCGTGTAAATGATGGTCTCCATCAGGATTCCACCTCGCTGGCCTTGCCGAGCACGGCCGCCGCCAGCTTGTAGCAATATCCATCCTCGTACGGTTCTCCGAGGCTCACGCACAGCCAGGAAGGGGAAAGCGGGTAGCGGCCCCGCGCTTTCCTGCGGAACGCGCGCATCACGGAAGGGTCGGTCACGGCAAAATTGTACGGAACTCCGCTGTAAGCAAACTCCAGCCGCACCCGCAGCTTCCCGTCGCCCTCGTCCTGCAGCAGCACGAAGGGCGATTCCGGCTCGATCAGAGCCAGCGACCAACCGAGGCGCTGCGCGGCGTCGAGCGGCACGCGATCGTTCAGCCCGCAGGTGGTCGATGAGCCGTTGGGCCAGAGTTCTTCCGGGTGGTCCAACAAGGCCGGCAGTTGGGCAGCCGGCAGCCTTCCCGCTTTCACCCATTTCGCCAGCAGATCCAGGCGATGGTTCTCCGGCTGGTGAAGCTGCGGCGCAGGTTCGGCCAGAGGAATATCAACCACGTCCAGCAGGCCGGCGAAGGTCTCGTCCGCGCAGCGTCGTTCCTCGTCCGAGATCCCCGAGTTCGGCCGCGCGCTCACCGGCCGCACCCATGGGCCATATCCCGATGGAAGAACTTCTTTGCCCGCAATGCACCGGCCTGCGTGTTTCCAGGAGCTTGCCAGGCACACGATCCGCTTCCGGTAGCTCATTGCCGGGTCGCAACCGGTCGCGGAGGCCGCAGCAGCCGCGAGGGCAGCTTGGAAAGATACACCAGCCGTTCGACTGCCGGCAGCAGCCGCCGCACCGTGCGGCCGTGCAGCAGCAGGCTTCCGGTCACCAGTGCGGGATGCGGAATGGTGGTGCAGCAGCGCGAACAGATGTCCACGTCCCCGCCGCGCCCCGCGGCATGCAGGCGGCGCATCTCCTGCATCTCCCCGCCGTTCCAGATTTCCACCAGCGCCTGCTCGCCGATGTGACCCACCGGCTTGCCGTCCAGCATGTAGCTCTGGCAGCAGGGGTAGACGTCCCCGTTCTGCTTGACGTACATCGGTCCGCGCCACAGGTAATGGCAGGGATGTTTCCAATCGTTCGAAGCGTGGCCGGCCTCCGGCCGCATGAGGTTGGTCTCGTCGGCCTTGATCCGCAACTGGTCGACGCCCGGAATTGCGCCCCAGAAGGCCAGAAAATCCTCCACTTCGGCAGCGTTGCCGTCCATTTTGACCATCTGAACCACTACCTGCAGGCGTGACCGCCGCGCGTGCTTCAGACGCGCGAAGCGCACGAAGTTATCCCGTACCTTCTCGAAGCGGGCGCCCTTGCGGTAGAACTCGAAGGTCTCTTTTTTGAAGCCGTCGAAGCTGAGGGTGATCTGTTCGAGAGGCGAATCCAGCACCCGTGCGGCCGTGCGCTCGTCGAGGAACGTGCCGTTGGTCGAAAGCAGCGTGGAGATGCTGTGGCGGTGACAAAATTCGATGCGCTCGAAGATCTGCGGGTCCATGAACGGCTCGCCGAGCCCGATCAGCATCATGTGCTCGGCGGTTTCGCCGGACTGGCGGACGAGCTGCTCGAAGACCTCGTCCGTCATATCCGCTTTGGGCTGCTTGTGGGTCTCGCGCGGGCACATGGGGCAATACAAGTTGCATTTGGCAGTGGTTTCGACGATGTACTCGACGGGTAGCGCCGCCAGTCTGGTCCGGCGCGCCAGGTAGCCCCACAGCAGCTTTGCCCGATTCCAGGCCCTCATACCTACCTCATTGTACCCGTGGGGAAAACGGCTTCACGCCGCAAGCGCGCAATGTTCCGGCGCGGCCCGGCCCGGCAACATTTCTGTCGCTGGCGGCGTCAATGAGGCATGAAGATCTACCGCGTCATCCGCCACAGTGCCCGCCTGGCCGCACTGTGCGCCGGCATCACGGCCCTGGCGTTTGCTGCCGACCCGGCCCTGACCATCTATAACCAGAACTTCGCCGTCGTTCGCGAAACCGTGCCGCTCGATCTGAAAGCCGGCCAGAACAGCGTCCGTTTCACCGGCGCCACCGCCCAGGTGGAACCGGACTCGGTCATCTTGCGCGATCCATCCGGCCGCCCGATCGTCGTGGTGGAGCAGAATTACCGCAACGATCCGGTCTCGCAGGAGCGCCTGCTCGGTCTTTACGAGGGCAAGACCATCGAGTTCTCCGTGCACCATCAGGACGGGACGAACAGCATCGTCAGCGGCCGCATCGTGCGCAGCGGTTACGTGCCGCATTACCAGGCCATGCCGCGATACGGGCCGCAGTATCAGGCCAACCAGATGAACATGGCCGCGGGCGGCGCGGGGCAGCCGGTGATCGAGGTTGACGGAAAGCTTCAGTTCTCCCTGCCGGGCCTGCCGATCTTTCCCGCTTTGGGCGATGACACGATCCTGAGACCGGCGCTCGACTGGATCCTCTATTCGCCTCAACCCGCGCGGTTCGATGCCGAACTGAGTTATGTTTCGGGCGGCATGACGTGGAGCGCCGATTACAACATCGTGGCGCCGGAGAGCGGCGACACCCTGGACCTGGTAGGTTGGGTGACGCTCGACAACCAGAGCGGCAAGCAGTTTGACCACGCCCACATCAAACTGATGGCCGGAGACGTGAACAAAGTGCTGCCGCAACCGCAAATGGCGATGGCGAGCCTCGGGGGGATCTCAGCTGGATTCCAGCCGCCCCCGCAGGTCACCGAAAAAACCTTCGAGGATTACCACCTGTACTCGCTTCCGCAGCCCACCACCCTCCACGACCGAGAAACCAAGCAGGTCGAGTTTTTGCGCGCGTCCGGCATCCAGTCGAAGCGCCTCTATATTTACGACGGCGTCCAGTTCGATCGCAACTATGGCCCGTATCAGGATGTGCGCTCCATCCAGCAATACGGCACGCAATCCAATCCGCACGTCTGGGTGATGCGCGAGTTCTCCAACTCCGCGGCCAATCATCTCGGGGAGCCGCTGCCCAAGGGACGCGTGCGATTCTATCGACGCGATCAGGACGGGCAGCTGGAATTCACCGGAGAAAACGAGATCGATCACACTCCCCAAGACGAGACCGTCCGCGTCTACACCGGCAATGCCTTCGACATTACGGGCGAGCGCAAGCAGACCCATTTCCAATCGCAGATGCAGCCGGGCGGCTGGGCGGATGAGTCGTTCGAAATCCGGCTGCGAAACCACAAGAAAGAAGTGGCCACGGTGCGGGTAGTCGAGCATCTGTACCGCTGGTCGAATTGGGTGATCACACAGGAAACAGCGCCGCATCGGCAAGTGGATAGCCGGACGATCGAATACGAAGTGACCCTCCAGCCGGATGAAGAGAAAGTGCTGACTTAC
>Ga0335078_10006568_pt1 | contig 17200 bp, 18 predicted proteins | sample Lox_Sample_32_FD_206711 | JGI IMG/M metagenome (GOLD analysis project Ga0335078, IMG submission 206711) | Soil microbial communities from Loxahatchee National Wildlife Refuge, Florida, United States - Lox_Sample_3.2 | ecosystem: Environmental > Terrestrial > Soil > Wetlands | place: USA... | reverse complement strand
CGTCGATGTAGATCTCGGCGCGCTCGCCGCGGAGCAGCGTCCGCCCGCACACGTCGCAGATCGTGTACGCGGTGGACGGCCGGATGTCCTTGGTAATGGCCATCAGGGAGACGAATATAACGCGACTGCGGCGGCGTTTTATTACGCCTTGACCGCCTCCTTCTCCGCCTTGGCCTCCTCGACCACCTTGCCCGCGAGGTGCGCGGGGACCTCCTCGTAGCGGAGGAACTCCATCGTGAACTCGCCCTGGCCGCCGGTGATCGAGCGCAGATCCGGGGCGTAGGAGAGCATCTCGGCCATCGGCACCTCGGCCTTGACGTCGGTCATGCCGGCGCCGACAGGCTCCATCCCGAGCGGCCGGCCGCGCCTCGAGTTCAGGTCGCCGATCACGTCGCCGACGGCGTCCTCGGGAGCCGCGACCGTGACCAGCATGATCGGCTCGAGCAGCACCGCCCCGGCCTGCTCCATGGCCTGCTTCATCGCGAGCAAGCCGGCGAGCCTGAACGCCATCTCGGAGGAGTCCACGGTGTGGTAGGAGCCGTCGTACAGGCGCACGCGTATGTCCTTGACCGGGTAGCCGGCCACGACCCCGGCCTGCATCGCGTCCTGAACTCCCTTCTCGACCGCCGGGATGAAACCCGTCGGGATCACGCCGCCCTTGATCGCGTTGACGAACTCGAATCCGGTCCCCGGCTCGAGCGGCTCGATCTCGATGTGGCAATCGCCGAACTGGCCGCGGCCGCCGGTCTGCTTCTTGTGGCGCCCGTGGGCCTTGGCCGGCTTGCGTATCGTCTCCTGATAGGGCACGTGCGGCGGGTTCAGGTTGACCTCGGCGCCGAACCGCGACTTCAGGCGCTCAACGATCACCTCGACATGGACCTGTGAGAGCCCGGCGACGATCTGCTCGCCGGTCTGATCGTCGCGATGCAGGTCGATCGTCGGGTCCTCCTCCTGGAGGCGCCGCAGCGCGGTGAACACCTTCTCCTCGTCGCCCTTGCTCTTCGGCTCGACCGCAAACGCCATCACCGGCGCCGGCAGCTTGATGCTCGGCATCTCGATCGGCTCGTCGCGCGAGGCCAGCCAGTCGCCGGCCTTGGTCTCCTTGAGCTTGGCCACCGCGCCGATGTCGCCTGGGCCGAAGTCGTTGGCGTGCCCGGTCTGATTGCCCTCGAACGTCAGCAGCTGGCCGATCCGCTCCTTCGTGTGGGTCCGCGTGTTCAGCACCTGGGAGTCCTGCTTGACCACGCCCTGGTACACGCGGAAGACGTTGATCCTGCCGGCGAACGGGTCGGCTCGGGTCTTGAACACGTAGGCGAACATCTCCTTGTCCTCCTGGGGCTCGAGCGTGACCTCGCCGACCTCGAGGCCGCCGTGCTTGACCGGTGAGGGAAGGTCCTCGACGATCGCGTCGAGCAGGCGGTTGGTGCCGAGGTTGCGCGTGGCGACGCCGCAGGTGACCGGGAAGATGTGGCCGTGGTTGGTCCCGTCCTTGAGCGCGGTGACGATCTCCTCGTGTGAGATCTCCTCGCCCTCGAGGTAGCGCTCCATCAACGCGTCCGAGTTCTCCGCGACCTCGTCCATCAGCTTCTCGCGGTACTCCTCGGTCTGCGCCACCAGGTCTTCCGGGATCGGGATCTCCTTGCAGTTCTCGCGGGCGGCGCCGTCGTACTCATACGCCTTCATGTCGACGAGGTCGATCACGCCCCGGATCTCGTGCTCGGAGCCGATCGGGATCTCGGTCGCGACCACGTGCGGCCCGAACGCGGACTTGAGCGACTCGAGCGTGCGGAAGAAGTCGGCGCGCTCGCGATCGAGCATGTTCACGAACACCAGGCGCGCGAGGTCGAGCTCGGCCGCGCGCTGCCACAGCCGGTTGGCATGGACTTCGACGCCCATGACGCCGTTGATCACGAAGACCGCGGACTCGCACACCCGCAGGGCCCCGAGGGCGTCGGCGACGAAGCTCGAGTCACCGGGGGTGTCGATCAGGTTGACCTTGCGCTCCTGCCACTCGAATGTGGCCACCGCCGCCGTGATCGACATCTGCCGCGCCTTCTCATCGGGGTCGGCATCCGAGACCGTCGTGCCGTCGACGACGGTGCCCATCCGGTTGGTCGCGCCGGCCTGGAACAGCAGCGCCTCGTGCAGCGAGGTCTTTCCACTACCGCGGTGGCCGACGAGCGCCACGTTGCGGATGCGGTCCGCGGGCTTGTGCATGCCGTGCTCCTCTCCTCGAGTGACCTGTGAAACCGACGATACCGGGCTGCGCTGCGCGCAGCGTCCGTGGGGCCACGAGGGCCCTTCCGGACCGGGGTTGCATGCGCCCACGGGTGTGGCGAGCGGACGGGATCAACGGCGGGCACCTGGAAAGGGCGGTGCTAACCGCACACTCGGCGGCCGCCAGACGGCGACTGTGGATTCAGACACCTATGGGGGGCACAACTCCACACTCGAGCCGGCGGCGGCGTCGAGTGTGGACTTAGCCCCCTGGGTGGCTCGCGATTGCCGCCGGACATGGATGTCCGGCGGAACGGCCCCAGGGACGCCGAGCGGAGCGAGGCCCCGATCAGTCCAGCTCGCCGGCCAGCTTCGACCGCAGCCGCAGCACCGCCTTGGTGTGTAGCTGCGACACGCGCGACTCGGTCACGCCGAGGACCTCGCCGATCTCGCGCAGGGTCAGGTTCTCGTAGTAGTAGAGCGCCACGACGAGCTTCTCGCGCTCGGGCAGCGCCGCGATCGCGTCGGCGATCCGATCGCGGAGCTCGGACTGGTCCATGAGCTGCTCAGGGTCGGGCGCGCCGCGGTCGGGCAGCGTGTCGAGCAGCGAGATCGCGTCACCGGTCGAGTCCGAGACGCTCCACAGCTCGTCGAGGGCGACGATCGTCGAGTTCGAGATCTGGAGGAGCGCCTCCTGGAAGTCCTCGACGCTCAGCGCGAGCTCGCTCGCCATCTCCTCGTCGGTGGGGGCGCGCTGGAACCGGGCCTCGAGCTTCATGTTGGCCCGCTCGATCTCCCGGGCGCGGGCGCGGACCGATCGCGGCACCCAGTCGAGCGTGCGCAGCTCGTCGATGATCGCGCCGCGGATGCGGGTGATCGCGTACGTCTCGAACTTGATCTCGCGGGACAGGTCGAAGCGCTGGATCGCCGAGATCAGGCCGCCGAGCCCGTAGGAGATCAGGTCGGATTCCTCGACATGGGCCGGCAGTCCGGAGCTCATGCGACCCGCGACGTACTTGACCAATGGCGAGTAGGCGACCACCAGTCGCTCACGCGCGCGCTCGTCGCCGGTGGCCTTGAAGCGCCTCCAAAGATCCTGTAGCTCGATCGCCTTGACGTTGGTTTCCAATGTGCCCCAGACGTTATTTGGCCCGCCTCACGCGCGGGGATGCGCGCGCAAATACGTAGACCTTAGGCGGGCCGACTCAACGCGAGTGTAAACCTGAGTGGTCGAAATGGTTGCATGCCCAAGTAGTTCCTGAATCGCCCGCAGGTCGGCGCCGCCGTCGAGCAGATGGGTGGCGAAGGAGTGCCGGAGAGCGTGAGGATGCGCCCGCGCAAGCGCCGGCGAGCGGGCCATCGCGCGCCTCGCCCAGGCGGTCAGACGCCGCCTGATGTCGGAGGTGGACAGCCGGCGGCCAGACTTCGATAGGAATAGCGCGGTATCGGTAGGGCGCTCGCCGGCCAGCGCCGGGCGGCTGCGGGCGAGGTAGCGCTCGAGCGCGTGGCGGGCGTGCTCGCCGACGGGCACGAGCCGGGTCTTGCCGCCCTTACCCTCCACCCGGACCGTCTCCGAGTCGAAGTCGACCGAGTCGAGGTCGAGGTTCACGAGCTCCTCGGCGCGCAGCCCGCAGGCGTAGGCGAGCTCGAACAGCGCGCGGTCGCGCAGGTCGAGCGGCGTGGCGGCGGGGATCGAGTCGAGCAGCGCGGCCACTTCGGTGGCCTTGAGCACTCGCGGCAGGCGCTGCGCCTTCTTCGGCGAGCTCAGCAGCTCGGCCGGATTGTCCTCGCGCGCTCCGAGCTGCATCTGGACGCGGAACAGGCCTCTGAGCGCGGCCAGCCGGCGCGCGATCGTCGCCGGCGCGACGCCGCGCTCGGACAGCGCCGCCGCGTAGCGGCGCAACGTACGCACGTCGACGTCGGCGGGCCCGGCGCCGCGGTCCTGCGCCCAGGCGCCGAAGTCGCGCGCGTCACTCGCGTACGCGGTCCGGGTCTTTTCGGCCACCGCCCGGCGTGTCAGGTCCTGGTCGAACGCGGTCAGCGCACGGTCCCAGGCTGTGGTGTCGGCGGACGCTGGCATCGACGGCTGATATTCGCCGCGCGCGGCGCCTAGCCCTGCCTGGTGTGTCAGGTGACGTCGACCAGCGTGCCGATCGGCGTGTACTGGTAGACGTCGTGGGCCTCGGAGTAAGGCATCTCGACGCAGCCGAGGCTCTGGGCGCTGCCGTAGGAGGCGCGGAGGAACCCGTGGAGGGCGTCGCCGCCGTTGAAGTAGCTGACCCACGGCACGCCCGGGTCGCTGTAATGGCTTCCGTCCGGGTTCGTGCCGCTCATCGTCACCGACGGCGCGTGCTCGAACACGGCGAACACGCCCTGCGCCGTCGGCGCCGCCGGGATGCCGGTGTTGACGGGGCCGGAGACGACGGTCTTGCCGTTGTGCCAGGTCGACTGGCTCTCGGGGCTGCCCTCGCTGACCTGCACGAATGTGTAGCCGAACGTGTTGGTCTTGCCCTGGACCGCGTCCGTGATCAGCGCGTTCCAGACCTGCGGGCCGGGAACCCCGTCGGCGGTCATGCCGTTGCTGTTCTCGAACGCCATGATCGCGCCCTTGGTCATCTCGCCGAAAGTCCCGGGCGCCCACATGTTCACGAGCGCGCTCGGGGTGTTCGGGTAGCGCCAGGTGAAGTGGCCGGCGGGGGGCTTGATCGCCGCCGCGAGCTGGTTTGCCGTGCTGGGCCCGGGACCGGTTCCGTCGTAGCGGAAGCGGAGCGGCAGGTACCCGAGGACCGCCAGCAGCTGCTGGAGGCGCAAGGGGTTCCCGGCCGGCACTGTCCAGCTTCCCCAGGCGTCGCCGCTCTGCTGAGCGCCGACCAGGCGGACGCCGTTCGGCAACCCAAGCGTGACGTGCGCGCCGAGCCCGTAGCCGAAGCCGGTGGGCTGGAACTGGATCGAATGGCTCGTGAGCTGGTGCCAGGTGCCCGAGCTCCTCGGCAGGACCGGCGGCATGGACCCGCCGAGCGCCTTCGACACGGGCTTGTTGAACGTGAGCGTGATCGGCGCGGTCGCGCTGATCGTGCTGCCGGGCTGGGGGGTCGCGATCGCGGTCGTCGACGAGCCCGCGGGGAACCAGCTGACGAGCGCCGCGGTCGAGCTCTCCCACGTGCGCGGCGCGGCGGCGACGTAAACCGTCCCCGCCTCGGCAGAGCGCGGGAGCGTGACGTACGACGCCGGCGTCGCCAGCGTCTGGGGACGGAGGCTCGTCGCCGACGAGCCGGACGAAACCGTCGAGACGTCCTCCGCGAACTGCAGGCGCAGAGGCTGGCCCGCGGCGACTGTCAAGAAGTGAGCCTTCAGGTGCGCGCTCGGCGTGATCATCGTCAGGTTGAGATGCTCGGTCTTGCCTGTGATCCAGGCGACCGAACTCGGCCGCTTGACCACAACCTGAACCGAAAGCGTGGTGTGCGCGGGGATCTTCCCGTCCGGCCAGATCTGCTTGCCGGTCAGGTGCACGGGTATGGCGGAGTCGGTCTTGCCGCCATAGACCCTGACGCTCTCGATCGTTCCGCCTCCGAGCGGCAGACTCACCTTCGCGAGCGCCACCGGGTCGGTGCTGAGGCTCGCCTTCGAGCTCTTCACCGCGATCGCGACCGCGGCCGCCGCGCCGACCAGGATCACCAGCACACCTAGAACGACGTATGGCCCCCGCCTACGTGGATTCTGAGCCGCTGAGTTCGCCCGGCGGGACGTTCTGGACGGTCTCGCCGGGCTGCGTTCAGGGCGTAGGTATGTTGCTCGCGCTCGTGCCAGCTAAGACCACCCCATGGCGAAATGGTACCGACAGACCTGTCGGGTCTCTGTCGGGACAACTTTTGTTCACGCTTCTGCAAGAGGATTTTCATCCCCGAGGCCCCCGTGGGGGTGCGCGCACGAAGGCCTAGCGGGTGATGGCGCCCAGCGACGCGCTCGAGACGAGCTTCGCGTATTTGGCGAGCGCGGCCGCCGGCGCGGGCCGGTCAGGGGCCTTGTAGCTCTTGGTGCGGGCCGCGATCTCCTCGTCGGACAGATTGACGTCGAGCCGGCGGGAGTCGACGTCGAGCGTGATCTCGTCGCCGTCCCGGACGATCCCGATCGGGCCGCCGCGGACGGATTCGGGGGCGACGTGTCCCGCCATGAGCCCGTGGGTGGCGCCGGAGAAGCGGCCGTCCGTCAGGAGCGCGACATCCTCCCCCAGGCCCTCGCCCACGAGCGCGGCGGTGACCGCGAGCATCTCGCGCATCCCGGGACCGCCGGCCGGCCCTTCGTTGCGGATGACGACGACGTCCCCGGGCTTGATGCCCTGGGTGCGTACCGCCGCCATCGCGTCCTCTTCTGACTCGAACACGCGCGCCGGCCCGGTTTGCTTGCGCCGTTCGTAGCCGGCCACCTTGACCACACAGCCCTCGGGCGCGAGGTTGCCTTTGAGAATGACGAGCCCGCCGGTGGTCTTCAGCGGGTCGCTGAGCGGTCGCACGACCTCCTGGCCGTCCGTTTCCTGCGCCTCGTCCGCAAGCTGACCGATCGTCTTGCCGGTGACCGTCTGGGCGTTCTCGTGAAGGATCCCGGCCTCCTTGAGCCGTTTCAGCACGACCGGGATCCCGCCGGCGGCGTAGAGGTCGGGGGCGACGAACCGCCCGCTCGGCTTGAGGTCGCATAGCAGCGGCGTGCGCTCGCTGATCCCGTCGAAGTCGTCGATGTCGAGCTCGACATTCATTTCGTTGGCCACAGCCAGGAGGTGCAGAACCCCGTTGGTCGAGCCGCCGCTGCACGCGATCGCGGCGATCGCGTTCTCGAGCGCCTCGCGGGTGATGATGTCGCTGGGTCTTTGTCCTCGCCTGAGGACGTCCATCACGAGCTGGCCGGCTTCCTTGGCCACCTCGACCTTGTGCGGGTCGGTCGCCGGTACCCCCGAAGAGGTCGGGGAGATCCCGAGCACCTGGAACGCCATCGCCATGGTGTTCGCGGTGAACTGCCCGCCGCAGGCGCCGGCGCCTGGCGACGCGGCCTCCTCGACCGCGGTCAGCTCGTCGTCGGTGATCCGGCCGGCGGCGTGGGCACCGATCGCCTCGAACACCTCCTGGATCGTGATCTGCTGACCGTTGTAGCGACCCGGGTAGATCGAGCCCCCGTACAGCATCAAGCTCGGCACGTTCAGCCGGCAGAGCGCCATCACGGTGGCGGGGATCGTCTTGTCGCAGCCGCTGATCGCGATCACCGCGTCGAACGCCTGAGCGAAGCCGACCAGCTCGATCGAGTCGGCGATCACCTCGCGGCTGGCCAGCGAAGCCTTCATCCCCTCGGTGCCCATCGTGATCCCGTCGGAGATCGCGACCGTGTTGAACTCCATCGGCGTCCCGCCGGCCTCGCGGATCCCCTCCTTGACCTTCGCGCTGAGCGCGCGCAGGTGGAAGTTGCACGGCATCGTCTCGATCCACGTGTTGGCCACGCCGATGAGCGGCTTGCTCAGCGCTTCGTCGTCGTAGCCGATGCCCTTCAGCTGGGCGCGGGCGGCGGCGCGCTCGGGGCCCTCGGTGAGCGCGCGGCTCTTGTGCTTGAGATCCATGGGGTTCGTAGGGAAATAAGCGGCGGGAATTGACGAGTGGCTGGGCGTTCCTGGCACCACCGGCGCGCGCGATAATACCGGGAGTATTTGAGGGCGCGCCGGTGGGGCCAGGGGCGTCCAGACGCCGTCAAAACCGTCGATTTATTTCCGTACGGACCCCAGGGGGAGCGGAACTGTACCCGTCTCGGGGTCGCGCCAGGTTTACGCGGCGCTCTGGCGGTCAGCGGGCCGGTCGGGGCCGTCGCCGCCGGCGATCTGCCGCATCCGCGCCCGCTCCCATTGCGAGAGGCGCCACAGGTCGCGCCGCACCTGGGCCGGGTCGAGCTGGCGACCCGGGAGATGCATGTTCGCCGTCGAGATCAGCCGGCGCTCGTCGCCGGTCAGCGCCATCCACTTGGCGAGCACGTCGTCGGAGTCGGGCAGGCGCGCGCTGCCGTAGGGGCGGGTCTCGTCCGGGAAGGTGACGCAGTACTCGTTGAGCAGGCGGTGCGTCTGGGCCAGGTAGGCGAGGATCGGCCGGTGGGGATAGATCAGGTAGGCGTACGGCGCGCCACCGGTGCCGCCGATGTCGTCGGGGCCGTCGGCGAGAGTTCCCCACACGCGGAGGAAGCCGAGGTCGCGATACATCGCCCACTCCTCCTCGTTGACGCACGAGCGGAGGAGGGCGCGGGCGCGTGATTCGGCGCGGCGTTCGCGACCCGGGTCGTATGACCACGTGGGCGTGCGGGCGCGGCGCGCCTTGTACCGGCTCCAGAGGTCGTCGATCCGCGGGACGATCAGATCGGACAGCAGCGCAAGAGCGACAAGCGCGGTCGCGGCGAGCGCCAGCAGCATTCGACCGGGCCTACCTGCCGCCCGCGGCCCGCGGGAAGAAGATCACGCGGTCGGCGTCCCAGGGGATGTCCTCGAACGTGCGAACCATGATCGACTCTCGCCGCCCGTGCCGGCCCGAGACCGGCACCGCCGCCCACAGTCCGGCGTCGAGCTGACGGCGGAACTCCTCGATCAGGCGCTGCTCGTCCTCAGCGCGCTCGACGTCCCCTTCGGCGATCAGAACCTCTCCATGGCCCGGCTTCATCCGCAGGAAACGCACGGGCGGATTATGCCAAATGCGTGTCGGCTTCCGGACTGCGTGAAGCGCCCAAAACTCGCCAAACATCCGGTTTGCAGGCAATCCCCAGGATGTCGACGGGGCCTGGTCCGGCGCCTATCTCGCGTAATCCCTGCGCCACCGCTCGGGAGGCGAGCTCGCGCGCCTTTCTTGCTGCCTCGAGCGGGTCGTCACCTTGGGCGAGACGGGCGGCGAGCACCGAGGAATGGGTGCAACCCGAGCCGTGAGCGGCACCGTCCTCGTGGCGCTCACCGTCGAGCTCGACGAACTGCTCGCCGTCGAAGAACACGTCGGTCAGCGGTTCGCGGTGGCCCCCGGTGACGACGACCACGTGTGGTCCCAGGGCGTGGACCTTCCGTGCAAGATCGTGGACGTCGCCGTCTGAGTCGCCGGTCAGCGTCCTCGCCTCGGGGATGTTCGGCGTGACCACGGTTGCTTTCGGGAGGAGCGTGTCGACGAGCGCCTGACGGGCGTCCGGGTCGAGCAGGACGGCCCCGGACTCGGCCACCATCACCGGGTCGAGCACGACCGGCGTGTTCTCGGGGAGCGCGTCGAGCGCTGCGACGACCGCCTCGATCGTCTGGCGGTCGCCGAGCATGCCGATCTTGACGGCGTCGACGCCGATGTCGTCCGCCACGGCCTTGACCTGGGCGACGATGATCTCCGGCGGGATGGCGTGGACGGCGGTCACCCCGACGGTGTTCTGCGCGGTGATCGCGGTGATCGCGGTCATCCCGTGGACGCCACAGGCGGCGAACGCCTTGAGGTCGGCCTGGATGCCGGCGCCGCCGCCGGAGTCGCTGCCGGCGATCGATAGCACTCTCGGAAGCACAACCCCGAGCGTACCCCGGGCGAAGCGACCGCGATTTGGCACGAATATCGCGCCAAATTGCGGTCGCCTCAGGGGGCGACCCGAAATCGGCCCCCTGCACCACGGTGGACGAACCCCTCGAGCTCGAGAGCCGCCAAGGCCGCGAGCCCCTGTTCCGGCGCAAAACCCGCCCGGGCCAACGCCGCTCCCGTCTCGTGCCCTTCGGCGATCGCTTCCAACAGTGGGCGGAGCTCCGCGGGTGGCTCGCGGCGTGGGTCGACCACCTGCCGGACGCCCGAGCCGAAGAGCTGATCGAGCACGTCCTGGGGGCCGCGCACCGCTTGCGCGAGCCCGCTCGCGAGGAGCGCGGTCGACCCTTTCGCCTGCGGTGTCGTCACCCGCCCCGGAACCGCGCCCACCGGGCGCCCGATCCCGCGCGCCAGCCGCGCCGTGACCAGCGAACCCGACCGCTCGCCGGCCTCGACCACGACGGTCATCGCGGCCAGCGCCGCGATGATCCGGTTCCGGGCCGGGAACATCCACCGCCACACGCTCGTCCCCGGCGGGATCTCCGACACCGCGGCCCCTTGCGCCACGATCCGCCGATGGAGCCCGCGCTTGCCGGCGGGATACGGCCGGTCGGCCGGGCCGGGGAGCACGGCCACCGTCGGCATCCCGGCGTCGAGCGCGCCGGCGTGGGCGGCCGAGTCGATCCCGTGCGCCATGCCGCTCACCACCGTCACCCCCGCGACGGCGAGACCCCTCCCGAGTGAGCGGGCAACGTCCAGCCCGTACGCCGTGGCCCGCCGCGAGCCGACGATCGCGACCGGCTGCTCTTCGAACAGGAGGTCGACCACGCGCTCGAGGCCGCCCGCGACGTAGAGCACCGCCGGTGGGGCATCCAGCGCCCGGAGCCGGGGCGGGTACGCCGGGTCGCATCCACACACGCTGTCCAGTCCCGCGGCCAGGACCCGAGAGCGCACCGCGTCGAGGTCCACCGTCTCGAACTCCCTCTCCAGGCGCGCCGTTTCCCGTCCGCCGATCGCCACGATGAGAGCGTCCTCCTCGAGCGCGAGGACCTGTTCAATCCGCGAGCGCGCCTTATCGAGGTGACCCGCGAGATGTCCAAAAAGCCACGACCGGGCCATACACGCATCACACGCGCGCTCGTTCATGCCGCGAGCGTGGCGTCAGCGTCGCCGCGCTGCCGCAGGCTGAGCGCCGTCAGCAGGTCGGCGTGCGTGACCCGGCCGTGGCCCGCGAGGTCGGCGATCGTCTGCGCCACGCGCAGGACCCGGTGGCGCCCGCGGGCGCTGAGCGCGCCAACCGTGTAGGCCCGGGCCAGCGCGCGCTCCGCAGCCTCCTCGAGCGTGACGTGGCGCCGGACGACCCGCGCGTCCATCTCGCCGTTACAGCGCGCCGCGCACCCCGCCAGCCGGAAGCGCTGGCGCTCGCGGGCGTGGGCCACGCGCTCGCGCGCCCGCGCCGAGGAGGTCTGGGCCGGGCCCCGGAGTTCCTGCTCGGTCGGCCGCTCGACGTTGATCAGCAGATCCATGCGGTCGAGCAGCGGCCCACTCAGACGGCGGCTGTGGCGCCGGAGGTCGGCCTCGCCGCACCGGCACCGGTCGCCGACGCCCGCGAACCCGCACGGGCACGGGTTCGTCGCGGCGACGAGCATGAACCGCGTCGGGAACACGAGCGCGCGCTGGCCGCGGACGATCGTCACGCACCCGTCCTCGAGCGGCTGGCGGAGCGCGTCGAGGGTCGACCGCTGAAACTCGGCGAGCTCGTCGAGAAACAGAACGCCGTGGTTGGCCAGCGTCGCCTCGCCGGGTCGCGGTGGCGCTCCTCCGCCCACCAGCCCGGAGGGCGAGATCGTGTGGTGCGGCGCGCGGAACGGACGGGCCTGCACGAGGCCGCTGGCGTGGAGCCCCGCGATGCTGTGGATCCGCGTCACCTCGATCGCCTCGGTCCGGCTCATCGCGGGCAGGATCGACGGGATCCGGCGGGCGAGCATCGTCTTGCCCGTTCCGGGCGCGCCCTCGAACAACAGTTGTGGCCGCCCGCGGCGGCGATCTCGAGCGCCAGCAGCGGCGCCGCATGGCCCCGGATGTCGGCCAGGTCGGGTTCGGCGGCCGCAGCGGCCACGCCGGGCGGATCGGCAGGCACGGCCGGCAGCGGCGGGGGCGCCACGCCACCCAGCACCTCGGCCGCCGCGCGGAGAGTCGACACTCCTGCGATCTCGAGTCCCTCGACAAGCGCGGCCTCGCAGGCGCGCTCGCGGGGAACGATCAAACGCCCGAGGCCGGCGCGACGCGCCCCCTCGGCAACCGCCAGCGCCCCCGGCGAGTCGCGCAGGTCGCCGCTCAGCGACAGCTCGCCAAACACCGCGTAGTCGTTCAGGGCCTCGGCGGGAACCTGTCCGCTGGCGGCGAGCACGCCCAGCGCGAGCGCCGTGTCGAACCCCGGGCCGACCTTGCGCAGGAACGCGGGCGCGAGGTTCGCGGTGATCCGCATCTGGGGGAACTCGAAGCCGGAGTTGGCGATCGCGGAACGGACCCGGTCGCGCGACTCCCGCACGGCCGCGTCGCCGAGGCCGACGATCGTGAACGTGGGTAGGCCACTGCGGATGTCGACCTCGACCCAGACGTGTCGAGGATCGATCCCGTCGATCGCGAACGTGGCTATGCGCGCGAGCATCGCGTCCAACGTACGCGCCGGCGCGTCAGGGTTGGTACACGCGCTGTGCCAGATCTACTCAGCGCGCCAGGCCGCGGTTGCGCAGATTTGGAACGCCCCGTGACCCATGTGTCACGCGCGCCGGCGTAGCGTCGCCGACGTGACGACCGATCCCCGTCCCCGGCTCGGAGCGCTCGGCGAACAGCTCGCCGCCGAGCATCTCGTCAGGCGCGGCTTCGCGATTGTCGAACGCAACTACCGCACGCGCTGGGGCGAGCTCGACATCATCGCGTTCGACGGGCGGACGCTCGCGTTCTGCGAGGTCAAGACGCGACGCGCGAATCCCGGCGGAGTGAGCCCGCTCGACGCCGTCCGCACGCTCAAGCGCGCGCAGGTGCGCAAGATGGCGGGACGCTGGCTGATCGAGCGGACCGACCGGCCCCGCGCCGACACGCTGCGGTTCGACGCGATCGGGGTGACGGTCGACGGCGCCGGGCGGCTGCTGAGCCTTGAGCACCTCGAGGGCGCGTTCTGAGGACCGGCTACATCGTCAGCTGCTGATACGCCATCGACTGGAACGAGAGCCGGTGGAGTGGCGATACGCCGAGCCGCTCGATCGCCTCGCGGTGCTCCGGGGTCGAGTAGCCCACGTGCTGGGCGAACTCCCATCCGGGATGCGTGGCGTCGGCGCGACGCATGTACCGGTCGCGGGTCTCCTTGGCGATGACCGACGCGGCCGCGATCGCGGCGCTCTTGGCGTCGCCGTCGATCACGGCGCGCTGTTCGTGACCCAGCGCGGCCACCGGGAACCCGTCGCTCAGGCAGATGCAGCCCTCGCGGGCGACCTTCGACAGCGCGTCCCGCAGCGCCGCGAGATTCGTCTTGTGCAGCCCGCGGGCGTCGATCCCAGGCGCGCACCGCGACACGATCGCGACCTTCGTGGCGAGGCGCAGGATCACCGGGAACAGCTCGGCGCGCGCTTCGGGCGTCTGCTGCTTGGAGTCGTTGAGCTCCCCTAGCGCCCGCACCTCTCCGGGTCCGATCGCGTCGAGGTCGAACAGCACGGCGGCGGCCACGAGCGGGCCGGCCAGGCAGCCCCGGCCTGCCTCGTCGGCGCCGGCGACGAACCGGACGCCGAGCGAACGGTCGAATCGGAACAGCTTGCGAGCGGCGCGCGGTGCTTGCTTGCGCCGGGCAGGGGAAGCGGTCCCGTTGGCGCCGGCGCCGTTCGAGTGCTTAGAGGAATCCGATGCGGTCAGGCGGCCAGTACGTGAAGAACGCAGTGCCGATGAGCCATTTGCTCGGGATGGGGCCCCAATAACGACTGTCCTCCGAATCCGGGCGGTTGTCCCCCATCATGAAGTACTCGCCGGGCGGAATCTTGATTGCTTTCCCGAAATTGCAAGTAGAAATGTCCCCGCAGGGCACGATGTAGGAGTCCTTTTCCGGGACTCCGTTCCGGATCACGTGCCCCTCGACGATCCGGATGGTGTCGCCGGGGAGTCCGACGACGCGCTTGATGAACGTCTGGCTCGACTCCTGCGGCGTCGGCTCGTCGCAGGCCTGGGCGGTGAGTCCACCCTGCTGTCCGCCCTGGTCGGGGTTCCCGCACACCGGGTTCGTGAAGTCGGCACCGTGAGGCGGGTGGAACACGACGATGTCGCCGATTCCGGGGTTCCCGGCCAGGCGGTTGGTGAGGACCCGCTGCCCGACGTCGAGCGTCGGGACCATCGAAGGACTGGGGATCCGATACGGCTTGACGATGAACGCCTGGATCAGGAGCGCGAGCACCACCGCGATCGCAACCGTGAGTACCAGCTCGACCAGGCCCCTCATCGCTCAGCTCCGGCAGCCGGCGGCCGCGATGCGGCCACTAGTGGTCTCTCGCGCAAGTACGGTCGCACCGAGAGGCGCGACTGGTGGATGCCAGGCGAGGACGCAGGAGCCGACGTGTAGCTCTGCTACACGAGGCTTCGAGGACAACGCCTGGCGCCGCCAGGCGTGCCTCGAATGCGGGCGTATTTGCGTGAGAGGCCACTTACAAGGTTCCGATCCGGTCGGGCGGCCAGTAGGTCAGAAACGCCTTGCCGATGATCCACGCTCTCGGGACCGGGCCCCAGAACCGGCTGTCCTCGGAATCGGGGCGGTTATCGCCCATCATGTAGTAGTCGCCCGGCGGGACCGTGATGGTCTGCGGGAAGTTGCACGACGAGTCGCCGTCGCAGGGCACGATGTAGGAGTCGGACTCCCGCTTCCCGTTCCGATAGACGTGGCCGTTGACGATCGAGAGATGGTCGCCGGGAAGCCCGACGACACGCTTGATGAACGTCTGCGACGACGGCTGCTTCCACGGGACCGAACACGCCGCCGGGGCGTCCTGCCCACCGCCGTTCTGGCCCTGGTTCGGATCGGCGCAGCCCGCGTCGTAGTTCTTGGGCGGGTGGAAGACGATGATGTCGCCGACGTGGGGAGAGGAGAAATCCATCCCGATCCGGTCAACCAGGACGCGCTGGTTGACCCGGACGGTTGGCAGCATGGACCCACTCGGGATGCGGTAGGGCTTGACGAGGAAAGCTTGAATCCCGAGCGCGAGCACGAGCGCGGTCACGACGATCACCGCGAGCTCCAGCAGCGTGCTCGCAGGCGACTTTTTCGCCTTCGTCACTCCTGCTGTTCGCCGGCGGATGCCTCCGGTGCCGCCGGGCTGGCGTCCTGCGGCGCCGTCGGGGGGTCGGAATCCTCGGACTCCTCAGCGCTCGGACTCTCCGCGCCCGACTCAGCCTCGACTTCGGTCCCCGACTCGGCCTGTGCGTCAGCGGCCGGCTCGGCCTGGGCCTCGGGGGCCTCGGCCTCGGCCGCCTCCACATCTGCGGCGTCGATCTCCGCCTGCCCGTCCTGCGCCGCCTCCTCGGGGGCCGGCGCGTGCAGCAGCTCGCGCTCGACCGCCACCTCGGGCGCCGCGCTGCGACGCTCGCGCACGCGGGCGCGCTTGCCCACCCGGCCACGCAGGTAGTACAGCTTGGCCCGGCGGACGTCGCCGCGGGCCGCCACCTCGATGCGCTCGATCTTCGGCGAGTGCAGAGGGAAGGTTCGCTCGACCCCGACGCCGAACGACTGCTTGCGGACCGTGAACGTCTCGCGTGCTCCGTGTCCCTGGCGTTTTATGACAACCCCTTCGAACACCTGGGTCCGGCGGCGTGTGCCCTCGATCACCTGGAAATGGACACGCAGTCGGTCCCCGGCGTCGAAGCTCGGTACACGGCGGAGCTGTGCGCGCTCCAGGCTGTCGATCACGGTGCTCATGACGTTGTAGATCCCTGCCACACCCGGCGGTGTTGCTGGTGGAGCCTAATTCACAGCGCACGATGCGCCTGCGCAGGGCCGCCTATGGTAGCGGACCTCCTGTGCCGGTTCCCCGCGCGGCGCTCTGGGCCAGGCGCCACTCCTTGATCCGGGCGTGATGGCCTGACAGGAGCACGTCGGGCACGCGCCAGCCGCGGTACTCCGCGGGGCGCGTGTAGTGCGGATATTCGCGGGCGCCGGCGAGGGCCTCGCTGAAGGACTCCTCGAGCGCGGAGTCGGGATGACCGAGCGCGCCGGGCAGCTTGCGCAGCACGGTGTCGCACAAGACCATGGCCGCAAGCTCGCCGCCGGCAAGCACGTACCGGCCGATCGACACCTCGTCGGTGGCGAAGTGATCGACGATGCGCTGGTCGAAGCCCTCGTAGCGACCGGACAGGAGCGTCAGCGATTCCTCACGCGCGAGCTCTGAGGCCAGCGCGTCGTCGAGCAGCCTCCCGCCGGGCGCCAGCACGATCACCCGCCGGTCGCGGCGCAGCTCAAGCGGGTCGCGGTCGTATCGCGCCCGCAGCGCGGCCTCGACGACGTCGACTCGGAGGACCATGCCCGCGCCGCCGCCGAAGGGCGTGTCGTCGACCTGCCCGGCGCTCAGCGGCGTGTGATCGCGATAGTTGACGAACTCGAGACGGTGCCCGGCGGCGAGCGCGTTGGCAACGTGCCGCTGACGCTGAAACCAGTCGAACGCCTCGGGGAACAGCGTGAAGACGTCGATCTGCACGGCCGGCTAGGACTCGCCCAGGAACTGCAGATCGATGTCGATCGTGCGCCGGTCGATATCAACCTCACGCACCGCGTCGGTAACCAACGGCACGAGCAGGTCCGCCGCGCCTGACCGCTCGACCTCGAGCACCTCGCACGAGGGGAGTTCCACCAGCCGCCTCACGGTCCCGACGGCGCGGTCGCCGTCGTGCACAGCGCAGCCGGCGAGGTCCTCGGCCCACCACTCGTCGGGGCCGAGCTCGGGGGCCAGGGAGCGCGGCACCAGCAGGTCCTTGCCGCGCAGCGACTCGGCAGCCTCACGGTCGCCGTGGTCCGCGAGGCGGAGGATCACGCGCTTTTCGGTGCCGGCGCGGCGTGTGATGTCAAGCTCGCGATCGTCGACGACGACGCTCGCCGCCGCCGCGAGCAGCTGGGCGTTCGCGAGCGTGACGTGAAAGCTGCCGTCGAGTCCGTGCGGGCGCCCAACCCGGCCGGCAAGAAGCCATTCAGGCGGAATGCTCACCTGCGCGCGGCGTCACGCGTCGACGATGTCGACGAACACGCGGCGCTTGCTCCGGACCGCAGCCGTCTTGACCACCGTGCGCAGGGCGGCGGCGGTCCGCCCGCCCCGGCCGATGATGTTCCCATAGTCATCGTCGGCGACGGACAGCTCGAGCACGATCGCCCCGTCGTCCTCTTCGACCTCGTTCACGCGCACGGCGTC
>Ga0335078_10006567_pt1 | contig 17201 bp, 13 predicted proteins | sample Lox_Sample_32_FD_206711 | JGI IMG/M metagenome (GOLD analysis project Ga0335078, IMG submission 206711) | Soil microbial communities from Loxahatchee National Wildlife Refuge, Florida, United States - Lox_Sample_3.2 | ecosystem: Environmental > Terrestrial > Soil > Wetlands | place: USA... | reverse complement strand
AATGGCAGAGATCGGCAGCCTGCCGGGTTGTCGATTTCCGGTCCCCGCGACCCTTCGCGAAAAGGTTTGTCGTGGGGACCGGTCCCTACACCATTCAATCAAACCAGAGCTTGCACTTTCAAAACTCAGCAGCGGCCATGCTGCGACCTCGCAAATATGCTAGAAAACAGCGGCGTCCGGTTAACGTCGGTAATCATTGCCGAGGGCCCATGGGTAGTCGCCTCCGCGCCGTCGCTCGCAGCCTCGCTGTTACCGAATAACTGCGACTTAGTCGCAACATGGAGGTATAGCCAATTGTCATTTTTCTCTGTCCTTCCCTCAAGCGCCTGGCAAGAGTCCATTACCGATTGCAGACAGAACCGGATCGATCACAGCAGGCGGCCTAAGCAGTACGAAAACTCAAACTAAGGCAATCTGGACTTTTTTGTCAACAATGTTCCTACACAGAACTTTAGCCCGCAACCAGACTCGCCACGAGGCTGGTCGGGCGCAAGCGAAGTGGCGACCGGTAGGGGTGCCTCCGCCGACGCCGAAGGCAATCCGAAATCACGCTTGTGCCCGCGCAAGGGGGCCTGACGGGCCAGCGCGACCGATTCACTGACGTCGTGCGTCCTGGTGTTCGCTGTGGGAATGATTCTGCTGATTGCCTGCGCGAACCTCACGGGTCTGATGCTCGCGCGCGCCACCGCGAGGGAGAGAGAAATAGCGGTATGACTGCGCTGGGGGCGGGCCGCCCGCGCATTGTGCTCCAGCTTTTTATTGAGAGCGTAACGCTGTCGGTGATCGGCAGAGCCTTCGGACTTCTGTTCGCGTATTGGGCCGCGCATGTCGTCCTTTTATTTGTATCCAGCAACCTACCGCGGCCGCTTGCATTCCCTCCGGGCGTGGACCCCACCGTCCTCTGATTCACCGTCGCAGTTTCATTGCTCACCGGAATTCTTTTTGGCACTGCGCCGGCATTTCCAAGCGTAAGCGTCGATTGACGCCCGCCTTGAAGCAAGCCGATGGGGGCTCAGCGGGTTCAAGAAATAATGGCAAAGAAAGGCTAAGTATCGGCAACGGTCTGGTGGTCGCACAAGTGGTGCTGGCAATTGTCGTGTTGGCCGGCGCGGGGCTGCTGTTAAGGACCCTCGCGAACCTGCGCACTGTCGACATGATTTCCGGCTCATCACACACAGAAGCGCCGGATTTAGAGTGCTGACGCTGGCTGGGAGGCGTGAAAGTACTTCTTGTACGCTTTGGTCCAGTCGGCCCAAATGTCGCGCTGCGCCTCCGGAGGGTTGATCCCCCCTTCACAGACGAGCCGCTGTAGTCGATTCTCAAGCTCGTCTTTGACGTGTACGTTCCAACCGACCTTGGAATAGGGTTGCCGTTCTGCGATCGTTCACCGGAGACTATGACGATACATAGCTCAGACTCGCTGGGCTGGCGAAGTCGTCCCGAAACGCGCACCGGCACGAGGTCAGCTGGAGGGTATCAATCGTAAGGAGGGCAATCAACGATGGAAAGGCGTTACTTCTATCTTTATTCGCACCTGAAACGGTTCGACTGGGTGGAAAACGTCTGTGAATTCCGGCAGGGCGGTTGGCGTTATTTGAGAGACGTAGGCGTAGTCAATGTCGTGATCGCGGCGGTCTAGCAAATTCAAAAATACGACGGAAACGCGCCAGGTACTGTTGATTCTACGGCCGACCTCCGCGTTGAGCAGCGTCGTTGTCTTTGACCGATAGATGGCGTCCGACGTCAAGTTGCGCGGGCCGAAGTCGCGCAGGCGTAAACTCGCCGAAAAGCCCTTCAGATCGTGCACTGTGGCGCCGGAGGAAATCACCAACCCAACCGCTTCGGGCACCCACCTGCCGCCCGGACCTTGCGCAAAACTGCCGCCGCCGATCGACACAAGCCCGGAGCAGTTTGAGTTTGCTGCGCAGAGCCGGCCACCAGCGGTGAGATACGTCGCATCAGCGGGGTCCACTTCGGTAAAAAGGGCGCGGGAGTCCGCGATGTCAAAATCAAAAGCCCAATGCTCCCGCGGGGTATAGTAGTTCGCCCATTCGACGCCATAGCGGTTGCTCGACTGTTCTGAGGGAACCGTGCCTCCGGTGTCGCCATCCTGCTCCAGTTCGGAATTACTGTGGAGATACCAGAGCGAAAGGGTGCTTTGCAGATGGGGGACGGCCAGAGTGCGCACGCCGGCTTCCGCGCCTTTGGTTTGGATCAGAAGGGGAATTCTTGCGGTGAGCGTATTGGGGTAAGGAAAGTCAGGCGAAACCGGTTCATAGATTTGGGTTGCGCCACGCACGTCGTTGCTGTGGAAGCTGAATCCGCCCTGTACGTAGAACTCCGTATTGGACCATGGGCCAAAAACCAAACTCATTTTCGGGCTGGGCAGGAACTTGGTGGCCGAGCCGGAATTGCGGGGGTCAGAAAAGCTAGTGAGGACACCTCTGTCGTCGTCGCCGCGCAGCGCCACGACGGAGCGGAATTTGTTCGTCCACTGGATTCTATTCTCCGCATAGAAACTTCCGAGCGTGTCGGTAAACTTATTCACGTCTGTGCCTGCGGGCAGAAAGCCGTTGGACTCGCCGGGATAGGGAGCGAGAACATCTTCTTTGTCCGTGCGCATGCGATTTTCGGTCCGGTACAGGCCATTGTTGATCCAGTCGTTGCGAAGTTGCAGGCCGAACGTGTTTTCCACCTTGCGACCCCACCATTGGCTGAAAACCGTATGGCGTGCGTAGAACCCGCTCACCCAGCGCCTGTCCTGCTGTTCGAACTGGTCGCCCTTGACGGGGTCATACAGGTAGTAAGTGAAATCGGAAAACAAGTCGAGATCATAGTAAAACCCGTAGCCCACTATGTTGGTCTCGGAATTTGCGCCGTTGTGATGCCATTCGCCCTGCAGACTATAACGTCCTGAATTGCCACCGTCAGCCGGGTTCAGGGAGCCGAAGAAACCGACGAGGGGCACGGCGTTGGCGGCGATTTGATCGCTCGAGTTCCATTTTCCATGGTAAACGCGGCCGGTGATGCTGAAACCGCTGGTGTCTCCCTCCCGGCTGTAGGTTACAAGGCCGTTGAATTTGGCATAACCGTCCGGGTGCTTCCAGGGGCCGTCATCGTAATACGCCTCTCCGCCCTCCAGCAAATTGCCCGAGCCAAGCTTCTGCGATGCGCCGAAAACGACCCGCCCGTAGCCAAGCGTGCCGTCTTCCACCTGGAAGAAGTCCTCGGGCAGCGTCTTGAAAAACATCAGGTCGGCATTTCCGGCCGAGCCATAGTTGCCCACCTCAGCGTCATAAGGACCCTTCTGGAAATTCACCCGCTGCACAAGCTCGTCGATGACGGTGTTCATGTCCGAGTATCCCTCGCCGTGCGCGTGCGACGGCAGGTTCAGCGGCATGCCGTCTACGAAAGTGGCGAAATCGGTGCCGTGGTCGAGATTGAAGCCGCGCAAGAAATATTGGTTGGCCTTGCCGCCGCCCGCGTGTTGGGTGATGATGAGACCGGGTATGGTCTCCATAATTTCTCCCGAACGAAGAATCGGACGATCCTGGATTTCCGTTGCGCCCACGGTTCCCTGAGTGGCGGAGTCGGCAATCCCGATCAGGCTATCGGCTCGCCCTTGTACGTTTACGGTGGTGCTCACGGATCTCACGGCCAGAGCGATTTGCAGCGGGGGCGGCGCCTCGGTGCTCCCGATGGTCACGGGTATTTCTTTGGTTTCAAAACCGGGACTGGAAACGACGAGTCGATAATTACCTGCCGGGAGTCCGGAAACAATGAAGGAACCGTTCTCGTCCGACTTTGTCGTCGTTTGTACGGCGCCGTCCGGGCTTAGAACCTGCACGGCAGCCCCGGCAATCAGCGCCCCGGACGAATCAACGACAGTCCCGACAGTCTTAGGCGGACCATCGGCCGCCCCAGCGTATGGAATCGCGAACAGAAGCAGCGCCAGATAGAGCAGTTTCGAAGTCATGAGCCCCTCGTCGGTAGCACGTCTGTTGTACACGTGTTACTGACGGGCCATAGTAACACGTGCCTCACATTTATGCTACGAGGAATATGGCGGGATGGATTGGTGCCTTGAGTCAGACAGTCAGAAAGGGGTTAGGGCGGTCCCCCTGGGTAGCAAGCGCTATTGCGCTCCCGTGCTCGTTACCACCAGTTGGCCGTGATTGACCCCGCGAAGACTCAGAATTCCGTTGCCAAAATCACGAACTTCTCGACTTCGGCCCTTGATTACAATCACTTCCAGGCAGTTATCATGGTCCAGGTGAACGTGCATTGAGGACAGTACCTTCTCTCCAAGCTGATGCTGCGCCTCCACGAGCTTTTCGGTGAGATTCGGCCGATGGTGGTCGTAGACGATGGTAAGGGTTCCCACAACGACCCTGTTTTGGTCAATCTGCACCCCCAGTAACTGATCCCGGATGAGGTCGCGGATCGCCTCAGAGCGGTTGTCATACCCCTTTTGCTTGATAAGACCATCAAACTGCACGAGAAGGTCGGTCTCCAGAGAAACACCGATTCGCGCCAACTCTCCCATCCACCACCTCCACGATCGAATCGAAACCGGACCGCATTTACATCCTCTTTCTTAAAACCGTCATTCAGTAGTACGATACTGCCATCCATGTTACCATCCGAATGGGAGACGTAAGCTTGAAGTCTCGATTCAAGTCTCGTACCAAGATGTGAATTCGATTTCAACGCCCTCTCAGCATGCGCCGAAGCCTGACCACTCTCTTTAGCGATTCCCCGGACCCCCTTCGCCACCGGCTCATCGCCGTATACGGGATCGTGCTGGGTATCAATCTTAGCGCGTGGTTGTGGGCGGTGTTTGCTTTTCGCCATTTCCCGATACTTCTCGGAACCGCGCTGGTGGCTTACAGTTTTGGGCTGCGGCACGCAGTCGACGCCGACCACATCGCGGCGATCGATAACGTCACGCGCGAATTGATGCAGGAGGGCAAGCGCCCCGTGGCCGTCGGATTGATGTTTTCGCTTGGGCACTCGACCGTGGTCGTCCTGGGGGCCGCGGCGATTGCCGGTATGGCGCTGTCGCTCCAGCATCGTCTGGCTTCGTTGCGCAACGTCGGGGCAGTGGTTGGGACGCTGGTCTCGGCCTTTTTTCTATTTGCAATCGCGATTGTGAATCTGATTGTCTTACGTTCCATCTTTCGCGCCTTTCAACGCGTGCGGCGCGGTGAGCCCTATTTCGAAGACGAATTCAACCTGCTCCTGGCAGGCCGGGGATTTCTCGCCCGCCTTTTCCGTCCGCTGTTTGCAATGATCCGGCGGAGTTGGCACATGTATCCCCTCGGCTTCCTCTTCGGCCTGGGCTTTGACACTGCAACGGAAATCGGCTTGTTGGGAATCTCCGCCGCGGAAGCCTCCCGAGGGCTCGCATTCTCTGCCATCCTCGTTTTTCCCGTACTCTTCGCGGCCGGAATGTCGCTCATCGATACAACCGATAATATTCTAATGCTGGAAGCTTATGGTTGGGCTTTCGTCAAGCCCATTCGCAAGCTCTACTACAACATCACCATCACCTGTGTGTCCGTCGTTGTAGCGCTCATCGTAGGCGGCATCGAGGCCTTAGGTTTGCTGGGCGGGTACTTTCATTTCCGGGGCAGGTTGTGGGATGCCTTAGCTGCGCTCAATGACAACTTCGGGATTCTCGGTTACCTCATTGTGGGAATCTTTATCCTGAGCTGGATGCTCTCCGTCGCCTTCTATAAGTGGCGTCAATTCGACGAGCTTGAATTGGACGCTTAACGCCTGTCCACGAGGCCGGCTCTGATTCGTGTTAACTCCCCTGACGCCGGGCGCCTCGAGGGAGCGGCCCGGCCGCCATTGCGCCCTCGTTAACCGCCACCGCTCGATGTGTGATTTGCGTCGCACCAGGCGGCCTTCGGATCCTGGGCCGGCAACGAAAGTGAGGCTGGAAATCTACTACACTACGAGCCCGGGCGTTGAATCCGGGCAGATGAAGGACTCCCGCCATGAAACGAAACCTAGGAACTGTCGCATTGGGGATCGCAAGTCTACTCGTCCTCCGTGCGATCTGCGCACAGACGCCTTCGCCGCAGCCGACGACGTTGTCTCTCGAATGTGCGTCCCGCGAATGTCCTCTGCTTCACGGCACACCGCAGACGGCGGGGATGCGAAGTGGCTTCGTTCGGCTGAAGCCCGGAGAGACGGTGGGATGGCACAGCACTACCCAGCACGAAGAGGCGCTCGTGATTCTGCGTGGGCGCGGAGAAGCCAGGATTGAGGGCGAGCCAGCACGGCCATTCGCTGCGCCAGCCATGGTTTATATTCCTCGGGCCACGCGCCACAACGTTGCCAATACGGGAAACGAGCTCCTCGAATATGTTTACGTTGTGGCACCCATTGCAACGCCGCAGCCCAGCCACAACCAGTGACAGACGCGGGATTTCGAGAAAGCTTCGCTGTTGGCTCAACACTGATCCGCAGCCATCACTTCGTCCGGCCACGGGACAGTATAACGGTTTGCTGATTCCCTTTTGGTTGGGTCCAGGCCAGAAACATGCGCTCTCCACTTCCAAGCGCAAGGGTTGGATAACTGATCGAGCTCTCGCTGCCGGGTATGGGCCCAGCCAAAGACGGGCTCCCGTCCGAAGCGATCTGAACCACGTAGCCTTGAGTCTTGTTCCAATTGCCGTTCGCGCTCGACGCACGCCCCTGGAAGACAAGCCACAGCGTTCCATCGCTGCCACTCACTAACGCCGGATGGTTGGGATCCAAGATGTCTCTGGAGATGTCGCGAGGCTCACTGAACGACGGGGCGGCATCGACCGAACGGGCAAGCTGTATCCGTGGCCGCGCGTCAGTGCCTTCCGTCATCCAGGCAATGTACAGATCGCTGTTCGTTTCGGCGAGGGCGGGACCGGAGTCGGGGCAGCCGTTCAATTTCCAGCCATCGTCATGAACTCGGACGGGCTCCGCAAATGTCTGGCCGCCGTCGCGCGAGGTCGAGACCACCATGTCGCGTATTTCTCCGGAAAACACGCGACGCCAGGCCACGAATAATTCGCCATGAGGTCCGAAAGCCAGGCTTGGGCGGCAGCAAGGACACGCGTGTTCGGCAATCCGTAGATTGCGGCCAAACGTGGCGCCTCGATCAAGCGACTTCGCCAAGTAGATCGACGAGGTATCCTGGTTGGGGTCGGAGTTGTCGCGCTCGTCCAGCCAGACGGCATACAGATCTCCGTTCGGCCCGACCCCGATCGACGCGAAACCTCGATAACCCCGGACGCCTTTGTCGGACACCTGGACCGGATTGTCAAAGCTCTCGCCCCATGACAGCGACCGCGCCGACATGATTCGTCCCGAGCCGGCGTCCGCCATCTGCTGCCAGAGTGCGTAGATTCCGGTCCGGGTCATCGCCACTCGAGGGCTCTGCTCGCCGTGAGAAAGAATCGAAACGTCCTCGCCGCTGATGGGCACAATCGTAGGTTCAAGCGTGTCCCCTCCGTTCTCGGACTTAAGGAGCCCCAACCGCGCGTTGGAATTCTGCTCGTACACCGCAAACAAGTACAAACCTCCCGCAGTATCGACAGCAAGCTGAGGATCCCAGGACGAGGGTAGCCCGATGTTTTCGAGCACCGGGCGCGGGTGCGTCTCAAAGCGGCACTCCGGCCTCGGGTCCGATGTGCCGCAGGCCAGCGTGACCACAGTCAATGAAAACGAGGCGAATCTGAGATATCTTGCAGTGCTTTTCATGATCGGCCATCCGTTCTTCTTCGGGTCGCTCAAAAGTGCACCTGAAATTCAGTCCAGGCATTGATGGGCGAGCCCGGGAAAATCACCGTAGGAGTGTTGCCGGAGACGAAGTAAAGCCGGTTCGTTAGATTCTGAATGTTGATCGCGATCCTGTAGCGATTCTCATGCCGGCTGGAGCGGCCAAAGCTATAACTTGCCATCGCATCCACGCGGCCATAGCCGGGCAGAAGAACGTCGTCGGCCGGGTCTACATAGCGATAACTGCGCGCTTGAACTCCGCCGCCGAAGCTAAGGCCCCGAAGCGGCCCGTGCTGAAGTTCATAGACGGTCCAGATGCTGCCGCTGTGCCGGGGCGCATTCTGGAACGTGTTGCCCACTGCATATACCGGGTCGGCGACAATCCGAGCCTCGTTAAAGGCATAGGCAAGCGTTACATCCCAGCCGGGCAAGAGCCGTCCGGAGGCGTCGAACTCGATGCCCTTCGACTCGGTAGTGCCGATCTGAATCGACGCCAGTGGATCGCCGGGATTTGTAATCAGGAGATTGGAGGCGCGAATGCGGTAGACGGCCACCGACGACGACAGCCTGCCATGAAGTCCGGAGGTGCGAACACCGGCCTCGTACTGGTGGCCACGCTCCGGGGCGAAGGGCTGTCCGCCCGGGGTGAACTGGGCGGCCAATGTCGGACTGAAGCTTTTGCTCCAGCTCGCATAGAACGTCACCGGCTGAACCGGCTGATACGTGACGCCGATACGCGGAAGCGTGGCCACATTGTGCTGCCGGTTGTGGGTGTCGTAAATCAGCTCGTCGTATCTTTGCGTGAAATCTTCCAGACGCGCGCCGGCAACCACCTTGAGCCCGGGCAGCAGCGTGGCCTGATCCTGCAGGTACACACCGTGGGTATAGAGCTTCGAAGTGCCGTTGAGCGGGAAATAATCGGGAGAGGCCGGGTTGAAGAAGTTGTCTGTGAGAGTTGCCGGATTGGGAAGAGTCAGGCTGAAGGGAACGGGGTTGTACAAGTTAATAGGTGGCGCGTCGTCGAAGATCGCGCGTTGCACAACCGACTGGCTGCCCAGTTCAAATCCGGCCAGGAAATTGTGCTCGATCGGTCCCGTCTTGAATAGACCGCTCACGTCAGTCTGCCAATCGTAGAACCGGAGCGGGTAGGCTGCGTCTTCGGAATATCGCGCGAGAGTTCGGTTGTCGGACTCCAGGTATCCCACGCTCGTATCAAGATAGTTCCAATCGACGAGCGTCGCACGAAATCGGCTGCGCGCCACCCACCGCTGGCCAAAAGTGTGTGAGACGTCCACGCCGCCGACCTCGTTTTGCAGATTTGCGTGCTGCCACGGCTCCCCGTAATAGTTACTGATCGGTACGGGTGCAGGACGGTCGCCCAGTGCCGGAATCCCGTAGTCGGTGGTGGTCCTTTCGTGCAGATACTCGATCAGAAAACGAACCGAGGTTGAGCCGTCCGGATTCCACGTCAGCGCCGGTGCCAGAAAATACCGTCGATCGCCGAAGTAATCCCGGAAATTCATTGAGTTCGCAAACTCCCCGTTCAGGCGGTATAGGAGTTTTCCGCTATGTCCAATCGGGCCCGTAAAATCGAATGTCGGCCGGACGCTCCCGTACCGGTCGGCCTGGAAGGAAACCTCGCCGTGAGCAACAGGTAGCGGCTCCTTGGTGATCAGAGTTACGATTCCGCCCGAGGCCGCCCGTCCGTAAAGCACCGATGACGGCCCCTTTAGGATTTCCACGCGGTCCACGTCCGTCGAGTCCGTAGGAACCATCCCGTCGAAGGCGAAGCCGTCACGATAGTAGTTGCTAAACACTCCGAGCGGGAGGCCGCGGATGGTCAGGGCGTTGCCGAGAACGCCGGCCGCGAGCACGTCGCGGTTTACGCCGCTGATGTTTTCCGCCGCGTCGGCGAAGCGGATGTCCTGTTGGCTCTCGATGAGGGCGTGATTGGCCACGCCGATCCCCTGCGGGACCTCATTGAGCGGAATGTTGGTCTTGGTAGCCGTGGCGGATTCATCCGGCCGAAAAGACCCGACCTCCGCGGTCACCGTCACTTGCTGTCCCGGACCGGCCACTTTCATTGCAATGGAAACCTGCACTTCACCCTGTCCAGTGGTCAGCGCGACGCTCCGGTGCACGCCCACGAAGCCGGACCTCTCGACATCCACGACGTAGTCGCCCGGGCTGAGGTTCCGGAAGGCAAAGGCCCCTTCTGCGTCTGCCTTCGTCTCCTGCACACGCACGCCGGCACTGTCGAGCAGAATGACCGTCGCGTCCGGAAGTGCGCCCCCGCTCTGATCAACCACTTGCCCAGCAATGCTTTGGGCGCCGGCACTTCCCTGTGAATATGCGCTGCCTGCCAGAAAAAAGCAGACGCCTAACAGACCCGTCTGAACGAGTTTCCTCGTCCCGCGTCCGCACGAATTCCTGAAGATCCCGCAGACAAATCGACACACAGATACACTTCCTCCTCGTCAAAAGTTTTGAATTTTCTACTGTTGGGGATCGTCCTAGAGTCGAGGAGGCTGGTCGGGAGGTGAGACGGGTCGAACGAGAACGGTTCTCTCGATGAAAGCCGCTACTTCGTGGGAAATTAACCCTGGCAAGGCTACTGGCTGCACAGCTGGAAGTTTCTCAGCGGTGAACGGACCCGGCAGCGCCGGCCCGGTCTGGTTTGAACTGCACATGCATATGTCATGTGACGAGTTCGAGCCGTGGCAGGGCATGTCCCCATGCTGGGATTTCTGGTGGTGATTCATCTGGCACATCGGACCACAGCACGAACGACAACAATTCTGCGACGCGGGAGACACCAGAGCCGCGACCGCTCCCCCCGGGGCCGCGAGCATAACCCCCAGCAACACTAGCGCCCTTAGCCGTCTCACGGTGGAAGATATCTTATCACAATCGCAGCGGATGGACAGGTGGGCCACGGAGCAGATCGAGTTGCTGGCTACCCGCTGATGAGGACCAGAAAATCGGGGCATGCCACGCGTCCCACGGGCGGGGCCACGTCGGGGGCCGCCTTGCAGCTTGACACGGTTTCGCGCTTTCGGTGGCTAGCTGCTATTTCAACAGTGGGTCGACTCCGGAAATGGACCGGCCCGCTGACGCGCCGGCGCATCCCACAAAAAGGGTCCGATGCACCCGAAGACGTACACGTCGCAGGGCTGGAGGGTGTAAACTGGAAGCCTTCGGGAAAACCAAAAAGGAATCTTCTCTCCGCTATGCCAGAGGACAAAAAATCGACAAACTTTTGGATGACCATTCGGAAATCGTGGGTTCCGCTAACCGGTTGCGCGGCGCTCATCGCAATAGCGTGCGTGCTTGCGGTGAAGGCATCGTTTTCAAAGAGATCTGAGGAAGACGGCCCGGCCGCGCCAGGCTTCGTGTTGCGTGACCAGCATGGCCGGCTCACTTCGCTGGCCCAGTTTCGTGGCAAGGTGGTTCTGCTTACGTTCATCGATCCCGAATGCACCCAACTTTGTCCCCTAACCACGCAGAGCATGTTGGACGCGTTAAGAATGCTGGGTCCGACGGCGGTCCCTCGTGTGGAATTGCTGGGACTCAACGTCAATGTCGAGAAGGCCAGCGTGGCCGATGTGGCAGCCTATTCGCGTCTGCATGATTTGGGGCCACACTGGCGGTTCCTCACAGGCTCGCCGGCGCAGTTGGAAAAGGTCTGGCATGACTACCATGTTTATGTCGCCAGGACGCCGGACGGCGACGTACAACATAATGCCGTGACCTATATCATCGGGCCTGGAGGGCACGAGCGGGCCACCCTAGGTACATCAATGAGCTATGCGGCGGTGGGCGGTGAAGCCGAGGCGTTTGTCAAGGCTGTGGCGCCGCTCCTGCCCAGCTATCCCGCCCTCTTTTCCCCGGCTCGCGCCCGGCAGCAGCCGGCCGGGCCCCCGGTGGCGGCAGGCAACGCCAGCTTGGCGGCAATCGGGCCGAACCCGGCGCAAGTGAGCTTTGGAAAAAGCCATCCGCATCTCTTGGTTTTCTTTGCCGGATGGCTTGGGGGGCAAACCGACTTAACGAAGGACCTCGCCCCACTGGACCACTACGCCGCGCTGGCCGGCCGTCATGATTGGCCTTCGCCGGTCGCCGTGGATGTGCTCACCACCGAGCCGTCGGCGGCCGCTGCCCGGCGCGTGCTTGTTCCCCTCGCAGCCACGCTGCGCACGGCCGTCGTCGAGGATGCAAGCGGCCGGTTGGCCGATTACTACCGGGTCGATGATCTGCCGTGGTACGTTCTTTCCTCGAATTCCGGCAAGATCGTCTGGTACCACGACGGGTGGCTCAGTGCGGACGCGCTCAAGCGGCAAGTCCGAGCCGCCCTGGCCGATTTGGAAAAGGAGAAGTCATGAAGATTCGAACCCGCTGTCATTCTTCGTTTGCAGTACTGTCCTTCCTTTCACTCGCTTTCCTTCCCCTGCCGTGCGATGTGCAGTCGAAGCCAATCACCGAGACGGCTAAGGTCGGCGCGTATTTCGTTACGCTCAAGGTGCTGCCGGCCGAATCCTTCGCGGGATCTAAGGCCAGATGGTCCGGGTGAGCGGTGCCGAGCCCTGAAGGAGAACCAACCTATTCCGGCCCGCAGCGCCCATAGGGAGGTTAGCTCGCGCCAGCCACGAAACGGCTGCGGTAGTGGGTGGGCACAACGCCGAATCGTTGCATGAATGCACGGCGAAAACTGTCGGGACTGTGAAACCCAACCGATTCGGCGACCTGCTTCACGCTACTGCCAGAGGCTGATAACCGCTTGCGCGCCTCGTCAAGCCGGAGACGCTGCACAAAAGCGGCGGGACTGCTATTGAATTCCAGCCTGAAGCGGCGGGAGAACTGCCGCGGGCAGAGATTCATATGCTCGGCCATCGCCTCAACGGAAAGGTCTTTGTTCAGGTGTCCCAGCATCCATGCCGCCAGATCGGCGAAGCGGCTGGTGGAAGCAACTTGAAACTTCAGCGGCTCGGAAAACTGCTCTTGCCCTCCAGGCCGCTTCATGTAGACCACCAGTTCGCGCGCCACGGCAAGCGCCACTCGGGGTCCGAAGTCTTCTTCAATCAATGCCAGGGAAAGGTCGATCCCGGCGGTGACGCCCGCCGAAGTGTAGAACTTGCCGTCCCGAATGTAGAGAGCATTGGCATCAACCTTCAACGCAGGAAAGCGGCCGGCCAATTCGGCAGCGAACTTCCAGTGGGTGGTCACTCGCCGCCCGTCGAGCAGTCCGGCTGGCGCTATCGCAAAAACGCCGGTGCATACCGAGGCGATTCGACGAATGCCGTCCGCCCGGCGGCTGATCCAATCGGCCAGTTTAGGGCCGGCGGGCGAGAGGCGGATGCCGCGGCCGCCCGGAATCAGAAGCGTGTCCATGTGGCGCACGGAGCTTAGGGAGCAGGTGGCGGTCATACGCAACCCGGACACGGAGCTGAAAGTGTTCGCGCCCAGAGCGGCAATCGTCACCTTGTAACAGGGCTGCGGGTTGCCGTTCGAGTCCTCAAGGAGTGCGCTACTGAATGCCTCGAGCGGCCCCGACAGGTCGAGGGACGTGACGTCTTCGTACCCCACAATAACGATCTGTTTGGGTCTCACGTTGTTCGTCTTCTTAAAATAGCAAACCCAGGGTGTGTCTGAAACGACATTCATCCGGCCATTTGGGACGTAGCCACTCTAGCAGGAAATGTCCTGAAATGCCGGATGATTGTCATTTGGGACGTACCCTTCGCTGGGGTATCGTCTTTCCCATCGCACGCAGCTCTCAGGAGGATGCTATGCGCAGGACAACGAAAGCACTCTGGATGGCCGCTGTCATCGTGGGAATTCTGGACCTGACGGGGTTGGTGAGTTACGGGAAGGCGCCCGGCAAACCCCCGTCGTCCACGCAACAGACCGGCTCGCTGAAGCCGCCTGCGACCGGCAAGATCAACGTCGCGATCCTGATCTCGCAGGGGGCGGACGTCATGGACATCGCGGGGCCCTGGGAGGCCTTTGGCTCCGCCATGCTTACCACCGAAGGCAAGCCGTGGCACGAATCGGACTGGGATGACATGGTGATGCTGTTCAAGGTCTACACCGTGTCCGATTCGCTGAAGCCGGTGGATGCCAATGGATTGACCATCGTTCCCAACTACAGTTTGGCCAATGCGCCCAAGCCGCAAATTATTGTGGTTCCCGCGCAGGCCGGACGCAGTGCCGCCCAGAAAGCGTGGCTGCTCGCCAATTCGGCCACCGCCGATGAAACCATGTCGGTGTGCACCGGTGCTGCGGTACTGGCGGAGTATGGACTGCTCGACGGCCACACCGCGACTACGCACCATGCCTTCCTGCAAAGCATGCAGAAACAATTTCCCGCTGTGCACTTCGTCAGTGGAACCCGTTACGTGGAGAATGGCAAAATCGCAACCGCAGGCGGCTTGACCTCGGGCATTGATCTGGCACTACACATCGTTGCGAGATACTACGGCGATGAGGTAGCGCAGGTCACCGCCGATGTTTTGGAGCATAAGAGCGGCCTGTGGAAAAACCCGGAATATGAGCAAGTGAAGCCGGTTGTCGCGTCGAAGTGATCCTACATCTTGCGCGGGCTTATCGGGTCAGCTTCAGGTTTCCGTCCGGATTGTCGCCCAGCCGGAAGTTGGCTCACGGCTTGTGCGGCTGACTCCTCACTTGTCGGCTACCGTAGACTCCCGGGCCGGGCTGACAGCTGACCTCGCCAGGAAGACTGGATTCCGAATGAAAAACGTCCTGCTCGCCGCCGCCTGCGGAGCCGTCGACTCACAAGGCAATCGGCTTTCTGTGTGAGCCAGCGTTCATCGACTTGATCGTCTCCGGGCGGTCCGTCGACCACTACGTGAGGAAGAGGTGAAGGCAGCCCACCTGGCTGCGCGTTACGGGCGGAAGACTCCCGCATCCGAACCTCACGAACCGTCTTGACTCACCGACTCCTCCACCGAGTTGGGCCGCGACCGTCCGCAGCCCGTTAACTCCATAAGTGAATGTGTTATACTCCGTATATGGAGGTGCGCCATGGCTACGTTTAGACAGCCTCTCGCTGGATTTTCGACCGGAACGGCGCCGGACCTTTCGCGCCGAGAAATTCGGGAGCGGCTGAGCCGTCCGGCCGTTCCAGCTTTCTTTCGGATTGCCGAGGCTTGGCAGTTGCGTGATGAGACAGCTCGCTCGCTCCTGGGCGGCGTCTCCAATGGCGTCTTTTATCAAATGAAGAGCGGTCAAAAGAAGATCCTGGACCAGGACAAACTCACAAGGGTCTCCTTGCTCCTGGGAGTCTTCAAGGCCCTCAACATCCTGTACGGCCGTAAGTTGGCCGATGCCTGGGTGACTCTGCCCAACTCGAATCCGATGTTCAAAGGAGAGGCGCCTCTCGCCTACATGATCAAAGGTGGGGTGCCTGCGCTCATCCGTGTGCGGCAGTTGCTGGACGCGCGGCGGGACGGCCAGTGACACCCAGAGTTACGACGATTCGGCAGGACGACACCCACCGCCTCATTCCCTCTCGCTACAGTGATGAGCAGGCGCTGGCAAGGCTTGGCGGCCCACGTGATCTCGAAGAGCTAATCGAACTCGACGCTGCCACCGACGACCGAGTAGCCGGTGAAGCAAACCTCTTGCCGGGCATTAGCGTTCACGAGCTTCTTTTTGGTGTGCCGTATGCGCACATCGTGAACGCCGCCTTCACACACACGCGTCCATCTGGCAATCGTTTTAATGGTTCCGATCGAGGGGCTTGGTACGCCGCGTTTGAATTGGAGACCGCACAACGGGAAATCGCATTCCACAAGGCTCAAGAGCTGCTGGAGATCGCCTGGCGCGAGCCCGAGACTTTCGTCTTCCACGACTACCTAGCGGATTTCCGGGCAGACTTCCACGATATCCACGGCGACCGGCGCTATTCCGGCTGCCTGGATTCTGAGAGCTACACCAAGTCGCAGAAGCTGGCCAGCGAACTGTTAGGTAAGGGCTCAGCCGGTATCATGTACCCAAGTGTCAGGCACTCCGGCGGGACCTGTATCGCCTGCTTCCGCCCCGCCCTTGTTGCGAACGTGCGTCGGGGCGGAGCGGTGATGGTCGCTTTTCGCGACGTCTATTCGGCACCCATCATTCGCCCGGGAAACTGAATCACGGCGCCGGGCGGCTCTTACAAGTCCCATTTCCTGCGAGCATCCCAAAATACCCCAGTATTCCAGTGTTCATTATAGGCTGAGTCCACATGCCGAGACAGGCCCACACAAGAGCCCAGTCCCGAGGACGACCTGCTGGTGACGGCCTATGATGAGTCCCGACGAGCTACTCTCGTGGTACCAACGGCTCGACATCAGCGAAGCAGCTCGCGCCGAGATCGACCGGATCCGGTCGGCAGGCCCGTGTCGCCGGGTAGGAGGCGGCAGGAGCAACGTCATCGGGCGTTATCCAAGCCGGAAGATGGGCGTCACGATCCAGTTCGAGAGCCATCAGGTTGAGCTGGCCTTCGTGCGAGAGATGGAGCACGATCCGAAAGTAGTGGAGTTTTACGATCAGCCTCCTTCAATTCCGCTCGACTACGAGAGTGCCAAAGGACGGCGCCTCAGGGTAATCCACACACCTGACTTCTTTGTGCTGCGTTCGGCTGCGGCAGGATGGGAGGAATGCAAAACAGAGGAAGATCTCCACCGACTGTCCGAGAGAAGTCCCAACCGTTACCGCTGGGACGAGGGGAGATGGCACTGCCCCCCTGGCGAAAAGTACGCTTCCCTTTTTGGGTTGCTTTATAGGGTTCGGTCGTCGGCTGAGATCAATTGGGTGGTACAACGTAACCTGCAATTCTTAGAAAACTACGTTGGCAGGAACTCTGCGCGTACCGATCAGGGCGCGAAGGAATGGGCATTGGCGATGGTCTCGGCAGAACCTGGTATTAAGCTTTCCGAGCTCTTCCTTCGGAGCACGGAAGGAATGAGCCGTGACGATGTTTACGCTCTGATAGCGAATCGGCACCTCCATGTCGACTTGCGCGAGGCACCGCTGCCAGAGTCCGCCGCCGTGCGCGTCTTCGCGAATCGCGAAGCGGCTGAAGCCTGGGGCCATGTGGCGGACGATGCAGAAGCAAGCCTGGACAACGGCAGCCGGGGATTCGCTGTGAAGGCCGGGCATGGGATCGTGTGGGATGGCCGCACATGGACCGTCGTAAACGCGGGAGAGGAGATAATCACCCTACTCGGAGAGGATCGGACCCTCACGGAACTACCTGTGTCCGTCCTTGAGCAGCTGGCAAGGGAGGGCCGGATCGAAGGGTCACCGGGGCAACGAGAGCCCGCGCATCGTCCCGAGGTCGCTGCGCTGGCGGCAGCAAATGAGGAGGATCTGACCGAGGCCAATCGACGTTTCGGTGCCGTACTGTGCCACCTCCGTGGCGAGCCGCCGCCAGGCAA
>Ga0335078_10006566_pt1 | contig 17205 bp, 14 predicted proteins | sample Lox_Sample_32_FD_206711 | JGI IMG/M metagenome (GOLD analysis project Ga0335078, IMG submission 206711) | Soil microbial communities from Loxahatchee National Wildlife Refuge, Florida, United States - Lox_Sample_3.2 | ecosystem: Environmental > Terrestrial > Soil > Wetlands | place: USA... | reverse complement strand
GTCGGCGATCTGACCGAGTCGCCGACCGTCGGTCTCGAGCGGCTGATGGGCTTGGTCGGCTAGGAGATGGTTGATTCCACGGCGGGCGTCTGGGCCGATCGCCGAACGGCGGGTACCTGAAGCGGGTGAGCGCGGTCAGCGCGGATCGGGCGACAAACCCGCGCCTCGAGGGCGCGAACTGCGCAGCCGGCTACTAGCCAGACGAGCGGCGGGGGCCGGCCAGCACCGCCTGCACGACCCCGAGGTACCAATCGGCGACCTGGTCCCGGCCGACGTCGGGATGGTCGAGCCACCAGTTGGCCAGCGACTCGCCGGCGCCGACGAGCGCGTGCGCGATCGCGTCGGACATCGGCGGCCCGTAGCCGGGCCACGAGCCCGCGCCGGCCTCGATCATGCTGCGGATGGCGGCGGCGATGCGCTCGCGGATCTCGGCGACGTGCTCGGCGATCGGCTGCGTCGAGCCGACCTCGCGGAACAGCACCCGCCAGCCGTCGCCGTGCTCCTCGACGAACGCCAGGAACTCGGTGATCCGCGCGCGCAGAATCGAGGCCGGTCGGCGGTCCGGGGCCGAGGCGCTGATCAGGCGCTGTTCGAGGTCGCGGCCGGCGCGCTCGATGTAAGCCAGGTACAGCCGCTCCTTGGAGTCGAAGTAGGCGTAGATCATCGGCTTCGACACCCCGGCGAGATCGGCGATCTCATCCATCGAGGCGGAGTGGTAGCCGGCCCGCGCGAACACCTGCCCGGCGACGTCGAGGATCAGCTGCTCCCGCCGCTCTCGAGGCATCCCGCGCGTCCCGCCCCGCCGGCGCGCGGACTCTGCTTGTGACGCGGATTTTTGTGCCAAGGACGGTTAGGAAGGTATCGATGCGGATATTACTCATGAGTAGATGCCCGAGAAAGGTGCACCCCCAAACGTCCATCCGGTCCAGCGCCGCGTATTGAAGGCGCTCGAGTCGCTGAGCTCGCCGCTGTTGCCCGACGACTACCTCGAGCTGATCAACCCGCTGTGGTCGACCCGCGAGCTCCGCGGGCGGATCCAGGAGGTCAGGCACGAGACCGAGCAGGCGGCGACGATCCTGATCAAGCCGGGCTACCGCTGGCCCGGCCACAGGCCCGGCCAGTACGTGCGGATCGGGGTCGACATCGACGGCGTTCGGCACTGGCGCGCGTACTCGCTGACCTCCGACCCGTACCGCGAGGACGGTCTGATCAGCATCACCCCCAAGCGCGTCGACGCCGGCAAGGTCTCGCCCTATCTGGTCGACCGCGCCAGGCCGGGCACGATCGTCTCGCTCAGCAAGATCGAGGGCGAGTTCGTGCTCCCCGACCCGGCACCGCCCAAGCTGTTGTTCATCAGCGCCGGCAGCGGGATCACGCCGATCATGAGCATGCTCCGCCACCTCGACCACGCCGAGGAGATGCCCGACATCGTCGTCCTGCACTCCGCGCGCGAGTCCGACGAGGTCATGTTCGGAAACGACCTTCGGGCCCTCGCCGACAAGCACGACCGCTTCCACCTCCACGAGCAGCTCACGCGCGAGAACGGGCGCATGGGCCCGGCCGACCTCGACCGTCTGTGCCCGGACTGGCGCGAGCGCGACGCCTACATCTCGGGGCCGAACGACATGCTCGACGCGTTCACCGAGCACTTCGAGGCGAACGCCGACGGCGACCGGCTCCATATGGAGCGCTTCCAGCCCAAGCTCGGACTCGGGCAGGCCGGCGAGGGCGAGGGGGGGACGATCAAGTTCTGCATGTCCGACTGCGAGGCCGAGTCCGACGGAAGCGTTCCGATCCTCGTCGCCGGCGAGGAGGCGGGTCTCGACCTGCCGTTCGGCTGCCGCGAGGGCATCTGCCACACCTGCGTGGGCGAGCTGCGCTCGGGACACGTTCGCGACCTGCGCACCGGCAAGGTCTACGGCCAGGAGGGCGAGGTCATCAGGACGTGCATAAGCGCGCCCGAGGGCCCTGTCGAGATCGATCTGTAACCCGACTACTACGGAGGGGGAGTCCCCTACATGGCGACCGCCACCCATAACGGACATCACAGCAACGGCCGCGTGGCCATCGAGGAGCCGGAGAATCCGCTGCACCGCTTGAGCCCCGAGCAGATCGAGGCCATCGGTCGCGAGTTCGACGAGCTGCACGAGCAGGTCAAGGACAGCCTCGGCGACCGTGACGCGCGCTACATCCGCTCGATCATCGCGCTCCAGCGCCGGCTCGCGCTGCTCGGCCGGGTCGAGCTGATCGCCTCCCGCTGGCGTATCCCCTGGATTCTCGGCGCCTCCACGCTCGGCCTGGCGAAGATCCTCGAGAACATGGAGATCGGCCACAACGTCCTCCACGGCCAGTGGGACTGGATGAACGACCCGGTGATCAACTCGCGGGCGTGGGACTGGGACACGGCCTCGACGGCGGAGGCGTGGCGGCACTCGCACAACTACATCCATCACACCTACACGAACATCCTCGGCAAGGACCGCGACCTCGGCTACGAGATCATGCGGATCGATCCCGAGCAGAAGTGGCATCCCGTCTACTTGCTCCAGCCCATCTACAACATCGTGCTGGCGATGCTGTTCGAGTGGGGGGTGGCCGTCCACGACCTCAACTTCGAGGCGATCCGCAAGGGCGAGAAGGACTCCAAGCAGCTGCGCAAGGAGCTCAAGGGGATCGCCGGCAAGGCCCGGACCCAGATCCAGAAGGACTACATCTCCTGGCCGCTGATCTCGGGGATCGTGATGACGCTGGCCGAGCTCGCCTATTTCTCGGCGCAGGCCGAGGTGGAGCGCCGGCGCCGGAGCCGGATGTCGATCAGGTACGGCGTGAAGAAGCTTCGCTCGGGACGCGAGAAGCCGACCGGGAACGTCTTCAAGCAGCTGATGGAGCGCCGCTCGTTCCGCGAGCCGTTCATGCGCACCCTGACCGCCGACATCGCCGCCAACCTGATGCGCAACGTCTGGTCCTACGCGATCATCTTCTGCGGTCACTTCCCCGACCAGACGTATACGTTCACCCAGGAGGAGACCGACGATGAGAGCCGCGGCGCCTGGTACGTCCGCCAGCTGACGGGCGCCGCCAACATCGACGGCGGCCCGGTGTTCCACGTGATCAGCGGCAACCTCGGCTACCAGGTCGAGCACCATCTGTATCCCGACATGCCGAGTACCCGCTACGGCGAGATCGCCCCGAAGGTGCGCGAGATCTGCCAGCGGTACGGGCTGCCGTACAACTCCGGGCCGTTCCACCAGCAGCTCGGGATGGTGCAGCGCACGATCATCCGGCTCGCGTTCCCGGGCGGGAAGCACCGCCCGAAGCCCGGCGCGTACGAGGGCCCGCTGGTCCGCGGCAAGGGCGAGCGCCCGGTGCCCGAGGTGGCCCACGCTGAGTAGGGGTCTCGCTTCGCTCGACGTCCCTGGGGCCGTTCCGCCCGGCGTCCGTGCCGGGCGGCCTGGTCGCGTCCCCTGGCCGGGCATGGACGCCCGGCCGCCTTTGGCGGTCGCGGCTACGGCCCCGCTCGGCATCCCTGCCTCGCAGACGGGGCCTGCCGCGCCACATCCGACGGACGCCGCCGAAGGCGGCCCCATATCCAGATGGCGCACCCCGCGCGTACCAATTTGTCCACGAGGCCGCTTGCGCCCGCCTACCCGCGCGCTATCGTGGTTGTGAGCGCTAACGAAAGCGGGTAGAGGAGGTCGTCATGACGTGGAAACGGAGCTTTCTCGTAGTGGCAAACGTGACCGCGACCTCCGACGAGTTGATCGACGCGCTGAAGGAACGCGCGCCGGCAAGCTTCACGCTCGTCATACCCGCGACCCCATTTGGCGGCGGACGCGAGGCCGCGACGGTCCAGCTCGCAGAAGCGCTCGAGGACCTGCACGAGGCCGGTCTCGAGGCCGACGGCACCGTCGGGAACGCCGATCCGATTCTGGCCGTCACCGATGTGTGGGACCCCAAGAAATACGACGAGATCATCGTCTCGACCTTGCCGATGCGGTTCTCGAAGTGGCTGCACGCGGGGTTGCCGGAGCGGATCGGCAAGCTGACCGACGCGCCGGTCACCCACATCGTGTCCCACCCGCCGCGGCCCGAGCCCTCGCTGGCTCCGCCTCCCGCGCACCCCGACAAGGCGATGGGGCCGCTGTCGGTGCTCGCCTGGGGCGCCCGCAAAGATTGAGTCGCAGCGAACTCCGCCGGGCTCCCCTGCGATAATCGTGGGGTGCCCGTGAATCTCGGATCGATCCTGACTGCGATGGTCACCCCGTTCGACGCCGATGGCAACGTCGACGAGGACGCGGCCGTCGCGCTCATGCACCACCTGGTCGAGCACGGCTCGGACGGGCTCGTCATCTGCGGCACGACCGGCGAGGCCTCGACGCTCGACGACGAGGAGCATCTTGGGATGATCCGCCTCGCCGTCGAGGAGATGAGAGGCACGTGCACGATCGTGGCCGGCGTCGGCTCGAACGACACCCGCCATGCGATCGAGCTCACCGAGCGCGCCACCGAGATCGGCCCTGATGCGCTGCTTCACGTCAACCCGTACTACAACCGGCCCAGCCGGCGCGGGATCGTCCGCCATTACGAGGAGATCTGCCGCGCCACCGACCTGCCGATCGTGCTCTACAACATCCCGCAGCGCACCGGGTCGGACATGCCCAACGATCTGCTGGCCGAGCTCGCCCAGCTCGACAACATCTTCGCGGTCAAGCAGGCCAACGCCGCGAACCTGGCCAAGGTCGACGGGCTGAAGATCTATGCGGGCAACGATGACCTGCTCGCCGACGTACTCGACCTCGGCGAGCCTGGCGGCATCCTCGTCGCCAGCCACTTGTTCGGCGAGGAGATGCGCCGGATGGTCGACGAGCCCGACCACCGGCGCGCGATCGACGGCGGGCTCAGGGACGTGTACGCCGACATGCCGGTCGCACCTCTCGCGTGCGCCACGAAGGCCGCGCTCCACCTCCTGGGGCTCCTGCCCTCGGCCACCCCTCGGCTCCCGTACGTGGAGCTCGACGACCGTGAGCTCGGGGTAATCAGGTTGATGCTCGAGCGCCACGGGCTGCTGCAACACAGCCGGGCGTGAGTAACGGCACTCTCCGGGTTCTGCCGCTCGGCGGCCTGGGCGAGATCGGCAAGAACATGACCGTCGTCGAGTACGACGGGCGGATCATCGTCGTCGACACCGGGCTGCGTTTCCCGACGACGGACATGCTCGGGATCGATCTGGTGCTGCCTGACTTCGGCTACCTGCGCGACCGCGCGGACGAGATCGAGGCGATCGTGATCACCCACGGCCACGAGGACCACGTCGGCGCGCTCCCATGGGTGCTCCGCGAGCTCGGCACGCTCCCCCCGGTGTACGGAGGCCGGCTGACGATCGCGATGGCGCGCTCCAAGCTCGACGAGCACAAGCTCCGCGACGCGCCGCTCGAGGACCTGCGTCCCGGAGAGCAACTCGAGCTCGGCCCCTTCGGGCTCGAGCTCGTGCACATGACTCACTCGATACCCGACTCGTGTGCGGTCGCCCTCCGGACCGAGGTCGGCAACGTAGTGCTCACCGGCGACTACAAGTTCGATCAGACGCCGGTCGACGGCGACCCCGCGGACGTCTCGAGGCTGGCCGAGCTCGGGCGGGAGGGGGTGCTGCTCCTGTGCGGCGACTCGACCAATGCCGACCGGCCGGGGTTCTCCCCGTCAGAGCGCGACGTCGGCCCGCATCTGCAGGAGGTGTTCGCGCGCGCCGCGGGACGGATCATCGTCACCAGCTTCGCCTCGAACATCCATCGCGTCCAGCAGGTGATCGACGCCGCCGCGGAGCTCGGGCGCAAGGTGTCGCTGGTCGGGCGGTCGATGCGCAAGAACGTCAACATCGGGCGCTCGCTAGGCCACATCGAGTTCCCCGAGGGGACGCTGATCCCACCGCAGGAGGTCGAGGACTGGCCCGACGAGAAGATCGTCGTGATCTCAACCGGGTCACAGGGCGAGCCGTTGTCGGCACTCAGGCGGATGGCGCACAACGACCACCGGATGATCAAGCTGCATCCCGGGGACACCGTCGTGTTCTCGGCCACCCCGATTCCCGGCAACGAGCGTGCCGTGAACGAGACCGTCGACCGCCTGTTCCACATCGGCTGCGAGGTGATCACCCCGCGCGAAGCGCCTATCCATGCTTCCGGGCACGGCTACGCCGAGGAGCTCAAGCTGATGCTGAACCTGCTGAAGCCGCGCTACGTGATGCCGGTCCACGGCGACTTCAAGCGCATCCGCCTGCACGCCGAGCTCGCCGACGCGGTCGGGATCGACCCCGACGACGTGTTTCGGGGCGAGAACGGGCTGCCGCTCGAGCTCGACGAGTCCGGCGCCCGCTACGGCGAGCCCGAGCAGTCCGGGATGATCTTCGTCGACGGCGTCGATATCGGCGATCCTGCGGACGTCGCGCTTCGCGACCGGCGCATGCTCTCGGGCGACGGGATCTTCATCGTCGTCGCCACCGTGTCCGAGCAGACCGGGGAGTCGGTCGTGCCGCCCGAGGTGATCTTCCGCGGCGTGCCGTTCGTCGAGCAGGCCGACAACCTGGTCGAGGACATCCGTGAGGAGGTGGAGCGCTCGCTCGCGCGGGCGGCGAACGACGGCCTGCGCGAGATCGACATGCTCCAGCAGGAGCTCCACGACGACCTGGCGGCGTTCGTCTACGACCGCCTCAGGCGGCGGCCGATGGTGCTCCCGGTCGTCGTCGAGGTCTGACCGGCCGGCGGCCGGCCCTTTCGCTCTGATTACGCAAGCTTGCGTTACGCGGAAATGCGTAGCTAGGCTCAGGTCGTACGGCTGACGACGCCGACCTCGCCGGTAACGCCGCCCGAGCGGCGCACGCGAGGAAGCCCTCCGAGGGCGGTGACACCGGCCAGCGCGACCACGAAGCAGGTGATCGCGCCGATGCCGAGTCCGGCGCGCGCGCCGATCACGGCCATCAGCCAGCCCACGATCGGGCCGCCGATCGGGGTCGATCCCTGGAAGGAGACGAACCACAGCGACATCACGCGGCCACGCATTCCGGGCTCCGCGGTCAGCTGGAGGGTCGAGTTGCCCATCGACATGAACGAGATGCTCGCCCAGCCGACGAACATGAGCGCCAGGAGCTCGACCGGGAGGCTCGGGGCGATCGTCGCGAACGTCATCGCGACTCCGAATCCGGTCGCGGCCACGACCAGTGGTCGGACGCCGATCTTCCCGCGAGCGGCGACCAGCAGGCCGCCGAGCACGGCGCCGAGTCCCATCGCGGCGGTCATGAACCCGAAGCCGGTCGAGCCGACGTGAAGTCCGCGGCTCGCCATCACCGGCAAGGACACCTGGAACTCATAGGTCAGGCAGCCCACCGCGGCCATCATCAGCAGTGGCACCGCGAGCTCGGGCGTGTGGCGGACGTAGCTGAGGCCCTCGCGGAGCTGGCCGCGGGCCCGCGGGGTGGGGGTGGTCGGATTGAGCTTTGTGAGGTCGAGCGTGACCAGGGACCCGATCACCGCGACGAAGCTGGCCGCGTTGATCAGGAAGCAGACGCCCTCGCCGACGGTCGCGATCAGGATTCCCGCGACCGCGGGGCCGATCATGCGCGCCGTGTTGGCCAGCACCGAGTTGAGGCTCACGGCGTTGCGGAGGTGCTCAGGACCGACCATCTCGAGCATGAACGACTGGCGCGCCGGGTTCTCGAACGCGTTGTTGAAGCCGAGGAGCGCCGCCAGGATGCCGATCTGCCACACCTGCACCAACCCGGTAACGGTCAGTACGCCGAGGATCAGCGCCTGCACGCCCATCGCGGTCTGGAGCCCGATGGTCAGGCGGCGCTTGTCGACGCGATCGGCGACCACGCCGCCGTACGGGCCGAGGATCAGCACCGGCAGCGTCTGCAGCGCGACGATGATCCCGAGCGTCGTGCTCGAGTGCGTCAGGCTCAGCACCAGCCAGGCCTGCGCCGTCATCTGCATCCAGGTACCGATCAGCGAGATTGCCTGGCCGCCGTAGTAGCGGCGGTAGTTCGGGACCGAGAGTGCGGCGAAGGTGACGTGGCCGGCGCGGATCACCCGCGTCAAGACCGCACACCCTTTAGGTGCTCGGCGAGGTGCTCGAGGGCGTCGAGGGCGCCGAGGATCTGATCCCACTCCTGCGGTTCGAGGTCTCCGAGCGCCATCTTGAGCGCGTCGGTGCGCTCGCGGCGGATCCGCTCGGCCAGACGGCGGCCCGCCGTCGTCGGCTTCACCCAGGCGGCGCGCCGGTCGCCCTCGTCGGCCGCGCGCTCGATCAGGCCGGCGTCGACCAGGTGGGCGACCGTCCGCGAGAGCTGCGTCGGGTTGACGCCTTCGGAATCCGAGAGATCGGAGAGGCGGATCGGGCCTTCGCGGACCACGGTCAGGAGGATCGAGATCTTGGTTGGGGTGAGCCCGGCCGCGACGGCGGCGGCGGTGGGCCGCAGGCGCCGGGACAGCCGCCCGATGACCGCGCGCAGGCGTGCGGTGGTTTCGATATCGAGCGGTGTATGGGTGGCGGGCATTTGTCTCTCTGTGCTGGGAAAAATACTTGCTTGCTGTCAAGCAATGATAGCACTATCATCGGTCGGAGGCCGCCCAGGCTTGAGTGCCGGTCGTCCTCCTGGCGCTAGTTGCGCGGCTACTTGCGGGCGCGGCGCCGACCGTTGCCGGCGGTGGTGGTTGGCGGCTGGGCCGCCGTGGGGGAGCGGGGGATCCGGATCACGAACCGCGTGCCGGCGCCGGGGTCGGGCTGCTCGAGCGTGACCGATCCCCCGTGGGACTCGGCGACGGCACGCACGATCGCGAGGCCGAGCCCGGAGCCGCGCGTGCCCGTGCCCGCGCCGCGGACGAAGCGGTCGAATACGCGCTTGCCGAGCTCGGGCGGGATCCCCGGCCCATCGTCCTCGACGGTCAGCACCGCGACTCCGTCGTCGACGGCGGTGGCGGCGCGGATGTGCGTGCCCGGCGGGGTGTGCCGGGCTGCGTTCTCGATCAGGTTGAGCGTGAGGCGGTGCAGGTCGTCCCGCACGCCGGGCACGACCGCCGGGCGCGCGTCGATCGACAGCTCGTGGTCCTCGGCCATCGGCCCGAGCTCGGAGGCGGCCTCGAGCAGGACGTCGGCGAGATCGGTCGGGCCTCGGGTCACCGGCCGCCGGGCGTCCGCGCGCGCAAGCAGGAGCAGGTCGCCGACGAGACGCCTCATCCTTCGCGCGGACCGGAGCGCAGCCTCGGCGGTGTCGGCCTGCTCGCCGTCGAGTTCCTCGGCGAGCAGCTCGAGGTTGGCGAGCAGGCTGGTCAGCGGCGTGCGCAGCTCGTGCGAAGCGTCCGCGACGAACTCACGCTGGCGCTCGAGCGCGGCGTGGGTCTCGCCGCGCGCGGCGTCCAGCGATCCGAGCATCCCCTCGACCGTGCGGGCGAGCTCCGCGACCTCGTCGTCGGCCTCGGGGACGGGAAGGTGCAGCCTGGGGTCGCGGGTTCGCTCGATCTCGCGCGCGGCCTCGGTGAGCTGCACGATCGGGCGCATCGCCCGAGCGGCGGTCGCGAGGCCGCCGAGCAGCGCGAGCACGGTACCGCCGAGGACTCCGAGCAGGAGGATCACCTGCACGCGCGCGATCGTATGATCGACATCGGACAGGGGACGCGCGTATAGGAGCCACACCGGGCTGTGCTCCACGGGGAGCTGAGTCGCCACGACCCGATAACCGCCCTCCTGTGTGGTTCCCTCCTTCGACGGGAGCGCGAAGAACGGAGTGGCCGACAGCGACTTGACGCCCTTGATGCGCACCTGGTCCTGAGTGCACAACAGCAGGCCGGCCTGGTTGAAGATCCTGATCTGAACGTTTTCGGCGCTGGCGTAGTCCTTGAGCGAGACCTCCTGGTTGCACTTCAGGTTCCCGCTGTTGCCGATCCACTTCAGCTTGATGTTCTGAGCCAGCTGCTCGGAGTTGGCCCGCACCTCGTCGTTGAACTGGCCGCGGAGCTGCCGGTCGGTGAGCACGCCGACGATCGCGGCGAAGCTCGCCAGGATCACGCAGGTCAACATCGCCGAGCCGCCGGCCAGGCGCCAGCGGATCGGGATCGACCTATACGCGGAGAACGTAGCCCGCGCCGCGGATCGTATGTAGGAGCCTCGGCTCGCCACCGGCTTCCAGCTTCCTTCGAAGGTTGGAGACGAACACCTCGATCGTATTCGTCATCGAGAACGGGTCGTAGCCCCACACCTCGTCGAGCAGGCGCTGCCGCGAGATCACGATCCGTTCGTTGCGCATCAGGTACTCGAGCAGTTCGAACTCGCGCTGGGTCAGGTCGATCGTCCGGCCCGACCGTGTGACCTCGTGCGTATCCGGATTGAGCTTGAGATCGCTCATCGTCAGCGTTGCCTGGCCTCGCGGCGGGCGACGCCTCAGCAGGGCCCGGAGACGCGCCAGCAATTCCTGGCGCTCGAACGGCTTGACGAGGTAATCGTCGGCGCCGGCGTCGAGCCCCTCGACGCGTGCCTCGACGCCGTCGCGTGCTGTCAGCACGAGGATCGGGACGTCGTCGCCGGTTTGGCGGAGCGTCTTGGCGACCTCGACGCCGTCGATGCCCGGGAGTCCGAGGTCGAGGATCAGCAGGTCCGGCAGGAACCCGTGCGCCTCGTTCAGCGCCGTGGTTCCGTCGCCCGCGATCCGGACCTCGTACCCCTCCATCCGCAGCGAGCGCTGCAGGACCTGGGCGATGGCGTCGTCATCCTCGACCACCAGCACCCGGGGTGTCCGCTCATAGTCCGCCATTTCTGTATGCAGATGGTACGGCGCACGATGAAGAGTTCTGCGTGTGTTCCCGCGGCAGGAAGCCGGGCGGCCACGTCGAAGCCAGTCCCTCGCAAATGGCCGCCCGCAAGCGAAAGAAGCCGCCGCCCAAGCGCGCGACGCGCTCGCTCCTGGCTGGCGTCCCGTCGGTGCGGCTTCCCCAGGTCGAGATCGAGCCGCACCACGTCGACATCTTCGGACTCGGGCTGATCGCTGTCGGCATCCTGATCGGAGGCGTCGCCTACGCCCACTGGGACGGCGGCGCGCTCGGGGACGGCGCGGTCACGGGTTTGCGGTTCCTGTTCGGGGCGCTCGGGTACGTCGTCCCGGCCGCGCTCGTCGTCGCCGGGGGGCTGGTCCTGATGCGCGAGATGCGCCCCCCGGCGCGGCCGCTGCGTACCGGGGTTATCTGCCTCGTGGGGTCGATTACGCTGGCGCTCGCGGCCGGCACGCTCGGCGTCGGGCCGGGCCGCGCCCCGGCGGCGTCGTTCTGGCAGGCGTCGGTGATCGAGAAGCGTGGGGGGATCCTCGGCGAGGGCGAGCTGTGGGTCACCTCGCACCTGATCTCGACCGTGGGCGCCGACATCCTCGCGGTGTTCCTGTTCATCGCCGGGCTGATCCTGGTCACAGGCGCGGGCGTTGCGGGCGTGGTTCGCGCAGGTCGCGCCGGGGTCGCCGGCACGACGCGCGTGCTGCGGCGCTCGAGCGGCGGTATGGCGCCGAGTGCGGGCCGCGTGCGCCGGCCCGCCACGGCCGCGGCTCAGGCGCGGGTCGCGCCGGAGTCCGGTCCGGAGGATGAGCCGGTCGGGCCGCTGCTGCCGCCGGAGCCCGACACCTCGGAGCTTGTCGTGCGCGCCACCCATGTCGAGGCGCCGCCGCCGGTCGAGCTTGAGGGCGACGACGGCGAGGAGGGCGAGATTGAGCCCGATTCCCGGGTTTCCGAGCCCGAGCGAGTCGAGGCGCCCTCACCCGACGACCTGACTCCCCAGGGCCGCTACCGCGCGAGCGTCACGGACGATCCGAGTTTCGTCTGGCACGTGCCCCGCTCGCGGTTCCTCGTGCGATCGACGGGCGAGGCGGCCAAGCCCGACACCGCGGGGCAGGAGCAGGTGGCCGCCACCCTGATTGAGACGCTCGGGTACTTCGGGATCGAGGCGAAGGTGATCGGCCGCGTCACCGGCCCGCACATCACCCGCTATGAGCTCCGGTTGGCGCCCGGCACGAAGGTGTCGAAGGTCGCGCAGCTCAAAGACGACCTCGCCTATGCGCTCGCGGCGACCGACATCCGGATCCTCGCGCCGATTCCCGGCAAGCAGGCGGTCGGTGTCGAGGTCCCGAATGCGCGCCGGCGGATCGTCCACCTCGGTGACGTATTCCAGGACCCGCCACCCGACTGGTCGCCGCTGACGGTGTGGCTCGGGAAGGACATTGCGGGCCGCGCGATTGGCGCCGACCTCGCGAAGATGCCCCACCTGCTCGTTGCCGGCACCACCGGATCGGGCAAGTCGGCGTGCGTCAACGCGATGCTCTGCAGCGTGTTGTTGCGCGCGACTCCGCACGAGCTGCGGGTCGTCTTGGTCGACCCCAAGCAGGTCGAGCTCAACCACTACGAGGGCGTTCCGCACCTGTTGACGCCGGTGATCACAAGCCCGCGCATGGCGGCCAACGCATTGCAGAACCTCGTGAAGGAGATGGAGCAGCGGTACGGGACGATGTCGCTCGCGCGGACCCGGAATCTGCCCGAGCTGAACCGGGCGCGGGAGAAGCGCGGCGAGCCGCCGCTGCCCTACATCCTGTGCGTGATCGACGAGCTCGCGGATCTGATGATGGTGGCGCCGGCCGACGTCGAGGATTCGATCATCCGGCTCGCCCAGAAGGCGCGCGCGGTCGGCATCCATCTGGTGTTGGCGACGCAGTCGCCGCGCGTGGACGTGATCACCGGGATGATCAAGGCGAACGTTCCCTCGCGGATCGCCTTCGCCGTCTCGTCGCAGACAGATTCGCGCGTGATCCTCGATCAGAACGGCGCCGAGTCGCTGCTCGGCCAGGGCGACATGCTGTTCTCGCCGGTGGGCTCGAGCAAGCTCCAGCGGATCCAGGGCGCATACATCGACGAGGAGCAGATTGCCGAGCTGACCGAGGCGTGGCGGCGCCAGGGCGAGCCCGAGTTCCACGACGAGCTGCTCGAGGAGGTCGAATCCGGCGACGGCGATTCGGCCTCGTCGGGCGATCCCGAGTTCAACCCGGATGAAGATCCGCTGCTCGACGAGGCGATCGCTCTGGTGGCGCAGATGGGCACCGCGTCGACGTCGATGCTTCAACGCCGGTTGCGGCTGGGGTACACGCGTGCCGGGCGGTTGATCGACATGCTCGAGCGCCGCGGGATCATCTCCGGCTACGAAGGGTCCAAGCCGCGCCAGGTGCTGATCACCGAGGCCGACGTGCCGCGGATTCTCTCCCATCTGGCCGAGGCCGACGGGCCGGGGGCGCCGCCTCCGGTACGCGTTCCCGACGACGCCGACGAAGAGCAGTAGTCCCCTTGCGCGGCCAGCGCGGGCGGGGGAAAAGTCCTGCTGTCGTCGAGCCATCCGCCGCTAGCCTTCGCAGGCGGATGGCCGATATCGGCACCACATTAAGAGAGGCGCGGATCCGCGCGCGGATCGACATCAGCGAGGTGGAGGCCCGGACCAAGATCCGGGCCAAGTACCTGCGCGCGATCGAGAACGAGGAATGGGACCTGCTGCCCGGCCCGGTGTACGTGAAGAGCTTCCTGCGCACGTACGGTGACTTCCTGGGCGTCGACTCGAGGGGACTCGTCGACGAATACAAGCGCCGCTTCGAGCGCCCGGCCGACCAGGACATGCGGCCGATCAGCTCGCTCGGACGCGAGCGCGAGCGCCGGCGCCGCCGTAGTCCTCGGCTCGGACGAGTGGCGGCGGTCGTGCTCGTATTGGCGGCGGTCGTCGCCGCGCTATTCGTCGTCGGGAGCCTGAGCGGTAATGGCAACAACGCATCGACCACGCCACCACCGGCGACGAACACGAGCGCGCGGAACACGACGTCGACCTCAACGCACAGCTCGACGACTCACCACGCTCACCATCGGCCGACGCCTCCGCCGAAGCCGACCACGGTGACGCTCAAGCTGGTGGCCACCAGCTCGACCGGCGTGTACGTCTGCCTCGAGGACGGGAACGGCAATAAGCTGATCCCCGGGGTGATCTTCACGTCCGGGCAGTCGATCCCGACCAAGACCGCGAAGAAGCTCATGTTGACCTTGGGCAACGATTCCGTGCAGATGAAGGTGAACGGCAAACCGGTGACCCCTACCGTCGGGTCGCCGATCGGATACGAGCTGACGCCGGGGAAGACGAGTCCGTTGCCGGCGGGTCGGCTGCCGACCTGCGCATGAGCGAGTCGTCCGCGTCCGGCGCTGGGCCGGTCTCGAGCGGGGGCCCCCGAGCCGGGATATTGGTCACCGGCACCGAAGTTCTGACCGGGATCATCTCCGACCGCAACGGGCCCTGGCTGTCCGAGCGCCTGCTCGAGATCGGGGTCGACGCCGCGATGATCCAGATCGTCGGGGACCGGCCCGGCGACCTGATGGCCGCTCTCAGGTACATGGCCTCCGAGGGAATGGCGTTGATCGTGACGAGCGGCGGCTTAGGCCCGACCGCGGACGATCTGACCGCCGAGATCGTGGGCGAGTTCGCCGGACGCGAGATGGTCCTCGACGCCGAGCTCGAGGAGAAGATCACCGAGATCCTCCGCCCCCTGATGAGCCGCTGGCCGGGTCTCGACCTGGAGGCTGTCCGGTCGGCAAACCGCAAGCAGGCCGTGGTTCCTTCTGGCGCCACGATTCTCGACCCGGTCGGAACGGCGCCTGGACTGGTGGTTCCGCCCGCCTCCGGCGTTGGCCCCACGGTCGTCGTGCTCCCCGGTCCACCACGCGAGCTCCATGAGATGTGGGAGATGGCGCGCTCGACCGAGGCTTTTGGAGCGGCGATCGCCGGCGCCCGTTCGTACGCGCGTCGAATTATGCGGCTCTACGGGATCCCGGAGTCCGAGATCGCGAACACGCTGCGTGCTGCGGAGGACTCGGGCGTACCGCTCGAGTCGTTGGAGATTACGACGTGCCTGCGGCGGGGCGAGATCGAGGTCGCGACCCGGTACGAGCCGAGTTCCGAAGCGGCGTATGAGTCGCTGGTCGAGTTCATCGGTGCCCGGCATGGCGAGCAGCTGTTCTCGCGCGATGGATCGACCGTCGACACGCAGGTGGCGTCGCTTCTCGGTTCGCGCATGGTGGCCGTGGCGGAGTCGTGTACGGGCGGGCTGATGTCGGCGCGGCTGACCGAGCTACCGGGGTCCTCGGCGTACTTCGCCGGGGGCGTCGTCGTGTACTCGAACGAGGCCAAGGTTTCTCTCGCCGACGTCGATCCCGATCTGATCATGCGTTTCGGGGCGGTGTCGACCGAGGTCGCCGAGGCGCTCGCTTCGGGTGCGGCCGCGCGGTTTGACGCTTCCTACGGGATCGGGATCACCGGGATCGCCGGCCCCGACGGCGGCACCGAGGACAAGCCGGTGGGAACGGTGTGCTTCTCCGTGTGCGGGCCCGACGATGCGCGCATCACCCGGCGAACCCGGCTCCCCGGTGATCGGTCGGACGTCCGCGACCGCTCGACGACGGTCGCCATGCATCTGCTCCGGCGTCTGTTGCTCGAGGGACGTGTCGCCGTGCCCGAGGCCGGCGCCGGTGCCGAGCGGGCGTGAGCCCTTCGTCGGCCCGGCTGTTCGTTGCGGTTGAACTTCCGGCGCGCGCCCGCGATGCACTAGCCCGTTGGCGCGCTGACGTCGTTGAGGCCGTCTCGGGGCTGCGCGCCGTGCGTTCCGAGGACCTCCACGCGACGCTGTGCTTTCTCGGCTCGTGCCCGGAGGACGAGATTGATCAGATCGCCGCCGCCTGCGGGGTGGCGGCGGGCGAGCCGGTCGTGGAGTCGGCGTTCGGGGAGGCCCTGTGGCTCCCGGCCCGGCGTCCCCGGGTCCTGGCGGTGTCGCTCGTCGACCCGGATCGCGCGTTGGCTCGTGTGCAATCGGTGCTGTCCGACGTGCTCGTCGCCGGCGGTTGGTACGCGCCGGAGTCGCGGCCGTTCCTGGCGCACGTCACGGTGGCGCGTGTCGGGCGCGAGGGTCGTGTTCGGCCGGTCGATCTGCCGCCACCGCCGGAGTTGGCGGTGCGGTGTTCGCGTGTGACGCTGTACCGGTCGCGGCTGAGCCCGTCGGGCGCTCGGTACGAGGCACAGGCCTCGGTCTCACTGGGGTCCGCGCTGGGTGCCGCCGACCCCGTGTCGGTGGTACGGCGTTTCTATGACCTGCAGGCTCGCGTGTATTCAGGTGACGCGCCGGTGGATTCCCTGCACGACGTCCTGGGTGCGGACGTCGTCTGGCACGTGCCGGGAGCAAGCGCGATCGCCGGCGAGTATCGCGGCGTCGACGCCGTGCTCGAGTACATGGACGCGCGCCGGCGGATGACCGACTCCACGTTCCGCGTCACCGTCCACGGCACCGCGATGATCGCGGGCCGGGTGGTTCAGCTCGCCGGGGGGTCGGCGTTGCGAGACGGGCGCGAGCTTCGGTGGGAGACGGTCGGCGTGTTCCGGGTCGCCTGCGGCCGGATCGCCGAATGCTGGCTCGTGCCGTTCGACCAGGCGGCGTTTGACGAGATCTGGTCATAAGCGTCGTCGCCCGCGCACCAGGGTATGGTCGGTCCCATGCGAGTTGTCGTCACTGGCGCCACCGGGATGATCGGGCGATCGCTCGTGTCCACGCTGCTCGCTCGCGGAGAGGAGGTGGTGGCGCTGTCTCGCGACGCCGGGCGCGGCCGCCGAGCGCTCGACGATCGCGTCGAGGTGCGCGCGTGGGCTAACCCGCTCGCCGAGCCGCCACCCTCCGACGCGCTTGCCGGCGCCGACGCGGTCGTGCACCTGATCGGCGAGCCGGTGGCGCAGCGCTGGACCGACGAGGCCAAGGAGGCGATCCGCGATTCGCGGGTCGCGTCGACGCGCTACCTCGTCCAGGGGCTGCTCGGGCTCGCTCCCGACAAGCGGCCCTCCGTTCTCGTCTCCCAGTCCGCCACCGGCTATTACGGGCCGCGCGGGTCGGAGCCCGTCAACGAGTTCACCTCCGCCGGCGAGCCCACCCCCGCCGGCGACGACTTCCTCGCCGGCGTGGTCGTGGCCTGGGAGCGCGAGGCTCTCGCTGCCGCCTTCCCCGACGGCGGGATCCGGGTCATCGTCACGCGGACCGGCGTGGTTCTATCTCCCGAGGGCGGCGCGCTCGCCAAGATGCTCCCGTTCTTCCGTCTCGGGATCGGCGGCCCGGTCGCCGGCGGCCGC
>Ga0335078_10006565_pt1 | contig 17207 bp, 21 predicted proteins | sample Lox_Sample_32_FD_206711 | JGI IMG/M metagenome (GOLD analysis project Ga0335078, IMG submission 206711) | Soil microbial communities from Loxahatchee National Wildlife Refuge, Florida, United States - Lox_Sample_3.2 | ecosystem: Environmental > Terrestrial > Soil > Wetlands | place: USA... | reverse complement strand
GAGGACGCGCACAAGTCGTTTGACGATGACGCTAGGATGAAGAGGTTGATCGATTTCTTTCTAGAGCTATTTGTGTCGTTTGCTGCCGATGCTCCTGAGGAGTTCCAACTCCCATTTCAGCTTGATTTGAAGAATGCGGATGGCCGCACGATTCTTACTGATACGTATACGGTTGAAGGTCCGAAATCTCCAACAGAAGGTGACATCTTGACCCATCCAGATGCTCAGATTTCCGACGATGAGACTCCACGTGAGGTCTTTCTGACCCCTCTCACTATTACATTGACCGACGCGACCGGAAGGAGAATAACGGTCACTCTCACGCCGAGCGACAAATCTGTATCGATAGAGGAACCGGGGGAACGGAGCTAGTGCGCCGAGATAGTCCTTAGAAGACAGGCGCTTTCTGTAACCTATCCATCAGCTCCTGGCTGCTAGTAAACGCCTCTGCTAAAGAAGTCTACCCGCTTCACCCCCTCAAGAAAACCTGCACGATTCATTCACTGAATCATTGAGCCACAAAATCTTTTCGCGAATCTTCGTGGCCCTCTCAAAAAGGATAAGAAGCAAATGACAACTGAAACTATTTTGGACCTAGAAGCTTCCTCGCCTGCTCAGGTTGCCGCTGAGATCGAAGAAGAGCGCGGAGCTCCGCCCTCTATCGACCTCGAAACGACCATTCGACTTCACCCAGAGCTGCAAAGAGCTCTTGAGAGAGCCGGCGCGAGTTCAGTGGCGTCTGCTGAAGCCCCTAGCTCAACAAACTCGTTATCACACCAGCCTCTAACAGGTGTGAGCATGGGCTCCGTCACGCTCCGCGACTTGCTAGCTAAGCACCATCTGATGCAGCCGCCTGAAGTTGACCGGCTCTGTGTTGCCGGCCACTCAAGCAAGAGCGGCGTGGTGGCTGGGCTCATTGCGCGGTCGAGCGTTGCGGTGCTATCTGGTGACAGCGGCCTGGGAAAATCACCACTTGCATATCAGCTTGCATTGTCCGTTGCCGCTGGAGTTCCCTTCATTGAGATGAAGACTGAACCGGGCATGGTCGTGTACGCGGACTACGAAAACTCACTTGAACAGAGCCAAGAGGTGCGCCAGCAGTTGGTTCAGCACCTCGGTCTGTCTCAGGCACCGGATGAGTTTGTCCTGTGGACGCCCGATTCCGGCTATTCCCTCGAACTCGAACAAATCTGTAGAGACCTTCGACCTACTCTGCTCGTCATCGACTCCCTTCGCTCCCACAGCCCACACTTCGAGAAGAGCGAGTACGCAGGCGAAGAAATGAAGGGGCTTAACGACGTGGCTCGGAAGCATGGCACTGCAATCCTAGTCATTCATCACATCAGAAAGCCCGGAGAGAACGGTGCCCCGTCACTCGACAACGAGGATACGGGCTTGATGGTGTGGCTCAAGCAGACCGCAGGTCACAGCTCGATCATCAATCAATCCCACACCCGCGTTGCCGTGGATGCTCCCGACCAGCGAAAGTCTCATTCCCAGGAAGCAGCATTAGTCCTTCGCTGGCATCGTCGAATCTACGGCGAGTCGGGGCCTGTATACTTGGAGCGGGTCTGCGATGCCAGCGGAGAACCGCTTGGCTATCGGCGCCTCAGCAAACTTCAATTGCTAGGCAATCCAAGCCAGGAGACCGCCCTCAGCGGATTGCCAACGAGGTTTAGTTTCGACGACGCTAAAAGGGCCTATCAACGGGGCGACGATCCTACTCGGAAGTGGCTGCAGAAGTGCATGGCGCTAGGATTGGTCGTTCAGGTCGGCCGGGGTGTATACGACCGCACAGATGTGTGGTGAGCCTCCCGAAAGTAGGTAGAGTGTGTAGAGAAAGCCTGCTCAGCTGGCGGACTCTATCCTCCCTCAGACGCAGTCCTCTCCATACTCTACGTAATGGAAGAGGTAGAACCGAGTTTCTGGACTTGGCGGCAAAGAGCCATATGTAGAAAACACAGGAGTTAACATCTCTTGATGCCGCATAGGCTTGCAGTCCTCTCCATACTCTACCTACTTAACCCAGAACCCGTGGCTGGAGCCATCTGCTCGGGCTGGCGGATGGCCGCCGAGTGCTGAAGAGGTTCAAATACTCAAGGTTAGAGGCAGAGCCCTAATTCCTTGCTCTACACACTCTACCTAATCTGCCGTTGGGCGCCTGCTGACGGGGCTTTTGGCATGACTGCTAGTTATTTCTGGCAAAATACCTGAAATTACTGTGTAACCCACTCATACAAAAGCACTTCTGAACGAGTTCCAAGAATTTCTGCAGAATGGCCAAAACCGCCGCTGAAAACAAAGGAGTTAAGTCCAAATGCTAGAGGAACACTGGGCGAGAGAAGCGTTACGAGCCCTCGGTATCAGAAATCCCTCCCCCGATCTTGTGAAGAACTGGATTCGCGCGGACAGAGCGGAGGAGGAACCGGAGCTGCCATTGCCGCCTCCCCTACCTTTCCCCCGACCCAACCCGCCTCCGCCTCCGCCAAAGGCAGAGGTTCTTCGGCCTAAGCATCGCCGGGGCTCCAGCAAGTCCAACCTGGAGCCAGCGCTAAAAGAACAGGGCACCCTTCAGCGGCCCCACGGCGTCCGCAAGCCGGGCCGACCTCGGGTGGTCGCCAGTTGGTTTCCGGCAGTCGCTAGGACCATGGCTGATGGCACTCCCCTGAAGGAGGCCCTCAAGAAGCATGGCATCGCGCTGGACAAAGCCCAGATTCGAGCCCTTTATCGCAACGAGGAGTTCAAAAGGCTCTTCCGAGAGGCACGGAACCACGGCCAACGATCAGCCGACAAGTAGGTGGTAGTACGAACTCTACTGGTAAACCAGGATCTGGCTATCTTCGTCCCGCCCTAGGTCGAGCGTTTAGTGGCTCGAATCAGGCGATACCCCGCAAGGAGTTACATTGCGTTGCTTTGAAACCGTTTGATTACACTTATCTCGTAGGAATTGCGCCACTATGGCATCGGCCCGCGCGCAGTATACCAATCCGGGAAAGCCCCAAGCGCAACACACCGCCACTAACCTACTGGTACTAATAGGCTTATTACGAATCCGTCAAGCCGTGATTCGGCATCAGTCGTGCGTTCTGCTTGCCGAGGAATAGCAGTGTTCGGGGAAGTATCAAAAGCCACGCTCCCAGCTCGCCGTGCCATCTCGCTCGCCTGGAAAGCTTGCTTGTTCCTCGGGTCTTACCCTCTTTGCGCCTACCCACAAACACTGCGGCCGGAGACGGACGCACAAGTCTCGCGGACCAAGGAACAACGGCAAAAGGACCTAACCAAGGTCAGTCTTGAAGACCTGATGAGTATCCAAGTGACTTCGGCTTCGAAGAAGGAGCAGAAGCTGTCGCGGGTCGCCGCAGCAATCTTTGTGATTACGCAGGAAGACATCCGGCGCTCTGGCGCCACGAACATCGAGGACTTGTTCCGGATGGTGCCGGGACTCGATGTGGGGCAGATCAACGGCAGCACGTGGGCGATTGGCGCACGCGGCTTCAACCAGCAGCTTAGCAACAAACTCCTGGTGATGGTGGACGGGCGGATTGTGTACACCGAAGCTTTCGGAGGGGTTTATTGGGACACCGTGGATCTTCCGTTCGAAGATATCGATCGGATAGAAGTGATCCGCGGACCAGGGGGATCGATTTGGGGCGCGAATGCGGTGAATGGAGTGATCAGCATTTTCACCAAGCGCACGGCGGACACGAACGGGGGATTCGTGGAAGCCACGGGCGGGACGCTCGTGCAGGGCGCGGGAACGGCGGAGTACGGAGACAAACTCGGCAAGGACACAAATTTTCGGGTGTTCACAAAATATATCAATGAAGGAGCAATGTACGACCTGAACGGTCAAACCGGGGACGATGGCTGGCATATGCTGCAGGGAGGATTTCGTTCCGATAGCGCGGTCTCCTCACAAGACACCTTGACGCTGGAAGGAAACCTCTATACGGAGCGAGAGGGGGAACTGGCCTATTTTCTGCCGTCCATCACAGCTACCGGATTGACGACGCTGCCCGATGAGATCACCTCCGCCGGAGGATTCATCCAGGGGAACTGGAAGCATCACCACAGTGATCGGTCCGATTCGGAACTGCAGGTTTCGTTTACGCATTACACGCGCAACGATCCGCTGGAGGCCGAGGAGCGCAGCACAGGCTATTTCGATTTCCAGCACCATTTCGCATTGGGCGATCGCCAAGACATCATTTGGGGAATCGGAGATTTTTATACGGATGGGCAGATCAACGGCACGCTAACTGTGTTTTTCAACCCGCCGAGCAAACTGCAGAACGTGTCCAACGCGTTCGTGCAGGACGAAATTGCGGTAGTGCCGGACCGGCTGTACCTCACAGCGGGAACGAAGCTCGAACACAACGGTTTTACCGGGTTCGATTTCCTGCCGAGCGTGCGAGCGGCTTGGGAACTCAGCGGGCAACAGATGTTGTGGGCAGCGATATCGCGCGCGGTGCGCACGCCAACGCCGAACGACGACGATCTCGTGGTGAATCTGGGAGAAATTGGCGTGGCGAACGGGGTGCCGGTGGTCGCCAGATTCGTTGGTAATCAGAACTTCCAGAATGAACGGCTGACCGCCTATGAGGCAGGCTATCGGACGACCCTGAGGAATTACTTAAGCTTCGATTTGTCCGCCTACTACAACGACTATGACAACTTGCAGACCACGGAGCCGAGCGGCTCCTTCTTGGAATCCACACCCGCGCCGTCGCACGAAGTGGACACCTTAACGTACGGAAACTTGATGCACGGGGAGTCCCAGGGATTCGAGGCAGCAGCCAACTGGAAGATTACGGACCGCTGGCAGCTTAGCCCAGGGTTTGCCTTCGAGGAGCTGCATCTGCACAGGGATCCGCAAAGCCGGGATGAACAGACAGTGCCGTTTGTGCAAGGCAACAATCCCACCCGCATGGCGCAACTGCGATCGCATGTGGATTTGCAAAAGAGATGGTCGTGGGACGCCAGCGCGTACTATGTTGATCCCCTTAGGAATCAAGGGTTTTCGGGAGAGGTACGAATCCCTTGCTATACGCGCCTGGACACCGGACTGACCTGGAAGCCGCTCGAACGCTGGTCGCTGGCCGTGGTCGGGCAGAATCTTTTAAAAAACGATCACGTGGAGTTTGAAGATTTTTTTGGAAGCATGCAGTCGAGCCAGATCAGGCGAAGTGCCTACGTGAAGCTAACGTGGCAGTTCTAATCTGCATCGAGATGGGAAGAACGGCCTCGACTCCGCTTCTCAAAAGAGAACTGCGGCAAAGTGGAAGTGGATGTTGAGTTGGTAAAAACACAGGGATTCGCTAGCTCCTGATTAATCGGTCGACGCAACATTCCCCTACGGAACTGACCTGTCGGGCTGTACTCAATCAGAACCTAACCAGGGCTGTGTTCCATTGACTCGACACTTGCAAGCGATTTTAGTCTTTGAAACGCTAGCGGTTAGACTTCGCGCTTAGTGTTGCGCTGTCCCGTTGAGACCACCGCCGTCACCGTAAACCCGCTGCGGTTGCTGCGAGTGATTTCCGCACGTGAGCCACACCTCCTGCAAAAAGGCTTTGTGTGCTTGGGATTTTACCCTTCCTAAAACGGGCTTCTACTTTAGGCTGTTAGGCTGCGCATCTGCGCAGATGCGGCGCATGAAGTTGGTAGAGCCTGCGTCGGGAAACCGGAGACTTGGAGGCTAGTACTTGACTTTGCCGGTTTGTGCGTTTAATCAGGCATGAACGCGCAGTGAATCCGACTGAATTCAAGGTTCCTTGTAGGTCACGGCGTGGGCGTGCTTCGCTAGGATCGCCGCATCCTCGGCCTTTGTCAGCGCAACGGCCTTCTCTCCCTCGCGAACGGATTCCGCCCGCATGAATTCGTCGAAACCTGGCGCGGAGAAAATAAACACTACGTGGATGGCTTCCTTTCCGGTATTGGCGGCAGAAATCCAGGTGCCGGCCGGAATGAACACGGTGGCACCGCCGTGCACGTCCCTAATCTTGTCGCCCAGACTTACCTTCGCTGATCCATTCTGTAGGAAAAGGATTTCGTCCGACCCGGGGTGCCGGTGAGCGTCAATTTTTCCTCCGACCGGAATGTCTTCGGTTCCGAAAACCAGATGGGACGAACCGCCATTGTGTGGATCAACTTTGAGGATGAAGAGAGAGAGTTTGCTGTCGAGACCCTCGATGGGCCTCCATACTCGACGTTCGCCTTCATCTTTTTCGAGGATGAGTGGCGTTGCGCTAGCCGACTGAGTTTGGGTGGAGGATGGCGCGACGGCTGAGCCACAGACCAAGAGCGCGCAAATGCCAGCGAAGAAACCAATGGATCTCATGAAGAACTCCTTGTAATCCGAAAGACGCGATTGGGATCCAAGTGGCGAAATTTACTCCGCGTCACAATGGACGGTCAAGGGACCTTCTGCCAGTTAGGAATTCAAAATGAGGCATTACCGACGGTCAATAGCTCTGCGACGGCGGGCCTAACTCCTGATAAGTCGGGTTACCGGCAAAGTTCCTCCCAGTACCCCGCGGGCTCCTGACTTAGCGCAAGGGATCAACTGCAAGTCTTGCGGGATTCAGTTCAACAAATCGCCCTGGCGCAGCCGAACCTCAACTGATTGCACGCTCGCGTCTTGGATGAAGTCGCTATAAAGCTCTGGATTTTCCCGTATCAAGCACGCCAGCACCTCAAGTGCTCTCAGAGGAGAGTCTCTCTGACAGGAAGTCCAGACTGCACCGGAGCCAGTCCTCGAATTCGGGTGACATTGCTAGTTCACTTTGGCTTTCGCAGATGCTGGCCCGCTAACCTCGCCCGTCTGCTCGCTGGCCTGTTGCTCTAGCTGATGTGTGCTGGATGTGAATCCTGGTAGACTGCCCTCCAGTTATGAACAGCGCCGCCTCCGCACCCTCCGCCCCCGGACCGTTCGCCGTCTGCACTCACACCTTCGAAGCCCGCGACCCGGCCCGCGACCGTCTTTTCCCCTGCGATCTCTGGTGCCCCGACGAGCCCGGCGTGTGCCCGCTCGTCCTTTACTCTCACCACAGCCGCGGCAACCGTCGCTCCGCCACCTACCTCACCACGCACCTCGCCAGTCACGGCTACCTAGTCGCGGCCCTCGATCATTCCGAAGTTGTCGCCCCGGAGATCGCCGGCTATGTCCAAGGCCTCATCGCCAACCGCGTTCCCGACGCCCGCTTCCTGCTCGACTACATGCTCGCCGGTGCGATTCCGTGTACCGCCCGGCCCGATCCGGATCGCATCGCCATCGTGGGCCACAGCTTCGGCGGCTGGACCGCCTTGGCCTTGCCCGAAACCGACACGCGCATCCAGGCGGTAGTCGCGCTCGCTCCAGGTGGAGCGTCCAATCCCAAGCCGGGAATTATCCCCGCCACCCTCAGTTTCAACTGGCCGCGCCCGCCAGTCACCCTCTACATCGTCGCCGAGAAGGACGTCCTCACTCCCATTGCCGGCATGCGCGAGCTCTACAGCCGCACTCCCGGCGCCAAGCAAATGGTGGTTCTCCCCCGCGCCGACCACCTGCATTTCGTGGACAACGTTGAGCAGGCCCACGAGCAGCTCCGCACCGCCAACCTGCCGCCCGAGGCCTCTTGGATTTCACGCGAGATGCGCCCCATCGACGAGCTCTGCACCGGAGAGGATGCCCACCGCCAGATCCAGAAGCACACGCTCGCCCACCTAGATGCCGCTCTCTCCCGCTGCGCCCCCTAGTCTGCTCGGCACCAACTGGCAAGGCGACGGCAGCGGGGAACCAATGGTTGGCTTGCCTCCGCTCTGGGTCCTAATCAACGCGGTAAGCGAAGACTTGATTTTCATTGTCCGGTTACGCGACTCGCCGGGCTTGCCCGACAAAATGGATTCAACTTTCGACGTAGGTCAATTCACGAAATCGGCGACACTTGGCTCGAGAATACAGGCCTTCTTGCAAACTTAGGGAGTGTCTTGGGCGGATGTTGGCACATCGTTGCCACTAAAGCGTTCCCGTCATTGCCCAACCCTTTCCCTTTCAACGCAAACCTTTGGTGGCTCACATGCCCCGCAACCCATGGGGGCCTTTTATGTTAAAGAAAATGGTAATCGCGAATTTCATTTTGTCTGTGTGCTTGATTGCCCCGTCGGGATTGCGGGCTCAGGATTCCGGTTTTGCCTACGTTACGGGCGGTGGCTTAGGATGCGGCATCTATGCTTATGTCATTGATGGCAGCGCTGGCGCACTAAATCCAGTTCCCGGTTCACCCTTCTCGTCCGACTGTGGTGGTCCGGTCGTTTTGGACCCCGCGCGCCGATTTGCATACGAAGTGAATCCTGCCTCGGGCGCGGCCAACTCCGGCAGCATCTCTGCGTACAGCATTGACGGAAATACCGGCGCATTGAGTCCGGTAGCCGGCTCACCGTTTCCCGATGAACTCGGTCCCGTCTCCTTAGCAGTGGAATCCACAGGCCGTTTTGCTTATGTGGCGAATTCGAACCCGAATGGTGTCTCTGCGTACCGGATCAAGCGCGAGAGTGGTGCTTTGAAGATAGTTCCCGCCTCCCCGTTTCCAGGGCAAGGCTCAGGAGTCCCTCGCGCGATGGCCGCGGACCCGATGGGCCAATTCGTCTACGTGGCTGTTGATCTTGGGGCCGGGCGAGGTCAAGTTTCGGGATACCGGATTGATAAAGGCTCCGGAGCTCTTTCGGTTGTTCCAGGCTCTCCGTTCCCTACAGAACATTTTCCCTTTTCAATTGCTGTGGATTCTTCGGGCGCATTCGCTTACGTAACCTGTGGTCAACGGGTAGGGGGTGAACCGAATCCCACAATTTCTGCTTATAGTATCGACCGAAAAACGGGGGCTCTGACTCAGGCCCCCGGTTCGCCTTACGATGTAGCATTTCCTCCGCTGTCGGTAACAGCGACGCCCTCGGGCCGATTCGTCTATGTAGCAGCATCCTTGGCAAACGCAATTTCTGCATACACCGTTGACAATACTACTGGGGCGCTGACCAGTCCGACCGGCTTCGTTGATAGCGGTGCGCCTCGCTCGGTGGCAGTGGATCCCAGTGGCCAATTTCTCTATGCGGCCGACTCTGATGCCTTTCGGATTTCGATCTATTCCATCGATAACACGACCGGTGCGCTGACCCTTCTTTCCGTGGCTAGTCTTCCCACCGGATTTTCGCCTGGATGGATTACCACCCAGGCCGCTCCGGATAAATGCAGGCCCGAGAATTCAATAGGAACAAGTGCCGCAGTTTCCTCAGGGGAGCTCGCGGTCCTGCAAGAGGGTTGCAAAGACTGAAACCAGCGAGGCTGCTTGCCGCCCCTAATTCCTGCCGTAAGAATTTTCTCCCAGGGTTAGATCGCTATTTTCTGCGGAGTCTTGAAGAGTCATTTGGGCACTGACACTAATCTCACTGTAAGCCAACTTCTTTCCTAGCACAGGCTGCGCCACGATATAACGACGACAGTCTTCGGGGCTGACGCAATCCTAGACCCCTCGAAAAAGCTCCGAAAGCGAAACTCTGAACGTCTGTGCGATCTTCTCTATGTTGACCAGTGAAAGGTTCCGTTCGCCGCGCTCGATGCCCCCGACATAGGTACGATCCAGCCCACACATATCCGCAAACTCTTCTTGGGACACTCCGAGCTTTTGCCTCTTGTTGCGGACGGCCCTGCCAAACCGGATTCGCACATCGAGCGGACTCACAAGGCGTCATCTTTGACACCTCACCGTTGATACGTCCACGGACTATGAGTATCATTCGGCAGAGCCACGCTATGTCGGATCCAGTTCGCCCTGAGAATGCTGCTGCTGCCGCGATGAGACAACTCACTGAGAGTCTTGCGGCCATTGAGCAGTCTAGGTCGGCGGAAGAAATCGAAAGGAGACGAAAGTGGCGACGCAGGCAGTTTGCAAAGGAGGTCGCAAAACTCAGTGTCGTCGCGGTGTTGGTGGTGATCGGCTACATGGTGCTGAGGCGCCCGCCAGTGCAGCTTTGGCTGAGCGACGTTCTATCCAGGCCCGTCCCTTGGTACGTGAGCGCACTACTAGTGGTTCCCGCTTTGTTTCCGCTATTTTTTCTACCGTGGATAGCCCTGTTTTCGCTGAAGGACCCCGCTGAAAAGAGAACAGCATGGAGGTACACGCTGCTTTGGGCTTTGGTGCTGATTTTCTGTTTATATATGGTCTGGTCGGGCAGATGGCCTCCGGATTGCGCTGTTAAGGATTGTTACTAGGCGCGAATGAAAATTCTCGTCCTTCACTCTGAGAGAGCATTTGGCGAACAGTTGGCTTCTGTTCTCAACCAAGCCAGCCATCACACGCTCCCTGTCTGCAGCATCCACGAAGCCCTCATGAACTTCGGCTATCTTGATTTTGATTTGGCGATTCTTTTCATGCCGCCCTGGCTAGGGCTCGCGGTTGGCAGTGATTTGCAAATACTGAGTCCGACGTGCCGAGTGCTCCTGGTGCATCCCGAGGAATGTCCAGACGCCATCCGAGGTAGTTTCGAGGTTCTCCCGTTTCCTGCTAATCGCGATGATCTGCTTAGAAAGCTAGAAGAGATTGAGGCTGTTGTTCTGAGTTCCGCTAATTCTGCTCCGTGCACCAATACCAGAAATGTTTTAAATCCTAAGCCCTGCCGGACGTGAAGAATACTTTCTGGCTGTGCGTTTGCCAAAGACGATTCTCTAAAGCTATGAATGGGGAACGCTGCAAGATTAAAGCCGCGATGATTGCGCACGCCGTTTCATCCTTCGCAGATCGCTTGAAAATCAACTGAAAGAACCGCGAAAATCGCAGTCTATTGTAAATTGGTACTTGACACGATTCTTAGAAATGATATAGGTCCATATCATGCGGCGCTATTCCACGGCTCAGGTAGCCAAGTTGCTTGGATTGCATCAGCCGAATTTGCAGCGGCTCATTCGCGAACGGCGGATTCCGTTCCCGCCGCTGCAACGTGTGGGCAAATTGCGAATCCGGCTTTGGACACTGCGAGACGTGAAACGCGCACGCGAGGCAATCCGAAAGAAGTAAAAAAACAAACGGGCCTGCCGACTGTTAGAGCAGCCGACAGGCCCTAACCGAATTGCACAGTGGAGGTGCAACGTGGCTAGTCCGATTGTAAGTCAGTCTGTCTGCAATGCCGTACCGTCCCCCGTTCAATCTGCCGTCAGCAGTCCTAGGCCTCACGCATCCGTCTACGAGATCATCACGCAGCAAGTTCTCGCAGCGCTGGAGCAGGGAGAGGTTCCGTGGCGCAAGCCTTGGCGTACCCTCCCTCCCGCGAATCTAATAAGCAACAAGCCCTATCGCGGCATCAACGTGTTCCTTCTCGCGCTGCAGGGGTACGGCTCGCAGTACTGGCTCACGTTCAATCAGGCCAAGCAGCTAGGCGGCAACGTCCGGCGAGGTGAGCACGGCACGAAGATTGTCTTCTGGAAGTTTGACAGCTACGAGACGGAGACAGCAGACGGCGAAACCGAAGAGCGCAAGTCCGCAATGCTTCGCTACTACACCGTTTTCAACTTGGAGCAGACAGAGGGATTGAAAGCACTGCTCTCCCTCCCGCCCTCGTCTCCCATCGAATCTGCCGAAGAGATCGCCAAAGGGATGCCGAACCCTCCTGCGTTCGAGCAGGACGCACAAGCGGCCTACGTTCCGTCGCGGGACGCGGTAACGATGCCGTCGCGGACGGCGTTTGTCTCGCAAGCAGAGTACTACTCGACTCTGTTCCACGAATTGACGCATTCGACTGGACACGCGAAGAGGCTAGGCAGAGAAGGATTCGACACCCCTCAGAAATTCGATAGCGATTCTTATTCCCGCGAAGAGTTGATCGCCGAAATGGGAAGCGCGATGCTCTGTGGCGTCGCTGGCATCGAGCAATCCACGGTAGGCAATTCTGCCGCATACCTACGAGGCTGGATTAGCAGACTTCGCGGAGACTCCCGCCTCGTGGTCTCTGCTGCGAGTGCAGCACAAAAGGCAGCCGACTACGTCCGGGGAGTAGCGCCACTGCAATCAGGGGGTGTGCAATGAGCACCCCCTCTCTCGCTTTCCCTCAGTCCCTCGCGGAGAAGTATCGGCCATTGCGCATCGCAGACTTTATCGGTTTAGAGCGTCCCAAGAAAGTGCTTTCCGCATTCCTACGGCGTCCCGCGTCTGGTGCTTGGCTCTTTGTCGGGCCGTCTGGGGTGGGCAAGAGCACGATGGCTCTGGCTGTCGCCACGGAGCTACAGGCCGAATTGCACAAAATTCCTAGCCAGAAGTGCAATGCGCAATCCATCGAGGATACGGTTCGGCGCTGCTGGTACGCGCCAATGACTCCCGGGGGATTCCACGTAGTGCTTGCCGACGAAGCCGACCAGATGACGGACGCAGCTCAGCTTGCGCTGCTGTCCAAGCTAGATTCCACCGACCCCGCGCCAAACACAATTTGGATCTTCACCGCGAACGATACCGAGCGGCTAGAGCGACGATTCCTGTCCCGCTGCAAGACACTGGACTTTTCAAGCTACGGTCTGTCCGCTGAGATCGCAGCGTATCTCGATAGGGTGTGGCACTTCGAAGGCGGAAACAAAAACACGCCAGACATGTCGCGTTTGGCCAAGGAGTCTCGAAACAACGTCCGAGACTGCCTCATGCGCTTGGAAGTCGAGCTAATGGCTCTGTAACGGAGCCGAATCCATCTGAGTAGCGGTCACCGCAACCACAACTCACCCCTAAACAGTTCTGAGCGCAGAGCTTATTTCCCGCTTTGCACTCCATTTGCACGCAAAGGAGCAAAACAACCCACCATGGAAGAAATACTCACCCCTGCCCAAGTCGCCGAGCGCCTGCAAGTAAAGCCCTCCTGGGTCTACGAGCAGACACGCGAACGCGCCGAAGTCCGCACTTCTGACCCTCTGCCCCACATGAAGATGGGGCGTTATCTCCGATTCGATTGGAGCGACGTTATTGAGTGGCTCGAACGACGGAAGAGCGAAGTAAAGCCCCAAATGCCGCAGCACGGAGAAAGGAATTAACGATGCGTCGACAACAATCAGGATACATCTGGAAGGTTGGCGGCTCCTGGCATGGCCGGTGGCGTGAAGACGTTCTTGAGGATGGCCTCGTCGTCCGAAAGCAGCGATCTGCCAAGCTCGCTGACGTTTCGGACCGATATCGAACCAAAGCGGACGTTCGTCCTCTGCTTGCCGAGAAGCTCCGGCCAATCAACGAAGGTAAGCAGCGGCCTGAGAGCACGCTGCCTGTCACCGAATTTGTCGAGGACTTCTATCTGCCGTTTGTTCATGAGAACTACAAACCGTCTACGTCGGTAGGCTACCAGAAGATTTGGAAGAAGCACCTAGCGCCGCGTCTGTCCAAGATCGCGCTTAGGGACTTTCGAACTGTAGACGCAGCGACCCTGCTGGCCGAAATCCATCGCCAACATGGGCTTGGTCGCACGATGCTCAAGCACATTAAGGCGTTCTTGAGTGGTGCTTTCACATATGCAAAGAATCAAGGCGTACTTGATGGAATCAATCCAGTCCGAGACGCGATGATCCCGAAGAAAGCCTCAGCTCCCGAAGAAACTCATGCCGCGACGCTAGAGGAAGTGTTGGCAATGATGCACGCGCTAGACAAAGCTGGCGAGACGAAAGCCCGTGCCGCCGTAGCAGTCATGTTCTTCGCAGGCCTCCGACCCGGCGAAGCTCGCGGCCTCTGTTGGGAAGATTTCGACGGCAAGCGTCTTTTTGTGCGACGGAGTATCTGGCGTGTCTGGACTACTTCGCCAAAGACCGAGAGCAGCGCCAAACCTGTACCCGTTATCGAACCTCTGCGTAGCATCCTCGCTGAGGTACGAGAGGCGGACGGCAAACCAAACTCAGGGCCAATATTACGTGGACCTTCCGGTTGCCCGCTCGACCTAGACAATCTGGCCGAAAGAGTTGTGAAACCCGCGCTGCGACGTTGTGCTGTGTGCAAGAAGCAAGAGTCAAAGCACAGAGAGGCAAACCACGCGTTTCAGTTGGACCAAACTCTCCCCAAATGGCATGGCTGGTATTCCTTTCGGCGCGGGGTGGCTACTGCGATTGCGGACTTGTCAGACTCCCTCGCAGCGAAAGGCCTCTTGCGTCACTCCAGTGTCACCACAACAGAGCGCCACTACATCAAAGACGTACCGGAAAACACGCTTGAGGCAATGAGACAGCTCGAAGCATTGTGCAACGATTCGGCAATTCCGCGTGTAGCCAAGCCTAGTTGACCCTCTAGCTAGTCGGAAGAAGCAGCGCAGTATCCCTCACGACATCTCGTGATCGCTCGGCTTGCTGGAGAATCATTGCCAACAAGCCGAAGCATTCGGTTGACCGAAACTCTTCTGCGAACTTCACGCTAAATCGAGTCACTTATCATCCGCAATACGATCTGGTGGAAGTCCATTCGCTTACGCTAGATTCTAATGAGGAGGCCTCATGGACATTCTGGCAGCTATCAAGCGCGAAGAGCGAAAGTTGGAAAAGCAACTCGGGAAGCAGTAAGAACCGCTGCAAAGGCCCTGGGAAATTCGACTGGCCGCGAAGTGACCAAAGTGCGCAAGAGAGTGCTATCGGCTGCCGGACGAGCCGCGATTTCAAAAGCTGCTAAGCGTCGCTGGGCGAAAGTCAAAGCGCAGGCGAAGAAGATAGCCGGATAAACGAGAAGCAGCACGGGTGTTTGACTACGACTATCGTTGATGTATCCTCCTCTAATGGAAATCGGGACAAGACTCCGAGAATTACGCGAACAAAAGAAATTTAGCCAAGGCGACATCGAAAAGCGCACCGGGCTTCTGCGCTGCTACGTCTCCCGCGTCGAGAACGGCCACACCGTGCCGACGGTCGATACCTTGGAGAAGTGGGCGCGTGCGTTGGACATGCCGCTCTATAAAGTAATGTACGAGGGCGATGATCCTCCAAAGCCGCGCAAGCTGTTTCAGGAAAAAACTGACCAGAGTCTTTGGGGCAACTCGAAGAAAGAGCAAGCAGAACTTAATCAACTGAGTCGCTGTCTCGCCAAGATGGACGCTAGCCAGCGCAAGACGCTATTGAGTCTCGCCGCGAAGATGGCGCAGCAGGCCGCGAAGTAGCACACGCTACGCTTCCTCTGCGCGTTCTTTGACCACGCTCCTAGCGTCTTTGTCGTCACGCAGACCAACAAACTTCGAATGCCGCAGCCGATCTGCCTCAGTCCATTCGAGGAACTCGATCTGCGCAACAATCTCAGGTCTGACCCAAACTGCTTTCTTCATCTTTTCAGCGTTCAGTTCTTCGCCAAATCGTGATTTCCTCGTGTCCGGTAGATTCACGAACGGACACTTCGCAGCAACTAAGCCCTTGAGCTTGGAAAAGACCTGCCGCCGTGACGCCGGAACAAATCCAGCGCGAGTTCGCGCCACGTATATCAGATCGTCGCCGTTGTAGTAGCCGAGGATGATCGAATCGAATCCATGTGGCCCACGGAAGTAGCCACCGATGACCAATTCCTGGCCGCGATTGATTCGGCATTTTATCCATGAGCCTGTGCGCTTTCCCGCCTCGTATTTGCTGTCCTTCATTTCTCCGATGACGCCTTCAAGTCCCAACTGGCGCACAGCAGCAATCATCTCTTCCCCAGACGACTCGAATTGCTCGCAAATGCGAATAAGTGGTGAACTGAATTTGAGCGACCGCAGCCGATTCCTGCGCTCAACCAACGGCAGTCTGGTTAGGTCCTCTCCTTCGAACACCAGCAAGTCAAACACGAAATAGGCGATGTGCTTGGCGGACGAGCGAAAGTGTTGGAGCAGATTGAAATCCGGTCGTCGAGCGTCATCCAGCGCGACGATCTCACCATCGATGATGGTGTCGTCCGGCAGATCGGCCAGCGCTTCGTGTATGAGTGGGAACTGCTTGCTAAAGGATTTCTGACGCCGCGACAGCAAGAACAGATTGCCGTCCGACTTCACAGCTTCGGCTCGGTAGCCGTCTAGCTTGATCTCCCAAATCCAACCCGAAGCTTTTGGCAGCTTGGAGACCGCCAGGCACTCCATTGGCTCGATGAACGCGGCGCTTCGCTCTGGAACCTCAGTCAGTTTCTCACTCCGAATTCGGCCTCAATTCGTTGCGTAACCAGCCGCCTTCCACGCTCCCACTCCGCCTTCCAGGACCGTGACGTTCTTAAAGCCCTGCGCCTGGTATTTCGCTGCCTGACCGACAGCGGAGGCTTCGCCCGGTCACCCTCAATAGAAGATGATTTCCCGCGATTTTGGTAGAGACTGTACCCGCGACTTGAAGCTGGTGAACGATATAGAGCCTTCCAGATTGAACATCCGGCATTTAGCATCGTCCTCGTAGGCGCAAACTAGCAGAGCTTGGTTTGTCTCGATCTTTGCGTGCGCTTGTTGCGCGGTGACTCGCTTGATGTCAGCCATGTCTCCGCCGTGTATGTCTGTCGGTTCCATTGTATAGCGACGCTACGAAACCGGCCTGAGTTGGATTACAAGCTCAGCCAACCAAGCCTCTAGTCGTGACTTCTGGTCGGGCAGCATCTCCGTAAAGGCAACGCCCATCCCGAATCCCGCGTCGCAATAAACCACCTTGGCCTTGGTCTCGAAGACACCCTGGTCTCGGTGAATTTGCAATTGGACTAGCGTTCCTTCGGGGAACGGATTCAATAAATCGAGGTAGCATCCACCCAGACCTAATTCCGAGGTTCGCCCCGAGAGTCGAGTCCCGGAGTCCATGTCGCTTACCTCGGCGGACGCAACGAAGGGGCAGCGCCGAACGGAACGCTGTTTACCTGATTGCAAAGCCATGCTGCCTCTCCACCAATACGCCCGCAGAACTGGGTGAGCTATACCTTGGGAGTCCAATCGGCGGGCGGATACGCGATGGCCCAGAAGCTAGGTGCGGGCCGCGTAAATTCCACGGCAACCTTAGTCGGTCCGGTGCGTTCGTTCTTCACGTAAACCACACGACACTCTTGCTGTTCGCCGCTGTTTATGTTTTGCATGAGGAGCTTTTCGCTAAACGCTACTCTTTCCGACAGGGCCATCAGTGCACCGTGGGCGCTCGCAACTAGCGTTTGTGTCTTTTCGTAAAACTCAGGACCTACACTGCGCTTTCTGTGAACGACAACGGCAACATTCAACTCAATCCGCTGACTGCGGCGTTTGGTCAGCCATTGTTTTGC
>Ga0335078_10006564_pt1 | contig 17207 bp, 14 predicted proteins | sample Lox_Sample_32_FD_206711 | JGI IMG/M metagenome (GOLD analysis project Ga0335078, IMG submission 206711) | Soil microbial communities from Loxahatchee National Wildlife Refuge, Florida, United States - Lox_Sample_3.2 | ecosystem: Environmental > Terrestrial > Soil > Wetlands | place: USA... | reverse complement strand
GGCACTTTTCTTCCGGATGGGCGATCTCCACATCGGCCGAGGCAAGCCTCTGATCCTGAAGCAGCAGGGCCTGAAGGGCCTCCTTTTCCACGTACAGCACGTGGTCCCGCACCGCTGTCCCGGCCGCGAACCGCACGTCCCTGATGGACAGGATGTCTAGTTGAAGTCTCATAGGAAACCTCCTTCTTCGCTCACAGAGCTCGCGCGCGAGACGCCTTCAGTCGTTGCCTGCAATGCTTTCCCGAATAGCCTTGAATTTCCTCGCCACCTCCTCGGTGTCGACGATCATGGCGACGATGCCTGCCGACTCTTCGTAGACGTCCTCGGGGACAGCGGCCTTCACCTCAGGCTCTAAAATGTGGTATATGGGGAGTCCCAACGAGACCCCTGCCAATGGACCTGCAAAGCTGGGATCGCCCACGGTGAGGGTTTCCGCGGCGATCTCGGCGCTTTCGATATCACTCGCGCCGAGCACGACGATCAGGTTCTCCTTTCCGAGGTCTTCGGCGAGCTTCTTGATCTGTGCCTGACTTTCCATGTCCATGGTGCCCGCGGCGGTTCAGACGAAGCATTCGGTGGTCATGAACGCGACCTCACCGCCCGCGGCGAGCACGCAGTTTGCGATGGCCGGCCCGGGCACACCATCCCGCTCGCCCACTATGATCACTTTCCTTCCCTTGAACATTTGTTCCTCCTTGTATTGTTCACACCGTGACGGTGTGCTTGTTCGCTTGCTATCTTTTGACCGCCGGATTAGCCTCGAGCAGAAAAGAGAGCCCGTCGGAGAGCTGTGACATGCGGCCGAGAAAAAGGCTTCCCTTTGCCACGAACATGGTGTTCCGCATCCGCCCGGCCTTCAGGTCGTCCAAGGCGTGGCCGAGAAAGGGCACCGCCGCGGGAACATGACCCTGGGTGGGAGAAAATCCAGGCATACCCCGCTCCCTCACGAACTTGTCGATGTCCGTGCGGGGGATCTCTTTGCGGATTGCAGCCAGGGCCCCCATGATCTTGTAGTTCTGAAGGGGAGTGTTGCCGCTTCCGGCAGGCAGCGTCACCTCAGGGTTGTGCATCTCGGTGGCGTACCGGTCGATGTCGAGCATCCGCATGCCTATCCTGTCGAGGGGTTTGACGATGAGGGAGGTCATGATGTCCTGCTGGTTCGATGAGGCGCCGATGTTGTGCTTCCCCACGCAATCGAGTCTCACGATCGGGCTCACCCCGTCGTCTTTGGCAATGAGAAAAGCGATGGTGCCGAGCACGTCCTCGAGTATGGGCATATCGTTCTTGAGATGTCCCGCGTATTTCATGCCGATCTTGGCCAGGCAGCCGCCGCCGACCACGACCACGCGGTCGTAGACGCCGGCCTCCACGTGGGACGCAGCCGCGACAATGGCGTGGATGGGGGCAGCGCAAAAGGCCTTCACGTCGTGGCCCGAGGCGTTGACGCAGCGACACATCTCGCCGATGGCCTTTGAAAGGCTTCCCCCTCCCCTGTTGTACCGGTCTCCCACCGCATCCTCAGAGCAGCTGACGAGGAAATCGACCTGGTCGGGGGAGATATCCGCCCTCCTGAGGAGGTGTCGCACCACGAGGGCCCCCGAAGCCTTTGTCATCAGGTTCTCCATGAGCACGTGCGCCTTGAGCGTGTCGTCAGCGTCATGGTCCCTTCGAATGCAGCCGACGACCTGCCCGTCAGAGTAAAGGGGGAGGGCTCCCTCCTTCGCCACGGCCCCGGTGATCTTCGCGATCTCCACCCCCCCTCCGCCGAGTTTCTTGAGATCCTCCACGCCGAGCAGGGGGTGGGTCGCCGCGATCTCCCTGGTCCGCTCCAGGAAACCGGCGGTCAGCCAGACGAGATTGAAATCGTCCGCTGCCTTGAGCCATCCGTAGAATTGCTCCTCAGGCATGACCTCGCCGAAGGGGCCCTCCTTCCTGGCATCGGCGACAAGGTGCCTGTACCACGGCTGGGGCACGTCATGCAGCCGATCCGGGTGCATGTTGCCGATGAAGACCTGGTTCGGGGGGTAAGCAACAGCCTCTTCAAAGCTTCTTATACGACTATAGATGCGTTGTTCCAGCCCGCCTCCCGGGCCCGCGTCCAAGGCGATGTCCCGGATCGGCTTCGATCCGTACCGCACGAAATTGGGCACGTGCACCAAGGCATAGGCGCATTCCTTCACTACGACAGCCATCTTTCCTCCTCATCCTTTAGAGCAGGCCCTTCAACTTATCTTCGATCATCGGGAGGGAAACGTTGTCCCCGGAAAGCCTGGAGATCTCCCTTCCTTCCTTGTAGAACAGGAATGTAGGCAATGCCAGCACTTTGAGGCTCAGACAAAGCCTCCTGTTCTTCTGCGCCTCCACCTTGGCGACCTTCACCCGGCCTTCGTAGGTGCCGGCGAGGGTTTCGACGCCGGGCATCAGGGCGAGACAGGGAACGCACTGGGGACCCCAGAAATCGACTACCACAGGCAGCTCGGAATTGACCACCTCCGTCTCAAAACTCTCCTTATCGACTTCCCTCATGACAACCTCCTCATTCTGTGTGTGTCCTCCTCATGCTATTTCGCGCTTTTCCGGATCCCCGCAAGCGGACTCTCTCTTCCGATCTGCCCATCACTTCTCGGCAAAACAAGGGCATCGCTGCCAAGAAGGCTGGTGAGGTCAGGCTCCGGGCTGCATGAAGCGGATTTCGCTCTCCACCGGCTCTCCCCGCATCTTCCTGAGCAAGCCGTCAATCGCCCTTTCGGATGCCAGCCTATCGGTCACGACGTTTTCTTTCACCTCCCGGGTCTCGCCCTCACATCCTGCAGCAGCGCCCGGGAGCTTGGGCGAAGGATTTGCCTTCTTCGATACTGCCGTGGATAGATACGTGAGGCCTGCCTGGCTCACGGCGTTCGGTATGGCCCAGATAGGAAGGGTAATATCGCCTTCCAGGTCCTGATCGGAAGCCCCCACCAGTCTCGCGCCCCCGATTACCCTGTCCATGGCCGGTAGTGTCACGAGGCCGTCCACGTTTCCGACGCTCACCATGAGGTCCGCGTAAGGCGACTGTGCAAGGAGGGGAAACTCCCCTCCGCCGTCAGGACCAAGCCATTCGTTGTTGATCAGCACTGTCCTGATCCCCAGGCTCTCGCAGGCGCTGCAGTTCTCCATGAGATCGACGTCCGTATGGCCTCCCCCTTCCTTTGTGATGACTACCCCGTCTGTTCGCAGGGTGTCCTTCAGGAGCCCGGCCGCGAGAAGGGCAGTTCTGTTGATCTCGACGAGAGAAGTAGGCTCGGGCGAGATGACCACGCCCCCGAATTCCAACTCCCTGGCGTGACGGCGCATGAGGCCCAGGATGACCGGGTTATTGAGGAGCGTGTAAGTCGTATTCTTGAGGGCCGCAGCCATCGTATAGTTTCCGCAGACAATGGCGCCGTCCAGTATCTCGTTGGGATGGAGAATGAAAGGGTAGTAGCTTCTCGTGTTGCCTCCGTAAACGAAGGGCTCTCGCCCCTGGCCGTGGCTGTGAAGCTGCATGAGGTAAGCGACCCTGGGGAGGTTGGAGGACCGGTGATCCGTTCGTTCGAGGTCGAAAACCTCCACCTCGTCCGCATCCTTTTCTTCGGTAGCACGGGCGAGGTACGCCGAGGCGGCCAGCGCTGCGTGCTTGAGAGCGTTGCAGTAGGCAGACAGCGGTACGCCGGGGGCGGGCCTGGCGAGGATGCATATGTTTACGGTCTTCGAATGGGGCGTGAGGCGGACGCCTTCCCCAGCCATATCGACGAGGCACCCATTAAGCCCCTCGACGGCATGCATCTCGAAAACCGCAGCTCCCCGCAGGACGCGCGTCTGCCCTTTGCCTGCCCTGTAGAGGGGCGCGAGCATGCCGGGATAGTATTGACCGGAGTCTCCCTTCGTCCTCGGCTCGGTTATTTCGAGTATATTCGCGATCCGCACCCGCTCTCCGGGATGGGCAAGGGCCACGTCTGTCGACGAAAGCCTGTTGTCTTCCGCGACAAGAGCGATCAATTCTTCCCTGTCGATCGTCAGGACTCCCCGTCTGAAAGCGGTCTTCGGGCCGAATTGGGCCACTTTGACGTCGAAGTAGTGCATTTCCAGGCGCATGGCCTTACCTTACTCCGTTCATGACCAGTTGAAAACCCTTTTGTCTGCCACCTCATCTCTGAGCGCCTCGAGGGCTTTGAGGACAATAGCCCGCCTCATCTCCTTTTCCTGGGAGGCGAGGAGTTCTGGATTTCCCAAAGGGTGTGTGATGGCCTGTCCAGGCACGATCCGGTGAGCTCCGACCATCAGGGCAGTGGGCACGAGAGTCGTGATGATCGTCGTGGGAATGCCGCCTCGCTCGATTTCCTGGCTGATCACTGCGCCGCAGCGAGTTCCGGTCCCTCAGGTGGCCGTGAGTATGGCCGCGGAAACACCCTCGCGCCTCAGATCTTCCGCAATGCCTTTTCCCATCTCGCGTGCGGCATCCACAGGCGTCGCAACCCCGGTCGTGGTGTAGAGGTAATCGTACGTCTTTCCTATGAGCTTCTTTCTTTCGAATTCCCTCATTACGTCGAGCGGCACGAGACGGTTGGGGTCTGCGTTCACATGGCCAGTGTCCCAGCCCCGGTTGATGGACTCGAAATCCCCTGTCTTCAAGTCATCGACCTCTGCCAGGCTGTACTTCAGGAACCGGCTCGCGCGCGCAGATTCGAGATGATCGGGGTTTCCTTTCGGGACGAGCCCTCCTTCGGTAATCAGGGCGACCACCGCCTTTTTGAGCGAGGAAACCGGAGGGGCCGGCACGAAGCGCAGACGACGTTCCTTGCTCAGCGTGCCCTGAGAGACTGCGCGATCAAAGGAACTCGAATCCCCTTGCGCAAGTGCCAGGGTAGAGAGGGCATCCACGATCTTCGCGTTGATGATTTCGAGATCTACTGAAGGGTCGAGGAGATTAAAGCCTTCACGCACGGAGAGCTCTATCTGATCGTCGATCCTGAAGCTTCGCCACGACGTCCATGGCGGCCTTGAGCCGATGGCTCCGGAAGGCTTCGATGGGGAGACGGGCAGTGCCTCATCGGTAGTGGTAAGGATCTTCTCAAGTTGGCGATCGCCTGATCCTCGCATTATATCGGCGATCTTTCGGAGCGGCAGGTATTCGCTCTGGAGCTTCTTTACTGCGAGAGCCTGCAGGAGGTGCCGATAAAGAAAGAGCGATCTGAGGCCATGGCGCGCCGGCTTGTCCATGAGACCTTTCTGCACATAATACCGAATCGTCCGTTTGGTCGGGAAATCGGTGACCTTGTAGCGCACTTGCTTCTTGACGAGAAGGGGGATCAACCGCCTCGCATGAAGAATCAACTGTTCCAGATCGAGCTCGTCCTTCTCGAGAATCTTAAGTTGTTCCATTATTTCACGCATCGAAGCTATAGCCCTTGAACCTTTTCCCGTATCTGATTGCTTTCCTTAGAATAAATAAACATTAGCAGTAAATGATGTCAAGAATTATCGCCATGAAGCAGACCATACGTAGCCGCTAGTTTGCGGATTCTTCCCATGGGCCGGACCAACTTTATGTTTTTTCCCTGCTTCGAAAAAGGAATCAAAAAGCAGCATTATATACTGTTTAATATCAGGTCTCCCTCCCGGGATCGGTGTTATGGCCGGGCGGTTCCCGAGAAGCACCATCATTAGAAAGTTCCGCAGGAATAAAGTGACAATTGCTCCCGGCGCAATCTTTATCCTAAAGCGGAGCGCGTGGTAGCGAAGGGAAAGATGGAGCCGGTCGGTAACCCAAATGAATTCTGCGGGACGCTATAGGTCCCCGGAAGTTCTCGGACACCTGCTGCAATTCTCTTGGAATTGGCCGGGCGAGAAGTTGACAGGTTTTGGGAAACCGCATAAAATAAGGCAGGCCGAAGTGGTGGAACAGGCAGACGCGCCGGACTCAAAATCCGGTGGGGCTCACACCCCGTGCGGGTTCGATTCCCGCCTTCGGCACCAGAATCCCTTCGATAAAAGTCGTTATCGCTCTTTCTGGCTCGACCCATTGAGCTGTCCCCGCTTGTGAAGTTCACACGCAAGGCCCATCGCATCTTGCCTTTCCTTTCTCGTTTCGGTCCGCTATCCGCTCGGGACCTGCCACTCTTCAAGGGCGATCCCTTTTTTGATTCTCCGGGATGGCGCTTCTGTTGTAACATCTTTCCAGGCAGGCTATAATCCCCCTGCAGTCGCCTGCCGGTGCATATGGGAGGAATCCCGGACCCACGGGTAAGCCGGCGTTCTCAAAAAGGGAAATGATATGGCACAGACGACTACCGAACGTACCCATCGCTCTTTCATCCTAGGCTCGCTTCCCTGGTTCATCATGGCCCATTTTGCCCATCATCTCCTTACGGCCTTGCCCGGGCCGCTCCTGCCGGCCATACGATCCGAGTTTCATTTAAACTATACGCAGGCCTCACTCGTCACCACGGTCTTTGCCCTTGCCGGGGGCGCGGCACAGCTGCCTTCGGGCTGGTTCGCAGACCGCTTCAGCCCGTTTCTGCTCATCGGCATCGGCACGCTCGGTGTGGCTGTGGGCGGCATTCTCGTCGGCCTTTCGCAGACGTATATCATGCTCCTTGCCTGCTTGCTGCTCATGGGCCTCATGACGGGCGGCTACCACCCTGCGGCAACCCCTTTGATTCTCGCCTCGGTAAAGCCTGAGCAGCGCGGAAAGGCCCTGGGTCTTCATCTCATCGGCGGGAATTCTTCCTTCGCCCTGGCGCCCCTTGCCGCCGGACCGATCCTGGTACTCTGGGGATGGCGCGCGTCGTTTCTCTGCATGGCAGTTCCTACCGCCGCCTTTGGCTTGATATTCTATCTCTATCTCACCAGGCGGAGCGGCAGAAGCCACGTCGAGGCAGCCAAGAACAAGATTGCCTCAGATAAGCCGCCGCAGCCCGGCTATAGACGGCGCCTCATAGCATACCTGGCGCAGATGGTGCTCGCAGGCGGCGCCGGAATGACGGTCACCGCCTTCCTTTCCTTGTACATGGTGGACCGCCTCGGGGCTTCAGATGCAAAAGCGGCCATGCTCATGTCGATCCTGTTCTTTCCGGGCTTCTTTGCCCCTCTTATCGGCGGCTACATCTCGGACAGGATAGGGGCTACGAAGGTGATCATCGCTACCAGCCTGATCAGCGGCCTGATTATCTTCGGCATAAATTCGGTCGGCCTCGGGCCGGGATTCTATGTGATGCTCTTCATCATGGGCATGAACATGGCCATCCGTATGCCCGTGACCGAGGTCTTCATAATGAGCCAGGCACCCGCGAGACACCGCTCCACAATCTACGGCGTCTACTATTTCACCATGCAGTACACGGGCGCGATCTTTGCGCCCCTCATGGGAGGACTGATCCAGCGGTACAACTTTCACACCATGTTCACTTTTTCGGCCATCGCCGTGACCGGGATATCGCTCGTCACTTCGTCCCTCATCTGGGATGCGGAGGCGTGAAAAAGGGAAGGGCGCATGATCGCGAATTCGCAGCCAAGCGCCCTTCCCGGCATGGTTCGCTTTAGAGCCTGAATTCTCCCACGATGTTCTGCAGGCTGGCCGCGAGGTTGGCAAGGTCGCCTGACGCAACTGCGGTCTGCCCGGAGGCGTTCGAAGTCTCCCGGGAGATGGTCGCGATCTGCTCGACGTCCTTGCTGATCTGGTCGGAGGTGGCACTCATCTCTTCCGTGGCCGATGCGATCTGCTGGACCATGAGCTGGAGGTCATCGACGCTTTTGACGATGACACCGAGGGAGGCGCCTGCTTCTTCGGAGTACTTGACCCCCTGGTCGACCTTTGTCGTGGCCAGTCCCATCACCTCCACGGCCTTGCGTACCTCCTCCTGAATCCCCCTTATCATGGTTCCTATTTCCGAGGTCGAGGACGCGGTGCGCTCTGCGAGCTTTCTCACTTCGTCCGCCACGACGGCAAAGCCTCTCCCCTGTTCTCCGGCCCTGGCCGCCTCGATTGCGGCGTTGAGGGCAAGGAGGTTCGTCTGGTCGGCGATGTCATCGATGACCCCCACGATCTCGCCTATCTGCTTCGAGCGATCACCGAGGGATGTGACGAACTTGGCCGAGTCGTTCACTGTGACCGCGATCTCCTTCACCTCGTTTACCGCGCGGTCGACTACGGAGCCGCCGTCCCTCGCGGTCTCCGCTGTTTTGCTCGCTGATTTGGAGATGCTCCCTGCGTTCTGAGCCACATCGAGGACCGTATGGGACATCTCTTCGGAAGAGGCTGCCACCGTGGTCGCCCGTTCTGCCTGGACCGACGACCCCTTCGACATCTCATCTGCGGCCGTAGACAGCTCCGTGGCAGCGGAGGAGAGGCTGGAAGCGGTCGACGCCACCTGGCTGACCACATTGCGCCATTTCTCCACCATGTTTCTCATGGAGCCGAGCAGACGACCCACTTCGTCTGCCCCCTCGTAGGAGACGTTGACGCTTAAATCTCCGTTTGCGAGGCCGTCAGCGACAGTGACCCCCTCATTGAGGGGGATCGTGATGCTCCTGGTGAGGTACCTCGTGGCCACGACGACGACGCCGATGCCCAGGATGCCGAGAATTACAAGGAGTGTTTCATAGGCGGCGCTATCTTTTGCGGCCGCTTGGTGGGCTGCCTCCATCTCCTCCTGCTCGTACCGTACCAGCTCCTCCATGGCTGCGATATTCTCCAGGGCATGCGGCCGGGCCTCTTTGACATAGACCTCCATGGCCTCATCGTGCTTGCCGGCCTTGGCTAGCTCGAGGGCCCTGTTGTTTGCCTCCCTGCCTGAAGCTGAGATGGCCTTGTTCCGGTCTATGAGGTCCTTGCCCTTCTGTGTGAGACCGAGCTTCGGAAGCGCGTCGAAAGCCTCGCCCAGTTCTTTTCGCCTGTCGGCGAGGAGTTTCATGTTTTCCTCCGCAACGGCCTGATCTTTGGTCATGAGGACGACAGCCATGGCGTAGAAGATTTGATCTATGGCATGGATCGCTGTGCTCGCCTTCTCAATCTTCGCCGCGTTGAGATTGATAACGTGGCTGAACTTCGTGTCCATTCGCCTCATGTTGACGAACGCAAGGGTCGTGAGAACCACCATGATCACCGTGACGACGCCGAAGCCGATGGTGAGCCTCTTTCCGATATTCAGGTTCTTCATAGCTGTGCCTCCATGCTCTGTTGTCACCGGTGCGGTCCGGCTATTTTTCCCACACCCGCGCTTGGATGCATCCCCATTAGGTGAGGGAGCGAAGTCGTCTCTTTTATGTGAACGATTGTGCTGCGAGAACTACGCCAAACCCTCAATTCCGTCCCCCGGTGTATGCATGAGTGTTTTCGGACCTCGCCGGAGGTTCCTTAAGTGCGAATTCCTGCCGACTCCAACGCCTCGTGTGGGGGCCCCTCACTGGGTCCGTCCGATCTCGGGAGGAGGGCCCACATGGGATTGCGAAACCGCTGATCCTCGGTGCCTTTTTTTGTGTTGACACCGTCACTCTTTGGCTTTATAAGAAGTATGAGGAGAATACCTGCAAGGTAAGCAGAGTCAAGCCAGATGATCTCACGGCGGGTCTTCCTTTCCACTCTTCTCAAGACGGCCTCCCTGCTCGGGGGCATGGGCCTGGCAGATTCGCTCCGGTCCGAGCCCGGAATCCCACGATTCGCCTTAGGCGGTCAGGCCGCGGCCGACGATTACGGAGAGGAGGTGCTGCGCTCGGCGCCCCTCGCGCGCTTCTGGGCCTCGGTACCTTCAGCCGGCCGCGATTGCGGAGCTTGCCACGACCCAGCGGAGAAGCTGACCGGCGTCGTCCATTCCCATGCCGACAAGATGGTAAAGTGCCTTCTCTGCGCCCGACAATGCGTCATCCTTCCGGGCAGGAGCGGCGGATGCCGGGCGCGACGGAATGTCGGAGGCGAGCTGCGAAGCCTCGTCTACGGCCGCCCCATAGCCGTCCACATTGACCCCATAGAAAAGAAGCCCTTCTACCACTACTTACCAGGGTCGCAAGCCTTCTCACTTGCCACCTCCGGCTGCCCCCTGGCGTGCAAGTTCTGCCAGAACTGGCAGATTTCCCAGGCTTCACCGGAAGATTATCAGACACCCTTCGTCCCGCCCGCCTCCATCGTGGACAATGCGTCTTCCCGCCGTGTGCCTGTCATCGCTTTCACGTACAACGAGCCTACCGTTTTTACGGAATATCTCATTGACATAGCCAGGGAAGCGCAGAAACGGCGCATCCGCTCAGTTCTCGTCTCGTGCGGCTTCATGAATGAGGCGCCCCTCAGTGAGATGTGCGCCGGCCTTGGCGCCATAAAGATAGACCTGAAGGGCTTCAGCGACCAATTCTACCGGGAGGTCTGCAACGCCGAGCTTCGTCCCGTATTGAGAAGCATCAAGGAAGTCGCCAGGAGCCGGGCGCACCTTGAGATAGTCAACCTCGTGGTACCGACGCTGAACGACTCGGAGAAGATGCTCGAAGCACTGGCAGAGTGGGTAATAGGTGAGGCGGGACCAGATGTTCCCGTTCATTTCACTCGCTTTCATCCGGACTTTCAGATGGCCCATCTTCCTCCCACCCCTGTCGCGACCCTGGAGCGCGCCCGCGAGATAGCCATCTCCAAAGGGATGCATTACGCTTACGTCGGCAATGTGCCCGGCCATCCGGGCAACCACACCTATTGTCCGTCCTGCGGCAAGACACTGGTCAAGCGCGATTCGTTCTTCGTCGTCGAGATGCACATAGAGGACGGCAGATGCGCTTTTTGCAAGCGAAAGATTGCAGGAGTTTGGAGTTAGAGAGATGAAAGCCCTTTTCCTTTGCGTTTTCATTGTTGCTGCCTTTGTTCGTTCCGGCCTTGCAGGGGGTATGGGCGACGCTGTCAGGCCGCCTGCGGTGGCCGGACAGTTTTACCCTGAGTCTCCCGAGGCCCTGAAATCAGCGGTCCAAAAATTCCTCCGTGACGCGATGCCGCGCACGGCAGTCAAGCCGATCGCCATCGTGGTGCCCCATGCCGGGTACATCTTTTCCGGACAGATCGCCGCCGACGGATTCAAACAGGCACAAGGTGAGAGCTACGACGTGGTCGTGATACTCGGCACGAACCACACGACTGCAGGTTTTGAGAAGATATCGGTGTACGATGGCCGCGGCTTTCGCACACCCCTGGGAATTGCGGAAATCGACCGTGAAGTCGCCGCTGCCCTCCTTTCAGGCGATCCCGATTGTGTGTCAGACGAAAGGGTCCACAGGAATGAGCATTCCATAGAAGTGGAGGTGCCTTTCATTCAGGTGCTTTTTCCAGGAGCGCGGATAGTCCCGGTGGTCGTCGGCTCGTCTGACGCTGCTTCCTCGGCGCGTTTCGGAGAGACCCTGGCGAAGGCGCTGAAAAACCGTAAATCCCTCATAGTGGCAAGCTCCGACCTATCGCACTATCCGCCCGCATCGGCTGCCGAGAGCGCCGATGGAGAGGTGCTCCGTGCCATAGCCAGCCTCGACGGCGAAACCCTACGATCCACCATTGAGACGCAGATGAGGCGCCACGTCCCGAACCTCCTGACATGCGCCTGCGGCGAGGCCCCGATCCTTGCCGCCATAGAGGCGGCCAAGAGGCTCGGCGCGAAGGGAGCAACAATTGTAAGCTACGCCCATTCCGGGCAGACCGCCCTTGGCGACCAATCACGGGTCGTCGGCTACGGAGCGGTCGTCATGACGGCGGAGAGGGGATCTGCCGGACCTGGAAGGAAGGCCAAGGAGCCGCCGTACTCGGACAATTTCAGCGGGCCTGAGAGAAGATCCCTTCTCGCCTTCGCGAGAGAGAGCGTGAGCCGCGCCGTCCTAACCCAGACGGCCCCTCTGGCGAGAGGGTTTGGGGAGAACCTCGAGCAGAAAAGGGCCCTATTCGTCACCCTGAAAGAGCGTGGCGAGCTGCGCGGCTGCATAGGGCAGACCGAGCCGGAGACGCCCCTCTGCCAGGGAGTCGGGGCAATGGCGATCCGGGCGGCCTTCTTCGATCCTCGCTTCCAGCCGGTCAGCTCCCAAGAGCTGCCGGAAATCGAGTATGAGATCTCTGTCCTCACGGCGCTCAAGCCGGTTCCCGGGAGCGCGGACATAGTGGTCGGGAGGGACGGCGTTCTGCTCACCAAGGGGGAAAGGTCCGCCCTCTTCCTCCCCGAAGTGGCCACAGAGCAGCACTGGGGACTTTCGGCCATGCTTGAGAATCTCTGCCGCAAAGCGGGGTTGGAGGGCAGTTGCTGGCGCGAGGGCGCTCGATTCTCGACCTTCCAGGCCATAAGCTTCGGAGAGCGCGCCTCAGGCCCTAAATGACCCTCTCCCTCTTCCTGATCGGCTTCGTATCGATGCTCAGCCAGGTGGTCATCCTGCGGGAGCTCAACGTCGCCTTCTACGGCGTCGAGCTGATCTATGTCCTGGCTATAGGGGCCTGGCTCGGATCGACGGCAGTGGGCGCCATCATCGCCCGCAAAGCCTCCTCGGCCCGAATAAGGGTCCTCTTCCTCCTCCTCGCATGGATCCTGCCTCTTGATATGCTTTTCTTAAGGGGAAGCCGTCTCATCTTCGCCGGGGTACCGGGCGCCTATCTCCCTTTTCCACAACAGCTCGCCATTCTGCTCCTCGCCATGGTGCCCATAGGTTTTCCCCTTGGGATGCTCTTTCAACGGGCGGCGCGGCTTTACGCGGAGAAAGGCATGGGACTGCCACTCGCTTATGCGGCCGAGAGCGCCGGGGGGCTCCTCGGAGGCCTGGCGTCGACGCTCTCCGTCAGGTGGGAGATGCAGAACTTCGCTCTCGCCGCGGTTTGTGCGGCAGTCTGTCTGCTTGCAGCGGCGCACGTGCGGCCGCATTTGTTCCCCCGCTCTTCTGCCATCATCCTCGCGCCGATCCTGGTGCTCGCCATCTCCCTCTCGGGCCCCATCGAGAGTCGGACCACTGCCTGGAACCATGAGGGCCTGCTCTCGACGAGGGATACTGCCTACGGCCGGATTACCGTCACCGGGGCCTCAGGTCAGATCGCCGTGTTCGAGAACGATGCCCTGGCCTTCGAGACGCAGGATAGGGAGATAGAGGCCTTTTCCCACATTCCTGCACTGCAGCACGCCTCGCCCATCAGAAACGCGCTTGTTCTGGGCGGCACCTGGAGCATTGCGAAGGAGATCCTCAAGTACAAGCCCGACAGAGTGGACTGCGTGGAGATCAACAGGGCCGAGGTCGATGCGGTGATGGCGCAGCTTCCTGCCGATTCGCGGGAGTGGGCCAATGACCGGCGTGTGAGCCTGAAGGTCGCCGACCCCAGGCGCTTCGTGCAGGGCGGCGGGGCCTACGACCTCGTCATCATCGGGATGGCCGAGCCCCTCTCAGGCCAGGCCAACCGCTTCTATACGAAGGAATTCTTCCTATCGTGTGCCTCCGTCATGAAGCCCGACGCCATCATTTCCCTGCGAATACCCAGCGGGGAAAATCTCTGGACGCCGGCAGCGAAAGGACGGATGGAGAGCATATACGCGGCATTGAAGGCGGTTTTCCCTGAGGTGCTCTTCTTACCCGGCGAGACGACCACCGTGACAGCTTCTTTTTCACGCCTGCCCAAGGACCCGGAAATCCTCATCGAACGGTGGCGCAGGCTGGCCATTCCCACCTACTTTGTTTCTCCGCAGTACATTCGCTACCTCTATTCGAACGACAGGTTCTTCGAGATGGCAGACATGCTGAAATCGGCCAATGCGCCCATGAATACCGACCTGAGACCCATCTGTTATCAATATACGGTCATGATCTGGCTGTCTAAGTTCTTTCCTTCCCTGGCCTCGAAGGACGCCTCGAGCTGGGGGGCGCCTTCCCTTCGCTCCCCCCGGGCCTGGCTCCCCCTCGGTGCAGTGGTCCTTTTCTTCGGGGCGCTGAGGAGAAGAAGACGCATCCGCGGGATTCTCCTGGCAGGCACTGCCGGGTTCGCGGGAATGGTGCTCGAATCGACCGTAATGCTGTACTACCAGGTGAAATACGGGGTCCTCTATCAGGACATCGGCGTGATGATCATGAGCTTCATGGCAGGCCTCGCCGCAGGCGCCTGGGCATTGGAAAGGGCGCAAGGGAAGACGGAAGGCCAGACGAAGACAACGAGGCTGCGGAGCGCGGGTCTCCTCTTGGGCTTTTGCGCCCTTTGCGCATTCGTCTGTTGGCAGATAGCTTCCGGCCGCCAGGCAGGCCTCGTTGAGGCGGGCGCCATACTGGCCTGCGCAGGTTTCGTAGTGGCAGGCATCTTTGTCTGCGCCTGTGGCTATGACCCCGCAGACCAGGGCAGGCGCGGATCGCCGCTCTACGCAGCCGATCTCTTCGGGGGGTGCGCGGCCGCGCTCCTCGCCGGCCTTTATCTCATCCCTTCCGCCGGTCTCCTCGTGGCTGTCATGGGTGCCGGAGCATCGACCCTATTAGCGCTACTGTTGCTATGACGGACTGCTCTGAGATATCCCGGGAGGGCCGCTCGTATTTCATGCAGAGGAAGACCCCGGTGAGATTGACCGCCACGACATCGTTCCACGCCCCTTCGTCGAGATCGATGAGGGGCACAAACCCGCCCCCCGCTCCCGCGTTGTTGAAGGCGCAATCCAAGCCACCGTAAGTGTCAACGCACGTCCGGATCGCTAACCTGATATCTGCCGACTTCGTCACGTCGCAGCGGATTGCGAGGCCTTCGCCTCCCGCCTCCCCAATCCTGGAAAGGGTCTCTTCAGCTCCGGCAACATCAGCCGCGACCACTTTTGCGCCCTCCCGTGCCATAGCTATTGCCGCACTCTGGCCGATGCCCGCTGCCCCGCCTTAGTGGGCGGGGAGCTTCACTCAAAACGTTTTCTCATGCCCCCCTCGCTTTTTGGCCGGACCGTCAACCACGGCGGTCCCCACCGGCCGAGAAACCAGTTGACACCGATATCTCCTTCTCATAACATGGAGGCATCGGGGAGACAATAGAAAAGAGGTGAGATGGCGCGCAGGAAGGCGCCGATGGGCATAAACGAATCGTCTCAAAGGTTGTTGGGCTCTCACGAACAAAAGAGAGGAGGGAAGGCGTGAGCAACAAATTGGACCACATAACACTAGCCGTCTCGGATGTGGAAGGAGTGCTCAAGGCATACGCAAAAGTGCTGCCTGATTATGCCCTGTGGGATCAGGGGATCGTCACGGCGCGGCCGGGAGCCAAGCTGGCAATGATATCTTCAGGGAGCGGACCGAGGATAGAATTCCTGGAGCCGGTCGGGGACATTGAGCCTCGTTTCTCCTCCTTTCTCAAGGCCCACGGGGAAGGGGTCTTCGGGCTCTGCTTCTTCTGTGAGGAGTATGATCAGGAAATGAAGAGGCTCCGCGAGAACAACATCGTGTTCGAGGAGGAGACCCAGAAGGACCTGTTCCCCGATTATCCCTTCAGAGTGGCCTGGGTGCCGCCGGGACAGCTTCACCACGGGATCTGGATTGAGCTGGTCGATAGCAAAGCCCTCCCGCCCTTTGAGAAGGGATAGCCTATATCACTTCACCTTTTTTTGGGGTGGAGAATCGCCACTTGAGGGTTGTAAATGAAGCGCCATTTCCCTTGACACACTGGGCTGCTCCGTCGTAGATTTCCACACAAAGAACTGAATTTGAATGCCTTAGGTTTGCCTCGCCCAACGGGGGGATCATGGGTCAGGGAATGATCCTCTGAAAAAGGCGCTCGGAGATTATCATGGCCGAAGAGACCGGAGAGTTACGACAGAAGATCCTACAGTTGGAAGACCTCAATCGTGATCTCGTGGGGTTGATCGAGAATTCTTATGACGCCCTCACCATCATGGACGGAGAGGGGAGGCACCTCCTGGTGAGCCCCGCCTTCGAGCGTATCACGGGGAGGAGGATAGAAGACGTCCTCGGGCGCAAGGTCGGCGATTTCCTCGAGGAGAAGGCTTCCGCCCCGGCCGCTTCAGAGAAAGTCATAGAGACGGGTCAGCCCCAGAGTGCAATGGTCGACCGCGGAACAGGGCGCCAGCTCCTTGCGACTGCCGTGCCTGCCTTTGGTCGGGACGGCAAGATTTCTCGCATCTACTGCAACCTTCGTGATATTACCGAACTGATCCGGTTGAAGGAGAAACTGGAGCAATCCCAAACGCTCATGACCAAATATCTGCTGGAGCTTCACGAGGTGAAGCAGTCGTTGACGGCGCAGTCCCGGTTCTTGGCACACAGCAAGCAGATGAAACATCTCCTGGAGATGGCCTACAGGGTCGCCCGGGCAGACGCGGCGGTCCTCATACTCGGCGAATCGGGAGTCGGGAAGGAGCTGATTGCCCGCATCATCCACGAGGCCAGCCCACGGGCTGAGACCGGGACATTCCTAAAAGTCAATTGCGGGGCCATTCCCTCCGGGCTGCTGGAATCGGAGCTTTTTGGCTATGATCCCGGGGCGTTTACCGGCGCGAGCCGGAACGGAAAGCCGGGCTACTTTGAGGTTGCTCACAAGGGGACGCTCTTCCTCGATGAAATCGGTAACCTGCCCCTTGACCTTCAGGTAAAGCTTCTCGGCGTTCTTCAGGATCACGAGGTTACCCGCCTGGGCGGGTGCAGGCCCAGGAAGGTCGATGTCCGAATCATAGCCGCCACCAACGAGGATCTTGAGAGAAAGATAGACTCCGGAGACTTCCGCAAGGATCTCTTCTACAGGCTGAGCGTGGTGCCCCTGGCCATCTCACCTCTTAGGGAGAGGACCGATGACATACCTTTTCTGGTCGTCCATTATCTCGGCATCTACAATGAGAAATACCGGCGCCGGGTGAGACTGAGCAAGGACGCCGTGGATACCCTCTGCGCGTGCCGATGGCCCGGGAATGTCCGGGAGCTGGCCAACCTTCTCGAGTACCTCGTGATAACCGCAGACGAGGAGGTGATTCTGCCCGAGCAGCTTCCCGAGAAGTATAGTACCGCGAAGCAGAAGGGACAGGATGCCGCATCTCCGGTCAAGTTGCTTCACGAAGAGCTGCGCAGGCACGAAATGGTTCTCATCAGGAAGGCCCTCTCCGCATCGAGTTCTCTTGAGGAGGCTGCCCATCGGCTCGGCATCAGTCTCGCGACACTCGTCCGGCGCAAACGGTTGATGAGGAATGATGGTTACCTCTGATCATCCACTTGTTCTGCCGGTTTTCGAGGCCTTTCGAGCC
>Ga0335078_10006563_pt1 | contig 17207 bp, 7 predicted proteins | sample Lox_Sample_32_FD_206711 | JGI IMG/M metagenome (GOLD analysis project Ga0335078, IMG submission 206711) | Soil microbial communities from Loxahatchee National Wildlife Refuge, Florida, United States - Lox_Sample_3.2 | ecosystem: Environmental > Terrestrial > Soil > Wetlands | place: USA: Florida... | reverse complement strand
AATATCCATCACAGAACCCTCCTCCATTCGAGCGAAGACCGTATATACCTGATACAGACGCTCCGTCTTTCCCATCTTTCGGTCCGGATACATCCCACCCAACGAATCGTCATACGCTTTACACCGTCGAAGCGCCAAGTCCTCGACCATATAATTCTTTCCCATCCCGTTCCTCTCCTCGACAACGACTACAAGAGGAACCTTTATATCAAGACTATCCGACGGAATATTCGAGAGAGATTAGTGAGTTTGAAGAAGAGAGACCTGACGGATATCACTTGGTTGAACGAGATCAACAGCGATCATTTCATAGAATGGATATGGATGTTGAACGTATAAAGGAGAAGGATCAGAAGTTGAAACGGAATATTCGCCGATTCAGATTTGTTGTTCGATCGCTACATCTGGGGTGCAGGTATTTCGCCGTCAAGGTAAAAAGAAACTGACAGATTTCAGTCTTGTTGTAGTGTCATTACTTGCCGCCAACTTCGCAGGTATTAATTTTGTGTGTTATGTTTACTGATGGTTAAGTGTTCAACAGAACTCAGGATCATATTATTGTGGATCCGGATGACGGCCCTGAACCAGCATGGCAAGGGACTAAATCCTGGCCAGCCATCGTCTTATTAATCGTCGCATCTATCTCCGCCCTCATTAGTATTGGTACCTCCCCCTCCCGTTGAAGCTCATCGTATAGTCGTTCTTCTATCGTACTTCAAGTCAGTGGCATGGGCAAATCGACTAGCGACGATTAACGGAATCATGCTCATTAGCGCCTCCCTGATCTTCATCGCAGTATGGGCCATCTCAGCCGGGTTATTTCGTCATAATCTCAATGCGACCGACGGTTTTAATATTCCCAATATCTGGTCATGGTCTTGTAGTCACGAAGACGCTTCTGACTCGGTGGTCAACTTTAAACAGATCTGTCTCACTCAGGTATTCGCTTCCAAGCTATGTGCTGATGTAGAATTGGTCATTTGTTTGTGCGATGATCGAGATTACGCTTGAGTGTTTGACGATTGGGTCATTTTTGTTGATCATTGTTCGGAGGAGGTCGAAAAAGAATATTCGTAGGTCGGAAGCTTATGCGAGCTTTATGAAGAATCAATACGCACAGGGGCCATTGCAGGGGTATGTGCAACCTACTCCGCCGATGCCTTATGAGCCATTACCTTCGGCCAGAGGCGAATGTCCCCCTTATCAGAAAATAAACATGGATGTTTGAAATGGAAAAGTATGATATTGGAGTAAGATCGGATTTATATTTAACGGGTAGGGGGTTATTATGGGTGCTAATATATAGGGATATTCATAGGAAATAGTTAGGAATTTGAGGGAGCTATCCATTGCGATAAGGTTTTCGAGTTTTGTATACCTGATCGAGAGAAGTGGTGAGTTCATCTGATGATCGTCTGCGAAATTTTTCCTCATTTAATACCATTTGCCGATAATCTTAATCACATCATCTTTAATTAACTAATGACTATCAATGCTAGTCATCTCAGATTCTGAATTGGAGTTTGGCTTTTGTCTAGATAAACTGGTAGTAGTCTTCTAAATCAATTGGCAAGGTTTATTTATCCGTAAACTTGAACCGAAGAAACGTCAGAAAACATTTTAATTAATTAATAATGTAACGATACCCGCACTGCTGTATCTTTGATGTATCACTCTATATGCAATAACTGACTGATGATGATGTGTCTTCATTCCTTGGCGAGGGATGTTTCCGTGAGATGAGTAGATGGCGACCGATGTCACGTTGGGATCAGTGGCTGAATCTGATGTTGTAAAGACAATTACTTGTTAAGTGTTGAAAAAGATCACCTGCTCGATTCGCTGTTTCGAAATTTCCCCCATGATGGCGCAGTGCTAGTACCATAGCTATTTACTACAACTACGTAAGTAGTAGCATCAGCCATTTCCTGACCTTGCATCAACCTTCACCACAAACAACCCTTGCAACCCAATTCCTTACACCACAAATACAAGAACTGAAAGGGAAATCAATAAGTATATATTACTATATTTACTATTATTATACTTTATTCCTTTTCTCTTTCAACCGCATTCATAATATTTCCGCCCGCTTCCGTTGTGCATTTCATCACACTGGCTTCCCCAAACCCACCACGCATTAACAGTAAAGACGACGATTCGAATCGTCCCCCTTCCTCCGTCCTCCATCGTCGACGTTCCTCCCTCGTTGCACTCGCAAAGAAAATAAATCTATTCGGATCTTCAACCTCAACAACAGACATCGTAGACTCAAAAGATCCCGAACACGCAAGATTCAAACCTCTAGACCAGGCTGCCATGCCCACCGATGCAATCAGTCCCTCATCAAGTCCCACCGAGACACTCTCAAGATCAGGCTCAACCCGGACGAGTGGTGCCTCGTCTGCAGCTAGTTCTCATGCCAAAGAACGACCGCACCCACCTCCTCTCGACACCGCTGCTGCAAATAACCTGCCGAGGGCCGAATTACACCCATCACTACAAAGTGATAACGTCACGCCAACCCCACCTCCAGATGCTGCCAATACCAACTCGAACGGCCGTAAAATAAAAGCAGGCGTGAATGCAGCCGGACATTCCTCGCCACTTCCAAATAGCACGTTCCGGGTAGGCGCAGCAGAGGACGTCAACAAGAAATGTCGTCGAACGATGGAAGACACGCATTCGTATCTTTACGATTTTCATGTATCTGGATCTGATAGTGGCTATTTCGCTATATTTGATGGACATGCCGGGAAGTCTGCCGCTGAATTTTGTGGACGGAATTTTCATCATATTCTTTCAAAGCAGCTAGAACGAGCTGAACGAAGTGTTGGTGTGCCGGAAATCCTTGATCGGACGTTCGTTGAATGTGATCGGGAATTGGACAAGTTGAGCAGTGGGAGTAATCGGACCAGTGGATGTACTGCTGTTGTCGCATATACCAGATGGGAAGATAGGAATGTCCCTGATCGAAGAAAGGAGCGGAAAACTGAAGATGAACCACGACCTACGAAAGTTGAACGACGAAGAGTGTTGTATACTGCCAATGTTGGTGATGCTAGGATTGTATTATGGTTTGCTCTCTTACTTTCGGTAGCTAATTTCAGTCGAAGAGGAAAGGCTGTTCGATTAAGTTATGATCATAAAGGCACAGACGAAGCAGAAGGACGGAGAATAGCAGCCGCTGGCGGACTTATCCTCAATTCTCGCGTCAATGGTAATTTCCCCCGAGATCTAATCTAACACTAGGTGTCCTTGCTGTTACCCGTGCTCTTGGAGACACATACATGAAAGAATACATCTCCGGACACCCATTTACCACTGAAACCATTCTTTCGAATAGTTCAGATGAGTTTATGATTCTAGCCTGCGATGGGGTATCATCTTATATGAATTTCATTCTAATCTAGCTATGGGATGTCTGCGCAGATCAACATGCGGTCAACTTAATACGAAAGATCCAATCTCCCGAGGAAGCAGCAACGATGCTCGTCGACTATGCATTAGATCATTTCTCCACCGATAACGTATCAGTCATGGTCGTTCGTTTTCAAAATCCTGCAAAAATGAAAACCGAACCAACAGCAGCAGCAAGTCCAGAATCTATATCTGACAGCCCGAAAGAATAAAAAATCATTTTGTGAAAATAAGAGATATTGGATTAGCGGATCTGAGGAAATGTGAAGTCTTGCATGGGCTCAAAAATCATGTGTTTGTTATTTTAAGGACGTTACGGGTGTTAATGTATTAGGTTATGTGAGAAATTTCAATCATTGCAACGTAAAAGGATGACTAAATAGCAGCTATTGACCGGAACCGCGATCCTATATGCTACGAACCTCCTGGGTTCATCGCTGGTCATCAAAAGTTCGCCACTAGACTGAGGCCCACCACACGATTTGCCACGGTTTTCTATTGGCCGAAATTTAATTCTGTAAATTACCCTTTCTTTGGAAGGTTTGTTTGGGTTAGTCTATTTCGTAATTTATCTGCTCGAATCAACTCCGACCCACAATTTCTTAGTGAAACGCCGCCTATTTTCTTCTCCATCGACCATCATCACCTTTTCATTTCATTCATCCTTATCATTGAGAAGTCGGCCACTATTCTTGATACGGTCTATTTATTTGGTCATTGGAAAAGAAAAAAGGACTTTGAATCATAGCGATGGCAACTGCTCCACCGCCAGGATACATTCCTGCAAAGCTCCAGGATCCTCGAGCCGCTCGACTCGCAGAGAAAACCAGAAAATGGCACCAAAGTAGACACCACTCCCTCTCATACAGTGCTAACAATTTAGTCCAAAATAATCGATTTGGTGAAAAGAGAAAACATGGATTCGTCGAAGCTGAAAAGGCGGAAATGCCACGAGAACATCTCGCGAAAATCATGACGGACCACGGCGACATGTCTTCGAAAAAATTTCGTCACGAGAAGCGTGCTTATCTCGGTGCGTTGAAATACATGCCTCATGCGGTTATGAAGTTATTGGAGAACATGCCTATGCCATGGGAACAAGTTCGTGAAGTTCCTGTATTGTATCATATTACTGGTGCGATTACGTTTGTCAACGAGATACCCCGCGTCATCGAACCTTTATTTATAGCTCAGTGGGCAACTGTATGGATTGCAACTCGACGAGAGAAACGAGACAGACGACATTTCAAGCGAATGAGATTCCCGCCATTTGACGATGAAGAACCTCCGATTTCATACGCCGAGAACATCGAAGATGTTGAACCTCTTGAGCCCATCATGCTTGAGCTCGACGAGGAGGAAGATGCTGCTGTGTACGAATGGTTTTATGATCATAAAGCATTAGTCGGTACAACACATGTCAACGGTACGACATACAAGACGTGGAATCTCACATTACCACAAATGGCGACTCTATATCGTCTTGCTCATCAATTATTATCCGACCTCACTGACCGCAACTATTATTACCTTTTTGATCTGAAAGCATTCTTCACATCAAAAGCACTCAATATGGCGCTCCCTGGAGGTCCGAAATTTGAACCGCTCTTCAAAGATATCGACCCCAACGACGAGGAATGGACGGAATTCAACGATGTCCACAAAATCATCATTCGTCAACTCATCCGTACTGAATATAAAGTCGCATTCCCTTATCTCTACAATTCCCTTCCTCGAGCAGTTCATGTCGGTTGGTATCACGATCCGGCTAGTCAATATATCCGCACAGACGATCCAGATCTTCCGGCCTTCTACTTTGATGCGCTCATTAATCCTATCTCCTCGCGTTTCATTGCGCCTGCAGTCGATGGACCTACTCATGAAGAGCAAATCTTCGGAGACCGTGATATCGACGACGACTTCACTCTCCCCGGCGATATCGACCCACTTCTTTCCGACGTTGATCTCTACACGGAAAATACCGCTAACGGTATTGCACTATGGTGGGCTCCATTCCCCTTCAACAAACGTAGCGGTCGTATGGTACGAGCACAAGACGTCCCACTCGTCAAGCAATGGTACCTCGAACATTGCCCACCTGGTCAAGCAGTCAAAGTCAGAGTGTCATATCAAAAATTACTCAAGAATTACGTCCTAAATGCTCTTCACACCAAGAAACCCAAAGCGCAGAATAAACAGAATCTCTTCAAAGCCCTCAAGGCGACAAAATTCTTCCAAACTACCACGATCGACTGGATCGAAGCCGGTCTGCAAGTTTTACGGCAAGGATTCAACATGCTCAATCTTCTTATTCACCGAAAAGGTCTCACCTATCTGCATCTGGATTTCAACTTCAACTTGAAGCCAGTTAAGACCCTCACTACCAAAGAACGGAAGAAATCTCGGTTCGGAAATGCATTCCATCTCATGCGCGAAATCTTCCGTCTCACCAAACTCATTGTTGATTCCCATATCCAATACCGTCTCGGAAATACAGATGCTTATCAACTTGCGGATGGTCTCCATTACGTCTTTAACCACGTCGGCCAACTTACCGGAATGTATCGGTACAAATATCGGCTCATGCGTCAAGTACGACAGACCAAGGACTTGAAACACGTCATTTATCATCGGTTCAATACTGGACCAGTCGGCAAGGGTCCCGGTAACGGATTTTGGTTCCCTAGTTACAGAGTCTGGCTATTCTTCTTGAGAGGAATAGTTCCTCTCCTTGAACGATGGCTACAGAACCTTCTTGCCCGACAGTTCGAGGGTCGTCATTCCAAGGGTGTTGCATCTACCATTACCAAACAACGAGTTGAATCGTCATTCGATATCGAATTACGTGCATCCGTCATGTCTGACATTCTCTCGTTGATGCCAGAAGGTATCCGTCAAAACAAAGCCAAGACCATCTTGCAACATTTATCTGAAGCATGGCGTGCGTTCAAAGCAAATCAACCTTGGTCAGTTCCCGGTCTCCCTGCTCCCGTCGAGAATATCATTCTTCGATACGTCAAAGCGAAAGCCGATTGGTGGGTCAGCACAAGTTACTTCAACCGTGAACGTATTCGTCGTGGTGCAACTGTTGACAAGACCGTTGCGAAAAAGAACCTTGGACGGCTGACTCGTATCTGGTTGAAGGCTGAGCAGGAACGTCAACACAACTATCTCAAAGACGGTCCATATGTGTCTAGTGAAGAGGGTGTTGCTATCTATACTATGACGGTACACTGGCTTGAGGCACGGAGATTCCAGCCAATTCCTTTCCCTCCGCTCAACTACAAACACGATACCAAGTTGTTGACACTGGCATTGGAGAAACTCAAGGAGGCATACAGTGTTAAAGGACGATTGAATCAAAGTCAGCGTGAGGAATTAGCTCTCATTGAACAGGCGTACGACTCGCCGCATGATACCTTATCTCGAATCAAGCGATTGTTGCTCACTCAACGCGCGTTCAAAGAAGTCGGTATCGAGTTTATGGACTATTACGATCGAGCTGTTCCAGTTTACGATGTCAACGCACTTGAAAAGATCACGGACGCATATCTTGATCAATATCTCTGGTACGAAGCTACTAAACGACATCTCTTCCCTGCATGGATCAAACCTAGCGACAGCGAAGTTCCACCACTCCTCGTCTACAAATGGGCTCAGGGTATCAACAATCTCACCAATATCTGGGACACATCTGAAGGAGAGTGCACGGTCATGATGGAAACTACTCTCAACAAGATGTATGAGAAGATCGACCTGACGCTATTGAGTCGATTGATGCAACTTATCGTTGATCACAACATCGCGGATTACTGTGTCTCGAAGTCCAATGTCATCTTGAACTACAAAGATATGAATCATACGAATAGTTACGGTCTGATCCGGGGATTGCAGTTCGCTTCATTCATTACTCAGTACTGGGGTTTGACATTGGATCTTTTGATCCTTGGGCTTCCTCGAGCTATGGCGATGGCTGGACCCCCCAACATGCCAAACGAATTCTTGCAGTATAAAGATGTTGAAACAGAGACCAGTCATCCTGTCCGTCTCTACAGTCGTTACATCGACCGAATTCACATCCTTTTCCGATTCACAGCAGATGAAGCACGAGAGTTGACTCAACGTTACCTTACTGTGCACCCTGATCCAAACGGTGAAAATGTTATCGGATACAATAACAAGAAATGTTGGCCACGCGATTGTCGAATGCGCCTCCTTTCCCATGATGTCAACCTAGGAAAAGCGGTATTCTGGGAAATTCAAGACCGGTTGCCTCGTTCATTGACGACTATTACCTGGGAAGATAGCGATTCCTTCGTTTCAGTCTATTCAAAGGATAATCCTAACTTGCTTTTCTCCATGAGCGGCTTCGAAGTACGTATCCTTCCCAAGATTCGCGAAAAACAAGAAGAATTCTCTCTCAAAGAGGGTGTCTGGAGTCTTGTGCAGACCGAGACCAAAGAACGCACCGCTTCAGCATTCCTCCGCGTGTCTGATCAAGCAATGAAGAATTTCGAAAACCGTATCCGCAATATCCTCATGTCTAGTGGTAGTACCACTTTCCACAAAATCGCCAGCAAGTACAACTCGACACTCGTCGCCATGGTCACATATTTCAGAGAAGCCATCGCCACGACTACAGAATTACTCGATTTGTTTGTACGCTGCGAAACGAAGATCCAAACCCGCGTCAAGATCGGTCTCAATTCCAAGATGCCTTCTAGATTCCCTCCCGCTGTGTTCTATTCGCCGAAGGAACTCGGAGGTCTCGGCATGCTGTCCATGGGTCATATTCTCATTCCTGCATCCGATCTGAGATGGTCAAAGCAGCTTGCGGACGGTTCTATCACTCATTTCCGAAGCGGTATGAGCCACGAGGAGAGTCAAGTCATTCCCAATCTCTACCGATACGTTCCATCATGGGAGTCTGAGTTCATTGACTCTCAACGAGTATGGGCGGAATATGCGCAGAAACGGGCTGAGGCTCAAGCTCAGAACCGCCGTCTTGCTCTTGAAGATTTGGAGGACTCTTGGGATCGAGGTATTCCTCGTATCAGCACTATTTTCCAAAAGGACCGAGCTGCTCTCAGTTTTGACGCTGGTTGGCGAGTGCGACAAGAGTTCAAACAATATTCGGTGGCTCGAGCAAATCCGTTTTGGTGGACCAACCAACGACATGACGGTAAACTTCACAATCTCAACGCATATCGAACGGATGTCATCCAAGCTCTCGGCGGTGTTGAAACTATTCTCGATCATACTTTGTTCAAGGGAACTGGTTTCCCTACATGGGAAGGTTTGTTCTGGGAACGTCAATCTGGTTTCGAAGAGAGTATGAAGTTCAAGAAATTGACCAACGCGCAAAGATCCGGTCTCAACCAAATCCCCAACCGTCGGTTTACACTATGGTGGAGTCCAACTCTCAACAGAAGTAACATCTACATCGGTTTCCAAGTACAACTGGATTTGACGGGATGCTTCATGCACGGCAAATTGCCCTCTCTTAAGATCAGCTTGATTCAGCTCTTCCGTGCGCACTTGTGGCAGAAGTTACATGAGTCCGTCGTGTTGGATTTGGCACAGGTCTTGGATCAGGAACTCGAGTCACTTCAAATTGAAACGGTTCAGAAGGAGTCTATTCATCCTCGAAAGTCATACAAGATGAACGCATCTTGTGCGGATTTGCTACTCTTCGCTCAATACAAGTGGCATGTCTCCCGGCCTTCCCTTCTCACCGATGCTAAAGATGTTCTTGACTCTGGCACCACGAACAAGTATTGGCTTGATGTGCAACTCCGATGGGGAGACTACGATTCTCATGACTCTGGCCGTTACGCTCGTGCCAAGTTCCTCGACTATACTAGTGATTCAGTCTCGCCATATCCATCCCCAACGGGCGTTTTGGTCGCAATTGATCTCGCCTACAACGAATACTCTGCGTATGGCAATTGGATTCCTGGTATGAAGCCTTTGATCCAACAAGCTATGGCCAAGATTCAGAAGTCGAACCCAGCCTTGTATGTCCTTCGCGAACGTATCCGAAAGAGTTTACAATTGTATTCATCTGAGCCAACTGAGCCTTTCCTCAACTCGCAGAACTATAGTGACCTATTCACTAAAGACACGATCTGGTTCATTGACGATACCAATGTCTACAGAGTTTCTATCCACAAGACTTTCGAAGGCAATTTGACGACTAAACCTATCAACGGCGCTATTTTTATTTTCAACCCTCGAACTGGACAGCTCTTCCTCAAAGTCATTCACACATCAGTATGGGCTGGACAGAAACGTCTCGGTCAACTCGCGAAATGGAAGACAGCAGAAGAAACCGCAGCATTGATTCGATCATTACCTGTTGAGGAACAGCCTAATCAAGTCGTCGTTACGAGGAAGGGTATGTTGGATCCTCTCGAAGTTCATCTTCTCGATTTCCCCAACATCGTTATCCGACCAAGTGAATTGCAACTTCCATTCCAAGCGGCGTTGAAGGTTGAAAAGTTGGGCGACCTAATCTTAAAAGCTACGGAGCCACAGATGGTGTTATTCAACTTGTACGACGATTGGTTGAAGTCGATCTCTTCGTACACGGCATTTTCACGTCTTATTTTGATCCTTCGGGCGTTACATGTCAACAACGACAAGACGAAGATGATCCTTCGACCCGACAAGAGTGTCATTACTGAACCACATTCAGTTTGGCCCTCGTTGACGGATGAGCAATGGGTGAAAGTTGAAGTTGAGTTACGGGATTTGATTTTGGCGGATTATGGAAAGAAGAATGGTGTGAATGTGTCCTCTTTGACAAACAGCGAAATGCGAGATATCATCCTCGGTCAAGAAATCGTTGCCCCGTCTCAACAACGACAAGCCATCGCGGAAATCGAGGAACAACAGCAACAACAGGCTCAAGCAACTGCGGTCACCAACGTCACCACCAACATCCACGGTGACACCATCGTTATCACGACTCAGAGCGCCTACGAGCAAGAGCAGTTCAACTCCAAAACGGAATGGCGTCCACGGGCTATCGCAACGTCGAATCTCCACGTGAAGACCAAACACATCTTTGTCAATACGCAAGATATCCGAGATGATGATAATATCACGTACATCATGCCGAAGAATATCTTCAAGAAATTCATCACCATCGCAGATACCCGCATTCAAATCGGCGCATTCCTATACGGGGCCTCTCCTTCCGACAATGCACAAGTCAAAGAAATTCGAGCAATCATCCTTACACCCCAACTCGGACGATCGGATCAAGTCAAGTTCCCCACCGCTCTCCCAGAACATGAATACCTCCTCAAAGACCTTGAACCATTGGGTTGGATGCACACTGAGATGCGACCAAGTCGAGACGAAGAATTCCTTCTTCCCGCTGACATCGTCAATCAAGCTCATCTGCAAACGACCGCACCGGGATGGGGTCCTCAGTCGATCGTCGTTACCGCCAGTTTCCAAGGCGGAGGCATTCAACTCGCGGCGTACAAACTCACTGAATCGGGTATCGAATGGGGCAAGTCACAACCATTCAATGTTGAAACGCGCGATTTCCCGGGATGGAACGCTGGCATGGCTGAGAGGACACAATTATTGTTATCTGATAGGATAACTGGATTTTGGTTGGTTCCTGAGGATGGAAGATGGAATTATTCGTTTATGGGGGCAAGTTTCAGACCTCAAGATCCGTATACTGTTGTTCCTGGTCATCCTACGCCGTTCTTTTCGCCGCAGCATAGACCGGAACATTTCAGAGTTATCGATCGGGATGAGGGAGATATTGGAGCAGATAGGGAAGATGCATTTGATTAGAAGTGTTTTTGGAAAAGGCTTATTATACATATGGCGTGTAGTTTAGCAAATTATAATTGATTAGGGAGTTGCGTAGACCTATCCCGTTCTGTCATTGCGCTCAATTCTATTCCTCACCTTAGTACACCATTCCCAAAAAGCCTCCATCTGACAGAAAATACGTGCGTTTAGGTCTCGCTAGTAAGTGTCTCGCCGATGTCGACGGTGATGAATTCGTCTGGCTTTTTTCCATTCTTTTCCAACGCTTCTTTCAACTTTTGAGGGGGTTGATTCACGGGTTCATCTGTCAAGACGAAGGTACCCCAATGCATGCCCACAGACAATTTGCTTCTGATGTCATGATGTAAAAGGACAGAGTCAGCCGGGCTACAATGGACAGGCGACATGATATGACGAGGTGAGTAAGCCCCGATAGGGATGCTGGGAATTAGCGTGTTAACCCGAACTGCTACCTAGCAAGATTAAACGGGCCGTATTTTTCTCCGATTTGTTTGAATGCGGGACACGTAGGTACTTCATCTTCGTTTTGTCCATCTGCAACCGATCGATAACCGGTGTCACTCAAATTAATAGATCTCAAGTTCAATGTTACCCAGCAAAGTAATATCTCTTTGACCCGATGATACTCCAACTACTCCAGAGCGTCTTATTACGGTCGAAGAGTCCTCGTCCAGAGAAATGTTGACAGGGAGTACAAGCGATCTTCAACGTTTTGTTCTTTTCTGTAGGATGTCTCCATTCATGTTCATCCCACCAGTCCATCTCTCGGACATTTTCGTATTTGGAGAAGTTACAGGTGAACCATTCTTTATTTCCGAGGGGAACGAAGTAGGAGATATTAGGACCGAGCTTGGAAATCGTGTTTACGTCGAGATGGTCGTAGTGAGAACGGCATTAGCTTAATCTTAATGGGACGAACTGGCTGATGATGACGATATCGATAGGAGGAAGTGATGAGATGGGACAGGGAGGTTGTGTGAACCGTGCAGGACCTACCCATTGCGAGGGAGAGCATCTAGATGATGTCAGCATCAGGCAAAACCAGGGTCCATTGCGTACCGATGGGACCAAATAGGATCCGTAAGAATGTTTACTCCGTCCATTTGAACGAGAAATGAAGCGTGTCCGAGCCTTTATTATCAGCGGGGTTAATGGCTTTAGCTTACCAAGTTGCCTGTATCCTGTCTTTTGGCGGGTTGCGTATTCTTTCCCATGCCATTTGTCTTTCTTCCAGGACCTTAACAAACAATTGGCTCTGAGTAGGGACTTTCGATGCCTCCCTGTTCCAGTTCTTCCTCGCGTACACCATAAACTCATACATTGTCACATTGCGAAAAGACGGCCATGGATTCGTGAAACCACTGCCGGATTTGTTGTGATGAGATTTATCATTCGAAGACGACGACATCTGATCCTTTTCGTTGTGGTCCTCTGAAACGGGTCCTAATATTTAGGATAGATAACGCGGACTTTGGAGACGGATTTTAGGGACGCGCCGATCCGTCGGTGCCACCGTGGCCAATAAGGGCCATGAGATGAGATCCGCACCCCTGGCGATAAATTTTCTTCCGCCGTCAGACTTTGAGATTTCTTAAACCCGTTGACATCTCAATCATACACGAAGACGTTCGTGCCTACAGATTTGGTTCGAAGTCTGGGCAAAGAGCCGTCAACAAATAAAATTGCAACAATCTCAGGGCTCATAGGGAGCACGAGAGACCGCGGGGTAATAAAGATGAGTTCATATTATATACATTGAAGGACTGATCGGACTGCAACACTAAAGACATTGTGATCATGAATGTCTTACTCCAGTTTCTGAATAAAATCTCAGATCTCAGACACCCCCCCACCCATACAACCCGTACAAGATGCTTTTGAATCTGGACAAGAGTGGGATAGCAGCGCTACAGCGAAATATTGAAAGTCATCCTCAGATCCTTACTGGTGACGCAAATGTCGATACCGTCGTCAAAGATATCTTCACGCGAATAAAAGCATCAGACCCAAAAGTAATGAAATGGGATGATAATTTCAAGAAGATCGTAGGGCTATATGACCAACTTACCAAAGGTAACACTGCTTAGAACCGAGTTGATACAGGTGATATCCCCAAAGACAAAGAGTGCGGAGATCCATGGCAGGGATGGGGGGCGAAAGCGAGACTTTCGGTTAAATTGGCGAGTGGCCAGGCCGATAGCGTGATTGACGAATGTCGTCGAGCCGAACATTCAAAGCAGAAAGGAAAGTCAAAGAAAGTGGCCATGGCGGAATTCAAAAAGGCTGCAGCCAAGCTCTATAAAGAGAATAATGAGCCTCTGCCCAGGGCTAAACCTCCACAGCCACCCGCTCCTCCACCTGCTCCCGCTCCCGTCGTTGCTCCTGCTGTTATGCAACCGCCTCAGCTTCCTCCTGAAGTATCCTCAGGAGAAACTCAGGTTGAAGATACTTCCCCTTCAGACTTGAGCCCTCCAGCTGCACAACCCGCAACTCCACCTCCGCTTCGTGCACAGCTCCCTCCTTTGGTGCAACTGCCGAACGCAGAAACACTCGAGGTTGAACAAGTACCACCACCGCCTCCTCCAGTTCAACAAGAGGATGCGACCACTCCGGGGTTAGAATACGGAGAAAGTTGGGCTGTTTCAACTCCCAATGACTGTGCTCTCTGTGCGGAAGCAAGTGCCAGTTATGGTGTGTTTGACAAGGAATGGTGGACACCAGACAGGAAATTAGCTATTGCTACATTTACAGGATTGGGAATTGCAATTGGTGCGACTGCAACTCTATTTTATCAAAAATTCTTCCGTCGAACGCCTAAGGAGAAGAAAAGGGTGCAGAAGCGATCACATGCGCGGTCCTGGGATGCAATTAGCGCCTAAATTGTTTCAGATGGATAAGCGCCAAGACGTGCGGTCTTCTCTTATTTATAGCACAATTGATTACTTATTACAACTTCTACTTATGCCTTATGGGCGCTGGTCTGTAAGCTCTTCCTCATGTAAGACAGCATGTTTCTGGTCTAGTCCAAGTGTTTCCACAACAGCGCATTCCCCAGCTTATTCTGTCGCAGGAAACTTGTGCGAAGTCGACATCCATTCCGACATACAGTCATTAATTTTAAGAACGTGAAGAAACAAACACTATCATGGTCAAATTCGACACAAACAAGATATAAAAACAATATACTGATCAGATCACGTCTGCTACGGCTGGGATACAGCATCTATGTCGACGTGGTGGAATCCGTTAATTAAGACTACCATAATGATTCGAGAGACCAAACGAAGAACCTAGGCGAAGAGCAAGCACCGGAGACGAGGGAAGTGATTGAGAAAGCTAGACATGAAACCAAAGAGGAAAGCGCCCTTCCAAATCAAGCGATCAGTTCTTGGAAGAGTGGCGGTAAATTCCAACGGATTGGCGATTTCGGATTGGGATCACTGTAGACCTGAAGGGAACCTTTTTCTGGCTTGCAATCGGGGCACCATCTCATAATACAGGGCGACAGTGACAAGAGTACGTGACCGGGTAGTATGACTTATCCAATTCATACTGGAAGGTGGCCGTCGCCACAACTGTCAAGATGAAGAAAACAATCGCGATTCTCAAGGTCCGTCGGGAATAAATTAACAAACAGCTCATTTGTACTCCACTTTCCCCGCGAATCGCAATTATGGGTTAGTTGGAGTGGAGATTTTCCGCTGAGGTTGAAAATGTCCAAGTGCTGCCATTTAGGCTTATTGAAACAATGAAACGAATGAGAATATGCTGTTGACAATTCCTCCATGGAGAGCAATCTTTATCTGACTGCCGCGCCCCGAGTAACTATGGCAACGACCAGCGCGCGCAAGACCAAAATGCGTGAGGTCGGTGCTCGCTCGGAGCTCGGCAAGTAAATTGGCGTGCTGACAGATCGGGATAACTACGTTTACGTCCCCCCTGTAAGCCTTCAAGCCTCACCCAAAGCCACTTGCGGATATGTACGGTACATAGGGTCTTAAATTCGGCCATCAGATGGGATTGTCGTGCATGGCCCCTCATCGTATCTTCTAGAATTGCCGATCGATTGATGATCGGGAATCCAAGCTACTGGAGCACTTGGCAATAAGTCGCGTACGTCGGTTCACCCGTGTTATTAAAGATGTAAAAAGTACTATACATAGCTGCGGATTTTTAAGAGGAAAACATGCTCCGCAGGAAGATCTTGAAGTTTAGCACGGACCGTTTTTCAAAACCCAGATCACAAAGCAAGTTAACAAGCGCCACCCCCGTCACTCCGCTTTTCAAAGGACTTAGGTATACATAGCTTCAAAAGTTCGTTTAGGGGGTTGGTGGGGGGTCCAAGCTCAAATTCGGATAAAATAGCTTTTGCCCCGTGGAAATCGGCGATCGGAGGAATTTAAGTCTCCCATCCGACATGCTATGGTGCACATGCCTTTTTACAACGAATTATTTATATCCATCCTATATGCACCACGACGAATCTACTGGCTAGACACGCATCTGGAGCGGATCTCTTGCACATCGCCAATTGAACTCTAATTCATCACATTATGTAAATAGTATCTGAGCCTTACATATGTGTACGACCACATCATTTTTAGAATTCTTGAGGATACGTTTTCCATGACATTTTAGGTAAGTGAACCTACTTCGATCTTGGCGTTAATAGAGTTTTCAGATGAAGATCGTCTCCGCGTGGTACTGCCCATGCGTAAGGATATCTACGCGTGCAAAAGACTTTTAATTTCCTTCACAAATCTAAAATCGCAAAAGTTCACTTTTCGGAAAAGGCCTGAGCGGTCGGTTATTTGAAACGCAGAACTGGGCGTCTGTCATCTTCAAAAGGATCATAATTTGGTCATAGCGAATAAGGAGGGCAACGATTGGGGGAGCATAACGACATGTAATCATGGTGGCGAAAAGATTAAATAAAGGTACAATACATAACGTCGAGGCAATTCTTATTTATCGCGAAAATTTTCCCCTACATTTTTCATTATTAGACCTCTTTTGACTTCTATTGCAGCTTAATACAGGTGGCGATCCTATTTGGACTTGTATTTTTCCTCTGCTTGGGTGAGTTTCTGCTTCGATTGGTAAGTGAATCGTTTGACCTCCGGGCCGATTGCTTGTGGCGGATCAGGGGAGGGAGGCGAAAAAATATCTAAAGCTTTTTGCTCTCGGAGGCTACCCCACCGAGATCAACCTACCTAATGGTTTATTTATGTCTGGCTTGGCAAAATAATTCCAACTTGTATGCATGTGTCTATAGGCTCTTCAATAATGTTTAAATATTTACTTATTTAGATGTTCCTTGATCGGCTGCAGAATATTTAACACCGGAGGGAGGAAACATGATGGACGTTTTAACTCAGCTCTGTCGATCAATCAACTGGTGCGGGATAGTGGCTGTGTCTGGGGAAGGCTAAATGGAATGAAGAAAGCTTATTAAATCTGAAATGTCGCTGTTTGGATATGAAACCGCCCATCAACGGGAGATTGGGATAGTACAGAATTCCAATTGAGTAATTAGTCAGAAATTGTAATAAGATAAAGTAAAGCAATGGGCACTTTTCTGCGGTGCCTTCTTCGGCGAGATGGCGCCGAGATGAGGGGGGAACAAGGGGGGTGGCAGCCTTTATGTATGTACAACATGATTATGGCCAATTAAAATTTGTTTTTCATACAGGTTCTGACGGGAGAGGCGGCAGGTGCAGAAGCTAACAAGGCTCATAAAAGCGGACCGACCTCTCTTCCTTCTTAGCACATCGTCACTTAAAATTTATTTTTCTATTTTTCTTTCCTTTCACTTAACGTGTGCGCATTGACCCCCCCAACCGCAAGTTGAGAGCGGAAGATTTGCACTGCAACGCAGAAGTTTAATTATAGAAACACATTTTTCCCACCCGTTTTGGTTTTCCTTTCTTTACGATCCTTAGGAGTTTGGATTTTCGCTCTTCAATATC
>Ga0335078_10006562_pt1 | contig 17209 bp, 14 predicted proteins | sample Lox_Sample_32_FD_206711 | JGI IMG/M metagenome (GOLD analysis project Ga0335078, IMG submission 206711) | Soil microbial communities from Loxahatchee National Wildlife Refuge, Florida, United States - Lox_Sample_3.2 | ecosystem: Environmental > Terrestrial > Soil > Wetlands | place: USA... | reverse complement strand
GCCAAGAAGCCGGCCGAGCGTTTCGTCACGTGTACCGAGTTCGTGGATGCCCTCGCGCGGGCCTTCGCCGACGCTCCCACCGCTCCGCTCGCGGCGCCCACGGTTGAGGCCCCGGCTCTGCGAAGTCAGCCCAGCGTGCCGATGGCTGCCGGCGCCGCCGCAATCCCGCCCGCCACCGCCACCGCCCGTTCCCACGCTCCGGTACTGGCTGCGGCCGCCGCCGTGGTGATTCTGGGGTGCGCGCTGGCTGCCGTGATTCTCAAGCCATGGAATCGCCCGCGGCAGGCTCCGGCCACGAGCGCGGCCGCGGTCAATCCGCCGGCCACCGCGCCTCCCGAGCCCTTGCCGGCCACCGGCGGCGAGGCCCCGAAGCAGCCGGCCAAGGCCGCCATTACCGCGCCGGCGCCCGCAAAAGCTAAGCCTGCCGCTTCCGAGCCTGAGCCGGCAAAAGTGGACGCGCCCAAAGCGGAGCCCAAGGCGCCGGCAAAAGCCGCGCCGGAGAATCCCGCCGCCACCCCCGCGGCGATGGCCGAAGAACCGCATGGCGAGGAATTGCCGGCGCTGCCTCCCGAGCCCAAAATGAAGTCCGGCCCATCGCCTTTTCAGCAGGCCATGAGGCGCGGACTACAGCAGGTGAAAGCTCACGATTTTTCCAATGCGCTTCGTTCCTTCAGCGACGCGGTGGCGTTGAAGCCCGATTCCGCGCCGGCGCATTACAGCCGCGGCACAATGTTCGAGCATATCGAGCAATATGGCGCCGCCCTGCGGGATTTCCAGGAAGCCGTCCGTTTGGATCCCCGCTACGTGTTTGCGCATACGCAACTCGGCGCGTGCCTGGCGCATTTCCGCCGCGACGACGAAGCCCTGGCGGAGTATCAGCGCGCCCTCGCACTGAATCCCGATGCCGTGCTGGCGCTTTTCGGACGGGCCAATATCTACTACCGCCGCAAGCAGTACGCAGCCGCTCTTCGGGATTACGATCGGGTGCTCGAAATCAATCCTCGTTTTGCGCCCGGATATCAGAATCGCGCCACCGCCCGCCAGACTATCGGCGACGCCGCGGGCGCGGCGCAGGATCGGCGCTCCGAACAATCGCTGCGAAAATAGCGCGGCCTGCGTCCGCCCGTGTCGCCCACGGGCGCTTCAGGTATCATGGTTGCACTTCCTTATGGACAGACGCACTTGGATGCAACTCCTCAGTGTCCTTGCCGCTGCGCGGCCGGGATTTTCACAGACGCAACCGCCAGCGGGCGGAGGAGGCCGGGGACGAGGACCGCAGCGCCCCCTGCGCGTTACCCGCGACCAGGTGCAGGCTGCGCTTAAGCTGCTCGGCCTGGAATTCCAGGATTCCGAGATCGACATGATGCTGCGCAGCGTGGACAACGCGCTTGCGAGCTATGAGGCGGTGCGCAAAATCGCGGTCGGCTACGATGTCGAACCCTCGTTCGCGTTCCATCCGGGGCTGCCTGATCGCGCGCCGATCAAGGGCCCGCAGCGTTTCGCGACTACCATTCCGAAGGCCAGCACCGCCAAGGCGCCCGCCGATCTCGAAGAACTCGCCTTCCTGCCGGTGACGCAGCTCGCGCCGCTGGTGCGCTCGCGCGCTGTCTGTTCCACCGATCTCACCAAGATGTACCTGGCGCGGATGAAGAAATATTCTCCCAAGCTGCTCTGCCTGATCACCCTTACCGAAGATCTCGCGCTCCAGCAGGCTGCCGCCGCCGACAACGAAATCAAGGCCGGCAAGTATCGCGGTCCGCTGCACGGCATTCCCTTCGGCGTGAAAGACCTTTTCGATACCAAAGGCATCGCCACCACGTGGGGCGCCGAGCCGTTCGAAAAGCGCGTTCCCGAAATCGACGCCACTTGCGTGGAGCGGCTGTACAAAGCCGGCGCCGTGCTCATCGGCAAGCTTTCGATGGGCGCCCTGGCGCAAGGCGACGTCTGGTTCGCGGGAACCACCAAGAGCCCCTGGCCCACCGAGGCGGCGCGCGCCCGCGGCGAATACGATCGCGGGTCGAGCGGCTCGTCGGCCGGTTCGGCATCCGCCACCGCGTCCGGGCTGGTGGGGTTTTCGCTCGGCACTGAGACCCTCGGGTCCATTGTCTCCCCCAGTACCAACTGCGGAACGGTCGGCCTGCGCCCCACGTACGGGCGCGTGAGCCGCCACGGCGCCATGGCGCTGAGCTGGACCATGGACAAAATCGGCGCCATCTGCCGCGGCGTGGAAGACTGCGCCATGGTGCTGAACGCCATCTACGGTCCCGACGGGCACGATCGTTCGGTGGGCGCCGACCCGTTCCATTGGAAGCCGCGCAAGCCGGTTGCGAGTCTCCGCATCGGTCTCTTGCAGGCCGCCTTCGATCGCCTTTCGGAAGCGCAGAAGAAGATCTACGACCAGGCGCTATCCGATCTCAAAAACACCGGCGCGAAGTGGACGCCCGTGGAATTCACGGAGGACATGAACAACATTCGCTATCTTCTGGAGGCGGAAGGCGCCGCGGCGTTCGACGACATCACGCGCGACGGCCAGGTGCGCACCCTCCGCGGACAGGCACCCAACGATTGGCCCAACACCTTCCGCAGTTCGCGCCTGATACCGGCGGTGGAATACATTCGCGCGCAGCGTGTGCGCACCCTGCTGGTGGAGAAATTCGAGAAATTCATGGCCGGGTGGGACGTGATCGTAGTACCCGGATCGGGCCTGCTGACCACCACCAACTTCACCGGCAATCCACAGGTGGTGGTGCGCTGCGGATACACCGAGGGAACCACGCCACGCTCGCCATGGTCGATGCTCGGCTTCATCGGCAAAATCTACGATGAGGGCTCGCCGCTGCGGCTCGCGCTGGCCTTCGAGCAGTCCACAGACTGGCACAAGAAGACTCCCACCTTGATTGTGTGAACGCTATGAATCGCAGAAAATTCCTGAGCACCACCGCGGCATTCGGACTGGCCAGACTGGCGGCGCAAAGTACGCTACCGGAGGCCATCAGGAATCTGCGTCCCATGACCGCCGGCGTTCAGCCGATCGCGGATGACGAACGGCGCGCCCGCATGGAGAAAGCGCGCCGCCTGATGCGCGAGAACAAGCTCGACGCCATAGTGATGGAGGGCGGGTCGAGCATGTTCTATTTCACCGGGGCGCGCCTGCCGGGAATTTATTGGGCGCTGGCGTCGTCGGGCGAGCCGGCGTGGATCGCGCCGCCCGGCGCCAACGCTCCCGGCGGCCTGAAAGCGGAACTCCGCGCGTGGAAGGACAACGAGTTCTCGACCCTGGCGCAGTTCCTCAAAGAGCGCGGCGCCGGCGCCGTCGGCATCGAGGAGCGCGCGCGTTTCGCCGTCTTCGAGGGATTGCGCCAGGCAGCCCCGTCGCTGGAACTGGCCAGCGCCGATCCCGTCACCATCGGTTGCCGCGTGATCAAATCGCCCGCCGAGATCGCGCTCATGCAGCATGCCAACGACGTCACCATCGCGTGCTACCAAGCCGTGCTGGGCTCGCTGCGCGAAGGTATGACCAATGCCGAACTGAGCGCGTGGATCGCCGCCGGCTACCGGGCGCTCGGCTACCGCGGCGATGCGCTGGTGATCTTCGGCAAGTACACCGCGTTCCCGCACGGCAGCATTCAGCCGCAGCAATTGCGTGAGGGTGACGTGGTGCTGATCGACGACGGTTGCAGCGTGGAGGGCTATCAATCGGACATCACGCGTACCACGGTATTCGGCAAGCCGACGTCGCGCCAGCGCCAGGTGTGGGAACTCGAGCGGAAGGCGCAGGATGCCGCGCTCGCCGCGGCCAAGGTGGGCGCCACGTGCGAATCGGTGGATGCCGCCGCGCGCAAGGTGATTACCGGCGGCGGATTCGGCCCGGGTTACCGCTTGCCGGGACTGCCGCACCGCACCGGTCACGGCATCGGGCTCGACGGCCACGAATGGACGTACCTGGTGCGCGGCAACAAAACGCCGCTCCAGCCGGGCATGTGCTTCAGCGACGAGCCGACCATCGCTATTCCCGGCGAGTTCGGCATTCGCCTCGAAGATTGCATGTACATCACGGCCAACGGCGCGCGCATGTTCACCAAACAAAGCCCGGCCATCGACCAGCCGTTCGGATAGGGAGCCACCATGCCACAGACCGCGGAAGTATCGCCGGCGACGTATCGCCAGCGAATCGAGAAATTGCAGGCCGCCATGAAAGAACTGGGGTTCGGCGCGGTGGTGCTGGAACCCGGGCCGGCCATGGTGTACTTCACGGGAGTGCGCTGGGGCAAGAGCGAGCGCACGTTCGCGGTGGTATTGCCGGCGAAGGGCGAGCCGGTGTGGGTGCTGCCGGGGTTCGAAGAGGGCCGCGCCCGCGAGTTGATCCACGTGGGCGACGATATCCGCGTCTGGCAGGAAGACGACAGCCCGTATCAACGCATCGTCGAAGGCCTGCGCGATCGCGGGGTGACTGCCGGGAGGGTCGCCATCGACGAGAACGCGCGCTTCTTTGTATTTAACGGCATTCGCAAGCTCGCGCCCAAGCTCGATTACGCGGGCGCGGCCCAAGTGCTCAAGCTGGGAGGAGTGATCGGGAAGTGAGTTTTTGCCGACTTTCGATCAGCCCGCACAAATTGTGGGGCGGACCCCGAGGTCCGCACCCAGGTTGGGGAGCGCCGGCTGGAAGGCGTCCCGCGCCGTCCGGGCGGCCGGCCGCTTAAACACGCACCGGCTCGCCCAGGCGGAAGCGAATCACCGATTCGGCCGGAATCGTGACCTGCTTCCTGCCTGTGATGGCAGCGCCAACGGTTCCCGCAGCCGCGCCCGCACCGGCGCCAATGGCAGCTCCGACGCCTCCACCCGCAATCGCGCCGATAGCCGCGCCGCTACCCGCGCCGCCGCCGATCGCCAGGATATCCCGTTTCTTGTGACGGCCGCTGACCTCGGTGGCCGCGGAAGTAGTGATCGAATAGCGATGGCCATCGCGCACGAAGGAGTCCAATTCCAGTTCGAGAACGGCTCGGCCCTTCAGACGGCCGGAGGGTCGCGACACCAGCACGTGGCCGGTGAGCCGCGTTCCTGAGGGCAGCACGTCCCGGCCATCGACCAACACCGGTTCGGTAAGGGTGGCCGTGAAGCGATCGCCGCGGAAGTTGCGGCGCGTGCTGATGGTCTCATCCACGCGCACGCGCAGCAGAGTGCCCTGCGGAATGACCATTGCGGCCGGTGGCGCCGGGTCAGGCTCCGCCGCTGGAGGTGCAGGAGTTTCCACGGCAGGCGCCGCCGATGCCGCCTGAACGGTTTGCGCCTGCGCCTGTGGCTGCGCTGGCGGCGTGGAACGACTGCGAGAGCAGCCGGCTAACAGGAAAATCGGTGCGATGCAGAACCATTTGCGCATCTTCACTACCTCTGGGGTTTCGGGTGCAACCGGCTTGCCAACCTTGTGAAATCAATCGGACGCCAGCTCGAGTATGTAAGACTTTCCGCCCGTTGACATCCTTTTCGAAACGACCTCGTCACAATTCTCCGCTGTTCGATTCTGTTCGGGCCGGCTTACCGTCGCGGATGCCACCGCGAACGCCGGCTTTGTCCGCAGGGCTCCGGCCGTGCATCAGGGCGGCCATGAAAACGATTTCGTACACCGGCCTCATATTAGGACCTGTATATCCTCAATATGATCTTCGCGGCCGAACGTTTCACCGCGGGCGTGCCATAATCGAGGAATCGGCATGAAATGGGCGTCCGCGCTCCTGGTGTTCGCGTTGGCGATATCCGGGTGCGCGCATAAGAAAAAGAAGCATGTCAGGCAAGTGGCTCCCCCTCTGCCGCCGCCGATGAAGTCGGTCGCGCCTGGATATGTCGAGACGGGCAAAGCGAGCTGGTACGGCCATCCGTATCATGGCCGTCCAGCCGCCGATGGCGAAATCTACGACATGGAAACCATGGTCGCGGCGCATCGCACGCTGCCGTTCCAGACCTGGGTGCGGGTGTACGACCTTGACAACAATAAGACCGTCGAAGTCCGCATCATCGACCGCGGTCCGTTCGTCGATGGGCGTATCATCGATCTTTCCCACGCCGCCGCGCGCGCCATCGACATGATCGGTCCCGGCACGGCCAACGTCCGCATGGAGGTGATCGGCGCGCCGGTGGAAACCGGCCCGGCGATTTACGTGGTGCAGGTGGGTGCGTTCGAGAGTCGCGCGGACGCGGAGCGCGTGCAGGCGGGACTGGCCGAGCACTACGGCATGACGCGAGTCATGCAGCGGCGCGAAAACCCCGGCGTCTGGCGCGTGCTCGTGGGCAACGAAGCCAATATAAACGACGCCAACATCCTGTGCGCTCGCATCCAGCAGGAAACCGGTGAGACAAAGGCTTTTACCGTCCGACTAGATCCTCAATGAAATCGACGCCCGACCTTGGCCTGATGGGACGGTCGGCCGAGATCGAATCGCTCCGCCGCCTGATCCTGAAAGCCTCTCGTAATCGACTGCCGGTGCTGCTGTTAGGCGAAAGCGGCACGGGCAAGGAAGTGGCCGCGCGGGCCATCCATACCGCCAATCCGCGCGGGCAGTTCGTCCCCATCGATTGCGGCTCGCTGGTGGGCACGCTGCTGGAAAGCGAGCTTTTCGGTCATCTGAAGGGCGCATTCAGCGGCGCCACCGAAGCCAAGAAGGGGTTGGTGGAGATGGCCGACGGCGGAACCGCGTTTTTCGATGAAATCGGCGATATGCCCATGGAAATGCAGGTAAAACTGCTTCGCGTGGTGCAGGAGCGGGAATTCCGCGCGGTGGGATCGACGCATTGGCGGAAAATCGACCTCCGCATCATCGCCGCCACTCATCGCGATCTGAAAGCCGAAGTGGCGGCGGGGCGTTTTCGCCAGGATCTCTACTACCGGCTCAATGTTTTCACTATCCATCTGCCGCCATTGCGGCACCGCAAGGAAGACATTCCACTGCTGGTGGAGCATTTCCTCAACGGCTCGGCATTCCGGCCCAGCCGGGAGATTCTGGACGTGTTTCAATCCTACGATTGGCCGGGCAACGTGCGCGAATTGAAGCATTGCGTGGACCGGATGGCGGCCATGCAGTCGGAGGGAGCGCTCCAGATGGCGGATTTGCCCTCGGCATTGCAATATCACCGGGAGTCGGGCGGGATCGACCGGCTGGCGGACGCCGTGGAATGGGATCGCGATCTGCCGCAGGTGTCGCTTTCCCCGCGCTCGCCGGTAATTTCGGTGCCGGACAGCGAAAAGCAGGCGATCGGCGCCGCGCTTGCCGCCACTCGTGGAGAACGGGCCAAAGCCGCGCGTCTTTTGAAAATCGGCCGTACCACTTTGTATCGAAAGATGAAAGAATACGGATTCGATTGACCATCGCACTGGACGCGACGTACAGCACGGGCGAGCAACTTTCCGGTGTCGGGCTGTATTCCAGAGAAATTCTCTTCGGAATGGCGGCGGCGCACCCGGAAACCCACTTCGAGTTCTGTTATCGCCCGCATCGCTACCGCCAGGCGCGGCACCTGGAACTGCCGGCCAACGCCAGCCGGCGCATCGTTTTGGAGCCGTTCTCGCCGCGCGGCGCAGATTTGTTCCATGGGCTCAATCAACGGCTGCCGCGCATGCGACTGCGCCGCGCGGTAGCCACATTTCACGATCTTTTCGTCATGACCGGCGAATATTCCACAGCGGAGTTCCGCGCGCGTTTCACCCGGCAGGCGCGCGATGCCGCCGCGCGCGCGGACGCCATTATCACGGTCTCGGAGTTCACGCGCGGGCAGGTAATCTCGCTGCTGGGTGTGGACCCCGGGCGCGTGCATGTGGTGCACCACGGAACTCGCCGCTTGCAATTCCCGGTTGCCGACCGGCAAAAGGTGATTTTGAATGTCGGCGCCATTCAAACGCGCAAGAACATCGCGCGGCTGGTGGAGGCATTTGAATCAGTCGACCCCTCTTGGAGGCTGGTGCTGGCGGGATCGGCGGGATATGGGAGCGGCGAGATTCTGGCGCGCATCGGCGAAAGCCCGGCGCGTCAACGGATTACGGTGACCGGCTATGTCTCGCCCGACGAACTGGCGGCGTGGTATGCCGCGGCGTCGGTTTTCGCTTTTCCATCGCTCGATGAAGGTTTCGGGATGCCTATTCTGGAGGCGATGGCGGCGGACGTTCCGGTGCTGACGTCGAATCGTTCCGCTCTGGCGGAGGTAGCGGGCGATGCGGCGCTGATGGTGAATCCTGAAGATACCGTGGAGTTGGCGGAAGCGCTGCGAAATCTGACGAAGCGCGAGGATCTGCGCGCCGATCTGGCGCGCAAAGGCGTAGAAAGAGCGCGATTATTTACCTGGGAAAAAGCAGTTGCAGAAACCTGGGATGCGTACCGGAAACTGTTGAGCTGAGGGACGGCGCGGCGCTCAGCGGTTTTCGTCGTCGACGGCGATTTTCAAGGCACGCAGGAAACGATGATCCTGGGAGGTGAATTTGACTTTGCCCGTGGCTTCAAACTTGGGCTTCGGCTCCTCGCTCACCTCGGCCTCCTCTTCCTCGTTTTCATTCCCCTCTTCGCGGCGGTTAAAACCGATGGTGGCTTCCAGCACCAAGAAAACGTCGTACCCCGCTTTTTTGATCTCGCCGATCGCCTCCGCGATCCGGTCAGACTCGGAAAGGGAATCGTTGATCGCGTTTCCCAGTTCCTGCATGAGGTGCTTCAATGGCTCTTCCACAGAGTGACTCCCTAACTACTGGATGCGCCGAATGCAACCGGCGTTCCAAAACCCACCCGTTCCGATTGTAGTGGACGACAATCCCTTACACAAGCGGAACTATTTGCTTTATCGGCAATTTAGCCGATGTTCATGAGAGTTTGCCCGATTTGTAACGGAGCAGGCATTGCCATCCCACCTCCGCTGTGGCATTTTGGTGGAGATGCAGACCATCCGCAGGTCCCGCCTAATCCTTTCTCTGCTAATCACATGCGCGCTCTCGGCCGCTCCCCCGCAAGCGCCCCGCAAGCCCCGCCTGGTGCTTGCCATCATCATCGACCAATTCCGCTACGACTACCTCCTGCGTTTCCGCGACCAGTACCATTCCGGCCTGGAGCGCCTGCTCGAAAAGGGCGCCGTTTTTACCGACGCCCATTACCTCCACGCCGCCACGGTAACCGCCGTGGGCCACTCGACTTTTCTGAGCGGCGCCACTCCTTCGATAAGCGGCATCATCGGCAATGAGTGGTACGATCGGGCCTCCGGACATACGGTCACGAGCGTGTCCGATCCCGCCACCAAGCTGGTAGGGGGGATCCCTGGTGTGGCCGGGTCCTCGCCGCGCCGCCTGCTGGTCAGCACCGAGCCGGACGAAGTCAAGATGCAAGGCGTGGAATCCAAAACCATCGGTATCTCCATCAAAGACCGGGCCGCCATTCTGCCCTCCGGCCACATGGCCGACGCGGCCTATTGGTTCGATCCGGACAGCAACAACTGGGTGACCAGCACTTATTACCGCGCGGAGCTGCCGGAATGGGTTCGATCCGTCAACTCCGCGCACCCCGCGCAGCGGTATATCGGCGCCCGCTGGTTCCCCTTCGACGCCAAGGACGAGTCCGGCACGCCGTTCTGTACCATGGTGGCGGGCACCGAAGTCCGCTTCTGCGGCAGCCTGGAGGCGACGCCGTGGGGCAACGAAATGATCGAAGAGTTCGTCGAAAAGGCCATCACTGGCGAGAATCTCGGCCATCATCCAGGCATCGACTTCCTGACCGTCAGTTTCTCTTCCAACGACTATGTGGGCCACGCGGTCGGGCCCGACGATCCGGCCGTGCGCGATATTTCCATCCGCACCGACATCCTGCTTGGCAAGCTCTTCGATTTCGTGGACCGCCAGGCCGGCGCGGGCAATACCCTGATCGTGCTCTCGGGCGATCACGGGGTGGCGCCGGTGCCCGAAGTGAATGAAGCGCGGCACATGCCGGGGGGCCGGATCGACCGGAAGGCGGTGGAAGAGCGGATCACCGCGGCGCTCACCAAGCGGTTCGGGGCGGGCGCCTGGATCGTGCCCGGCAGCCCGGCGAACATGCCGTACCTGAACCTCAAGCTGGTGGCGTCGCTCAAGGCGAACCTGGGCGATGTGGAACGGGTTGCCGCCGATGCGGCGGCCGGCGTGGAGCACCTCGCGCGCGTTTATACAGCGCACGAACTGGCCACCGGCGCAGTCCAGCAGGATGCGATTTCGCGCGCCTTCACGCTGAGCTTTTACGGGCCGCGCTCGGGCGACCTGTTCCTGCTCCAGGAACCTTACTACCTGTTTGAAGCCAGCGGCACCTCGCACGGCGTGCCGTACAATTACGACAATCACGTGCCGGTACTGTTTATGGGGCCGGGAGTCAAGCCGGGGAGGTACAGCGAGAAAATCGCGGTGAACGACATCGCCCCGACGCTGGCCGCGCTGCTCGGAACTACCGAGCCGAGCGGATCGATCGGGCGTGTGCTGACCGAGATGCTTCAGTGAAATTGTGTGGCAGCGGCTATACGTGAGCGACCCTCCGGCCGGGAAATGGAACGACGAGACGCGAATTGTCGGCTCGACCGCCGTCGCGCTGATCATGGCCGGCTTTGGCGTCTCGGCGTTTCTCAAGGCGCGACGGATCTCGCGGTCGTAAGCGAGAGCACCGCTTGCTTGACCGCGAGGGAGCGCAAGCGTCGGGGTAACCGGCGTGCAGTCGGGGATGAAAGTTCCCAAGAAGAAAAGGGGTAGCGAACCATCTGGACCTCGAGTCTTGCGCGCCGGGTGACGTGTAGACGCAGGCATCGACGGGCGAGGAATCGAGCTTCGAAAAGTACTTTTACCGGGCGCCAACGGCCACACGGAGGGACACGAAAACGCGAGCTTCCCAAAAGGCCGGCGAAGTCCAAGAGCCATCCGCACGTCGAGAAACTGCGCGCATGAGAACCGGGAGACCTCGCCGGCATCCCGGGGGTGCATCCGCCCGCTGGATCGATCCGGGAAGCCGCGAGCGCAACGGATGGACAGGCCGGTAAGGACTCGAACATTGGTATGAAGGCTCGCCAATCATGCCGGACGCGCTCGTGACGTGCCGCGCCTTCTCCATCAGACGGCGAAAAACTTCCTCGGGGGTGCGCTGGCGGAGCAAGTCGCGTGCAAAAGCGAGCTTGCCTGCAAGTCCGGTGAATTCGATGGCACAGCCTATCCCTTCTTCCCCCGCGCGAAATTCCAGGCATGCTCGATGATCGCGTTTAACTCGGCGAACCGCGGCGCCCATCCCAACTTACTCCGCAGCTTGCCGGAATCCGCCACCGCGCGGCGCTTCGCCGTCGCGGCGCGGCCCGAGCATATAAGGCACCTTGCTTCCGGTGGCCGCTTCCACCGCGCGGATGATCTCCATGACCGTGTGGCCGGTTCTGGTGCGGACGCTGAAGTGGTCGGACGCCCCGCCCGACATCAGGTAATCGAGCGCCTGCGCCGGGGTGGGATATAGTCGCGGATGCAGGTGCCGTCCGGCGAGTCGTGATCGTCCCCGAAGACAGTCACGGGCTGTCGGTCATCACCACGCGTGGCAGCAGCGGAATCAAATGCGTTTCCGTCTCGTGCATTCTGGCGGAAGTCCGCAGGTGCGTTCCCGTGCGCCTGCTGATGCGCCGCAGCCCCGTTGGGCATCTGGCGCGCGGGTGGTCCAATTACAAAATGACCAAAGAGCTTCACTAACGTATGCGCAAGGCGGGCGCTGGAACGCGTCCGAACGGTTTTGCTCGGATAAGATCATTTCGCAGTACGACAAGTATTACCAGGATGTGATCGGGCGGTGAGTTCCGAAGACGGAATGTGACGCGCCGGCCGGTACGGCAATTCTCTCGACATGTGGTTTTGTACAAAACATATGAGTAGGACTAGTGCTGTTCCTAGCCATGGAGGGTCGCGTCGTGCCACACGGCGCAGTCCTGGCGCACGGCGCATTCCAATCGCATAGCCCTTTAGGGCTGCATGGCTATTGCGCCGATGGCTTACCGACGCTTTCTTAGGAACGTAAGATTCATCTTCGAATCGACTCTTACTAATTCATTCGGCAGCCCTTAACCGTCTTCGGCGCTAACCGAGGCCGCTTCGCCACTGGCGGCCGTCACGAAATATTCATGGGGGTGCCGATAAAACTTAGCTCTTGACAAACTTTGTCGGTCCAGTCTATTTTCACTTCTGGGTGATCTGACACAAGACTAATTTGCAGGAGGAGTAGATGACTCAGCGCCTCTTACTGGTGCTGATGCTGAGCGGTGTCGTGTGCGCGCAGCATCGGTCCGTCGATCCCAAGAACCTCTATCACCGAATCATCTGTGTAACTCCCGTGACGGGGACCGGCACTCCAACGGACCCCGTGCGGCCCAATATGCCCCTTGGCCTCTGCCCGCCCCGCAGATGCAAACTCCGACGCCCGGCCCCGCGATGCAAACCCAGGGCGGGATCATCGCATTCTCGTTTGTGCTGAGCGACGATGGCCAGTCGGCAATTGTTGAGTTCGTGGCAAAATCGCGGTCCGCGTTCACGGCGATTTTCGCGGACTCCAGCGTCCTGACATTCGAAAAAGGCACCGCCGGCAGGGCGGCAATCGAAGCCGCCATGCAGAAGTACCGCAAGAACTTCAGCCTCGACCAATTCGGGATGGTGATGCCATGAAAAAAGTTACCTGGAGTCTGTTGGCGCTGGCCGCCAGCCCGGCTTGGGCCGGGTATCAATACTACGTGACGGATTCGTTGCAGTCCATCAACCCATCGGCGTGGAGCTCCACCGGCCAGTTCTCCTCGGGTGCGGCGGGCTTCACCGCGTCGGGGTCGAGCGGAGGATCGCTGATCTCGCAAATCCCCATACCGGGAGGCGGCAGCGACGCCGAAGTAGACCTTACCATCAGCCTCACCACGTCGGGCGGCGTCTATACCGCGTTTCTCCAGGCGTCCAAGGATGCCCGGACCAGCAGTGCCGGCGCCGGTTCATACCTGGCTTTCGAAATGCAGGACCCGCAGTTCGACGCCGATCATAAGAACTGCGCGGCGAATTTCCTGCTCCTGCGGAGCGTGGCGGGCAAAGTCAGCGTGTTGGCGGCATTTTCCCACTCCTGCCGCAACGGAATGGTAATGCGGATGGCAGCGCACAGCGGCACCGTGCTGATATGGCCCGACCAACCACAGGCGATGGAGTTCTTTCTGGACGCGAACGGCAGCGGACAGCCGGGAATTGGCGCTTATAATGTGCCCACGGGCAATGGGATTTCCCTGGTGCAGTTGGGGGCCATCGACGCGGTGCCACCCGCGGCCGTGGATACGAGCAAGCTGACGGCGACGGCGTTTCGCACCCGCGTAGAACTGAGGTGGACGGCGGCAGCCGAAGCTCCCAACGGCATTGGCTTGGCGGGATATTGGGTCTACCGCGACGGGCTTTATCTGGGGCGAACGTCAAGCACAAACCTGACCGACGAGACCGTAAAGCCGGGCGAGACGCACAGTTATTCGGTGCGGCCGCTGAACGGCCACTTCGCCTTCGCCGCGCCGGCGGCGATTTCCGTCACGATTCCGACGGAAGAACTCACGCCCATCACCACCAAGCCTCCGGCCACGCCGCCCCCGGGCGCTCCTCCACCCCCTGCCGCCTCGGCGGCCGAGTTCGGACGCGCCGAGGCTCACGTGGTCGTGGGCACGCCGCAGGCCGATTCCGGCGGCGGGTTGGACCCGCGGCGCATCGGAGTGCGCGCGCTGGGCTCGTACTGGGGCGGCGGCGGAGAAAACATCGACGCCGTTTCGGGCAACCTGAATCTCACCATACCGCTGCTGAATCCCATGGGCCGCAACGGGACTAAGATTCCCATCGTGCTCAGCTACAATTCACAGATCTGGCGCAACGACCCGAACGGGGTAACCTTCCTCGGACAAGACACCGGTTTCGGGCTGGGCTGGAAACTGCAAGCCGGAGCGCTCACGCCGGTGTGGACCACATCGGGGACCATCGACCACTACCTGTACAGCGATTCCACGGGCGCGGAATACAGCCTGAACGTGAACAACGGCAGCAATGTGTGGACGTCACAGGAAGGGATCTACGTCTCCTTCGACGCGAACGCCGACAGGCTGTACTTTCCCGATGGGACTTATTGGGGGATGGGAGTGGTCTCTTCGGCGCAGGAAGACGATGCGGGAACCATGTATCCCGCCAATTTTTTCGACACCAACGGCAATTACATTTCAGTGATGTACGGGCCGGGTAAGGGCACCAGCAACTATAACACCAGTGCCCGCATGATCTACATCTGGGATGCCCGCTGGACCGGCGGAAGCCCGTCCTATATCTTCGCCTACAACGGCGACTCCACGCCCCACCTTTTCTCGGAACAGGGGGTTGCGGCTCCGGCGGAGAGCTACAGTTTCACCTATTTCGAAAACCAGCCGCTGTACGATCCTTTTCATGGCGCTTACTATGGAAGCGTGGGATTGCTCCAGACCGCGACGACGTGGATGGGGCCGGGCTCGACCTTCGCGTATGTTCCGTCATACGGCGAATTGCAGCAGTATACGACTCCACTGGGCGGCATGCAGCAGTGGCAATATCGCACGTTTCAGTATCCGAGCGGAATCGTCATGCGGGAGGTTTCCACTCGCTTGATGCGATCCTCGGCGCTCGACTGGTGGCATTCGTATACGTTCTACCATGACGATGCGTGCTGCTCGCTCCACACCTGGTCCGCGGTGTTGGACAACGACGCTCAGGCATGGAGGTATTGGCAGTTCGTCACCAGCGGCACCGGCTATTCCCTGGAGAGCGGATATTGGGAATTGCACCCGACGACGTACCCGGCGCAGGTGGGCCAATGGACCACGCTGCTGTGGCGCGCCACCGGCTGGAGCACGAGCAACGGCAACCTCTACGCATGGACGACCAATACGGCGTTCTGCAACCAGAACGACACCAACGTGCAATGGGCGGACAGCACCCAATCGGTGGACTCCTACGGCAATTTGACGGCGAAACACCTGTACAGTTTCAACGTTACCCAATATTCCCTGCGCGACTACTACTTCTACTATGTGACCGACCCGAATTATACGTCGCGATACATTCGCGACCGTTTGTATTTTGCGACCGTCAGCCAGAACTTTGGACCGGCCGAAACGCTGGTTTATAACACGTACGACCAATACTCCACCAGTTGCGGCGGGCAATCGGGGATGCTGTGGCGCGGCCAGTTGCCGAACCACGACGACGCGGATTACGGGACGGGATTCATCTACCGCGGGAATGTGACCTCGTCGAGTTGGGTGGGCGGCTCCGCGGCCATGCAATACGAGATGACCGGAGTGGCAGTGTGCACGCAAAACGGCGCGGGCACGTTTGTGACAGGGAGTCCTTCGGCGAGCACCAACTACTCGCTGCCGGGAGTGATAACGCCCAACTCCAGCAATCAAAACGCGCTTTCGACAACCGTCGCCTACAATTCGATCTGGGCCCCCACCACCGTGGTGAACCCGAACGGGGCGACGGCTACGACCACGGACGATAGCTGGGGACGGCCTGCGCAATCCACGACTCCGGATGGAGCGCAGACGACGTATACCTACAGCTACTATCCGAGCGCGAACCAGCAGACGGCGATACTGACCACGGAGACGGGAACGATTTGGAAGCGCACTACGCTGGACGGTTTCGGCCGCGTGATCCTTGTGGAGAACGGGAACGGCGCCACCACCAACCCGCCGGTATCGCAGTCGGACACGTACTATTGGCCGGCCGGGTGTTTGCCATTTGGGAAGGTAAAGCAGGAGTCGATGCCATACCCCAGTGGCGGCGGGGCGCCGTCAGCCGTCTACTCTTATGATGAGCGAGGGCGGATTGTAGTCGCTAGCGCACCGGACGGTAGCACGACGTCTTACAGCTACAACGCCAATCAGACCACGATTACGGACGCTGCCGGGAAGTGGAAGACGCAGACTTTCGATTCCCTTGGGAATCTGGCCAATGTGACCGAGCCCGACACGTCCAACAATTTCACCAACTCGACCACCTACAGCTACGATGACTTTAACCAGCTCATCGGCGTGAGCATGCAGACGGCGAGCGGCACGCAGACGCGTACGTTCACCTACACCGGGACGGACATGACCAGCGAGACCAACCCGGAGAATGGCACTGTGAACTATACTTATGACGGGGCGCATCACGTGCTGACGAAGACCGACGCTATCGGGCAGCAGACGCATTACAGCTACGATGCCTACGGGCGGCTCACCGCGCAGTATTTCTATCCGCTGGTGAATGGGCAGCCGCAGTTGGACCCCAACCAGACGGTGCTGTATTATTACGACACCAACCCGCACGAACCGGGCTTTTCGGCCAATTCGCAGGGGCGGCTGACTGCCGTGCAGATGAATACGAGTTGGTGGGAGGAATACAACTACAACGTGCCCGGGAGAATCACGAATCAACGGATGCAGATAGCGGGGCACAATTACGACGCGTCGTACGCGTGGGACCATGAAGGACGGATCACCTCGCAGACGTGGCCCTCGAACGTAAGCCCCTCCACGGGCCCGCAGTATCAATTTCAATACGACAATATGGGGCGAGTGAGCGCGATGCTGGATGCCTGGAATAACACGCAGGCGACGGCGAGCTATGGCGTCGCCAATGAGTTGCTGGGGCTGACGTATTTCGGCATGACCGAGACGCGGACCTACAACAATAGGCTGCAGCTCATCCACCAGTACGTGCCGGGCGGCGCCATCGACATGCAGTACATCTACAACACGCAATACGCGAACAACGGGCGGATCGTACAGAGCATCGACGGCTATTTGCCAGAGACGGTGAACTACACGTACGATTCATTGAATCGTCTGTCGAACGCCACGGCGACGAACGGGGCGTTTTCGCAGTCGTATACTTATGACGGGTTCGGAAATTTGACCTCGAAATCGGCGGCGGGGTTCTATCCGGCGTATTCGGCATCGTTCAATCCGGCAAACAACCGGCAGAACGGGGTAGCGTACGACGCCAACGGCAATCAGACTTCCCAGGGGACGTACGACGTGTCGAACCGTCTGGTGACATCGTCCAATGGGCAGTCGTACGCTTACGACTATCGCGGCAAGCGAATCGTGAAGTGGATGGGCAGTACGGCGGAGGTGTATTTTTACGGGATCGACGGCAGCAAGCTGACGACGCTGACATGCGATACGAGTT
>Ga0335078_10006561_pt1 | contig 17211 bp, 17 predicted proteins | sample Lox_Sample_32_FD_206711 | JGI IMG/M metagenome (GOLD analysis project Ga0335078, IMG submission 206711) | Soil microbial communities from Loxahatchee National Wildlife Refuge, Florida, United States - Lox_Sample_3.2 | ecosystem: Environmental > Terrestrial > Soil > Wetlands | place: USA... | reverse complement strand
GAGCGCGGAGTAACCAGATCCCATGCAAGCATCCTGCCGGCTCGCGGGAGCGGCCGCCGAGGCGGGGGCCGGACGCCTCCCCAGCTACCGCAAACGCCACCTAATCGCTCGCCGCGTACGGGAGGCTGCCGAGGCATTTGCGAAGTCTGACCGGGTCGGCGAGACGCGCTCAGCGGAACGCCGGGGTGATGAGCGGCCACTGTATAGTTGACATCAACTAGTCAGATCTGAATAATCAGAACTGTCAACGTCAACTGGCGAGCGTGGAGGGAACATGGCGGACAAGCGTAAGGTGGCGAACCTCCTCGGCCTGGCCGTGCTGTCGTACCTGAGCCAGCACCCGATGCATCCGTACGCGCTCGCGCGGGCCCTGCGCGAGCACGGGGACGACCGCAGCATCAAGTTCTCGCACGGGTCGCTGTACATGGTCGTCGGGCAGCTCGAGCGGGCCGGGTTCGTCGCCCAGCAGGAGACAGGCCGCGCGGGCCAGCGGCCCGAGCACACGGTCTACGCGCTCACCGACGCGGGCCGGGCCGAGCTGCGGGACTGGCTCCGCAGCCTCGTCGCCGAGCCGCAGCACGAGTACCCAGCGTTCGTGTCCGCGCTGTCGCTCATCACGGCGCTGCCGCCGGCCGAGGCCGTCGAACTGCTGCGCCGCCGGCGCGGTCTGATCGCGGCCGACCGGGCCCGGGTCGAGGCGCTGATCGGCGACTCGCTTGCACGCCAGGTGCCCGGTTTATTCCTGATCGAGGAGGAGTACAGGCTTGACCAGCTTGACACCGAGTCCGCGTTCGTCGATCGGCTCATCGCGCGGATCACCAACCCGGAGCCCGGCTGGATCGGCGGCTGGGCCGAGTACCACGATGCACGACCCGAGAGCTAGCAGAGCAGACCAGCTAGCAGAGCAGACGAGCTAGAAGAGCTAGGAGCACACGATGACTACCAGCACTGCTACCGAGATGACCACCGGATCCGTTGTCTCGCGCGACGGCACGCGCATCGGCTACCTGCAGGTTGGCCAGGGCCCGGCGGTCGTGCTGCTGCACGGCAGCATGGAGACGGCGCGCAGCCATACCGCGCTGGCGCTTGCGCTCGCCGACACGTTCACCGTCTACCTGCCCGACCGGCGCGGTCGCGGCATGTCGGGTCAGTACCCGGCCGGCTATGGCATGCGCACCGAGCTCGAGGACCTCACGGCGCTGGTGACGGCGACCGGCGCGGAGATGGTCTTCGGCGTGAGCGCGAGCGGGCTGGTCGCGCTGGAGGCCGCCCGGACGATGCCGTCGATCCGCAAGGTCGCCGTGTACGAGCCGGCGCTGCTGCCCGCCGGGTCGAAGTACACCGACTGGCTGCCGCGCTTCGACCGGGAGATGAAGGCCGGCGACACGGCGGCCGCACTGGTGACGAGTCTGCTCGGCCTCGAGCTCATGCCACCGGCGATCAAGGTGGTACCGCGGCCGGTGCTGAAGTGGCTGAGCAACCTCGCGATGAAGAGCGAGGACAAGAAGGCAGGCCCGGACACCATCACGATGCGCGCGCTGGCTCCCACGGTCTACTACGAGGGCGTGCTGCTCGCCGAGATGTCCGGCAAGCTCGGCACGTTCGCCGGCGTCCAGGCGGAGGTGCTGCTCATGGGCGGCAGCAAGGGGCTGGCGTTCCTCAGGCCAGCGCTGGACGGGCTCGAGCAGACCCTGCCGCACAGCAGGCGGATCGAGTTCGCGGGCCTCGACCACGGCGGGTCGGCCGACGTCTCCAGCGCCAACCGCGGCGGCAAGCCTGAGGTCGTGGGCAGGGAACTTCGGGCCTTCCTGCTGCAGGCATAGCACCAGCACTGGCCGGGCGGGGCCGCGGTCTGCCGACCGCGGCCCCGCTGCCGCGTGCCGGGGCCGCACCTGGTGGTGAAAGGATGGGGCGGGCGTCAGCGACACCGCCGTCCCTGGACGGCAAGAAAGGGGCTGGTGTGGACGACAAGGACATCCTCGGTCACATCGACGACCTCATCAAGACCGAGCATGAGCTGCGGAACAGGCTGGCAGGCGGCGGGCTGTCGAGCCAGGAGGAGCGGGCTCAGCTGCAGGAGACGGAGGCGGCCCTGGATCAGTGCTGGGACCTGCTTCGCCAGCGCAGGGCCCGGCGCGAGTTCGGCGCAGATCCGTCTGGCTCGGCCGCGCGGCCGGTCAGCGAGGTCGAGGGATACCTGCAGTAGATGCGAATCGCACGGTTCGCGGTCGAGAATGAGGTCAGGTACGGCGTCGTCGACAGCCCGGGCAACGGGTCTGCGGGTGGCGTCAACGGCGATTCGGCCGACGCACTGTCGGTAGCGGAGATTGCCGGGCACCCGTTCGGTCCGAGCGCGGGCGATGTGCGGCTGACTGGCGCTCGCCACCAGGTGGCAGACGTGCGGCTGCTCGCGCCGGTGCTGCCCAGCAAGGTCGTGGCCATCGGCAAGAACTACCTCGAGCACGCACGGGAGACGGGCTCGGAGCCGCCGGCCGAACCGCTGATCTTCCTCAAGCCCTCGACGGCGGTCATCGGACCCGGCGATCCGATCGTCCGCCCGGTCCGGCTGTCGCAGCGAGTCGACTTCGAGGGTGAGCTCGCCGTAGTGTTCGGCCGGCTGTGCCGGGACGTGCCGGCCGAGCGGGTGCCCGAGGTGATCTTCGGATACACCTGCGCGAACGACGTTACCGCTCGTGACCTGCAGCGCAGTGACGGCCAGTGGGCCAGGGCCAAGGGATTCGACACATTCTGCCCGCTGGGGCCGTGGATAGAGACGAGCCTGGACCCGGCCGACCTGGAGCTGACCACAACGGTCAACGGCGAGATCAGGCAGCAGTCCCGGACCTCGCTGCTGATCCATGACATCACGACGCTTGTGCGCTACGTCACGTCGGTGATGACCATGCTTCCCGGTGATGTGCTGCTGACCGGCACGCCCGCCGGGATAGGGCCGCTGGTCGCCGGCGACTCGGTCACCGTGCGGGTGGATGGCATCGGGACGCTCGGGAACCCGGTGGTGGACGCCAGCTAGGCGGGGCACGAGAACGCTTTGGCTGCCGCATCCTGGTTCGGCTACACTGCTCAGGCGCGCCCGAGGGCGCGGTCCCATGGGGTATGGGGTAATTGGCAGCCCGACGGGTTCTGGCCCCGTTAGTCTAGGTTCGAGTCCTGGTACCCCAGCAGACACGAAAAGCGCGGCTACCGCCAGGTAGCCGCGCTTTTGCCACTGGTCAGTACCGTCGGCGCCGGTGACCGGGCTCGAGCCCGGTGAGCCGGAGCAAGAGCAGCAGCACTACGGCGCCGATGATCGAGCCGATGATGCCCACGGTGCGGAAGTGATGCGTCTCGATCTTGTGGAATTCCACGAGTTCCCATAGGAACCCGCCCACGAACGAGCCCACGATGCCGAGCAGGATGGTGCCGATGATGCCGATGCTGTCCCGGCCGGGCACCAGCAGCCGCGCGATCAGGCCGACGACGAGCCCGATGACGATCAGGACGATGATGAAAGCAAGCATGCGGCCATAAGTACCAGATTTACCCGCGGCTATGCACCCGGCCGCGACGCTGGCGGGCCGCGATCCAGCCCGCCGGGACCGGCACGGTTTGGCGAGGGTCGGCCCGGTACGCTAACCTGAGTGGCCGGCTGGGGAAGCCACGGCGCCCGATCACCGGGTCGTCAGGTGCCAGCCGTTCTGCGCGCTCACCAGGTGCCTGCACGTGGCCGGGTTGCGCGGAAACGAAAGACCTGGCCCCGTCGTCTAGCGGCCCAGGACGCCGCCCTCTCAAGGCGGTAGCGCCGGTTCAAATCCGGTCGGGGCTACGAGAGAAGTAGCAGGTCGAGGGCCTGATTGCCGGTCGCGGCGGTCAGGCCCTTAATCGTTTGTCCGTCGTTCGTCCGTGAAGTTCGGCGTGATTGGACGGCAACGGGCGTAAGAGAGTGATCAAAATTGACACTGTACTGCGGCCGGAGCGGTGCGTGCCGTGAACAGCTGAAGAGGGCACTGGGCCATCGGGCGGCCTTGGACCTGCTCACCCGATCTCGCCTGACCACGGCTGTAACTGTCGCTTGCCAGCGGCGGCAGTGGGGTCTACTGGGGGCCTCGGCGACTCGGTGCCGGGCCGACGAGGTTTCGTAGACGGGCACTGTGACGCCGCCCGCCGCCCAGATGGCATAGTCGATCTGCGTCCACTCATAGCGCGTTCGCGACATCAGCCCAACCCGGTCACCAGGCCCGATACCCGCGGCGATCAGGCCCCTGGCCAGGGCGCTCACCTCGGCGCAGAACCGGGCCGCCGTCACGTCCAGCCAGCGGGCGGAGCCGTCCCGCCTGCGGAGCATCACCGCACTCGGCTCCTCGCGGGCCCGGCGGAACACAACGTCGGCAAGGCTGGCAGAGCCGGGAACCAGTACCACCCTCGGCGTGCCGTACTCACGCACGGAATCTCCTGCCCCGACCGCGTCTCAGCCTTGATCCATCTCAACCGCGCACGCCGAGTCGACCGCAGCCTACTGCAGCCCGCCGGTTCCCAGAGCCGTGCCGCAACCCTGCACATCAGCCATCGCACCCCCCCAGCGCCAGACCCTGGCGTGCGCGGTAGCAATGCCTGCAGGATGCTCGTCAGCCCACGCCGCCGCAGACCCGAAGGTCTCGAAGACCACTAGCGACGCCGGCACTGTCGTGCTACGCCTGCTCAGCTGTGCGCTTGCTTTGCAGAGCGCGCTGGATCCGGCACTCACCAGGGCGAGCGTCTCGCCCGCCTGCGGGTCGCCGAGTCGGCAGGGAGTACGCCTCGGCCAAGGAACGAGCCGTCGCCGTTACCGAGCGCGGTCAGGCAGCTCCGACGCAAGATCGACGCGGACCCGCCCGCGCCGCTGCCCGGACGCGTGTGTCGTCGGCAACTGAGAACTGAACAGGGCGCGTCAAGCCGGGTTCTAGTCAACGTCACAACGTGGACGGATGCCCGGAGGCTAGCAGCGGCGAACAGCTCGGCCCGGGCTCGCTCACCGGTGACGCCCGCTCGGTACGTGCGTCAGAGACCAAAGTCCTGCGGGACTCTCGCTGTGCCGCTGGAGAGCCGGTGATCCGGCCAGCGGCGCTCCCGCCGATTCCTTTGCCCGCCAGCACATTGGTATGCGCCGCGACCAGTCGGCCCTCGTCAACAGCGCCTGCACCTGCCCGTACTGCCTGGGTGCCGCCGCCTGGGCCATCCGCTCCTGTCCGCCGGTCCGCAGCTCAGCCAGCGCGTGCGCACCGTCTCCGGGCAACTGCACTGGGCGGACGCCCTGCGCGGCGGTGCCGAAAAACGGCCGCGAGGAAGTACAGGCAGGGATCTGCCGGGGCGTCGTCTCGTCCCTCACCAGCCACCAGCGCGGCCGCGGGCCACCGAGTTCATCGAGCAGACGGGCGAATGCGGCCTTACTCTGCACCCGGCCGAAGCTCCCACCGCCAGGGCCACCGGCGCGCTGGGCGGGAGCCGTTCCGCCCGACCGCGAACAGCCATGCCTGCTCGTGACTCGGCAGCAGCGCTCCGAACCCGCCCACCGCCAGGAACCGCACTCACCGCCTCCGGGTAGCCGGCCGGGTCGGTGCAGGTGGAGGACAGCGGTGTAGTGCCGGGTCCAGCGGCTCCACCGGCACAGGGCGAATGGATCGCTGCTCATCGCTTCCACCCACACTCCGGCTCCGCCCAGCACCGTCAGGTGGTCGCGCGCCGTCAGTCTCGACGCCTCCAACACAAGCACCCGCAACCTTCTCGCCTGCACGTGCACATCGTTTCAGATGGCCACCCGGCCAGCGAGTCGCGAACTGCCAGCAGCGAGAGCTCGAATACCTCGCGATGCCAGCGCGGCTCCTATGAATCCGAGCAACGACTGGCAGGACCAGGGGCACCCCGACTACCCGGTGTCGGCGTCTACGAGTGCGGTGCGACCGGCCAGATGCCGAGATCCTCGGCCTGCGCATTCCGGCCGTGCGCACCGTGGTGGAAGTTCAGCGCAACGGGGGCCCGATAGGTCGCCGCGCATGGAGCCCATACAAAATTCGAAATCCAGGACGCGCTCTGGGCCGCTGGCAACGAGCTCACGATTGCTGTCTTTAGTGCAGCGGTAACACGTACTGCAGTGGCAGCCCGCTCCAGGCGCGACGCGAGCCCAGCGGGCTCACGGCGCCGCCCGTGCTTCTGCTGCCAGGCGGCCGGGCAGGCATCTGACACCAGCGAGCGCCCCCGCTCTGCTGACGGCCTGGGCGCTCAGTGCCGTATTGCGCGAAACGCCGTGACCTGCTTCGGGCCCGACCGCACGGCGCCTGCCTGGTCTCCGGTGAATCCCGGCGCGGTTTAGGGCACTCCGCCGTGCCGCGGACCATGGCTGTGGCTCAGCGCCGGCGCGGCCGCCTGGGTGACGACCAGGACCGAGGGCTGGGCGAGGCCGGCTGACAGCGTCGGCGGGCATGTGCCCGCGCGACGGCAGGCGCCGCGACATATCTGTCGCAGGCTGGCGGTTCAGTGACCTGCGCTGGCGAAGCCCGGCCCGTTGTGAGATCCCGCAGCCAGGCGTCGGCATGCTGGAGGTCGGATAAGTCGCGCGCCCTCGGACGCGCCGCACACCACTGCGGATCGTCAGTCCTCATGCGCGGTGCCTGCCGGAACCGGAATGCCTATTGTTCGGCGAGCCTGCCGCTGGCGCATCCGTCCGGCGTGTGAGCGTCGGCTGCCTGCTGCCAGCACAGCTGGGCGCCAAGTTCAGTGGCGCTCTCGGCCTCGACGTGGAAGGCGGGCGCGCCGGAAAAGTCACCCCTTCGGAGAGGCCGGGCGCAAGATAAAGCTCCAGGCGTCAGCCGGTTCGCACCACCTTGAGGGCGGTCTGGTTGTGCTTGGCCTGGCTGGACGCCGGGTCCCACTGGTCGTGGCCGCGGCTCATCAGCGGCGAGGAGATCATGAAGTCTGCGGTCGCGCGGTTGCAGGCGACCGGGATGTTGCAGACGACGGCCACTCGCAGCAGCGCTTTGACGTCCGGGTCGTGCGGGTGCGGCTCCAGCGGGTCCCACAGGAAGACCAGAACGTCGATCTGGCCCTCGGCGATGCGGGCGCCGATCTGCTGGTCGCCGCCGTAGGGGCCGCTGCGGAAGCAGGTGACCGGCAGGCCGAGCTCCTCGATCAGGAGGTGACCGGTGGTGGCCGTTGCGAACAGCTCATGGTCGTGCAGCAGGTGGAGGTTGTACTCGGCCCACTCCAGCATGTCTTGTTTCTTGTTGTCGTGCGCGATCAGGGCGATCCGCCGCCGTGCAGGCGTCGGTGCTTGGTCGGGCATGTAAATCCTCTCCGGGGTCGCGGTAGGGCCGCCTGCCAGTCAGGGTGCAACCTCGGCCCGGCCCTGTGTAGTACCAGCCCGCGTTGGCCCGGCGTTCGTCAACGACAGCACGGCCGACGGCCATCGCCTGTACCTGGCCGGACTAGTGCGACGGGGCTGCAGGCTTCCGCGGTTCGTGGTTAGTAGCGCAGACTGTCGGCCGGCTTTGCCGAGCCGATGGCCATCGTGGCGTAGAAGTGGCGTACCGCTTCCAGTCCGTCGTGCACGCTGGCTGCCGTGCCGATCGGCTGTCCGTTCCAGCCCCGGACAGCAAAAGTCTTCCCGTCCGGGATCAGTTCGCCGCAGGTAAACCAGCGGCCTCGCGAGATCCGGAACCGCCAGGCGACTTTGAGCACCGCACTGCCATACTGCCGTATCGTCCCGTACTGGACCCCGCCGGCGCCGAGGGTTGTCACCGCCCCGGCCGTCATTGTTTCAGTCGTCACGGTCAGCCTCCGTCCTTTGGCCCTGCCGCCGGCCGGCAGCGCCGGCGGCAGGGCGACGCCGAGGTGCGCATGGTCTTAGCGTGGGGCAGGCAGGTATCGTGCCTGTTTCCGCCGATGCGCCTTCAGGTAAACAGTTCGACCACTTGGTGACTGGGGCGGGCGAACTGTGGCAGCACCTCGATCACGGCCCCTCGGGCAGCTGCACGGTCTCGGCCGCCCGGTCGCCAACCTGAGTCACGTTGACCAGGACAGATGACCGTCCAAGCACCGGGCCGAGGCAGGCCCTGACGGCGCGCGTCCGGCCTGGGCCAGCGCCGGGGCCCAGCTGAGGTAGTGCGGTATGAGGAAGTCTGCCTTGAAGCTAAGGCGAGGTAGCGCCCGCAACGTCGCGTAACCGACGAGCGGCGGCCAGCCGACCCCGGCCCGACCCGCCCGGCGCTTTCTTGACCCAGCCAGCGGCGCCAGACAGTGCTGGCGCAGGTACAGCCGACCGCAGGTGGCCGCGACCACCGTGAGCAAGCAGACGCCCTCGCGGCCTGCTCCTTTACTCTTTGGACCAGCCGCCCAGATGGTCAGATGATCGCTGGAGATATCTGGCGTTGTACGTCAGCCAGTCCTCGCTGCCGTCAGCCCTCCGCACGAGAGCGACCCGTGCGGGCCGGCATCTGCACCATGCAAGGAACGTCGCCGCGCCCTGTCATGCAGAAGCGGATTCGCGCTGCGGACGTGGATGGACTGAACGCAGTCGAGGTGATGGGGATGCGTCTGCGGGCACCGATGCGGGTTCGGGGCTGGCTGTTGTCAACGGCGAGCATGCTGTGGCACTGGGTTGGCGTCGGTCCGTCAATGGTGCCGGCTGGCTCAAGGGCCATGCTGCTGGTCACGGCAGGTGGCGGAGGGATTGGCCGGATTGCTGGCGAGACCGCTGAGCGAGAATCTGGTCATGGATCAGGGCAGCGGAGCAGGCCGCCGGTGAGCTCGCCGATGATCTTGACCCCGGTTGCACCCTGCTGGCGATGTTCGGTGCCATCGCGGCGCCCATCGTTCTGCCGCAGATCGCGCGAAAGGCGTGCGGGCTGGACCCTGGCTCTGCCGAGTTCGAGGCCCGCTACGCCGAGCACATCAAGCGCATAGTCCGCCGTCTAGGCGGCGCGCCCGGCACCTGAAGCAGCCAGAAGCCGGGCCGCAGCGGCCCCGTCATCCCGCCGGTGCCTGACGAAGCCGCTGACCACCATGCCTGGCGCGGCTCCTCGCGGCTGAACTCACTCCGCGATGCGCCGCTTTACCACCCCGTGACGCCTGCCGGTGTGGCATGTGCTGACACTACGCTGCACGACCCTAGGGGTTGTCCGGGATCTTCGCGCCGATGACGAACGACAGCGCGGCTGCCTCGATGGCCTTCTGGTTCGCCTCCGACACCAGCCCGGCGTCGGCGACCACGATCACCTCTGTCGCCTGGCCCGCCGCGCAGGTCGTCTTGCTGCTCGGCGACGGCTCGGCGGGCTTCTCGCTGATGGACGCCGACAACTTCCTCCCGCATCACTCCTGGAAGGTGACGCTGGCGGTGTTGACGCCGCTCGTGCTGCTCGGCATCCAGCCCCGGTCCCAGCACGCACCCTGCCCGCGATACCCGGTCCCGTAGGCCTGGACTTGCCAGGATCCCTCATCCCCACTGGCCGGAGCCGCTATTGAGAGATAGCGGGCGTCGAGTTTGTACCCGGTGGACAGGGTTGGCCGTGAGGGACGAAGACGGCGCCGACAGTCTGCACTGGCTGTCCGGTCACTGGGTCGATGCGTTCCTGGCGCATGTAACCGCATGGGTCACCGCCCGCGATCACGCCGCCGACGAACGCGGCGACTACCAGCGCCACCGGGATCACGAGGATGTCGGCGATCGCGCCGAGCACCTCGAGAGCGTTCATCTCCACCTTCAATATCGCCTGCGCGCGGGCGTGGAATAGCGCGATCCAGTTGGTCTGAATGCGCGGGTCGACACCGGTGACGTGGAACAGCACGTCGCGGTCGCCGCTGATCAGCGGGATCGCCGAGGTCTTGCCGCTGGCCGTGAACGCGAGGTGCGTGCCGTCGGTCAGCGGATCCGCGAACACAACGGCCAGCGCCATGCTGAACCCGGCCGCGCCGGTCGCTCGGAAGTCGCCGTCGAGTATCCACGATCCGTCCGAAATGATGGTGAGCCGAGCGCGGGCATTCGCGGCCGCACCGTCGATGTTGATCTGGCCGAAGTCGATGTACCGCAGGTCGGCGACGTCGAAGACCTGATCCTCGCGCAGGTTCACCGTGCCACGCTGGAAGTTGACGACGTTGTTCGGGTCGAGCGGGTGCATCGGGTACCCGAGGTAGGAGTTGATGCCGCCAAGCGAGTTCCAGCGGTTGAGGTGCGGCCCGGCCAGCTCGACCGCATCGGTGGTCGGCGACCAGTAGATGGCGCCGTGCTCGAACTGAGACACGCGGCCGACGGCGTCGCCAGCTGGCAACTCGTCGCTAGTCGGGCGACCGAGCGCGCTCGCCGACCGGCCGATTGCCGAGTACCTGGCCCAGATGGCGCCCTGCACCCAGAACGCGCCGCGGTCCCAGAGGAAGATGGCACCGTTCGCGTACAGCCGGAAAGAGCAGCCGCCGTCGGCGAAGGAGCTCTGTACGTCGGATGCGGGCGCGCCGGGCGCGCCGCCGAGGGCGTTCCATTTCGCGGTGATCTGGTCTTCAGGCGACACCGGCGGGTGGATCGGCTGGCCGCCCAGATTGCCGGGAGGATGCAGCGAGCCAGGTGGTGGTAAAGGCACGGGGCGATCTTCTGGTCCGGGCACTCTCGCCCTCCATCTCGCGTACTGGATAAGACGTCACGTGCGACCGTGATCGACGGTTATCACACTGACGAACCTCGGCCAAAACTCTGCCACCCGAGTCTCTAAATGGCTATGAGTGCAGCTGTGATTACTGCCGCCGACGTTGGCTCGGTCACGGACACGCTCCGGCGGCCGCGAGTAGCCGCGTCGGGGCAACTGAATCGCGAGGAGACCGGCCGGGCCGGCGAGCGCGAGACTGCCGAGATCGGCTACTGGGCTACAGTGGCAGCGCGCGGCCGCGCTAACCGAAGCGACAGTGGACGGCGACGGTACTCCGCATGAAAGCAGTTGCCGGGCCGAAGGCGATCGCGGCGCTGCCGCACCCGGTGGAGTGGTGGCCGTTCGATGATGGATCGGGGATACTGCCAGGGCCATTTCCGGGTACGGCCACCACATGACTCTGCATGGCGATGCCGCCTGGGGGCGGGGCCATCGGCCCCGTCTGGTCGCCCAACGCCGGTGAAGCCCGGCCGATCGGACTGCCTGTACGTTGACTGCGGTGACGGCCCGCGCCCGTGGGCTGCGCCTCCGCGCTTAGCCCGTGCACGCCGGTCCGGAAGACGGACGGTGGGAACGCTAGCTAAGAAGGGCCCGGAGTCTGGCCTCTCGCTTGGCGAGGGGAAGGTCGAGGGCCGCGATCAGCCCGCGATTGTCGTTGCCGACCAGGTACCGGAGACGCTCTGAGTTGTCCGTTGCGGCTTGGTAGATGGTGGAGGCAACTACCTCGGCCGCGACTGGCTCGGGCGCGGGTCGTGCGGCGCCGGCGGTCCAGGTGCGCTCGGCGTACGCCTGGTACTCGGCTGGCACCGGCGGTACCGGGGCTCCGGTGCCGAAGAACGTCCCGCTGACCCCTCCGTGGGGGATGACGAGCTTGACCGCGACGCCGGTGCCCCGCAGCTCGTAGGAGACCGCCTCGGTGAATCCCTCGAGTGCGTACTTGCTGGCACAGTAGACGGACGTCATCGGCAGGCCGTAGAGCCCGGCGCCGGAACTGACGTTCACGACGACACCGTCGCCGGCCTCGCGCAGATGCGGAAGTGCCGCCCGGATGACCGCCATCGGCCCGAGCAGGTTCACCTCCAGCTGGCGCAGTACCTCGGCTGGTGGAACCGACTCGAAGATCCCGTACTGCCCGTATCCGGCATTGTTGATCACAGCGTCGAGGCGCCCGAAGCGGCGCGTGGTCGCTTCGATCGCCGCTGTGATCGATGCGGGATCCTGAACGTCGAGCCTGGTGACGAGCTCGCCGTGTGCCTGCGCTTCTGCTGCAGGCGTTCGCATCGTGGCTGCCACCTGCCAGCCGTTCTCCCGGAACAGAGTGGCCGTGGCCGAGCCGACGCCGGACGAGGCTCCTGTGATCAGCACTGTCCTCACGACGCCTCCCTTGAGATCCTCTCTAGAGCTTCATGGTACCGTTCGTCTTGACTGGGTCTCAAGGAGGTGCTGGTGCCGCCTACAAGAGCTGCTGTCGGCCGGGCCGCGAAACTGGACGAGATTCTCGACCGGGCCCAGGCGCGCCTTTGCGCAGGTGGCTACGACCAGATGTCAATCGCCGCGATTGCGCGGGAGCTCGGTGTCTCCCAGAACACTATCTACTGGTATTACCCATCGAAGGACGACCTTTTCGCCGCCGTCGCGCGCCGTGTGCTCGAGATTCATGTGGCCTCCAAGCCCTCCGGACGAGGCGAGCTCGCCAAGATCCTCTGGACGGCGGAGAAGATGTCTGAGCTGGGCCCGCTTCGGGGAGAGATCAACGCGCGGGCACCGCACTGCCCGGCTGTCGATGCTCTGCGGACGCAGCTCGAGGACTGGACTGACACGCTTCTGACCAGCGGTATCCGCCAGATAGCCCACCCGGACAGCCAGGTCGCGGCTATCGCCTTCCGGGCGTCTGTCGAAGGCGCGGTCTCGCTCGGCCTGTCGCGGCGCGCCCGCCGGGAAGTCATCAGCTGGGCTTTCGCAGCTACTGTAGCCGCCTTGGGCGGCAAGCCATCCGAAGGCACCTGACCGCACCTCGCCGCCAGCCGGCGGGCGCACTTCTTCGCCGCGTTCGGCGCCTGCAAGACGCCGCCGGCACCGAGCTCGGCGCCACTCAATGCCCCGCCGAGCGCGTCCTGGCCAGTGCCCGCCGCGGAACTCGGCCGGGCGAGCAGCTCAGCGGCAGGCCTGCGGCCGGAGTAGCCGTGCCCGGCGCAGAACGGGCCATCCGCTTCTTGCCTGGGTGCGCGGCCTCGGCCCGGGTGTAGCGGGTCAGGAACGCGGCGCAGACCGGCGACCCGACGTCAGCGATGCTGATCCTGCCGCGGCGCCAATGCGTCCAGCAGCGCCGACAACTGGTTGGCGGCGGCAAAGCGCGTCTCGATTATGTCACCGCGGGACGGTACAACGGTCCTCAAGCGCCAGGGTCGGGGCATGGTTATAAGGACCTGCAGGTTGTGGGCGCAGCGGGCAGGTGGTCGGCGATTACCGCGGCGTTGCCGGCGTCGGGCTTAGCACCCGCAGCACCCGCCGTCGCGCCGGGCGGTGATTGCGTTCGGCCTGACCGGCAGAACGTCCATGTGCTCTACGCAGTCGAGCACGACGAGGACGGGGTCTGGTACGCTTCTGCCCAATTTCGTCCGGGCGTCCGGCGCGGTCGGCGATGGCCCGACCCGCGACGCCGCGGTCGCGGACCTGCGCCGCCGCGTCGGGTAGGGACCGGGGTTCTACCGCTACGTGCGCACCCCACCTACGCGGGCTTCCTGATCATCCTGATCGGGCAGACGCTGCTCACCGGCTCGAGCGTCCTGTCAGCGGTCCGGTCGGCATCGCCGTGGCCTGCAGCATGTCGGCTGCGGTCAGGGATCTGCGGGAGTGATGTGCCACCACATGCGGAGCCCTCACCATGGACTGACGTGCGAACCTCATCGGCAGCGTCAAACCGCAGCAGCCGACTGGGTCAGCTGCCGGTGGTGTGCTATCCGGATCCTGCTGAGTTGCAGGCGCGCGCGGCGGCAGGCGGCGCGGTCAGGGGACGAGGACGATGCGGTCGGTGGTATCTGCCGCGTCGCCCCATGCCTGCTCGACCCGGGCCAGGGGGACGGGCCGGGCGCGGACGTCGAGGGCGTGCTTGCCGACCGCGGCGGCAAGCCGCGGAATCTCCTTGGCGAAGTCGCGTCCGGGCACTGAGCCGATGCCGCTGCCGACGATCTCCAGGCGGGCCGAGCGCAGCGCGGCAGACGGGATGGGAGCCTCAAGGCCGGCCACCGAGCCAATCTCGATCCAGGTCAGCTGGCGGCTGCGGTCCTCGCGGGCGGTCAGTATGTCGGCCATCGCCCGGGCTGCGGGCGGGCCCCAGACGTAGTCGAGGACCACGTCGACCTCGGCGGCTACCGTGAGCTGATCGAAGGTGCAGGTCTCGTCTGCGCCGAGGGCCTTCAGCTCGCCCAGGCGGCCCTGGTCGCGCCCGGCGGCGATCACCTGGGCGGCGCCGAGGCCCTTGGCCACCTGGATCGCCAGTCGGCCGGCGTTCCCCGTGGCGCCCAGAATGAGCACGCGCTGGCGGCGGCCGAAGCGGATGCGCCGGCGGAGCGCGACCCACGACGACATCGCCGGATTCATGGCCGCCGCCATGAGCACCGGGTCGACATCGGCGGGAAGGACGACGCTGCGGTCCAGCTCGATCACGGTGCGCTCGGCCATGGTGCCGAGCGTGGTGTCGCCCAGAACTGCGTAGCGGATGCGCCCCTTCGGGTCCCGGACCACGGCGTCGACGCCGGGGACGAGGGGGAGTGCGCCAGTACTGGTGTAATGCAAGCCACTCGCCTGGGAACGGACCCGCGGGTGCAGCCCCGCGGCCAGGACATCCACGGCGACCTCGTCCTTTCCGCGGGCGACGGGGTCGGGGAAGTCGAGGTACTTCGGCGGGGTGTCGAAGGCGGTGACAACGGCGGCTTTCATATGAACCTCCAGATGGTTGCGCCGATGGTGACAACTGGGATGAGGGCCGGGCCGCGGGGTTCAGTCGCCGGGGGAATCCAGGCGGCCGGCCAGGCGGGCCATCGTGTCTTCCAGGGAGCGGGCAACGGCCGCGGTGAGCCTGGCGCGCCCGACGGCGATGGAAGTCTTGGCGTGACGGCGCACGGCGCGCAGCTCCCGCCGCATCCCGCTCCCCGTCCGGCTGATCTGACGCTCCGCGCCGACCCACCGTTGCCAGGCCCCGGCGCGGATTCCCATGTGCTCCCACCATGGGCGGGACGACGGGCGCAGCTTGCCGATCTCCATGGCGACCTCCTTCGTTAGTTCGTACTACACATTAAAATAGTTGTGATTACCAACTAAGTCAAATAGGATTCCAGTCATGACACGCACCGACCCGGCGGCATTGCCAGGCGACACCGATCACCAGGCGCTGATCAGCGCACTTGTCCGTGCGTCGTTCGCCACGACGGCCGTGCTCAGCCGCATCGCCGCGGAACACGACCTGTCCCTGACCCAGCTCCGGGTGCTGGCCATCCTCCGGCGCCGCCGGGTCAGGATGAGCGAGCTGGCCGACTACCTGGGACTCGACAAGTCGACGATCTCCGGTCTGGTAGACCGGGCAGAGAAGCGCGGCCTGCTACGGCGGGCGCCTAACCCGGCGGACGGGCGCGCCACCGACGTGTTCCTCACCGCCGAGGGCGTGCAGCTTGCCGGGCTCGGGGATGCCAAGATCAGGCAATCCATGTTCCCGATGACCGGCAAGCTCACCAGTGCCGAGACCCGCCGGCTGACGGCCCTGCTTGAACTCGTCCTCCAGCAGTAGTGGGCACCGGCCTCGCAATCGGCCGCCTGGGCAAGGCCTGCAACGTCCCGCCATCCCGAGGGCGGACCATGAGGAGGTGGCCCGGTCAACGAGTGGACCGCCGCATAGCCTGCCGTCGAGCTGGCAGGCGCCATGCCACTGGTAGCGCGTATACGGGAACTTCGGCCGCCAGGACTTCTCCTACCAGGGCGGGAACGGCGGCTCCGGGAAAGGCTGGCCAAGGGCGTCGACGCGGTGTCATCGAACGCCGTGGCCCAGCCCGCCGAAGGCCGATCGCCTGAACGGTCCTCACCTGCGCAGCGGAGGCTGGAAGTCAGCGGGCTCGTGGCGTCAGGTGGCCGTCGGCCACCGTCTGCGAGCCTTACCGGCGCGCTGATAGCAGCTGGTCCCGGGTGTAGGTGGTCGTGCCGTTCTGTGGTGTTTCCGCTATCAGGTCCAGCAGGCCTTCGGGCGGATTGTCGGCGAGGTCGGCGGGCCGCCCGCTGATGTCGTCGAGCAGCCGGTTCAGGAGCGCGGCCAGCGCATGCGGGCCGCCTCCTCGGTAGCCCCACGACAGGCCGCGGCCACGCAGCGCGGGCGCAAGCCACAAGCCCCCCGTCGCTGGTCCGAACCCAGACGGTGCCGCCGCTGAGGATCACTTCTGCCAGTAGCGCGAAAGTGCTGATGCGCTGCCGGACGCTGGCATAGACGGTCACCTCCCCCGTGTGATCAGCTCGGCGGACGGCCGCGCACTCCGGTTCCCTTGCCCGGCTACCAGCCACTGGCTTCTGTCCGCTGGGCGATCGACGTGAGTCAAGCCATCAATGACGAGGAACGCGCTTGGCTGGAAGGCCGCTGGGACCAGCTCGTGGCCGCCGCCTACCGCCAGCTCACGTTCCCGCTCGCCGCAGGAATCATCCACGGAGACGCCTGGCGTGGAAACCTGCTCCGCGACGGGCAGCGCGTTGTGCTTGCGGACTGGGACGGCGTCAGTACCGGCCATCGGGAAATTGATCTGATTCCCACGCTGCAGGCACCCAGGTTCGGCCTCCGAGAAGACCAGCGGGACGCTCTTATTGCCGCCTATGGCCACGACATTCGGTCATGGGACGGTTACCCTGTCCTGCGCGACATACGAGAATTGTCCACGCTCAGCGCGATCCTGCGCGATGCGCACGCTGACGCGGCGGCCGAGCGCGAGCTGCGCGTCAGGCTGACGTCGCTCCGCAGCGGCGACGACGAGCACTGGACTTCATTCTGAGGAACTAGCCTCGCGCGTCCCGTAGCAAGGGTCGTCACCAGTGTTTGGTACCCGGACTCCATCGGTTACAGGCGCCAGTCCCCGATTTCGAGCCCGGCCGTGAGCCGCAGGTGCCGCGGCTGCAGGAACGGCCGGGCGTGTAGGGTCATGACGCTGGTCGGTGATCTTCTTCGGGGGGACGATGGCGGGTCAACCTGCAGGCGAGCGTAAACGCCGGATCGTCGTCGGCGTGGACGGGTCGGTGCCCTCGACGGCGGCATTGGCGTGGGCTGTCGGGCAGGCCCGGCTGACCGGCGCGGTGGTGGAGGCGGTGACCGCCTGGGATTACCCGGTCGTTGACGGCTACCGCGTGCCGGTGATCCCGGATGTCAGCGCCGAGGAACTGGCGCAGCGCGCGGTCGCCGGAGCTGTCGCGGAGGTCTCCCGATCTGCGGACGATGTTGAGATCCGGCCCAGGCTGGTGGAGGGGGATGCCGCGCGGGTGCTGCTGGATGCCTCGGCCGGGGCCGAGCTGCTGGTAGTGGGCA
>Ga0335078_10006560_pt1 | contig 17211 bp, 12 predicted proteins | sample Lox_Sample_32_FD_206711 | JGI IMG/M metagenome (GOLD analysis project Ga0335078, IMG submission 206711) | Soil microbial communities from Loxahatchee National Wildlife Refuge, Florida, United States - Lox_Sample_3.2 | ecosystem: Environmental > Terrestrial > Soil > Wetlands | place: USA... | reverse complement strand
GGAATCCGCCAGGGACGAAGCGTATCCAGAATGCTTAACGCGCGGCTGCGCACAACGCCATTTCCGGGGTCGAAGGAGTATTCGCACCAGTATCCGAGTTCATCCGGACTTTTTCCGGTAAAGAGCTCGGCTTGGCAGTTAATCGAATACCCGAAGCCGGGCCGGACGGGGCGGACATAGGAAAGACGCTCGGTGAGGCGCGACCCCTTGAGCGCCCAGAAGGGATAGGCATCAATAAAGATGACAAGACAGAATTCAGACATTAGCTAATCCAATAAGCGGTTCGACCCAGTTCCGGTCCATGGCGGCGGAAGGACGCAGCCTAAGTTGCCCCGCCCAATATACCCTTCTCAGCAAATGCAGGAACTCTTCGCTCTGAGGAGCCAGGATCCGAGTTCCGCAATGCTGTTCCATCCACTTCAACACGTCACCCGGTATAGGCCCCTTCCCGCCTCCCGCACGATACTGGTATGCGAAAAGAAGTACGGCTGCGGCGAATGTTTCCTTCCTGCGGCGAATCCACAGAGGATTGAAATGGCCGGCCCTGCATTCGTTGCGCACTTCGGCAGCCAGCCGCCGCAAACGACGGCTCGGGAGCAGCCTGCGAATGCGAAGTGGAAGAGTGGGATCGCTCCAGTCACTTGGCATCCCGGAATCAAGAAAAGTCATGCTGGTTCGCAGAGTCTCCATTTGTGCCGCCTCCAGTTGGTCGATATCGGCTGCGCCGCGTTCGCGAATGCGCATCGCCTGATTCACTGCTTTTCTGACACCGGCGGTTGCCAGCGAGTGTTCTTCCGGCAGGGTAAGGAAAGCCTGCACCCGCCGGCGATGCCCCGGTAGGCACACTCCGGCCTGCGAAAAAGCGAGGATCGTGACGTCCAGTATTTGCCGGGCGACGGTCAGCGCGTAGACTTCCGGCTGCGTTCCCTTCAACGTGCTGAACAGCAGAGGCTTCCATAAGTTAAAGAAGAATGCTTCGCGAGCTGCGGCCGGTTGGAACTGAGACGGGAAGAGTCCACGGAGATCCTGACCGAACAGCAACCAACCGGCGTCTCGAATCTCGGCGGTTTGATAAGTTGCTACTCCCCTCCTCACGGATCGTGGACTGCCGATCGACACATCGACATGGAATAGAGGCGAGCTTGCGCTTCCGCTCCGCAAGCCGCTGATCGCTTCGCCCGCCTGCCGCCGGCCCGTTGCTCCCTCCACCAATGCGACAGCGTCGATATCACTCATCAACCGGACATCCGCTCCCTCCCGCCGCCAAACGAAATCCCCGGTCGCGACGCTTCCGCACACAATCACTGATTTCAGTGAGCGACCGTAAGTGCGTTGCAGAATCTCGGAGATTGAAGTCAGTATCTCTTCCAGCTCGGAAGGGTAGCCAAACTTCGAGCATAAGTTGCGAATGCCGGTCCGTGTGGTTTCAGTGTTTCCGAGTGACATTCTTGATCCCCTTCACAAAAGGGAGCGGCCTGCTTTCGGCCGGACAACAAGGCAAGTCCTGATCGCGCATGCGACCTGCTATACGAAGGTCGCAGTTCCGACGACGAGCACAATGCACGCACAGAAGATCGATCCAGCCAGCAGATGGGGATGAGAGCGACGTTCAGTGATTCCGACCGCGGCAAGAAGGCAATACAACCCCATGAGACTTTCCCGATATCTCGGTGTGCCCAGGAAGACCAGAGTAAGGAGAGCGAGACATCCAAGGAACCCCCCATAGATCGGCAGGCCCGCCTCTTTCTTTGTTTCAATCAACCTTACGCAACCTACAGCGGCGAACGGCATGAGGAGGAGCACGAAGATGCTGGCAAGGCCTAATGCGGTCAGCATGATGTCGCCGGAATGCAGGTCGGGTGGAAAGGGAAGGAGTAAAGCCACTGCCATCGCCGCCGGCAACTTCCAGATCTGGCCGGCGCTGGTTATGAAAAACGGTGCCAACCCGTGCGCGCTGGCGGCATTTTGGCTTGTATATTCAAAAATCTGGTTCGTTACACTGCTTTCGTTCCCCGATATAAGCACCCAGTTATCCATCAGAATGGGAATCGCGAACCAGATGAGAAGTGCGACCGCCGCGAGCGTCGTGAGGGCTGCTGCATTTGCCCCGCGCCGCAGCGAAATCAGCGCTTTTAAAAAGATAAGAACGCCCAATAGGAGCAGAATGTCTTTGCGAACGATCCAAAGCATCCACGCCGAGCAGACAAGAACAAGAATGGATAAACGGCTTCGTCCCAGATAGACAATTGCGGCGAGAGCACAGAGAAAAGCAAGGCCTGCAAGCAAGTCCTTGATGTGCAGGAGACTTACCAGGATGGAAGATGGAGCCCAGGCAGTAAGCATGATGGCGAGACGGGTGCAATGGTGGTTGTTGCATGTCAGTGCAAGGAATGCAACCGGTAAGGTCCACAAACAACGAAAGAAGATATTAAAGATCCGCACATTCAAAGTGTTTGGGCCGAAGATCCTATAAAGAAACGCGGTCCACTCGGTAAATCCAGGGTTTCTCGATTCTGTGTCCTCTACCGTCCCGGCGGCGGCCATCTGCACTCCCTGGAGGTGATAGGTCTCGTCGTCCGAATAGCTAAAACCTTGTCTGCCGCCACCCCAGAACGCTGAAACGTTCCAGTAAGTGACAAGCAGAGTGAGTGATACCGCAAACGTCAACAGAAAACTCGTGCGCACAAGACTCTTTTCCGGTACAGGAAGCGCAGAGATCAATGCCGTGCCACCCGCCATAAGTGCGCCCGCTATTAGAGCTGTGGATGCTAAGTCAGTGACGCTCATCCAATACAGTCCTGTATAGGGAAAGCAAAGTTTGTTTGTGCCTGGTCATGCTTAGACGCCTCACGCTCCTGAAGCCATTGCCGGCCAGCAGCTGGGCTTCCGCATGGTTATCCAGAAGCCTGGACAGTGCTGAAGCGAGCGCGGATTCGTCACCAGGTGGGTAAAGCAAGCCGCTCACACCGTCCTCGATAAGATCCTTATTCCCTCCCACTGCACTTGCCACCACAGGCCGGCTCCAGGATTGTGCTTCGCAGATTACTGTGTTCATCACTTCGTGCCAGAGCGACGGAACAGCGACAATCTGGCTTTCCTGATAGAACGCCCTAAGGTCTTCGTGCGAGCGCCAGCCAACGAAGCGAATCCTCCGGTCTCCGCCGGCGAGTGATTCGAGCCTTGCCCGCTCTCTGCCATCTCCGGCAATGGTCAGCGAGACGTCCTCGCCGGAGATTCGTAGAAAAGCTCGAATCAGGGACGCGACACCTTTGTGCGTTTCCAATACGCCCGCGTATAGGATGCGATGCGAGCCTGGCAACGGGCAGGCGGCGCGTTCCTCGATTCCGGGCACGCCATTCGGCAGGTAGATTACGCGTTCCCGCGCAAAGCCTATTGTGAGAAGCCGTTCTTCAATGAATCGCGAAATAGCGATAATGCGGCGGATCCGCGAAAGACGACGCAGATTCCACGCGGCGTATATTTTGCATTGCACGGGCTTTGCAACACATATCTCCCCGCGCTTTCTGTATAGCCCTCCCTTGGGACATTCGAAGTGGTATCCGTGAAATGTAACGACGGTTGGATACTGCGCGGACGACTGCGCAGCCGCTGCCAGGGAGATGCGCGCCGTCAGATGAGCGTGGATGACATCCGGCCGAAAGTCACGTACAGCGCGCCTGGCCGCCTCTGCCGCGTTGGGATTGTAAAAGGCGCCAACCGCCACTTGCGCCCTGCCGCCAAATCTCGTTTTCGGAAACGTATAGCCGCGGAAAATCGCAAAATCCTTATCACCGAGATCTTGAGCGGACGAGCCGGGTGGCATTCCGGTGAGCACGCCCACCTCCCAACCCTCTTCGCGCATCGCCTGTGCGTGATAATAGGCGATACGCTCGGCGCCGCCACGATCATGGGGCGGGAAGCGATCTGTGAGAATAAGAAGACGCATTCGCTTTACACTGAGTTGCCGGTCGGCGCTTGCTCATGCCGATCTTGCGTTCAGCCTCGCCAGGCACGCGAACTTTCCGCGCAGGAGCCCATTCCTGATTAGCGCTCGATCGCCTTCGGCCAGCGGCCCATACCACAAGGCCGCAAGAACCGCGGCAAAAGTCGCCAGAAAGGCCGCAATGCTCCATCCGGAGAAAGCCGAAGAGAGAAAGTAGGCCGGGATCATTGCCACGCCGCAGACCAGGCACATCTTGATCACGGGGCGCATGTCGAAGTGCAGGTACAGTTGATAGACCGTGATCAGAAAGACTGCCTGCAAGAGCTCCGCGGCGAGGAAGCTCTGCGCGCAACCGGCCGCTCCATGCCGCCAACCATATACTTCGAAGGTTGTGACAATTGTGCCGAGCCACACGACGTGGCCTGCGACGGCTAATGGTACCTGACCCATGCCGACCAGGCTTCGTCCCAGGCCTTCTACTATCCCCACGGGTACCGAGGCAAGCGCAAAGAGGAATAGAATCGGTGCCGCGGCCGAGAATCGATGCCCGTATAAGAGCAGGATCACGGTGCGTGCATTGGCTCCCAAAATGAATCCCGGCACAACCAGGAGCAAAGCGATGGCCAGGGTTCCGCGGCAAACGATGCGGTTCAGATCCTGGCGGGTACTTGTAGCGCTGGCCTCGGCAACTAAGGGAATCAATGGAACTCCTGCCGCCAGCATGATTGTGGTCAAGAGTTGAATGAGCCCATATGCCACGGCGAAGAGGCCCACCTGAACCATTCCTCCCATGGCAGCTAGGCGTGCGCTAAGCCACCAATTGGCAAAGGGAATAAGGAGAGCTGTGATCAACAATGGAAGCGAGAATCGCAGCAGCCCGGCTGCCATTTGAAGCATGTCGCCGAAAGCAACATGTGCCAGCGAATGAAAACCACAGGCACCCGCAGCAGCGGTTCCTAGAATAACGGCACGGCCGCCGGTCAGTATCGCAAAGCCCCAGAGCGCACCCGTAACGCCGAAATGCCAGGCCAGCGCCAACTGCAGGGGTATGCCGATCGACTGAGCCAGAAGGCTTCTGGCGGTTGCCGCCTTGTAAAGTTCGAAACCGGTGAGCGCGGCTTCCATGAGAGCCGAAGCGGCCGATGTGGCGACAAGAATACCGGACCATCGCAGAAGAGCCGCAAGAGAGGGGTCCTTGTACAGGGCGGCGGCAACGAAGGGTGCGCCAAAGTAGAATCCCGCCGCGACCAAAAGGGAAAGCGATGCGACGATACCGCAGCCGCCCAGCACGACAGCGGCGACTTTCTCTGGGTTACTCTGCTTGACCGTGGGAATGAACCTGCGCATGGCATCGCGTAGCTCGAAGCCAGCAACCGCCGCGCAGAAGCCGACAAGATAGGTGACTGTGCGATATTTTCCGTAGCCGCTTGGGTCAAGAAACCGGGCAATGATGATCCCAGAAACCGCTGCGAAGCCGGCGCCAACGAAGTTAGTGATAAGTGTCCACCGTACTCCGTTTAGATAGCGTGAGCCGCGCGGGGTTTCCTGCGGCCAGGCGGCTGGTAGAGAGCTGACTTCGCAATCCACGGTACACGCAGAGTCCGCGCCTCCGCCGCTTAAGTCCGGTTTCGCTGTCATGAGCACGCTTTTTGTTGCCGCGGGGCAGTCATATCCAGACTCGTTTGGTAGATATGGGCCACATGTTGGCCCACTGTAAGCTCGCAGCGCTTCTCGAAGGGGCCATTCTGAATTGCGCGGTCGCATACCGGATTCCGTTGGATGAGCGTAAGGGATCGCGGCGTCCCGGCCAGAGTGACGGCAAGGTTCGAGACAACTGCGAAGACTACCTTCATCGGAACCGGGTTGAAGATGTGGACCAGCTAGTACTCTCACTTACACGGATTGACCCAAGGGGGCAACTCAATGCGGTTGAGAGGGCCGGAATCGCGCTAAACCTTCGCACCCATCAACGCGATGCTGCCGCCACGATTTCGAAAGAAAGGCACCCTTCCCAGCGTTCGATCTTCGAACTGACCCAAATTGTAGCCGCGGGAGGCACTCAAATCGACGTTCAGCAATTTGCAGGCGCCCAAAAGGAAGTAGCGCAATATAGGCCCGTGATGCGTGACTTCGAACCTCGAAAACTCAGAATAAAACGGCGCCAGACGTTCTGATGTCATCGGGTTGCAATACACGTTTTTCTCTCGCTTTCCAAGTATTCGAGTTCCGAAGGTATGTAAAAGCGTCTTCCAGGGGTCTACGGCGCTGAAACGTCCGCCAGGCGCAAGCACCCGCCACACCTCTTTCGCGACATGCTCCGCAACCATGTGATGAATACAGCCAATTGAACAGATTGCGTCGAGAAAATCTGATTTTAGCGGCATTTGTTCGCCCACAGCGACAACGCATCGCAGACGGTCCTCCAGGCCAAATGAACGGGCAAGCGCCTTACCATAGACGCATTCTCCTAACATAGGAGTGATCAGCCATGCTTCGCCTGCGCCGGCCAGAAGAAACTTCACTGCATGCCCCCCGCCGCCGCCTAGCTGTGCAATTCGCTTACCCCGTAGCGCTCCAAGATTCCGGTACGCGTCCATTTCGGCCAGAGCATCGTGGGGCATATCAATCCACACACGGCTCGGTTCAGGGAATGAATCAGCATATTGCCCACTCTCTTTCGGAATGGGATTAGACATACCAGCATCCAATTCGAACGCTTTCTCGTCACATATCGCGTTATAGACTTCCATCTCTTTGTACGCCTCGGCCCACTTCGAATCCTCCAGATTGAACGATCTGCCGCTTTTGCCCGGAACAAGCATCTCGGGAAGAAGAAGAATAGGTATTCCATCAACAACCGGATAAGCGCAACCTAAGTCTTCACGCATCATTACGGACGGAGTTCGCCCAATGGCCATCGGCATTCCTCTGGACCGAGCACGCAATGGCTGTCCGTCGGAGATCAATCGCTCAGCCTCTGCCAGCAAGCACGGACGGAGTGGAAGCATAGTTTCCGGGCAAAACAGGTCTGTTTCAGATTTCATAGACATCACTCTCTCAGCAATGAAACAGTGACACTCGAGCCCTTCTGTGGAAGCTTTAACGCCGCAGAGCGAGCGTAGAGAAGCGACGTGGCCGAGGCCATTACGGAGCGGCGCTAATTCGCTCCTGAACGCTTGCGCCCGATAAAAATGAGGTGCGGGGGCACGTGGGGGTGATTGCGTAGTCGCCCATTCAGGGATGACAGGATGAATCTGATTCGCCAGTACAGATTGCGGTACTTGGGTAAGAATGTCTGCAGCGAGAGCACCTTGCTGAATCCGGCCTCTCTCATCAAATCTTCTAACCCCTGCTCCGTATAGCGAAACACGTGTTGTGTGTCGTGGAAAATAGCTCCGCATTCCGGGCAAAGAACCGTCTGCCGGCTCAAATCCTCATTGTTGGGCGTTGAAACCATCAAATAACCGCCATCTTTTACGATCCTGTAAAGCTCGCGGAGCGTTGCTGCGCGCTCCTGGGGCAACAGATGCTCGATCACCTCGATGAAAAATACAAAATCGTAGGTGTTGTCGCCAATGTGCTGATTGGGCAAGCCGTTTAGCGGTAAGGTTCCTCCGAAAGCGGTGTAGCGGCTCAAGCGCTCCGCAGCCGTTTGGATTGAATGCGTCGACAGATCCGCTCCTTCGCAGGGGAAACCCTGCTTCAGGAGGCACTCCATCAAGTAGCCGCCGCCGCATCCATAATCTAAATGTCTGCCTTTCCTGGTGAGATAGGGCCGCGCCAGTTTTACGATTTCTTTTCCGTTCAGTTTCGAGAACGACTGATTCGCGCGCGCCCTGGTAGCGACGCAATAGTCCCAGAATCGGCTTACTTTCTCGTCAGTCCACTCAATCATGTGTTGTTGAAATGCTTGTCCCATAATCTCCCTTGCTGTCCTCGGCTTAACTGTGCCTCACCGCGGATTTATCCGCTTGGCCGCGCCATTTTGCCGATGCTGATCTCTAAATCGGGTTTCCAATTCTCTCTTCACGCTGCGGGCAAGGTTGCGAAGGCGCAGCCGGGTAAGTTGCATCCGCCCCATCAGACTCGGATAAAACAGGTGAATCGTGCAATCTCGCCTGGAGACATGGGTCCAATACGACTTATATTCCTCATTACCGCGGAGGAAGTCATATTCAGTTTCGCCGCGAGAAATACAGTCTTCAATCACGCCTCGGATACACAAGGCGCCCACCCCATCGCGCAACCATGCGGGATCCATCCCCGCCTGATAGTGAAAGAATCGTTCCCCGGTGGCAAAACCGTAAAGTGCGGCGACTGTTTGTTCGCCAACGCTCAGGAGATAGATTCGAACCCATCCACGCGAGGCAGCGGAAATCAGTAACCGCTTGTGAAATGCCTGCAATTGAGGTTTGAGAAACGAGCTTGGGTGCGCTCGTTCTGCAAAACGAAGCTCATGCAGACGCACCAACTCGGCGAACGCCCTCTCAATCTCCTGTGGAGCCGAGCCGCAATGCATTTGTAGTGGACCCTTGGTGTCGAGACCCCGCTCGTAGCGGCGAAGATTCGTGCGCATGCTCTTGCTCAGGCTTCCCAGGAATCGGGAGCAAGTCTCCGGCAGCGGAATATATGGGCAAATTCCGGCAGGCTCTCGGTGCAGCAACATGCCGGCGGCCTGCAATTCGCGAATCAGTGCGGCCAGTCCAACTGAATCCCCGTTTGTATCGGAGAGTTGGCAATGAGCCCACTCGGATTGATGCGCGATGAGTTGACCGGCAATCGCCGAAGCCGCGTCTGTCTCCAGGCTCGGCTCGACCAGGATGTCGAGGTGATCGCAGCATGCTTGTGTTGAACACAGAAAGCTCAGAACCCTCTGGGACCACCCGAGCCGCTTCGACGTCTCAATGCAGAAGGGGGCAAGCGCTACCAGTTTCCGTTTTGCCCCCCTGACTGCAATGAGAAACAATGATTTGCCTTGTCCCAACTGTTCCCACCAGGCATGTATCCATTCATAACTCAAAAAGATGTTGCTGCAGCCGGAGCGGTCAAAGAGGGTCCTCCAATCTTCCGCCAGCTCGGCAAATTCTTCCGCCGTCCTGATCACCGAGGCCGTGACGGCAGCGCCTGCCTCCGCATCTTTTCCTTGTGCCGGATTTGCGAAATGAATCGGCAATGCCTCGAGCACTGCATTCCGTCCTGTCCATGGTGAACTCATCAACAGGCGAGGCCTCTGCTTTCAAGCGAGCTAATGCTCAACGCGCACCCGACAGAGCGTCAGCCAGGATTGACACCGGAAACTCCGGCCGAACACAAATGCGCCGCATCAAAAAAGGGTCGGTGCGCCTTGTATTGATCCCCTCAATGGTAGTGAACGCGGCTTTGAACCCTGCCGCCTTCACAGCGGATACAACTTGCGGAGAGATATCGGCAGGCTGTCCGTTCGGATATGCAAATAGCTCCATCGGTATACCCAGTTTCTTCTCCATGCGATGCCGGCTTGCGCCAATCTCCTCAACGAGAGAACTGCCTTTTAAGCGGGAAAGAATTGGGTGGGTAGCCGTATGCGCCCCGATAACGGTTGTCCCGCTGTCCGCGATTTGCTTCAATTCTTCCCAGCGTAAAGCCGTATACGCGGGCGTGGGAATTGCCGGGCAGTCCACTTCCAACGCCTGCTCTAAGGAACGTACAAAGGGAGTGACTTCTTCACTCGGGAGTTTTTTGGCTTCGAGCTGAAGACGCCGGACCGCTGCCGATCGCGACCGCTCCGTGTTCAGCGCAATCGTAGTGAGTTCCTTCCGCTTTCCCATTTCAATGCGAAGCTCGGTAAGCCTGGTTTCGCGAACCGCATATTCCAATCGATCAAACCAAAGCCAATAGTTGCCGCCGATGAATTGTTCTACGACAAAGACAGTGACGGGTATCTCACTCTTTGCAAAGCATTCGTGCGCCACGCGAAGGTAGTCCGCGTGGCCATCGTCCACGGTAAAGGCCACAGCATTCGCCGGAAGAGCTTCTCTCCGTTGGAGGCGCGCAACGGCTTCAGTCAGAGAGATCGGGGTGTAACGATCCCTGAGAAAATCGCACTGGGCAGCGAGCGCTGAGCGGCAGGATTCTGAGAAACGGTGATAGAGCAGCACGCGAAGCGCGCCGCCGCGCGTCAATGCGGAGCTTATCCGGCCGGCTGCGATTCGTGCGCGGCGCCATGGTGTTGCGGATTTCAGTGGAAAGATCAAAGCAACGAGCCCCTATGCGCTTTGGAGCGTAAAAAGCGGGCTCTGTTTTTCTCAATTCGTCGAACGATCATGTTCAGACTTGTCATTCTTGCCCAACAATGCCGCCCTGAATCCCCGCAGCGATTGAGAGACAACGGGATGCCGCTCCACGAATCCGGCCGCGAGGATATACGAACACGAGATCAAAAGAGCGAAGGCCGCAAACAGTAAGACAACGGCCACACGATGCGGAGAGGACTTCAAATCCGGCGGCACCGCCGCTTCGACTACCTGGACGACAGCGGCTTCCTTGGCTTCGTCGAGCCTCGCCGCATCGTATTGCTTGAGCATCAGGTCAAACAGAATTTGACGGTATTGGAGCTCGTGTTCTGCCGCGATGTACTCGAGGCCGGCCCCGGCGACATCCTGTAATCCCATCTCGGCCGGTCGCGACGAGTGGCTGCGTGCCTCCATCTGTGCGGCCTCTGCTTCAAGCGTCGATAGTTCATTCTCGCCAAGTTGGACGCTGGGATTGCGCTCCGTCGAATATGTGCGCAGTGCCTGCAGTTCTACCTGTTGCGCCGCAATCCTGGCCTGCAGCGCAGCCAACCCTTCGATCGTGGCCTTGGCCTGCGTGTCCAGCTGCACCAGGCCCTTCTTCTGTTGCACTTGCTGGAAGGCAAACTCCGCCGCCACCAGGTCCTCCTTGGCATGCCTTAACTGCTCCTCATAGAAGGCCCGGCGCTGAGAGGCCTCTGTCACGGCCATGGTCTGGGTAAGTCCGCGAAGTTCGGTCGTATACGCGTTCGTCAAATCAGCGGCTCGCGTCTTGTCTGCATCCGTTACTGAGATCGCGATGAGCCCGCTCTTTTCCGACAGCATCCTCGTATTGCCCGAGAGCATCTTCCTGGCCGCTGTCATATTCTTTGCGTGGTAAACGCCCATCAGTCCAAATTTCCGGATAATGTCGTCAGCCACCGTGCGCGAACTCAGCAGTCCGATATATAGATCATTCGGGTTCTTGAGAGTGAAAGAGCTTCCGCCCAATGCAGCCATCGTCTCTGGCCTGGTGCTGGCCAATTGACCCATAAACAGGGCAGCGCTCGAAGATGTCTGTTGCGGCGTCATCAGCCGCGTCATGGCGGTAAATCGAACAGGTAACAGCAGGCTGGTCACGATTCCGGCCGCGGCGCCGACGGCGGTTAGCTTGACGATCAGCCATTTGCGGTACGCAAGCAGTGTCATCGCATCGATCACACCTGCTTCCGAAGACGCACCGCTCCCGTCTGCCAGCGCACCTTCACCTGGCCGGATTCCTTCGCTCGATATGCCGGGTTGTTCTGCTGCCGTGGCCATCGCGTGCTGTTAATAACTGGTGCTGACGACCGCCCCCGTCAAGGCGGCCTGAGAAAGGATTTGAGTAAAATACGGCAGTTCCTGCGCAAAATTACTCGGTGATTTCAACTTCGTTGGGACGATGATCGCGTCTCCCGGGAGCAGACTCATGCTGCCGAAATCATCACTCCAGAGCAGACCATGGCTCTGCCTGCTTACTACGATTCCATCTGCGCGGATCAGGAAGATGCGTTTTTTGTCAGCCTGCCTGGTCGGCCCCCCGGCGTTTTTCAGATATGCTGAGAGGCGCTTATTGGCTTGATATCCGAATGCGTTCTCGTTGTAAACGGCTCCGGATACCTGGACCGTGTTCAGTCTCGGAGGGATATAGAAACTGTCGCCATCTTCAAGCGGAAACTCGGGGATGCCGGCAAGAGTGCTTGCTTGCGGATTCATTTCCAGAACAATTCGACCTGTGGGATGAACGGAGGAGAGCTGCGAAACGACTGCCTGCTGCGCGGCGAGCTGTGATTGTTGCTCGGGAACATTCGCGGAGTTAACCGAAGAAGCGTTCGCATAACGCGAAACGAGTTCCCGCTGCATCTGGCTTATCGATGCACGGAGTTCCTCTTCCTCGGCCAGACGAGTCGAGACCCGCGTTAGCTGCGCTGCATAGAGGTACGAGTGGGGCGTGAGCCCACCGGCGCGTTCTACCACTCCACGTAAAGTCTCGCCAGGCTCGATGCGATACACCCCCGGCGCGTTGACCTCGCCACTGACACGAACAAAGGCTGCATGTTTGTCTTGGGGGAGTGGAAGATCATTACGCGAAAAGATCGTAATTACATCTCCCGGCTTAAGAAGCTGATTATCTGGAGAAGCTGGAGTGTCAACTGCCTTGCCGAGGTTGAAGGCGATCAGGCGCGTGCTCAGGTCATTCTCATCGAGCCGCTCAATCGCCGCGTATTCCCAATTGATCTCCGCGCTGTTCTGGGAAAGATCGGCCATCATGTCGATGTGCGCATTCTCCTGAAGACCGTTCGATTGACTTGAAGAGCCCGGAAGATTACCTGTAATTCCCGCGTGCGCGCCTGATTCTGAGAGGTTTGGCTGGTTCCCGTAGCCGGAGAGTTCCGTCGTTATCTCGGTCTGAGTATTTCCCGCCAGGTGATTCTGCTGGCGCCAGAAGTCGCGCGTGATAAGGGAATCCCGAGAGGGAATAAGATCCGAAACGCGAAGACCCTCATGCCATGGAAAGCGGCCTGGCGTGGCAACGTTGCCGCGCAGTGTCACCGCGTTGTCGAATCTCGGCGAGATGGGGAAGACCTCAAGAATGTCGCCGTCATGAAGCACCCGTTGCAGCCCCGCTGCATCCAGAGGGAAATCGTCGACGCGTCGCCTGCGATGATCTTCAATGCGTTCCAGCAATACACGGTCGGTCCCAGCCAGATTGGTGATGCCGCCGGCATACTTGAGCGCAGATGAGATCGTCGTTTCGCCGTTCAATTCGTATATTCCCGGTTCATTTACACTCCCTGTGATCGCGATGCGCGGACCCACCGGCGAAATGAAGATGACATCGCCAGGAAGCAATTGAGCGTCCTTCGATTTATCTCCGTTTCGCAGCAGGTCGTACATGTCGAATTCAGTCACTTGTTGTCCGCCGCGCCGCAACTGAATATGCCGCATCGAGCCGGTAGCCGAGGGGCCTCCAGAAGCAAAAAGCGCGTTGACCAGGGAGCTCAAAGAACTCACCGTGTACACCCCGGGCTGCCGCGCGCTGCCAAGGACAAAGATCTGAATGGAACGCAGTTGGCCCATTGTGACATTAAGCTCGAAACCCTTGTAGAGATTGCTGATGGCCGAACGAAGATACCCTTCTATTTGCTCGTAGCGCAGTCCGGCGATGCTTAACGTTCCAACGCTCGGTAGATCGATCTGTCCATTCCGGTCTACAGTTACGTTGACGTCCAGATCGATCTTTCCCCAGACTCGTATCAGCAGCTGATCTCCCGGTCCAAGCACGTAACTGGCCGGCACCGGGACGCGATCCATCGGTGCAAACGTAGTAGGAACTTCGCTAAATAGCTGGCGGCCGTACACCGGGAGCGGGCGGCCTGCTGCATCCTCGGCGAACAGCTCGAATTCTGACCGCGGAAGGGCAACGCCCACTCTGCTGGTGGGAAGCGCAACTGATTCGGGACGCGTCAGCGCCCTTTCAGATGGCGTAGTGGCCGTTTCAGTTCCCGATGCAGGAGCCGATGGAGGAGGAACCGATAAGGAATGCGACGTCATTTGTGGAACCGAAACCACGTTGGGCGTCAGTCCGGGAACGCACGCGGAGGACGTCGAATCCGGTTCGCAGACTGGAGCCTCTGTCGTAGTTTGGCCGGCGCAAAGCGGACCAGTCAGCACAAGCAAGATAAGGAGCTTGTAAGTCATAGTGGAAAACATCTCGAGTTGAACTTCATTTCCAGGTTGCGTACGCAAGCCGGCAACTGGATTATTTGCGACCGGATAATCTCCCATACGGGAGTCAATTGCGAAGTCCCTGGTCATCGAGGATCCGCGGACTCCTTGCTTTCTTCTTCCTGCGGCCCGCACGTGGTGGCGAATCGACTCGAAGTGACGCAATCTCGACAGAAAGCCGCTCGATTTTTTGCTCCAATTCTTTGACTTGGGTAGCATGCTGGTTGACAGTCGAGGCCAACACATTATCCGCATTCCCCGCCGCTGCCAGATTGCGCATGCTGTCGCGCACAAGGTCAGACAGGCTTCGCGCTCCCCTCGCAACACAAAGCCGCTCCAATTCCAGGTACTCGGCCTGCGATAGCCGTACGTTAATCGTCCGTATGCGTGGAATTAAGACTGCCAAGGAAGTTCCGGATGTCAGATAGATAGTTTCAAAAGGCGATGCGTCGCGTCGCCGGAGTCTTAATGAGATTTTTCGGGAGGTGCTTGGAGCAAGCTCCGCTCCCCTCGGTCCCATTGATGAGGATCGACACTTCAACACCAGCGCACAATACTCTTGCATTGAGCAAGAGCACCCAATTGCGGGGCCGATGCATGTTGCAGTGAATCTGCTTCACTGGACCTCAATTTTTGGGGAAAGACAAACTTACCATATAGCCGGGGACAGCGCAACGAAATAGTACGACCAATGTAAGACACTTGTGATTAACTGCAACCTTGTGATGTGGATCACTCTCGTCAAGCCGGCTACCTGCGCTGCACCCATCCTGTGATCTGAGGCTCGTTTGTGGCGGATCAGTCTCGCCTCCTTCGACTGCTGCATGGCGCGACAAAGACGATCAAAGCCCTGTCGCCGTCGAAAATGGTCCCGGTCGTCCCTTCAGCTTCGGCCCCGCCGCCACCATTGCAAAAGGACTAGCCGCACTCTGGTCACCTGCTCCGGCATCTCCGGTAACACCACTGATTGGGGACATTTTGACCACTGCTGCTTGGGCTCAGCATTCCTCCTGCTTCCCCGGGCCTCCGCAAAACGGACTCAAGCTCGGCCTCCCCCTCCGCATCAGGAACTCCCGTTAAAAGATGTTCTCCCACAAATCGTGAGAAATGGATACACTAGTCGCTCAGGTTCGCGATCACCCTCAGGGGTCTGCCGCCCTCCCCGGGGCAGGGTATGACGCGGGCGCTATGGTCTCAAACTTCGCGTAAAAACACATGGGATGAAAAGCGAGGCGGCGGAGTGAATCTAACTTTGGTTAAAGAAGACATCCTAAAGGGAACCTCTGTTTCTGAACCGGAAAACAAACCCAGAAGTCTCTCTGAAGTAGGCGTGCGCGAGTCGATCCTCGAAGACATCGCGCTGAAGACTCTCTATCATCACGGCCCCTTTTCCGTCGTCGATCTTTCTGACCACACCCGGCTCAGCTACGATGCTGCCGATCAGTTGTTTTCCCGGCTCAGAACAAAACTGCTTTGCGAAGTCACCGGAATGGTGGGCAATGTTCCGGAGATTGCCATTTCATCCCAGGGCAGAGCGCGAGCGCTCGATCTGCTCGCACGCAATCAATATGCAGGCGCGATGCCGGTCTCCCTCGAGAGCTATGTCGCGCAGGTGAAAAAGCAGAACATACGCCAGATTCAGGTGCGCCCAGCCGACGTTGAGCGCGCCTTCGCCCATCTCGTATTCGGAGACGAGGTGCTGACCCAGTTGGGCACCGCCCTGAACTCCGGTTCTGCTGTCTTTCTGTACGGACCTCCAGGCGTGGGCAAAACGGCGGCTGCGGAAACGCTGGCACGTGTCTTTTCACAGGACGAGATATGGATCCCCTATGCGATCGAGGTCGGCGGCCAGATTATTACGGTGTACGATCCGTCCATTCACGGGCCGGCTCTGAATGCGAACTCCGATGCCGTCGACCGGCGCTGGGTCCGGTGCAAGCGCCCCACGGTCACGGTTGGCGGGGAATTGACGATTGAGATGCTCGATCTCCAATTCAACCCATCAACCAACTACTACGATGGCCCCCCGCAAATGAAGGCCAATAACGGTGTCTTGATCATCGACGACTTCGGGCGGCAAAGAATTTCTCCAGAAGAGCTGTTGAACCGTTGGGTGGTCCCGCTCGATCGCAGCATCGAATTCCTCACTCTCGCCGGTGGAAGAAAAATTGAGATTCCATTTGAGATGCTTGTAGTCTTTGCTTCCAACCGGGATCCAAGAACAGTCCTGGATTCTGCCTTCCTGCGGCGCATCCAAACAAAAATCAGTCTCGGATCGATTTCCGACGAGCAGTTCTCTGAAATCTTCCGCCGTGTTGCCCGTGATCGCTCACTAAAGGTGGACGTGGAGGCCCTGAGCGAAGTAATCCAGGTGATTCGAACTGTGCAGAAGGAAGAACTGCGCGCATGCCAGCCGCGAGACCTGATTAATCAGGTCTGCTGGAAGGCGCGCTATGAAGGCAGAAAGCCGTTGCTCGATCGAGCATCGTTAATGCTGGCGGTCAAGACATACTTTTTGCCGCCTGTATGAGCGACTAACCCCTCGCTTCCAAAAATCCACACTTCGCCCGTGCAACAGCCGCGCTGCCCGGTTTCGCATGGCGCATTCGCCCGGCGCGACGCACTCAATGTGCCGCTCAATCCTCGCTCGGCCGGTCCCCGTTCGGGCGGTCAAGGCTCGCCCGATCCCACTTGCAGAAGGTTGCAGCCGCATCGTAAGTCGCGTTCAGAAAATCGAGAACACACCTTTCCGGATCCGGATCGCTTCGCGCCTCGTCGTAGTCGAGAAGAAACTCGCCAAAAGATTTGTTGAACTCTCCCTTGCATCGAATCGTGCATTCGGCCAGGCCCGGAGGCACGGGCGCGGCGTAGGCGTAGAACGCTGCCTTGCCATAGCCGCCGTTCCCCGGCCAGAACCCTGCACTGATGCACTCATGCGAATAAGCCTCGGCCTGAATGCGATCGGCGCCCGGCCTTGGGGGCGCCTTGCGGCCGTTGAAGCGAGTCACCGCCAGGTCGAACGACCCCCAGAAGAAATGCACGGGACTGATCTTGCCGTAGAAATTGCCGGAGAAGCGCTTGAAGATTCTGTCTGCGTCGCCCAGCGCATGCCAAAAGCGCCGCACCGCATCGGCGTCGTAGCTCCGGTGGACCGTGTCCTGATCGAAGCGAATCGGATTCGCCACTTCGACCGGCACCGCCCAAATCTTCACCGAAACACCCAGCGCGGTCAGCACTTTCCTGTACTCCGCA
>Ga0335078_10006559_pt1 | contig 17212 bp, 14 predicted proteins | sample Lox_Sample_32_FD_206711 | JGI IMG/M metagenome (GOLD analysis project Ga0335078, IMG submission 206711) | Soil microbial communities from Loxahatchee National Wildlife Refuge, Florida, United States - Lox_Sample_3.2 | ecosystem: Environmental > Terrestrial > Soil > Wetlands | place: USA... | reverse complement strand
ATGGCAAATCGATCAATGTCTTCAAGACTAAGGATCCCGCCGAGCTTGATTGGTCGTCGCTGGGTGCGGAGATTGTCGTCGAATCGACCGGCCTTTTCACCAAAGCGGAAGATGCGAAAAAGCACCTGAAGGGTACGGTGAAGAAAGTCATCATCACGGCCCCGGCCAAGGGCGAAGACATCACCATCGTGCTGGGAGTCAACGAGCAGGCCTATGATCCGGCCAAGCACCACATTATCTCGAACGCTTCCTGCACCACGAATTGCCTGGCGCCCCCTGCCAAGGTTCTTAACGACAAATATAAGATCCTCAAAGGTTCGATGACCACTATTCATGCCTATACCAACGACCAGAAAATTTTGGATCTGCCTCACAAGGACCTGCGCCGGGCCCGCGCCGCCGCCCTGTCGATGATTCCCACCACGACCGGCGCTGCCAAGGCCATTGGACTGGTGATCCCGGAACTCAAGGGCAAGCTGGACGGCTACGCGATGCGTGTCCCTACACCGGACGTTTCGGTGGTTGACCTGGTGGCGTTGGTTGAGAAGCCGACCACCACGGAAGCAGTCAATGCCGCACTCAAGAGCGCCGCTGAAGGCCCCATGAAGGGCATCCTGCAATTCGTGGAAGAAGAGTTGGTCTCCAAAGATTTCACCGGCAACCCGCATTCGTCCATGGTGGACGCCGGGTTCACCAAAGTCATCGATGGAAACCTCGTCAAAATCGTCGCCTGGTATGACAACGAGTGGGGTTACTCGTGCCGCGTCCGCGACCTGATCGACTTCGTGGCAAAGACCCTGTAGGAGAACAAGAAGGCAGTAAGCAGAAAAGGGCGAAGGGCAGTTCATTCATCGTGGCGCGCTGCCCTAGCAGGCTGCGGAAGAAGTCTCCCGGCTGTCATCCTGAGCGCAGCGAAGGATCTGCATTTATTTGTTTTCTCGGAGTTACTGCAGATGCTTCGCAGAGTTTACCCTGAGCGAGCAAACTGCAGACACTTCGCTTCGCCCAGGGTGACAGCGAAGGGCTCAGCATGACACATGGCCTTTTCCCGCAGCCTGCAAGCGTGCCTTGCCCCTAGTTTGTTATCTGTAACCTACAAAGGAATTATCCATGTCAAAACTATCTATTCGTGATATTGGCTTAAAGGATAAACGTGTCTTCATGCGCGTGGATTTCAACGTCCCGCTGAACGACGCTTCCCAGATTACCGACGACACCCGGATTCGCGCTTCGCTTCCCACCATCCAGTACGCTCTGGGCCAGGGCGCGCGGCTGATACTGGCTTCGCACCTGGGAAGGCCCAAGGGGAAGCCCAACCCGAAGATGAGCTTGAAGCCTGTCGCCACGCGGCTTTCGGAACTCCTCGGCAAACCCGTAGCCTTCGCCGCCGACTGCGTTGGCCCGGAGGTTGAGAAACAGGCCAAAGCATTGAAAGAGGGGGAAGTGCTGCTGCTCGAAAACGTACGCTTCCACCCGGAAGAGGAAAAGAACGTGGCGGACTTCGCGCAGAAACTTGCGGCATTGGCCGAGGTCTACGTCAATGATGCGTTCGGCACCGCGCACCGCGCCCATGCGTCCACCGAGGGCATCACTCATTTTCTTTCACCCTGCGCGGCGGGCATGCTGATGGAGAAGGAGCTTGAATATTTGAGTAAGGCGGTCGATAACCCGGCGCGCCCCTATGTCGCGATCGTCGGCGGCGCCAAAGTCTCGGATAAGATCGAACTGCTCGAGAACTTCGCCAAACTCGCCGACACCGTGCTCATCGGCGGGGCCATGGCTTATACATTCCTCAAGGCCGAGGGCATCGAAGTCGGAAAGTCGAAGGTGGAAGACGACAAGCTGGAAAGCGCCCGGGAACTGCTGAAATCGGCCAAAAGCAGTGGTAAGAAGTTCCTGCTGCCGAAAGATCATGTGGTGGCCGAGAAGTTTGACGCTAGTTCTCCGGCGGAAGTGGTGAACGATATCAACATTCCCGCGGGCAGAATCGGGCTGGATATCGGACCCGCCACGCGCGCCCTGTACACGAAGGAAGTCGCCGGAGCCAAGACCATTGTGTGGAACGGCCCCATGGGCGTCTTCGAGATGCCTCAGTTCGCAGAGGGCACGCTCGCCATCGCCAAGGCCGTTGCGGCTTCTTCCGCAGTCTCGATCGTAGGCGGTGGCGATTCCGTGGCGGCCGTAAAGAAGATGGGATTGGCAGATAAGATCAGCCACATCTCGACTGGCGGCGGCGCCTCGCTCGAGTTCTTATCGGGACTCACGCTGCCGGGAGTTGCCGCGTTGACGGATAAGTAGGCAGAAGGCAGAAAGCAGAAGGCAGCCGTGGAGCAGCGACGTTGCGTCGCCAACCGCCGAACATACAAAGTTGCCGCGACTGGGTGACGGCAATTTGATAGAATGGGATGAGTTGGTGACGATCGCCATGAACAACACGCGGAAAATCCGGACTCAATACAACGGCCGGATCGTGCGCGATCGACAAATCTGTGGAGGACAGCCGGTATTCAAAGGCACGCGCGTGACGCTCCGGACGGTCCTCGCCAGCCTTGCGGATGGAGATTCCACTGAGGTAATACTCTCGGAATTCCCGAGCCTTAAGCCTGAGGACATCCGCGCCGCGATTGCCTTTGCTGCCGCCTCCGCCGAGGAGGATATTCCTGTCCCTGCCATTCCCGATGTTCGATGAAGATCAAGCTCGATGAAAACCTACCCCGTGCATTGGCATTAAGGTTGGCGGCGATAGGCCATGACGTCCACACGGTAACCGAGGAGGGTATTGCAGGCGAGGGAGACCTCGTAGTCTGGGAAGCTGCGCAGCGCGAAGAGCGTTTCCTGATTACCCAAGATATGCACTTCTCGGACACCCGCCGGTTCACTCCCGGGACGCACCAAGGCCTTTTGCTGCTGCGCCTGTTCACCCCAAGCCGGCGGGCGTTGGTCGCTAGAGTTGAGGAATTGTTTACTGAATACGATGTGACCAAGTGGGTGAGCTGCTTTGTCGTGGCAACAGAACGTAAAGTTCGAGTGCTACGAGCGGTTCCGCTCGCCTAACAGAAATGCCGGGCCAGTGGAACCCGGCTTCTATTCGAGGGCTGCCTACTTTTTAGCAAGGACGAACAACATGCGCAAACCCGTAATCGCTGGTAACTGGAAAATGTACAAGACCATCGCCGAGGCGGTGGATTTCATTGAGAAGATCAAGCCGGTGGCGGCCGAGGCCGGCCACTGTGAGGTGATCGTCGGGCCGCCTTTCACGGCGCTGTCCGCGTCTGCCGCTGCGGCAAAGGGCAGCAAGGTCTCGGTGGCGGCGCAGAACTGCCACTGGGACAAGGAAGGCGCGCACACCGGGGATATCTCGACGGGGATGCTCCGCGACGCCGGATGCACCCACGTGATTATCGGGCATTCGGAGCGCCGTCATGATTGCGGCGAAACCGACGAGCAGGTGAACAAAAAGGTGAAGGCCGCGCTCGCAGCAGGTCTTGCGCCCATCTTCTGTGTGGGCGAAACCCTGGCCGAACGGGAAAGCAGTGAGACCGAGAAGGTTCTTGAGAGGCAGTTCGTTGGCGGTTTGGCCGGATTGACCCCGGGGGACTTTTCCCGTATCATGATTGCGTACGAACCTGTGTGGGCCATCGGTACCGGACGCACCGCCACTCCCGAGATGGCGGCGGACGCGCACCGCTTCCTGCGCGGCTTGGCCCGGCGCCAGTTCGGCGAGCAAGAGGCCAACGGCGTCAGAATTCTGTACGGCGGCAGCGTCAAGCCAGACAATGTAGGCGCGCTGATGGCGCAGGAAGAAATTGATGGGGCCCTGGTCGGCGGGGCGAGTCTGAAGGTCGATTCCTTTCGAGCCCTGGTGAATTACCCCCGCGGCTGAGGCGGCCGGAGAGAGATTGCATAGCATGATCGCGGTTCTTCAGATCATTCACATCTTATCCAGCATCCTATTGATCGTGACCGTGCTGCTTCAGGGTGGCGAGAATGTGGACATCACCGCAGCTTTTGGCGGCGTCAGCCAGGCCGCATTCGGGCCCCGCGGCTCGGTGACCTTACTGGCGAAGATCACCTGGGGTTTGGCTTTGGTTTTCATAGTCACCTCCGTGACCCTGGCGATTCACGCTTCCAAAGGCTCTTCGGGTTCGGTGCTGGAGCGTGCGCCCGTCAAGTCGGCGCCTATGACTCCGGCGTTCCCGACGCCGATCACACCCGCCCCGGCGGCGCCGGCAAAGAAGTAGAAAGAGCAGTCGTCAGTTATCAATGAGAACCGGCCGTGACTGAGAACTGACGGCTGACCACTAAAACCTGCCTCTCGTGCGGAAGTGGCGGAATTGGCAGACGCACCAGCTTGAGGGGCTGACGGTCGCAAGACCGTGGGGGTTCGAGTCCCCCCTTCCGCACCAAACCTCCACTTTTCCTCTTCCTACTCGTGTAACATTCGGCGAGGAGGCGGAGTCTCGTATATGAGAAATCCCTGGGCCGTGCTCGGTTCGGCGGTGTTCTTTCTGCTTGCGCCCGGGATTGTGGCGGGGCTTGCGCCTTGGTGGATTTCGAGGCGCGGGGCGGATATACACTCGCTGGGCTGGCCACTGCAAGGGTTGGGAGGCGTGCTTATCGCCGCCGGCGCGTTGGTGTTACTCGACTCCTTCGTCCGTTTCGCGCTCGAAGGGTTGGGAACGCCGGCGCCTGTTTTCCCGACTCGGCACCTGGTGATCACGGGTTTATACCGATACGTCCGTAATCCCATGTACATTGCGGTTGTCGTAGTGATCCTCGGGCAGAGCCTGGCGCTTGGAAACGCCCGCGTGCTCGGTTATGGGGCGCTCGTGTGGCTGGCGTTTCATCTATTTGTGCTGGCGTACGAGGAGCCGACCTTGCGGAAGAAATACGGCGGCGAATATGGAACGTTTTGCACCCATGTACCACGCTGGATTCCGCGGCTCAGCCCTTGGCAGCCTGGGAATTCATAGCTCCGGCACGCCGTGGCCACGAATTGTGCGGCCGGATTGGCGCGCCTACTTCCATTCGCCGCCGATCTTCCAATATTCCAGCGCCGGTCCCTTGAGGCCGCCGGGACCCGCCGTTATGGCTAGCTTCGCGATGGTCTCCATTTCCTGAGGCGTGTACGGTTTGAAGTTCTGCGCGATGCGCACGTCGTCGTCAAGCTGTCCTAGAGTGCTGCAGCCGACGGTAGCGCAATGGATGGGTAAACTCAGGGCGTATCTCAGGCATTCCTCGGCATTCAAGACGCGCAACAAAAAAGCGTTGCCGAAGACCTTCATAGCCTGAATCCCAATGCCTCGCTCAATGGCCAGGGGTAAGGTGATCTTCTGAAAGCTCAGGTACTCAGGGTCGGCAGCATGGAGGGGCATCAGGATGGAATCCCATTTGTCGTAGGCATGAAGCATCGCCACGTGCGTTTGGGGGTCGTGGTGTCCCGTAAAACCGAAAAAGCGGCATTTGCCTGCCTTTTTCGCGGCCTCAAAGGCCTCAATGGCTCCCCCGGGTGCGAAGATCTTCTCCACATCGGTTGAGTCCTGCACACCGTGCATCTGCCACAGGTCCACGTACTCGGTTCTCAGGCTCTTGAGTGAACTGTGCAGGTCGTCTTCAGCCTCTTTGCGCGAGCGCTTGATGCATTTGGTGGTGATGAACACTTCCTTCCGTGCGCCGGCGAGCACGTCGCCGTAGACCTCCTCGGAATGTCCATCCCAGTAATCGTGCGCGCAATCGAAATAGTTCAAGCCCAGCTCGTAGGCATGGCGCACGTGAGCCCGAGCAGCTTCTTTGGTGCGTGTTAGAGCCAGGCGTGCTCCACCCTGGCCGATGGCCGTGAGCTTCACGCCCGTTTTTCCGAACTCTCGCAGGGGAACGTCGCCGACTCTCGGTTTGGGCGGCCTGGCGTTGAGCCCTGTAATGCCCAGACCGGCAAATACGGCCCCCACGAAAGTCCTGCGTGGTATGGGTTGGCTAAGTCTGATCATTTCGAATCCTCCGCTCAAGCGTTAAGACCGTCATGTTATTCCGCTAGCCAAACGTCTGCAATGGCTTTTGTGCTGGCGCGCGAAAGCACGAGCAGGGGTATTCCGCTTATGCCTTTTCGGGGTGACAAACCCCGCGCATTCGCGCTAGAGTAAAGTCAGTAACTGGAGTAGAGGACGCCATGCCGCTTCACCTTGAGATACCCGAGTCGATTGCCAGGAGCCTCAGGCTGCCGTCTCCGGAGGTTTTGCCGCGGCTGCGCACCGAGCTTGCGGTCGCCCTCTATGCACGAGGGATTCTTTCGTTCGGCAAGGCCAGCGAGTTCGCAGAGATGTCGCGTTTCAGCTTTGCCGAACTCGTTGCGCAGCGCGGCGTTGCGCGGCACTACACCGAAGAAGAACTGAGACAAGACATGCACTATGCGCGCCGTCAGTAACACTTCTCCAGTTTCAAATCTGGCCGCAATCGGACGACTTTCCCTTCTCAAATCGCAGTTTTCCGAGATATGGATTCCCACCTTCGTACGTGAAGAACTGAATGCCCATCCCGATCCACGAACTTTAGAAGCAATCCGGGAAGTGCTCGATCGAGGTTGGATACGGTGTGCGTCGCCGGCGAAGTCGCGTTTGCTCGACGTGCTGTTGCTACACCTGCACCGCGGCGAAGCCGAGGCCATCGCACTTGCCGTTGACCTAAGTGTTGACTTGGTTGTAATTGACGAACAGGAAGGCCGAGAACTTGCTTCCCGGGTAGGTCTCCAAGTCACCGGCGTTCTTGGTGTTCTGCTTCGAGGTAAGAGGGATGGCGACGTTACTGCGCTCAAGCCAGAGATTCAGGCTCTACGTGAGAAGGCCAATTTCTTCATTGCTCCATTTCTCGAAGCCGAGGTACTGGCCGCTGCCGGCGGGTAATTCCAGCCTCGAGAATCGCAATGACTGAAACGCACCCACTTTACGCGAATGTGGTCTGTGCGTTGACCGCCCTTACATTTCCAAGAGAGGAGAGAATCTGGAAATGAATCGTCGCGAATTCATGGCTGTGCCTGCGGTGGCGGCGGCCTCCCGCCGGCACATAGCCGCTTCCGCATCCAGGCGGGGCGCGAAGTACACCTTAGCGAACTCTTCCTCAGGGACAGGATCAAGCGCTGGACCGGATGTTCCCTGGCAGCGGAGAATCCGCCGCATCGGTCAATTGAATATGACCGAGCACGACCCCGTGACGCTCGACATCGAGCAGTGGGCCGATTACTGGGCCAGTCTGAAGGTGGACGCCGTGCTCGTGAGTGTCACCGGCATCCTTGCGTACTATCAAACGAAAGTGCCATTCCATCGCAAGGGGAGATTTCTCGGCGACCGGGACTTTTTCGGCGATTGCTGCCAGGCGGCGAAGAAACGCGGATTGCACGTGATCGCCCGCTTGAGTCCCGACCTTAACTGGGCAGACGCGGTCGCGGCGCATCCGGCATGGTTCGAGCAGGACGCAGAAGGCAGCCCAGTGGTTCACGACGAGGACCGCCGGTTGTTCCGGACGTGCATGTTCTCGGAGTACATGACTGATTATATTCCTGCCATCATACGGGAAATTAATTCAAATTACGATGTTGATGGACTGTTTACCAATGCCTGGCCGCCGCTGGGGAGTCTGCCCGTTTGCCATTGTGCGATATGCCGCGAGCTGCCGCCAAGCGGGACTGTTGAATACTGGGACAGGTTCAACGAGCGCACAACGTTCCTCTGGAAGCTCTATGACTCGATCGCCAAGGAGAAGCACGCCGGGAATTTCTATTTTGCCAATCTCGGCGGCGGAATCCGCTGCTCGGTTGACCTGGTGGAACTGGGCGAACTCTGCGAGTGGTTTCAAGCCGACAATCAGGGGCGGGGCGGGGAAGGCGCGCCGATTTGGGGCTGCGCCATGCAGGGCCGTGTTTGCCGCGCCGTGCAGAAGGGCAAGATGGCCACCAATGTGACCGGCGCGTGGTCGACGGGACCGGTGCGTTGGCGCGGCGTGGCCAAGTCGTTTGCCGAAGCCCGCATGTGGATGGACGAAACTGTGGCCAGCGGCATGGTGCCCTATCAGCACATCGTGGGCGCCGAGAATGGCCTGGGCGAAGACCGGCGCGCGCTTGAACCGGCGCGCGAATTCTTCAATTGGACCGCACAGCACGATCGGCATCTGATCAATAAACGGTCAATTGCATCAATCGGCGTGGTGATGGGACAGCGCACCCAGTTGTTCTACCAGCCTCCCCGCGGAGCTTCGGCCATGCAGTATATGGAAGGTCTGTACTATGCGCTGCTCGAGGGTCGTTTTCTGTTCGACTTCGTGCACGAGGAAAAGCTCGAGCACGGCGGGCTTGAAAAGTACTCGGCTTTATTGCTGCCCAATATTGCTCTGCTCAGCGACTCCGAGCTTCGCCAGTTGCGCGACTATGTGGATTCGGGAGGCTCGCTCCTCGCTACCTTTGAAACCGGTTTGTATACGGAGCGAAACCGGAAGCGGCCGGAATTCGGGCTAGCTGAGGTTTTTGGAATCAGCAAGGCGGGCGAGATCATAGGCACAACCGGAAATGCTTACTCAGCGCGAATCGAGCAGCGGCACGCCGTCCTCGATGGATTCACCGGGACGAATTGGATTGCGGGCGCCGAGTACCGTGTGCCCATCGCAGCCGTCGAGAACCCAATCATGACAGTCGTACCGGGGTCGGTAGCGTATCCTCCCGAGCTTTCCTATCCCGATCCTTCGCACACAAGGGAGCCCGCGGTGGTCCTCCGCGAAAAGGGCAAGAGCCGCCTCATCTATTTCCCTGGTGATGTCGACCGAACCCTGTGGCACTCCGGGCACACCGATCTCAGCCGGCTCCTGCGCAACTCAATTCGGTGGGTGGCGGGTCCGGACCAGCCGGTGAGCATCAAGGGAGATGGCCTGATCGAGGCCTTCGCGTGGGAAACTCACGCGGGCTTCGCCGTTCATCTGCTCAACTACACGAACCCCGCCGTTCATCGCGGCTGGATCCGCGAATTCTATCCCATCGGTGCTCAGCGCATCCGAATGCGGCTGCCGGAAGGCCGGGAAGTAACTCGCGTGGAGCTGTTGCGCGCCGCAACCGAAATCCCATTTCAAATCGCAGATGGCGCCGCCACCTTCACCATACCCAAAGTCGTTGACTATGAAGTGGCGGCGGTGTCTTCATCTTGACTCGACACGGCGGCTAATCCCCACGGCTTCTCACGGGGCGGTTGCGGGCTCGGGCGCGGAATCGAGGAACTCGTAGCGGTCCCGATGCTCCTCCGGCCGCGCCTGGCATTGCACATTGATGTGCATCACTTCGTGGGTCTTTCCGAAGGCAGGCCAGTTTGCCAAGCCTGGGCTGTTGGGATTGCCTGTCTTTATGAAGTTTGCCCAGTAGTCGTTCATCGTCTTGGCCACGGTGTAATCGTCAGGCTGCCAATCGGCCTTCTTTGAGTCGAGCATGGTGAATACATACTCGAGTTCCGCGGCGTGCGGTGAGCCAAAGGTCTTCAAACCTGTTCCCTTGTCCGCTTCCGGAATCGGGACGGTGCGGTCGAACTGATAGCGGTAAACGGCGTTCCCGGCCTTCGCCTGCGCATCGAGCCATTTCCAGGTTCCGAAGACAATGAATCGGTCGCTGGCTAGATCGCCGGCCGACCGCAACGCCTCCTCATTGCTCGATGCACCGTACACCTTCAGGGCGTCGCTCGCGCGGGGCCCATACTCGCGCCGCAACTGCTCGGCGAAGGTCTTGGCGTTAGGCTTCTCCTTCGCCATCAGCACCTCCGTGCGAGACTCGTCAGCGTTCCACCCGGCCAAAAGAGGTACTTGGCTTTGCTTCCCCTGTGCAAAAATCGAAGGCACATCCGAGGGAAGAAAGTAGCCATCCACGATCGGCCAAAAGCCAAATCCGTTGTCTTTCTTTGAGGCCTCACGGAGAAGATCTTCAGCCGGCATGGCCCGCAATTCGCCCAGACTCTTGCCGCCTCCGATCGCCGCGGCGAACTGCACGCCCTGCTTTTCGGCTTCCGCCAGCGATACTTGCCCGCGTCCGCCTACGGGGCCGAAAAACGCGCCGCTTTCGCCGATCGCTTGGTGAAACAGTTGGCGCGAAAGCGGGGAAGCCATCAGTGCGCTAACCGAAAGTGATCCGGCCGACTCTCCGCCGATGGTCACTTTTTGCGGATCGCCATCGAAAGCCGAGATGTTCTGCCGCACCCATTCGAGCGCCGCAACCTGATCGAGCAGTCCGTAGTTGCCGGACGCCTGGTGGGGCGATTCCCGGGTGAGTTCAGGGTGAGCCAGGAAGCCAAAGACGCCCAGCCGGTAATTCGCGTTTACTACCACGATGCCGTGCTTTGCGAAGCTCTCCCCATCGTACCGAGCTTCGTCGTTGGCTCCGGCGGCAAACCCGCCCCCGTAGAACCAAAGGTACACCGGAAGCCTCTGGTTCTTGGATCTGGCGGGAGTCCAGATCGTCAAGTTGAGGCAGTCCTCGCTCATCTCTTTGCTTCGAAATACAATGTCGCCATAGACCCTGGCCTGCATACAGCGCGGGCCGAAGTCGGCAGCCTTGCGCACGCCGCTCCAGTGCTTAACCGGTTGAGGCGGCCGCCAGCGCAGATCGCCCGCCGCCGGAGCCGCGAACGGAACACCCCTGAAAATCCGCACCGAAGAGTCGGCATTGACTATGCCTTCCAGAATGCCGCTTGCGATTTTCACGCGATCAGCCGCCATAGCAGAACTCGCCAGAATAACCACGCTCAGCAGAACACAACTTATAATGTCACGACTACGCTTGGCCATGTACTTCTCCATTTAATCGCCCTCACGGCGCCCGCGCCGCATCCGGGATGCTGACTGGTGTTGCGTGGGAAAACAAGGTCATCTCTCAGATCTATCTCGGGTCCATGTAGCGCTGACCTTTAGGTCGGCAGGTGCTGACCTAAAGGTCACCGCTACAGATTGAACGCAGTTTCCCAACGCAAGGTCAACTGCTCGCGCTGCCAAAGGTTATCAAATCCCCCAGCGAATTACGAGTCTGAAACCAGCTTGCGATAATTCAGCCGAAGACCGGTTGGTGTGCGGCAGCGAGAGTTACTGCCTTGTGTTCGGATTTCACGGCGGTAGCTTCGCTGTCGCACCCATGGCGCTTCACGAGTTTTCGCATTTTCCATGCCGCGGTGTATACTTTTCGCGATTTAGCGCAAGGCCCATACTGCACAGGAGCGAACCATGCGAAACTTGATTGAATGCGTCGTCTTCGGGACGGCCGTTCTGCTCGCCGGCGCTGCGCCGAACGTCTCGCAAATGCCGGTACGAATCACCAGCGGCTTGATCTCCGGTACAACGGACAAAAACGAAGTGACGGCCTACCTGGGCATTCCCTTCGCCGCGCCTCCTGTGGGAGATTTGCGCTGGCGTCCTCCGCAGCCCGCCGCCCACTGGGAGGGAGTGCGAAAGGCGGAACATTTCGGCGCGAGTTGCATGCAGAGCGAACCAGGTTCGCGGCTTCCATGGACGGAAGAATTCATGACGCAAGGCGCTGTGAGCGAGGATTGTCTGTTTGTGAATGTTTGGACACCCGCGAAATCCGCCAATGAGAAGCGCGCCGTCATGATTTATTTTTACGGAGGCGGATTCAACGAAGGTTCGAGTTCCGTAGCGGTCTACAATGGTGCGGAGCTTGCGCGCCAGGGCGTGGTTGTGGTCACTTCCAACTATCGGGTCGGCCCGCTCGGCTTCCTGGTGCATCCCGACCTGACAAAAGAATCGCCGCATCACTCTTCGGGCAACTACGGATTGCTGGACCAGATTGCGGCCCTCCAGTGGCTGCAAAAGAACATCGCTGCTTTCGGTGGCGACCCCAGCCGGGTTACGATTTTTGGCCAGTCCGCGGGCGCCATCTCAGTTGCTGACCTGATGCGCTCGCGTCTGGCCAAGGGCCTCTTTGCCAGGGCTATCGCTCAGAGCGGCCCCGGATTGTTCCCGGAAAACCTGCATGGCGGGGGGGAGACCTTTGAGCAGAGGGAGCAAGAAGGCCTTAAATACGCCGAGGCGAAAGGGGCGCACTCGCTCGCCGAGTTGCGCGCGCTGCCCGCTTCGGAGTTCTTTATAGCGACGCCCGGCGTAAAGGGAGCGCGCTCGGTTTCCGCTTTTCCCGTGACGGACGGATGGGTGCTCACCGCCGGACATCCGGCGCGCGAGGTCCCGCTTGTCGTCGGGATGGTCGCAGGTGATGCTGCTTTTGCGAGCGGCTTCGGCCCGCCCATGGCGCCAACCGTTGCCTCTTACACGTCCACCGCGCAGAAGATGTATGGCGACATGGCCGCAACTTTCTTGAAACTTTACCCCGTCGAGAAGGACTCCGACGTTGCGTCTGCGAGGAAAGCGAGCCAAACGGACCGCGCCCGGGTCTCCATCGATTTCTGGTGCGAGGGCCAGTTGAAGAGAAGCGGGAGGATTTACACCTACTTCTTCGATCGTCCGATACCCTGGCCAGTGCACCCAGAATTCGGCGCCTTCCACACCTCGGAAGTTCCCTACATCTTCGAGACCCTCAAGCTGCTCGATCGCCCGTGGAAACCGGCGGACTTCAAGCTCTCGGAAATGATGGCGTCCTACTGGTCTAACTTCGCCAAAACAGGCGATCCCAACGGATCAAGCCTGCCGCAATGGCCGACCTATGACTCGACCAGCCACAATACGATGGAATTGGGAGAGCACGTTGGACCAATACATGAAGCCGAATCAGCGAAGGTGGAATTCTTTCTGGACTATTTTAGAAAGTAACGGTGCGACATTGTCCGTTGTCCGTGATCTGTTGCCCGCGCTTCGTACCATGGTTGTCATTCTAACCAAAGCGAACAATTTCCGCAGTCTCAAGGGTCAAAAGGGACTGCCGGGATTCTTCGTTTCGCTCAGAATGACAGAGTAGTAACTGACGACTGGCCACGGACAAGGGACAACGATTTTCGGATGCCCACTTACCTTGCTTTCTTATCGCGAAGGGTCACGTTGGCAATCAGGGGTTTCGCCCAGAAGGAGACGCCGAGCACCCAGCCGAAGGTTACGTAGAGGAACACCATCCCGGTGCGCAGGCCGAACGCGTCGCCGAGGCGTCCGATAATCAGCGGCACGATAGCTCCCCCCATAATCCCAACACAGAGTATGCCTGCGAGGGGCCCGTGGTATTCCGCCACGGAGTTGAGTCCCAACGAAATAATGATCGGCCACATCACCGACGCGCAAAACCCGATGGCAGGGAAGGCCAGCTTTGAGGCAGGTCCCGGCCCAAACAAGGCCACCGTAAGACAGGCGAGCGCGGCGAGGCTGAAACAGAGCAGAACCTTGCGGCTGTCCAACAGCTTAAGCAGCAGCATGCCCAGCGCGCAACCCGCTGTCATGAGTCCCCAGAACCAGGCTACCGCCGCAGCCCCGGTGGTGTGTGGGTCGTAGCCGTGATAGTGGGCGAGGAACTCAGAGATCCAGTCGGCGGTTCCCTGCTCGGAGCCCACGTACATGAAAACGCTGGCAAAGAACAGGAGGACGACCGGCTTTTTCATTAGGTGTGCGTACATCTCAAGAGCGCCGGCCCTCTCGTCTTCAGTGCGCGTCACCTGCGGGAACCGTGATGTCCAGAGTGCAATAAGCATCACGGCAATAACCACTGTGAAGATCCAGTACATCGATACCCAGGGCAAGCTTGCCGGAACCACCCGGTGCAGAACTCTTAGCAAGAGGTTTTCCCTCGCTGGGTCCTCGAGGTGGAGCACCACGTAAGAGTAAACCTGCGGACTGACAAACGATGCGGCCCCGAAAACCAACTGGGCGAACGCCTCATTGAATGCGAAATGTTCCTCGCCGCCCGCGGCCCGCAGCAGGGGATTGATCGCAACCTGGAGCGCAGCCATGCTGCCGCCGATCAGAAAAAGGGAGATCAGCGACACTTTATAAACCGGCAGAAGGGCGAAAAACAAGGCGCCGGCCAGCGCCACGGCAAACGAAAGCACCATCACCTTCTTCTCTCCCCAAGCCTCCACCAGAAAGCCGGCGGGGATCGAAAGCACTCCATAAGCGATGAAGAATGAAAACGGCAGCAGGGCCGTGGCAGTCAGGCTGACGTGAAAGCTCTTGATAATATCTGGAATAATAGGCCCAAGGATGTTGGTGAGAAATGAAATAACAAAGAAGGTGGTGAGAACCAAAGCCACCATGTACTTGCTGCGAGTCATATGTGATCGCGGCTCCTTCGCAACGTTTGGGGGCGGTCGATGCGCCCTCTTCTCAAATGTCCGCATCGTTTTGCGGTCTTCCGCGGACCCGCTCAACCGTCCCGCCCCGGCTGATGAACACGCCGGCTGCGGGCCACCCTCTCCCGAGGGGGGCGAGGGTATGAATTCGAGGTAGGGGCGGCCCTTGTGGCCGCCCCGCGCCCCATTCACTCTTCCTCGAGGTGGAGACGGCCCGGACCTGCCCACCGCCGCGGCTACTCGGCGGTGGTTACTTTAGAGCCCAGGGTGAATCGGCCGGCCTCGCGGCCGGCTTGCGCCGCCAACGCCAGGGTGACCATCTCGACGGGCAGAATCTCGAGGATCGGCAGCACGCTCTGAGGCGCCTCAGCAACGCGCAGAGAAGAGAGTGCAGCATTCTGCCCGATCAATTCCGCTCGGCCGCTATTCTTGCGGACGTCCTCGACGAGTCTCGTGTTCAATGCCCTTGTCTTCTCGTCGCCCTCAAAAACCAGAACGAATGTTTCCTGGCTGAGCATCTCGAATGGCCCGTGCCGGAGCGCCGCGGAGCTCATCCCCTCTGAGTGACGATGGGTTGACTCTTTGATGATGAGTCCGCCCGTCCCGGCAGCGGCGAGCGACCCGCCGCGCCCCACCAGAAAGAGGTCGCGCGCGCCTTCGAGGCAGGCGGCTAACTCGACCACGTGATCGCGCCAGGATTCGAGGTAGCGTCGAACCGCAGGGACCGCGTGCGCGAGTTCCGCGGCGGTGTCCTTAAGATTCGCATTCGTAAGAAGAGATCCCAACTGAGTGAGCGCCGCGAGAGCCGTCACATAAGTCTTGCAGGAAACTGAGAATTCCTCGCCGGCCTTCGTCAAGAAAGCACAGTCGGAATCGAGGGCCAGTGGGCTGTCGGCGGTGTTAGTGACGCCGATCAGCCCGAAGCGGCGCCCGGTTACGTCGAGAAGGCGCACCATCTCAACGCTCCGCCCGGATTGAGAGACCGCGACAACCAGGCTCCGCTCGTCCAACAGGCTGGGGAAATAGTAGAGAAGTTCCGAAGTCTCAAGCAGCACGGTGGCGAGGCCGGCGGCCGTGAGCTGCGCGTGCAGGGGATGGAGGGCATAGAAAGACGATCCCATCCCTGTCAGTACAACTCGTTGAAATTCACGTTTTTCCAGTCGGCGGAGAATCTGCGGGAAGCCGTCTGGCACGCCGAGGGTTGGCAGCGTCGCCCCGAGAGCCCGGGGCTGGTCCAGGATGTCGCGGACGTAGTCGTTTTCAATAATGGTGTATTTGGTATTAGCAGGCACGATGATCTCCCGAGAGTCTCAGTATCGAACTAACCCTTTACCCGTCACGCTCCGGTTGATGAAAGCGCCGGAGCGCGACACCTTCTCCCCAAGCGAGAGGATGTGAATCTATGTGGGCCGCCCCTACGTCGCGAAGCGATGGTGCCAGACCTGGGCCGCCCCGATCAGGGCCACGTCCGGGCCCAAGGACGCAAGTGAAATGTCCACACGTTCGTGAGGCACCAGGCGGCAATTCTCGCGAATGACCTCGCGAATGCGCTTCAGAAATAAGTGCGCGCTCTTCATCACGCCGCCCCCCAGCACGATGGCGTCCGGCGTAAACGCACTCACGATATTACCGAGCCCGACGCCCAGGTAGTACCCCTCGTGCTCGACAGCGCGCCGCGCCCATTCGTCGCCCTGACCGGCGCGCTCGCATAGGAGCTTGGCGCTTAGCTCCTGGCCGTCGAAACTGCCCGGAGCGTTGGCTTGGATCCAGTCCGCCATGGCAGGGCCGCTGGCGAGGCTCTCCCAGCAGCCTCGAGCGCCGCAGGAGCAAGGCGGGCCCGAGGGCTCAACGATGTGGTGCCCGATTTCGGGATGGCAGCCGCCGGCGCCGCGGTAGAGCTTGCCGTCTAATATCACACTCGCGCCGATCCCGGTGCTGATAGTTACATAGACCAAGCGGGCCTTTCCCGCGCCGGCCCCCCAAACCGCCTCCGCGAGGCCCGCCGCGTCGGCGTCATTTTCCATCGCCGCCGGCACCCCGAAATTCGCGGCCAATGTCTCAACCGGATTGCTGCCCTCCCATCCCGGCAGTAAATTGACATTGCCTAACTCACCGGACACCGGGTCTATCGGCCCTGTGCATCCGATGCCGATTCCCTTTAGTGTAATCCCCGTTTGATCGACGCATTGAGCGAGCATTTCGGCCACGCGTCGCATAGCATCGGCGAAACCCCGGGGCACGTCGGTGGGGCATTCGATCTTGGCCAGGACGCGTCCTTCCTCATCTACGAGGCCTGTCGCTATTTTTGTTCCGCCGATGTCAACGGCGCCGATCATCGGGACTCCTTTCGTTTTGGCCGAACGGCCCCCCTCACCCGGCCCGCCCCGGCTGATGAGAACGCCGGTTGCGCGCCACCCTCTCCCCCAGGGAGGAGAGGGCATGAAACGTGCGTAGGGGCGGCCCTTGTGGCCGCCCTGCGACCGCCTCATCCGGCATACCCCGGCATGAGAACGCCGGCTACGGGCCACCTCTCCGCCAAGGGGGAGATGGGTGGTTGAATACCACGGAGGGCGGCCACAAAAGCCGCCCCTACTTCCACGCGAAAACCGCCGCGCCGTACGGCTGCAAATCCAATACCCACCGCGAGCCCTGAAACGACACCGGCTGTTCTCCGTCGGGCATCAGGTGACGGACTGACTTCAACGGTTCTGCAGAAGTTACCGACACATGCTCGGACTTACCGTGGTGATTGACAACGATAACATAACCATGGTTCCGCGCGTCGAGCGAGACTGCCTCTACGGAAGACTGATCGGTGCGGAAGCGGGGCTTTATTCCCGCCCAATCGCGAAACGCCTGATAAAGGCGGTAAGAGTTTTCCTCTTTGTCGAAAACCGCAGGAACACTAGCCAAATAGCTTTCCAGGGGATAGGCGCAAAGGAGTGTTGCTCCTTTGCCCAAGCGAT
>Ga0335078_10006558_pt1 | contig 17212 bp, 17 predicted proteins | sample Lox_Sample_32_FD_206711 | JGI IMG/M metagenome (GOLD analysis project Ga0335078, IMG submission 206711) | Soil microbial communities from Loxahatchee National Wildlife Refuge, Florida, United States - Lox_Sample_3.2 | ecosystem: Environmental > Terrestrial > Soil > Wetlands | place: USA... | reverse complement strand
GCTCGGCGGCTTTATCGCCACCTACGGCTCGTGGCGCTGGATTTTCTTCATCAACATCCCGATCGGCCTTATCGGCCTTACGCTGATCAACCTCTTCATCGAGGATTTTCGCGACACCGGTGCCCGCCCGTTCGATTTCCCGGGCTTCGTGCTCGCGGGGATCGGCCTGGCGAGCCTCGCCTTCGGCTTCGAGACGATCGGGCGCGGGGCGGTGCCCGCGGCGGTGACGGTGGGCCTGTTGGCGGCCGGCGCGATCCTGACGATCCTCTATGTGCGGCATGCCCGTCGCGTCGAATTTCCGGTCATCGATCTCGCGCTGATGCGCATCCCGACCTACGCGGCGGCGACGATCGGCGGGTTTCTGTTCCGCATGGGCATGGGCGCGCTGCCGTTTCTGCTGCCGATGATGCTGCAGGTCGGCTTCGGCCTGTCGGCGCTCAATTCGGGGCTCTTGACCTTTGCGAGCGCGGCCGGCGCGATGACGATGAAGTTCGGCGTCAACACGATCATCCGCACGCTGGGGTTCCGCGCCGTGATGTGCGGCAACGCGGTGATCAGCGCCGGCTTCCTGTTCGCTTACGCGTTCTTTCAGCCGTCGACACCGCATCTCGTGATCTTCCTGGCGCTGCTCGCCGGCGGGTTCTTCCGCTCGCTGCAGATGACCAGCATCAATTCGCTGAGCTACGCCGATGTGCCGAGTGCGATGCTGAGCCGCGCAACCAGCCTCACCAGCATGTGCCAGCAACTGTCCCAGGCGGTCGGCGTCGCGTCGGGCGCGATGCTGCTGTTCATCTTCCTCGCGCTGCGCGGCGAGACGCACCCGACGCCGCTCGACTTCTCGTTCGCCTTCGCCGGCGTGGGATTCATCGGGATGCTGTCGGTGCCGTTCTTCCTGCGCATGTCGCCGGACGCCGGCGCCGCGGTCAGCGGCCGCGGGAAGCTGGCCCAATCTTGAGCCGCCCGGCCTGAATGCGCCTGCTCGCTTGGAACATCCGCCAGGGCGGCGGCGCGCGCCTGCCGGCGATCTGCGACGCGCTGTCGCGTCACGACGCCGACGTGCTGATCATCTCCGAATACCGCGGCGGCGATTCGGCGTTGCGGCTGTGCGAGGCGCTGACCCGGCTCGGCTATCCGCATGTGACGTCGCCGCGCCCGCCGCCGGGCAAGACCGGCGTCCTGGTCGCCGCGCGCCGCCGGTTTCGCGCCCACGCCGCGCTCACCGACGCGCTGCCCGAGCCGTACCGGCTGGTCCAGGTCGAGATCGGCAGGCTGTCGCTGTGCGGCGTCTATATGCCGAACCTGCTGGCTAAGGTGCCGTATTGGGAGGCGGTGGTGGCCGGCCTTGCGGCCAGGATCGACCGGCATGCCCTGGCGATCGGCGATTTCAACACCTGCCGGGCCTATGTCGACGAGCCGGGCGCGATCGACCGCTGCGCGCATTTCATGGACCGCGTCGCCGAGCTCGGCTTCTGCGATTTGTGGCGCCAGCGCTACCCGGAAGGCCGCGAGTTCTCGTGGTACAGCCACCGCGGCAACGGGTTTCGCATCGACCATGCGTTCCTGTCGCCGTCGCTGGTGCGGCGCGCGGGCCCGGTGCGGTATTCGCACGACGAGCGCCTCAGCGGCCTCTCCGACCACTCGCCGTTGATCGTCGATCTGCGCGACTGAGCGGCGGGCGCGCGAACGCCGCGCTGCACCCGATGCGATCGACCGTCAGCCTTTCAGCACCTCGGGCGGTATGTCGTCGCGCCAGTTCTGGCCGGTGTTCCAGCCCCAGGAGCGGATCGCGTTGCGCCTGGTGATCAACACGTCGATCTCGGCGTCGATCTCGACCGTCGGCCGTTCACCGTTCGCCTTTGCCAGGTAAAGCGCGTAGAGCTGATCCCAGATCACGGTGAGCTGGGCGTTCTGCTCATCGGTCAACGGGGGAAAGAACGGCTTGGCCTCGGACATGCCCCGGTTCCGTCGTGTGCATGGCTCTTACGCATGCAACTTAGGGTGACCGGGTTAGCGGCCTGTTAACGTCAACCCTCATTTGCCGTCCGCGGCGAATGCTTCGACAGCGCCGCCGAGCTGCCGCCGGATGAGCCGCGCGTAGAGCCCGTTGCGCGCGAGGAGCTGGGCGTGGCTGCCGATCTCGACGACACGGCCGCGATCGAGCACGACCAGAAAATCGGCATTGCGCACGGTCGACAGGCGATGCGCGATGACGATCGTCGTGCGGTCCCGCATCAGCGCATCGAGCGCGCTGCGCACCTGCGCCTCGCTGATCGCGTCGAGATGCGAGGTCGCCTCGTCGAGCACCAGGGTCGGCGCATTCTTGAGAAAGGCGCGGGCGATCGCGACCCGCTGGCGCTGCCCGCCCGACAATTGCACGCCGCGCTCGCCGACGCGGGTGTCGAGCCCCTCGGGCAGCGAGATGACAAATTCCGCCAACGCGGCCTGATCGAGCGCGGCCAGTATCTCCTTGATGTCGGCGTCGGGCCGGGCGAGCGCGACATTGGCCCTCAGGCTGTCGTTGAAGAGGTAGGTGTCCTGCGACACCAGCGAAATCCGGCCGCGCAGGTGATCGAGCTCGAAGTCGCGCAGATCGAACCCGTCGATCAGGATTTCTCCGGCGCTCGGGTCCCAGAAGCGCAGCAGCAGGTTGGCGAGCGTCGTCTTGCCGGCGCCCGAAGGGCCGACGATCGCCACCGTCGCGCCCGCCGGGATGTCGAGCGAGACGCCATCGAGCGCGGCACGTCGGGCGCCGGGGTAGGCGAAGCCGACCTCTTCGAAGCGGATCGTCGAGCCGCCGACCGGCGCCGGCGGGCGCAGCGTGCCGTCCACCACCGCGGGTTTTTCATGGTGCACCGCGAACAAGCGGCGGGTCGAAGCGATCGTGTCGGCCAGCTGGCGGCTGACCTGAGCGATCTCCGAGATCGGCAGGAACGACGACAGCGACAGCAGGATCAGCAAGGGCAGGGTGGTGGCGGCGAGCTGCCCGCCGGCGACGAGAAACGCGCCGATGACCGCCACGCTCAGCCCGCCCAGGCCGGTACAAAGCTCGAGCTGGGCCGTTTGCGCCGACAGGTCGCCGAGGAGCTTGAGCCGTACGATCTGGTAGCCGTTGACGGCATTCATGAAGCCGGCGCGGCGGCGCTCGACGGCCTGGAACGCGACGAGATCCGACAGCCCCTGGATCGTCTCGGTCACATAGCCCGACATCAGCCCGAGCCGGTCGCGCGCCTCGGCGCCGAGCCCGTCGATCTTCGCCCGCATGACCCAGGGCGCCAGCGCCGCGTAAAGAATGAACGGCAGGATCCCGAGCGCGATCGGCCAGGCGACGACGGCGAGGGTCAGCACCACTGTCGACGGCACCAGGATCGCGACGAGCGCCGGCGCGACGGTATGCGCGAAAAAATACTCGACGGTCTCGATGTCCTGCGCCGCGAGCGCGATCAGGTCGCCCGAGCGGCGGCGCACCAGATAGGCCGGGGCCAGGCTGTCGAGCTTGCGGAACAATTCGATACGCATCTCGGCGAGCAGCCGGTAGGCGATGTCGTGCGCCAGCCACGATTCGACCCAGTGCAGGATGCCCGCGAGCGGCGCCAAGAGGCCGAGGAGGATCAGCAGATAGCCGTAGGATGCACCGGTCTTGACCGCGGCGACGGCCAGCGCGCCGACGATGCCAACCCCGATGAAAGCGGCGACCCGGCAGATCCCCGAGCCGACGACGATGCCGAATTGCCGGCGCCATGGCCCGATGATGGCGGCCAAGGTCGCCAGGGTGGTCAGCCAGCCGACCCGCGCCGCGGCGGCGGAAACCGCGGCCGGCGCCTCCTCGCCGAAATCGGTCGCGTCTTCCGGCCCGGCCGCGCCGGGCGCCCGATCGGCGTCGAGCAGGACGTCGCCGCTGCCGCGCTCCTCGGCCTGCGCGCCCATCAGCCGGCGGTACGGGCCATCGCGCCGGATCAGCTCGGCGTGGCTGCCTTCCTCGACGATCCGGCCATGGTCGAGCACGAGGATGCGGTCGGCGCCGATCACGCTCGACAGGCGGTGCGCGAGGATCAGCGTCGTGCGACCGGTCGACAGCCGATCGATCGCCTCCTGGATGACCGCCTCGTTCTCGGCGTCGACCGACGACAGCGCCTCGTCGAGAATCAGGATCGGCGCGTCGCGCAGCAGCGCCCGCGCGATCGCCAGGCGCTGCCGCTGCCCGCCCGACAGGTTGACGCCGCGTTCGCCGAGCATCGTCTGGTAGCCCTGCGGCAGCTGGACGATGAAGTCGTGCGCGTTGGCGTCGTGCGCCGCGGCCTCGAGCTCCTCCTCGGTCGCGTCGGGGCGGCCCAGCCGCAGGTTTTCCTCGACCGTGCCGTGAAACAGGTAGGTGTCCTGGTGCACGACAGCGACCTGGGCGCGCAGCGTCTCCGGATCGAGCGCGCGCAGGTCGTGCCCGCCGATCCTGATGCCGCCCGATTGCGGGTCGAAGAGGCGCAGCAGCAGCCGGGCAACCGAGGACTTCCCCGAGCCGCTGGGCCCGACGATGCCGATCTTCTCGCCAGCAGCGACGCGGAACGAGAGTGCGTTGTGCGCCGGGCGCCGTCCGCCGGGATAGGCGAACGAGACCTGGTCGAACTCGATGGTCGGCTCGATCCCTGCCGCATGCCCCGAACCCGGAAGCGGAACGGCGTTGCACGGCACCAGCGGCTCGGCTTCGAGCAGCGCGGTGATCCCCGCCGCCGCGGATTGTCCGACCATCCCCTGATGCAGTACCGAGCGCAGGTCGCGCAGCGGCCGGAACACCTCGGTGCCGGCCATCAGCACCACGAGGAGCGCGGCAATGCTCATCTCGCCGTGCGCGACGCGCCAGACGCCCAGTGCAAGCGCGGCCCCGGCGCCGCCCGCAATCCCGACATCGGTGATGCCGCGCGTCATCACGCTGGTGCGCAGCACGCTCATCGTCGTTTCGCTGAGCCAGCGCGCCTTCTCGGCGAGCCGGTTGCCGTAGGCGGTGCTCTGGCCGAACGCCTTCAGCGTCGGCAGGCCCTGGATCGCGTCGAGAAACTCCGACCCGAACGACTTGACGGCCTCATGGCGCACACGCCCCTTGCCGCCCTCTATCTTGTTCCACGCCAGGGGCGCAACCAGCGTCACCAGCGCCGCGACCAGCATCACCGTCGCGACCGGCAGGTCCCACCACATGATGAATGCGAAGATCGCGATCGGCGTCAGCGCCGCGACGCAGACCTGCGGCACGTATTGGCCGAAGAACGTCTGCAGCTGCTCGACCCCGTCGACGACCGAGAGCATGACGCCGCCGGTGCGTTCGCCGGCGAACCAGGCCGGGCCCAGCTCGGCGATCTTGTCGTAGAGCCGGCCGCGCAACTCGCTCTGCACCTGGGCCGCCGTACCGTGCGCGATTCGGGTGCGCCAGTGGTCCAGTAGGCTGCGCAGGATCACCGCCGCACCCACCCCCAGGGCGGCGAGCGCGATCGAGAAAAACCCCGAGCCGGCGAAGACCCGGGCCAGCATCGTGCCGAGCAGCGTGAACCGCGCGATGCCGAACGCTGCCGCGACGAGGCCGATCAGGATCGCCAGCGCGATCCGGCCGCGCAGGCCCCGCGTCATTCGCCACAGCACGCGGTCGAAGTACATCAGCGAACTTTTTCTTCGGAGTGGGCGGCGCGCTGCGCGTCGCTCAGCGTCCGCGGGTCCGCGACATCGACGGTCAGGTGCTCGGTCGGCCGCGGCGTCGCGGTGACGATGCTGACGCCGCCGGGCGCCGAAAAGCGGTGCCAGGTGTTCTGCGGCACGACCACCGTGGTGCCGGCACCCACCTCATGCGACTCGAGACCGCTGTCGGTCATCAGGTGCATCGTGCAGGCACCGTCGACGATCTGCACGATCTCGTCGCCGTTGGGGTGCCGCTCCCACGCGGCGTCGCCGGAAAACTTCGCGCTGTAGATATTGCCGTCGCGGTACGGCGCCAGCGTCCTGAACGCGCCGGAGGCCTGCCGTTCGGCCTCGGTCGATTCCGGTCGGCGGCCGCGCATCATCGGCATCTTTGCGAGCGTGCCCTTGAGATCGAGGATCGTGGTCATCGCCGCCCTCCCTGCGTCGAACCGCGTTTGCGGGAAATCATACCGCTTTAGTCGGAATTCGCTGACCGACAAAGTTGATGCCCTGTGATGCGTGCGGTGTTTAAGCTGGACGGCCTCGGCGAGGGAGGAAGCGCGCATGCATCGAGTGTTGATCACCGGCGCGGGCGGCGGCATCGGCCGCGGGCTGCGCGAGACGCTGCGCGGCGTCTATCCGGTGCTGCGGCTGTCGGACCGCATACCGATCGCCCCGGCACGCGACGGCGAGGAGGTCGACCGGACCGAGCTCGCCGACATGGCGGCGGTCGAGCGCATGGTCGCCGGATGCGACGGCATCATCCATCTCGGCGGCATCTCCGGCGAGAACAGCTGGGAGAAGATCCTCGAAGGCAACATCGTCGGCCTCTACAACACGTTCGAGGCGGCGCGCCGGGCGGGGGTCAAGCGGATCGTCATGGCGACCTCGAACCACGCGGTCGGCTTCTATCTGCGCGCCCAGACGATCGACCACAACGTCGTCGTGCGCCCGGACAGCCGCTACGGCGTCTCCAAGGCGTTCAGCGAGGCGCTCGCCAGCCTTTATTCCGACAAGCACGGCATCGGGTTCTTGTGCGTGCGGATCGGCAATTACGGCGACCGGCCGATCGACAGCCGGCGCCTGGCGATCTGGATAAGCCCGCGCGACCTGACCCAGCTCGTTCGCATCGGACTGGAGCACCCGGACCTGCGCTATGAGATCGTCTACGGCGTCTCGCACAACAAGCGCTCGTGGTACGACAACTCGAACGCCTATCGGCTCGGCTACAAGCCGCAGGACGATTCCGAGCCGCAAGCGGCGGACGTGCTCGCGGCCGAGGCCGGCCAGCCGAAGCACCCGATCGCCGAAAAATACCAGGGCGGAACGTTTTGCGCCGCGGAGTACGACGCAAAGACGGAGCGGGCGTAGGCCGCTATGCGACCGCGCCGGCGCGCGACATCGCCAACCTGGCGCGGATCGCCGTTCGCACCGAGACGTACTGCACGGCGAAAAGCGCAGCCTTGGTGGCGAGCGGGAAGACCGCGATGAAGAGCGCCCATGACGCCGTGAAGGCGAGCACCACGACCAGGTTCGCCGCGGCGGTCAGGAACATCAGGCCGGCCCAGACATAGCCGAACGCCGTCATTCGGCCTTCGACCAGCGCCAGGTACGCCGCCGGCACATAGCGGTTCATCCAGCCGCGGCGCAGCAGAAACGCGCCGACGATCACGTAGACGACGCTCGGTTTGGCCATCACGAACCGCGGATCGTGCGTCAGCCACGTGGCGCCCGCCGAGATCAGCACCAGCGCCAGGCTGATCCATTGCAGCGGCTCGGCGCGGTGCCGGCGGATGAGGTTCCACGCGACGACGCAAATCGCGGTGGCGACCCCGACGCCGACCGCGACGGGAAGCGCGACATGAAGCGCCATCAGCGCCGCAAACAAGATGACGCCGAGCGAGTCGACGACCAGCGGTCGGGCGGCCGAGAGGAGGTTGCGCATCCGACTCCTCATGCTGACAGTATTGTCAATATGCGATATTGGCTCCGACCGGCGGTGCGGTCAAGCAAATACCCCGGTCGATGGCGCCTTGGGCTACCGCGTCAGCCGGCGCATCGCCTGGTCGACGCCGGCCAGGGTCAACGGGAACATGCGGTCGTCGACAAGCTGCCGGATCATGCCGATCGACATCGTGCCGCCCCAATATTTCTCCGGCACCGGGTTGAGCCACACCGCCTGGGGGTAGTGGTCCAAGAGACGGCGCATCCACACGCTGCCGGCTTCGTCGTTCCAGCGCTCCACGCTGCCGCCGGGACGGTCGATCTCGTAGGGGCTCATGCTGGCGTCGCCGACCATAACGACCTTGTAGCCGGGATCGTAGGTGCGCAGGATTTCCATCGTCGGGATCAACTCGACGTGGCGGCGGCGCGAATCCTTCCACACGCTGTCGTAGAGGCAGTTGTGGAAATAAAAATGCACGAGGTTCTTGAACTCGCCGCGCGCCGCCGAGAACAGCTCCTCGCAGACCCGGACGTGATCCTCCATCGACCCGCCGACATCGAGGAACAGCAGCAGCTTCACGGCGTTGTGCCGCTCCGGCACGAGCTTCAAATCGAGCCAACCCGCATTGTTGGCGGTCGATTTGATCGTGTCGGGCAGGTCGAGTTCGAGGTCGGCGCCCTCGCGCGCGAACTGGCGCAGCCGGCGCAACGCGATCTTGATGTTGCGGATGCCGAGCTCGATCGTGTCGTCGAGGTTGCGGAACTCGCGCCGGTCCCAGATCTTGACCGCGCGGCGGTTCTTGCCCTCGTGCTGACCGATGCGCACGCCCTCGGGGTTGTAGCCGTGCGCGCCGAATGGCGAGGTGCCGGCGGTGCCGATCCACTTGCTGCCGCCGTGGTGCCGACCCTTCTGCTCGGCGAGGCGCTGGCGCAGCGTCTCCATCAGTTTTTCCCAACCGCCCATCGCCTCGATTTGCGCCTTTTCCTCCTCGGTCAGGTAGCGCTCGGCGAGCTTCTTCAGCCATTCCTCGGGCAGTTCGGTGATCGGGTCGGTCGGGGTTTCCAGCCCCTTGAAGCATTGACCGAAGACGCGGTCGAAGCGGTCGAGATAGCGCTCGTCCTTGACCAGCGTGGCGCGCGACAAGAAGTAGAAATCGTCGATATCGAACGCGGCGACGCCCTCCCGCATCGCCTCCATCAGCGTCAGGTACTCGCGCAGGCTCGTCGGCACCTTCGCCGCGCGCAGTTCGAGGAAGAACGAGGTGAACATTCTTACGCTGCGGACACGGGCTTCAGCCGTTGAACGAGCTCCACCGTATCGATGTCGCCGTTCCAATAGGAGACGATCGCATCGGAATTGAGCGCGATCCAATTGGCGACGGCACGCTCATCATCCGATGACAATTGACCGGCAATCAGATGAGGGGCGGGACGAACCCCGACGACGGCCCTGTTGTCGATGCTCATGCGGTCGCCGTGAGCCATGTTGACCTTGATCCGCCCATCGTGGCGGGCATTGCCGCGCAGGCTGACCCAGACCGTCATCGGCAAACCGGTCGTCCGCGGATAGAGGTTCGCCATCTCGAACAGCTCGTCAGTTTCTTCCGAAACCAGCTTCGCTGATTTCACGAGCGGCCTCCTATAGTCTCAGCATCAAGATCTGTTTTCGCGTCTGTTCAAAAACGCCAGCCGCTCGAACAGATGCACGTCCTGTTCGTTCTTCAACAGCGCGCCGTGGAGCGGCGGGATCAGCTTTTTGGGATCGCGCTGGCGCAGCGTGTCGGCGTCGATGTCTTCGACGAGCAGCAGCTTGAGCCAGTCGAGCAGCTCCGAGGTCGACGGCTTTTTCTTCAAGCCCGGCACCTCGCGCACGTCGAAGAAGATCGTCAGCGCTTCCTGTACCAGGTCCTGCTTGAGCCCGGGGAAGTGCACTTCGACGATGCGCTCCATCGTCTCGCGGTCGGGGAAGCGGATGTAGTGGAAGAAGCAGCGGCGCAGGAACGCGTCGGGCAGCTCCTTCTCGTTGTTCGAGGTGATCATCACGATCGGCCGCTGTCTGGCGACGATCGTCTTCCTCAGCTCGTAGACGAAGAATTCCATGCGATCGAGTTCGAGCAGCAGGTCGTTGGGGAACTCGATATCCGCCTTGTCGATCTCGTCGATCAGCAGTACCGGCGCCGCGTCGGCCTCGAACGCGTCCCACAGTTTGCCGGGCTTGATGTAGTTGGCGATGTCGTGCACCCGCTCGTCGCCGAGCTGGCCGTCGCGCAGGCGGGATACGGCGTCGTATTCATAGAGGCCCTGCATCGCCTTGGTGGTCGACTTGATGTGCCAGGTGATCAGATCGCGGCCGAGCCCCCTGGCGACCTCGTGCGCAAGGATGGTCTTGCCCGTCCCCGGCTCGCCCTTGACGAGCAGCGGCCGCTCGAGCGCGATCGCGGCGTTGACGGCGACCTGTAGATCCGGTGTGGCCACATAAGTCTCGGTGCCCTGAAAGCGCTGCATCAGCCGTTAACCCATTGTCGTAGCGGAAAGGACATAACAAGGGATCGCGCGCCTGACCAGCGCGGCAAACGCCGTGCCGCCCGTCGCGCGATGGAGGTTCTGGAGATCGGGGAAGCGAGCAGGCGCCGCGGCGCGGCGGTTCAGGCGTGTTCGCGCGGCCGGTCGGCGACCGTAGAGGCGGGAGCGGCGCCCGCGGCGGGCGGCGTGACCTGCGCCGCCGGCGGGGTTGCCGCCGGCTCGTCCTCTTCCTTCATGCCGGCCTTGAACGCCTTGATCCCCTTGGCGAAATCGCCCATCACACGGGGTAGCTTTCCGGCGCCGAACAAGACGAGGACAATGGCCAGGACGACCAGCCAATGCATGATGCTCATCGAACCCATTCTAAACCCCGGCAGCTGTCGAGCTTGCAGTGTAGCAGATTGTACGGCGGGCGGCGAATCGCAGCCCTGTCGGCGACATGCTACGCGTTCGTAGCGGTCTCGGCTAAAGTCAAGCCTCGGCCATAAGGAGCGTCATCAATGGCTTATGTACCGCCGGCCCATCCAGCCGCCTGGCGGGAAAGCGCAACGGGGCAGTTTGCCGCAGCGGCGCGCCATGCCGCCGAGCACGAAACGCCCTGGGGTCGCGATCTCGCGGTGGAGATTCCGCGGCAGTTCGACGAGGACCCGCCGTGGAACGAGGTGCTGGGACCGGTCAGTCCGCGCGGCGGCCCGAACGGGCTCATCCTCAAGGGCGGGCAAATCGCCGCGGAGTGGGGCAACACGCTGCAGGTCGACCAAACGTTCAGCGTCGCCAAGAGCTATTTGGCGATCCTCGCCGGGCTCGCCTTCGACCGCGGGCTGATCCGCGACGTGCACGAGCCGGTGCGCCGAACCGTCGACGACGGCGGGTTCGAAGGGTCGCATAACGGCAAGATCACCTGGCACCACCTGCTGCAGCAGACCTCCGAATGGGAGGGCACGCTGTGGGACAAGCCCGATCTCGTCGACCGCAACCGCCGGGTCGGCGGCCAGCCCGGCACCGCCCGCAAGGGCACGCATCGCGACCTCGCCGAGCCCGGTGCGTTCTGGGAATACAACGACGTGCGGGTCAACCGGCTGAGTCTCGCCCTGCTTCGATTGTGGCGGCGGCCGCTGCCCGAGGTGTTTCGCGAGCTGGTTATGGACCCGATCGGCGCGTCGCACGACTGGCAATGGCGCGGCTACCGCAACTCGACGGTCATGGTCGACGGCCGCGCCATTGAGTCCGTCGCCGGGGGATCGCATTGGGGCGGCGGCGTCTTCATCCACGCCCGCGACCAGGCGCGCATCGGCCTCATGATGCGGCGCGGCGGCTTGTGGGGCGAAAAGCGCATCCTGTCGGACGAGTGGATCGCACGCTGCCTGACGCCGTGTGCGCTCAATCCGTCCTACGGCTACCTGTGGTGGCTCAACACCGAGCGGCGGCGCTATCCGAGCGCGCCTGGCGGCAGCTATTATGCGTCGGGCGCCGGCGGCAATCTCACCTGGATCGATCCCGAGCGCGATCTGGTGGCCGTGCTGCGCTGGACCGACCCGGCGGCGATGGACGGGTTTATGGCGCGGGTCATGGCGGCGAGCGGGTAAGAGAGCATCGATGGCAGCGGGCAATCTCGTGCAGGGCGCGCTGTTCACCGTGATGGTGGTGCGCGCCGCGATGCTGCGCAACCCAGCCTTCACGCAGGAATTGACGCAGCAGATCGGCCGCAGCCCGCGCTTCTTTCAGAACGCGCCGGTGGTGCTCGACCTGCGCGGCGTCGAGGATTTGACCGAGGCCAGCGACTTCGAGGCGATTCGCGACAAGCTGCGCGCGTTGACGCTAACCCTGGTGGGCGTGCAGAACGCGCAGCCGGCCCAGCTCGAAGCGGCCGCGGCGGCAGGGTTGGCGAGTTTCGCGCCGAGCGCCAGCACGCAGCCGCGCGGCGCCGGGCCCGCGACCCCGCCGGCCGCCCCCAGGGCGCGGCTCGTCGCCGAACCGGTGCGCTCGGGGACCCAGATCTACGCCAGCGGCAGCGACCTTATCGTTACGGCGGCGGTGAGCCCCGGCGCGGAACTCGTCGCCGACGGCAACATCCATGTCTACGGCGCGCTGCGCGGGCGCGCGCTTGCCGGTGCCGGCGGCGACACGACGGCGCGAATCTTCTGCACGCGGCTCGAGGCCGAGCTCGTCAGCATCGCCGGCCGCTATCTCGTCAGCGAGCAATTGCCGCAGGATGCGCGGAATTATCCGGTGCAGATCGCCCTCGTCGATGACCAGTTGACCATTACGCGGAATTGACGCTCATCATTGGCGGCAGAACCGATCTTCTCGCGGGTAATCCGATCGGGCCGGCCGGCGCCGGAGGGGAGGCTCTGGGTTGGCGAAAGTAATTGTTATCACATCGGGGAAGGGCGGCGTCGGCAAGACGACGACCTCTGCGGCGTTCGCCGCGGGTCTCGCGCTGCGCGGCCACAAGACCGTGGTCATCGATTTCGATGTCGGGCTGAGGAACCTCGACCTCGTGATGGGATGCGAGCGCCGCGTCGTCTTTGATTTCATCAACGTCATCAACGGCGACGCCAACCTCAACCAGGCGCTCATCAAGGACAAGCGCCACGACAATCTGTTCATTTTCCCGACCTCGCAGACGCGCGACAAGAACGCGCTGAAGCGCGAGGGCGTTGAGCGCGTGATGGAGGAACTCAAACAGCAGTTCGAGTACATCATCTGCGACAGCCCGGCCGGCATCGAGCACGGCGCGATCACGGCGCTCTATTTCGCCGACAGCGCGATCATCGTGACCAATCCGGAGGTCTCCTCGGTGCGCGACAGCGACCGGATCATCGGCATCCTCGCCTCGCGCTCGCGTCGCGCCGAGCGCAACGAGCCGCCGGTCGACGTCCAGCTGCTGCTGACCCGATACGACCCGGCGCGCGTTGCCAAGGGGGAGATGCTCGCGGTCGAGGACGTCAAGGAGATCCTCTCCATCCCGTTGCTCGGCGTCATCCCCGAATCGGAATCGGTGCTGCGCGCGTCCAACACCGGGACGCCGGTCGTCTTCGACGAGACGAGCCCCGCCGGCCGGGCCTATCTCGATGCGGTTGCCCGCTTTCTCGGCGAGCAGCGCGAAATGCGGTTCGTCAAGCCGGAGCGGCGCAGCTTCTTTCGGGCTCTGTTTGGTAGGGCGTGATGGGCTTTTTCCGGTCGCTGTTCCAGCCGCGCCACACCAGCGCCTCGATCGCGAAGGAGCGCCTCAAGATCGTGCTCGCTCACGAGCGCGCGGGGCGCAACGCGCCCGATTTCCTGCCGCTCCTGCAGAAGGAGCTGCTCGCGGTCGTCGGCCGCTACGTCGAGATCAGCGACGACATGATCCGCGTGACGCTGGCGAATTCCCGCGATACGTCATCGCTCGAGATCAATATCGAGATCGAAGGCGGCAAGCTCAAGACCCCCACCGGCGCCCTCAGCGCCGCGGTCTAGCGCGTCGGCCCCAGGGCGTAACCGGCCCCATTCCTCTCTGACCGTCGGGTCGGGCTCCGCCGACAGCCGCGTGCGGCATTCCGCGATCGCCGCCTCCGGGGCAAGCCGGAAGTAGGCCCACACCGCGCTGGCGCGAACCAGCGGCGCGGCGTCGTCCAGCCGGTCGCGGACGATGTCGGCGAGCGCGGGGTCGCCGCTATTGCCGATCGCGATCAGCACGTTGCGCACAAACCGGTCGCGCCGGATCCGCTTGATCGCGGTGCCGGCAAACATCCGCCGGAATGCGGCGTCGTCGAGCCGGGCCAGATCGGCCAGTCGCGGCGCGGTCAGGTCGCGCCGCGGCAGAAAATCGGGCTCGTCGGTTTCGCGCGCAAACTTGTTCCACGGGCAAACCGCCAGGCAATCGTCGCAGCCGTAAATCCGGTTGCCGATCAACGGGCGCAGGTCGGGGGCGATCATCCCCTCGTGCTCGATCGTCAGGTACGAGATGCAGCGCCGCGCATCGAGCCGGTACGGCGCCGGGAACGCATTCGTGGGGCATGCGTCGAGACATTGCCGGCACGCGCCGCAATGGTCGGTTTCGGCGGCGTCGGGCTCGAGCGCGAGGCTCAGATAGATTTCACCGAGGAACAGCCACGATCCGAATTCGCGCGACACCAGGTTGGTGTGCTTGCCCTGCCAGCCGAGCCCCGCCTGCTGCGCCAGAGGCTTCTCCATGACGGGCGCCGTGTCGACAAACACCTTCAACTCGCCGGGCCATCGCGCGACGATCCATCTTGCAAGCGCTTTCAAACGCTTCTTGACCGTTTCGTGATAGTCGCGGCCGCGCGCATAGGCCGAAACGATCCCTTCGTGCGACTTGATGTCGATATCGGCGTCGCGCGCGTAATTCAGGCCGAGAACCACGACGGTGCGCGCTTCGGGCCATAGGGTTCGCGGGTCGCCGCGGCGCTCCTGGTGGGCGGCGAGCCAGCCCATGTCGCCGTGATAGCCGCGCGCGAGGAACGCCGCGAGATCGGCGCGCACGCTGTCGGCGAGCCGCGCCGGCGCGAAGCCGACCGCGTCGAACCCGCGCATAAGCGCCTCGCCGCGGATCGCCTCGCGGATGGCCTCGGGTTTCGCGGCAAGCATCGCGCCTCAACCGCGGCCGCGATAGGGCGCGACGCCTTGACCGGGAAGGAAAAGGCCGGCGGGTGCCGCGCCGGTTTGGTAGAATACGTCGATCGGAATGCCGCCGCGCGGGTACCAATAGCCGCCGATGCGCAGCCAAGTCGGTTCGAGCGCCTCGATCAACCGTCGGGCGATCGTCAATGTGCAGTCCTCGTGCAGCGCGGCGTGATTGCGGAACGACCCGAGGAACAGCTTCAACGACTTGCTCTCGAGAAGCTTCGCATTCGGCACGTAATCGATGACGAGATGGGCGAAATCAGGCTGACCGGTGATGCGGCACAGCGCGGTGAATTCGGGGCAGGTGAAACGCGCGACGTAAGTCAATCCCGGATGGGGGTTCGGCACCGTGTCGAGCACCGCCTCCTCGGGCGAGGCCGGCAGCGGCGCGGGTCGGCCGAGCACGGGCTCATGCGTCACGACAGGGCCTCCTTCAGTTCGAATTCGGCGAGGCGGCGATGCACGATCGCCTCGCGCAGTTCCGCCATCAGATCGGCAAAGTAGGTCAGATTGTGGGCGGTCAACAGCATCGCCGCAAGAATCTCGCCCGCCTTGACAAGATGATGGAGATACGCGCGGCTGAAGCCGGCGCAGGCCGGACAGCGGCACTCGGGGTCGAGCGGGGCGGGATCGTCGGCATGCCGCGCGTTGCGCAGGTTGAGCGTGCCGGCGCGGGTGAAGGCCTGCGCGGTGCGGCCCGAGCGCGTGGGCAGCACGCAGTCGAACATGTCGATGCCGCGCCTCACGGCGCCGACCAGATCGGCCGGCTTGCCGACCCCCATCAGGTAGCGGGGGTGGTTCGCCGGCAGAAACGGCACCGTCGCCTCGGTCATCGCAAAGGTCGTGGCCTGGCCCTCGCCGATCGCCAGCCCGCCGATCGCGTACCCGTCGAAGCCGATCTCGACCAGCCGTCGCGCCGACCGCTCGCGCAAGTCGGCATGCGCGCCGCCTTGGACAATCCCGAAAATCCCGTGCCCCGGCCGCTCGGCAAAGGCGTGGCGCGAGCGCTCGGCCCAGCGCATCGAGAGCTCCATCGACGCCTCGACCGCGTCGCGCTCGGCCGGGTACGGCGTGCATTCGTCGAACGCCATCGTGACGTCGGCGCCGAGCATCCGCTGGATGTCGACCGACCGCTCGGGCGTCAGCAGATGCTTGCTGCCATCGAGATGCGAGCGAAACTCGACGCCCTCCTCGCCTATTTTCCGCAGCGCGGCCAGCGACATCACCTGGAACCCGCCGGAATCCGTCAGGATCGCGTGCGGCCAGTTCATGAAGCGATGCAGCCCGCCGAGCCGCGCGATGCGCTCGGCGCCGGGGCGGAGCATCAGGTGATAGGTGTTGCCGAGCAAGAGGCGCGCGCCGGTCGCGGCGATCCCGTCCGGGGTCATCGCCTTGACCGTCGCCGCCGTGCCGACCGGCATGAACGCCGGGGTCTCGACGATCCCGTGCGCGGTCGAGAGCCGCCCGGCCCGCGCCGCGCCGTCGCGCGCCACGATCTCGAAGCCGACGCTCATCGCCGCTGTGACGCCCGCGGCGCGATCAGGCACGCATCGCCGTAAGAGTAGAAGCGGTATCCGGCGGCGACCGCGTGCGCGTAGGCCGCCTTGATCCGATCGAGGCCGGCGAGCGCGGCGACCAGCATGAACAGGGTCGAGCGCGGCAGATGGAAATTTGTCAGCAGCAGGTCGATCGCTTTGAACTGGTAACCCGGCAGGATAAAAAGCCGCGTCTCCCCGGCGAACGGTCGAACCTCGCCGGTTTCGGCGGCGGCGCTTTCGAGGAGCCGCAGGCTGGTCGTGCCGATCGCGACGACGCGGCCGCCTTCCGCCTTCGCGGCGCGGATGCGCGCCGCCGCCGCCTCGGTGACGACGCCCCATTCGCCGTGCATCCGGTGTTCGCGCGGGTCGTCGGTCTTGACCGGGAGAAAGGTGCCTGGGCCGACATGGAGCGTGACCGTCGCCAACCCGATCCCGCGCTGCGCCAGGCGGTCGAGCAGGCGCGGGGTGAAATGCAGCCCGGCGGTCGGCGCGGCGACGGCCCCCGGCTGGTGCGCGAAGATCGTCTGATAGCGCTGGCGGTCGGCCGCGTCGCCGCCCGGCGGGCGCTTGATGTAGGGCGGCAGCGGCATCGCGCCGTGGCGCGCGAGCGCGGCGGCGAACGCATCGCCCTCCAGCGCAAAGCGCAGCAGCACCGAACCGTCCGGTTGCTTGCCCATCACCTCGGCGGCGAAATCGCCGGCGAAGACGATGCGATCGCCGGTATGCAGGCGGCGCGCGCCCTTGGCGAAGGCCTGCCAGACGCCGCCGCCGAGATCGTGCGCCAGGGTCGTCTCGACCGTGGCCTCGCCGCGCCTGCCGACAAGCCGCGCCGGGATCACCCTGGTGTCGTTCGCGACCAGCAGATCGCCCGGCCGCAGCAGCTCGGGCAGGTCGGCGACGAACCGATCCGCGAACCCGCCCGACGC
>Ga0335078_10006557_pt1 | contig 17213 bp, 14 predicted proteins | sample Lox_Sample_32_FD_206711 | JGI IMG/M metagenome (GOLD analysis project Ga0335078, IMG submission 206711) | Soil microbial communities from Loxahatchee National Wildlife Refuge, Florida, United States - Lox_Sample_3.2 | ecosystem: Environmental > Terrestrial > Soil > Wetlands | place: USA... | reverse complement strand
AGGGTCATGTTCGTCACTCCTGCTGATGATCGGTTGATGAGCGTGGGCCGTTGTGCGGTGGCTGGCTGCGCGGCGGGCGGGAACGACGCTGAGAGCCACACCTCCGGCCAGAACGAGGACGCCGCCGGCCAGCGGCCCGGCTGCGATCCAGCCCAGGGACGGCAGCGACGCGGCGACGCTGATGCGCACCGCGACCGGCCGGGACCGGTCTGGACTTCCTGACCGAGGAGGTACTGGACCGCCAGCCGGATGAGGTGCGTGCCTTCCTGCTGGGAACCTCGGTGCTGGAGCGGCTGTCCGGGGAGCTGTGCGATGCGGTGGCCGGGCGCACCGGTAGCCAGCGCCTGCTGGAGCAGGTGGAGCGGGCCAATCTGTTCTTGATCCCCCTATGAAGTGCGCGGCTGGTGGCGCTACCATCACCTGTTCGCCGACCTGCTCCAGGCCCGCCTCCGGGAGGAACAGCCGGATCAGGCTGCGCAATTGCACCGCAACGCGACGGCCTGGTACGAGCGGCACGGGCTGGCCGGTGACGCGATCCGGCACGCGCTGGCCGGCGGGGAGAAGGTCTGGGCCGCGCGGCTGATAGAGCGTCATTTCGACGAGCTCTTTTACCTGCGGGGTGAGGGAGTGACGATTCAGCGGTGGCTTGCGGCGCTCCCAGCCGACGTGACCGGCTTGCGTCCGCGGCTGCTGCTGGCCCAGGCGCTCTTGGCCCTCGCCAGCGGCCGCGTGGGGGCGGTCGATGCGCCGCTCGACGCCGCCGAGCACGCATGGGGGGAGGCGGCCGATGAGCCCTTCGAATCGACTGTCGGCAGGGGAAGCTGGCTGTTGAACGTCCCCGCGACGGTCACGACCCAACGTGCTTACCTAGCCGCGCTCCGCGGCGACGCCGAGGAGGCGGCATCGTTTGCGTCGCGGGCTCTGGCCGAGATAGGCGAAGACGAGTGGATGCTGGAATCTATAGCCCGGTGGAATCTGGCCCTGGCCGAGTGGCTGCGCGGACGGCTGGCCGAGGCCGAGCGGGGGCTCTCTTGGACCATCTCCCGGTGGCCGGCAGTCGGCGAGCGCGGCCTGGGCGCGGTGATGCGCGATCACCTCGGCCAGGTTCAGCTCGCCCAGGGCCGCCTGGACGCGGCGCACAGCACCTACCAGCGGACGCTGGCGATCGCCACGCCAATGAGCGGCCCGGTCATGCCCGCTGCGGGCGTCGGCACATGGGCCTCGCCACGGTGCGCCGGGTCCGAGGTGCGGGAAGAGCAGGTTCTGCTGCGGTGGACCCGGTGGCGGCTGCGCGGTTCAGCCAAGCGTCGGCGTTGCCAAGGACCCTTCGCCCGCTGCGAGACCTCCGGCGTAGAAGCGTCGCGCGGTGTCGATGAGTTCGTCCAGAGGTGGCCACCACGGGCCATAGGGCAACGACCGGAGAGCATTGCGGACCTGTGCCGCCTGCTCCCTGATATCCGCTACATCCGCGGAGCCCACCACGGCGACCCGGCGCGGCCGGGCTGCCCGCAGCGGGCCGAGGTGAAGGTCTGGTGCCACGCCGGCTGCTGCACCGCCGGCCGCTGCTGCGCCGCCGGCCGCTGCTGCGCCGCCGTCTGTGCCACTGCCGACCGGTCCGCCGCCGCGCGCTCCGCCGCCGCGCTCCGCACGGTCGGCCGGCTCGGCCGGAGCAAGAACGAGGTAGTAGTCGGGCAGTTCGAATTGCCGTGCCCGCCACGCGGCGAGCGCCTCCGCGGCCGCCTGCTCGAACCCGGCCGCGCCTCGCGTCCGTTGGGACAGATCCCACATGTCGTGCCAGCCCGACGCGACAGCCGCCAGCGGGTCGGCGGGCACGAGCACGAACGGCGACGCTCGCCCGGACGCGTCACGCAAGGCCGCGGCGGCCGCCTCGAGGCCGCTGCCTTCCTGACCGTGCGACGGCACCACGGAGACGTTCGGGGAGCGGCCCACCTGGGCGAGCAGGGCCGTTCGCACCTCGCCAACCAGGGCCACCACGGTCGAAGACTCGCGCCGCATGGCTCGATGATAAAGGCCGGTCCTGCGTCGGGCGCGGGCCGCGGCTGGGTCGCCAGGGCCTAACCCGCTGGCCGGGGCACATGGCCTGCGACAATGACGGCATCCACCAGACCACAAGGTGAACGCGTGGCTGGCCTGACAGCCGGCCGGAGCCCGTCCACGGTCACCGTGGTGCTGGGTCGCGGGTTTCCTGCCGCTGCGCGGTCGTCCCTTGCTCGTGCCCGAGGCTGCCCAGCGCTCCCGGTCGGTCGGGAGGAAGGGCCGGCCCCGCCCGACGTCGCCGATGATCCCGAACGGCTGCGGCGTGGCGCGCCAGCATGAACGGGCTCGAGGCGCCGTCCGGACGAACCGCGGACACCGCGCTGCGCGCCGACGGAACGGGTTCTGTTTTGCCGGAGGGCAGGGTCAGAAACTGTCTGCTGCGCCGTCCGCCGGCGACCGGGGGCCTGCGCTGGCGGCGGCCACCGCGCGCTGGATGAGGTGCCCGGGGAGGCCGGACTGCTCGCCGTTCCACCGGACCCATTCGGGCAAAAGCGCCTTTGCGCCGACGGTAACGGGGTTATCCGGGATCCAGTCGCTGTCCAGCGGGGAAGCGCCCGGGATGCGGGCCCGTTCACAGCCGCTCCAGGATCGTCGCGTTGGCGAGGCCACCGGCTTCGCACATGGTCCCCAGCCGCTGGCGGGCTTCGCGATCAATGCCTCACCGTGTCATGGCGGCCAGCCGTCCGCTCAGGTAGTGGATCGGCGGTTGGCGGGCGGTTCAGCGTTGTGCCGTCACGCCGCCGGCGGGCGGGATGCCAGGGTACCCGGGACGAGTGGCCCCCGGGGGCCGGCGCTACCTGGTTTGCGCCTGCGAGCAGGTTGGGCGGCACCGATGGTGATCCGGGTGTCGGAGAACTCATCACGGTGGAGAGTTATGCAGCCGCGGTGGCGGACCAGGGCAAGCATCCGGGCGTTGCCGAGCATGATGTCGGCTTGCAGGTTCGGCACGCCACGTGCCGCGGCGGCGGCGACAATGGCGCCGAGCAGGTGGCGTCCCAGCCGCCGCCCTTGCCAGCCCGGTGCAACGGTAAGGGCGAACTCACCGTCGCCGTCCGGCAGGATGGCATACCCCGCCTCGGCCACCAGTGCGTCCCCGGGGCCGGAAACGGCCGCGACCAGGCGATACCCGCCCTCATCTTCGGCCCGGGTCATCTGCTCAAGGAACTTACGAGACGGATGGCTCAGATTGAAGAAGCGGTGGTATCTATCCTCCTCGGGCAGCCCGCGGAACAGCGCGTCCAGCCCCTCGACGTCGGCATCCGTCACGGCCCGCACGGTAAGCGCCGGGCCAACGGGACGGCTCAAGGTGCTGACGACGCCATCGGCGGCGTCAGCGCCAGGTTCAGCGTGAGCTAGCAATGTGCACTCCTTCGGTGCCGGGTGTGTGCTGCGGTTCTGAGCCTGCCGGCGGGCCCTCTCAACCCGGCTCGGCAACCCGGCTATCACCGCTGTCGTGCTCCGTTAGGTAACGAGCCGCGGTGCGGGCTCCTGATACATGCCACGCCTCAGCGGGCCGAGACCGGCAGGCTGGTGGGGCTGTGAAGCACGAGCCCGTGCCGGTAGGCTGGCTTGCCGGTGAGGGCCAGACGGGGGAACCGGGACAGCAGCGCGGGGAACGCGATCTGTGCCTCCAGCCGGGCGAGCGGGGCGCCCAGGCAGTAGTGGATCCCGCCGCCGAACGACAGCGGAGGCTGCTCGGCCCGGTCCAGGATCAGCCGGTCCGGCTCGCTGAACACTTCCGGGTCCCGGTTCCCGGCCCCGGGCAGCGCGATTACCGGTTGCCCTTCGGACAGGCTCAGCCCGGCAACATCAAGGTCGGCTGGGGCGCTGCGCGCGGCAAGCTGCACAGGTGAGTCATACCGCAGCAGTTCCTCCACTGCCGGCGCGGCGAGCCCCGTCTCGGTGCGCAGCCGACGGGCTTGGCCGGGATGGGCGAGCAGGGCCACCAGGCCGTTGGCCAGCAGCCCGGTGGTGGTCTCGAAACCAGCCGCCAGCAGCAGCGCGGCCATGGTCACGAGTTCGTCCGGGGTGAGCTTGTCACCGGCCTCGGCAGCGGCCAGCGCCGAGATCAGGTCGCCGGCGGGGTGGACGCGCCGGTGCGCGGCCAGGTCGGCCAGGTACGCCCCGATCGCGGACGCGGCGGCGTCGGCCCGGTCCACGGCCAGCGGGCCGAGCACCTCCAGTCCGGCTAGCACCGCTGACCAGTCCCGGGCCAGGCCCTGGAACATCGGCCGGTCGGCGGCCGGGATGCCGAGCAGTTCCCCGATTACCGTGACCGGCAGCGGGAACGCAAAGCCGGCGACGAAATCGCTCTCGCCGGCGATCTGCTCACATGCCTCCGCGACGATGCGCTGCACGGCCGGCCGCAGCCCCTGCACCCGGCGGGCGGTGAAGGCCGCCGAGACCAGCCGCCGCAGCCGGGTGTGCGCGGGCGGGTTGAGCATCAAGATGCTGGTGAACATCAGCCGCAGCGACGGCCGGTCCTGCCAGTCCGGGTAGCCCGAGGCGGCGAGCATCCGCTCGGGAGCCTTCCGCAGCCGGTGGTCACGCAACAGCGCCGAGCATTCCCGGTAGCCGGTGACGACCAGCCTCCCGTCGGGGGCCACCACCGCGCGCCCCAGCGCCCGCAGCCGGTCATAGAGCGGGTACGGATCGGCCTGGCCCGCAGGCTCGGCCAGCGCCGCCAGCGCGGCCAGCGCGGCGAGCACCTCTTCATCCTGGCGGTCCGGCGCTTGCATGTGTGCGGTCATCGTGGTTCCTCCTGGTGATCAGGGTCCGGGGCAGCACGGTGGCTGCTCGGTATCCCTTGTCTTGCTGCAAGCATCGGCGCGAACCGCCCAGGCGTCGCCCGCAGAACTACTCACCGCCAGTACTCACATTCCTCGCGGCCCAGATCGGCTTCACCGCACGTCACCGAAGCGTGTCAACGCCGTGCCGGGCGATGGAACCGACCTGGCCCTGGTCCGCAAGGGCTTGTGGCGACGGTGACCGTGCTGGACGGGCCGACCGAGTCCGGCGTGCCCGATCCGTCCGCCCCAGCCTGAGCGGGGCCCGGCCGCGAGCGCGGGCCGCGCGGCGGGCATGCGGGCCGCGCCTGGTTACAGCGGCGCGGCCACCTTGTCCCGGGTGATGGCGCCCTGCTCCGGTTCCGCACCCCCGGGAACGGACGCGAAGCGGCGCAGGGCGAGGTAGCTGACCAGGACGCCGGCCACGGCCAGGCCGACGGTCACGTACAGCCCCGCGTGGAAGCCGTCGATGAACGCGGGGACCGCGCCGGCGCCGTCGTGGAGGGCGGCCCCCTCGCGGGACCGGAGCACCGCACCGATCACGGTGATGCCGAGCAGCCCGGCGACCTCACGCGAGGCGTTGAGCAGGGCGGAGGCGATCCCCGAGCGCTCCGGCGGCGTGGCCTGCAGGACCGCGTTGGCCAGTGGGACGTTCATCAGGCCCGCCCTGGCGCCGAACATCAGGAAGCCGGGCATCAGCCCGGCGAACGTCGCACCGCGGCCGAGCAGCGTGATCAAGAACAGGCCGGCCGCCATCAGCAGCATGCCGCCCGCCACCGTCCGGTGCGTGCCCGCGCGGGCCGCGACTGGGCCGGCCAGGCCGGAGAACAGCGCTACGGCCAGAGCCATCGGGACGAACGCCAGCCCGGCCTTGGTGGGGGAAAAGCCGAGGATGTTCTGTAGGTAGATCGCGGTGAAGAAGTAGATCCCGAAGACCCCGAAGGCCCACAGCATCATCGTGACGGTACCCCCGCTGAACACGCGTGACCGGAACATCGACAGCGCCACCATCGGGTGGCTGGCCCGGCTCTCGATGACCACGAACACGGCCAGCGAGGCCATGGCGAGGGCGAATGCCCCGGCGATCAGCGGCGACGTCCAGCGGCGGTCGTGTCCCTCGATCAGCGCGTAGGTGAGGGAGAACAGTGTCACTGCGGAGGCGGCCAGGCCAGGCAGGTCCAGGCGGCACGCGGTCGCGCCGTCACGGGCGCCGCGCGACTCACGCACGGCCGCCGCGGCGATGACGAAGGTCACCACGCCGACCGGCACGTTGAGGACGAAGATCCAGCCCCAGCGCAGGTGCTGGCTGATGAACCCGCCAATCAGCGGGCCGGACGCCAGCGCCATGGCCCCCGCCGCGTTCCACACCCCCAAAGCCGTGGTGCGTTCCCGCGCGTCGTCAAACGTGGCCAGGATGATCGCCAGTGTGGCTGGCACCAGCAGCGCGGCCCCCAGGCCCTGCACGGCGCGGCTCGCGATCAGCACCGCGCCGCTGCCGGCCAGCCCGGCGGCCAGCGAAGCCGGCGTGAAGATCGCCAGGCCAATCAGGAACATCCGGCGCCGGCCGTAGTAATCGGCCAGCCGTCCCCCGGCCAGCAGCAGCCCGGCAAACACCAGCAGATAGCTGCTGACCACCCACTCCAGCCCGGCCACCGGCAGGTGCAAGCTGCGCTCGATGGTCGGGATGGCCACGTTAGTCACATTGTTGTCCAGATACGTCATGAAAGTGGCCAGGCTCACCGCCACCAGCGTCCACCACCGCCGCGACATCGGCATCGCGTCTTTCCTCGTCCTGGGCCCGCCCCGGGCGACCGGCCGGTACTCCTGAGCGTTCATGGCTGCTCCGTATCCCTTGTCTTGCTGCAAGCATCGGCCCGAACCGCCTTGGCGTCGCCCGCAGAACTACTCACCGCCGGCACTCACATTCCTCGCGGCCCAGGTCGGCAGCGCACGTCACGGAAGCGTGTCAGGGGGCTTGGCCCGGCCTGACCGCCGGATCGGCTGACGCCGCCCGGGCTGTCTGGAGCAAGGGCTGGCTCCCCGGCGGCAGGGATGCGGAATGATCAGCTTGTCGCCAGCGTGGGAGTCGCTTGCGCGCCGGGGACGGCAGGAGGCGGGGATGGCCCCGGCCATTGAATTTCAGGTGGCCCGGGGGTGGCAGTGGGTCGCTGGCGGGCGGCTGAGGCGCGAGCTGGCAGTGGGCCGGCCCGGAATGGGTTTCGGGGCGGTCGTCCGCCTCGGCGAGCTACGCCGTCGTCAGGGGCGGCTCGACGACGCATGCGTCCTCTTCGATGAGATCGAATTCCACTCTGTCGCCTAGCTTGGCCTTGCCGTGATCGCGCTCGACCGGGCGGATGCTGCCGCCGCGGCAGAACTCGCCGAGCGCTTCTTCGCAAACCTCATCCCCGGGAACCGGACGGCATGTTGCTGCCGCAGGGCAAGCCGGCGCAGCTTAAAGGCGATGCGGGCACCGGCCGCCGAGCGGGATGCAGAACGCGCCGCGGTGCTCCTTCGCCACCCCGGCCGGGGCGCAGGGCGAGAACAGCGACGTCGGAAGCCCATCACGGCCAGGATCCCGAACACCAGCGGGGTGCGGCTGGACAGCGCGTGCTGAAGGTCGTGATTCTCGGCCGCGGCCCCGCCGACGAGGCTGCCGGCGGGCAAGGCGTGGCGGATCCGGTCGATGGTCGCTCCGGTTGCCGCAGCGGACGGCCCAGTGGCGGGCACGGCCTGGTCCAGGGCCCAGCCGTGGCCGGCCGGCCCGGGGACGGCCCCGGCGACGCCGGTGGTGTGGGCCAGGGCGGCCAGCCCGGCCTGCTGGCTGGCGGCGGGGACCAGGACTTGCAGGGTGCCGGGAGCGCCGGGCCCGAACGCCGCGGTGACCTGGCTGTAGCCAACCCGGGCGTTGGCCGGCGCGGGGATGATGGTGATCGACGGCATCGAGGTACGCAGCCCGATCACCGGGGCGGCGGCCAGGCCGAGCAAGGCCAGGCCGGCGGCTGCGGCGACGGCCGGGTGGCGCCACAGGACGGCGCCCCAGGCACGCAGGCGCAGGTCCAGGCGGTGACCATACGGGTGCGTGCTGTTGCGGCCGGAGCGGGTGAGGCGGACCCGGCCGGCGTCGACCCGTGTCCCGAGCCTCCCCAGCACAGCGGGCAGCAGGGTCAAGGTGGCGGCGAGCACCGCGACGACGGAGAGCATGATTCCCAGCGCCATGGACCGGAACGCCGGGCTGGGCACCAGCAGGATGGCGGCCAGGGAGGCCAGGACGGTGAGCGCGGAGAAGGCGATGGCCTTGCCGGCGGTGGCCATCGCCTCGGCCACCGACGCCACCACGGCATCGCGGTCGCCGGGCGCGGCGCCGTGGCGGCGCAAGGCGGCCCGGAAGCGGACCACCAGGAACAGGGCATAGTCGATACCCAGGGCCAGCGCGAACATGAGGGCGAAGTTGAGGGCCCAGATCGACACCGGGGCGATCTTGTCGGCCAGGACGAGGGCGCCGGCGGCGACGAGCAGGCCGGCCATGGTCAGCATCAGCGGCAGGCCGGCGGCGACCAGGCTGCCGAACGCGACGGCCAGGATGGTCAAGGTCACCGGCCAGGACAGCAGCTCCGAGCGCATCATGGCCGAGCGGTTGGCGCTGTTGAAGTTCGCCCACAGGGCGCTGTCACCCGTCACCGTGACCGTGATGCGAGAGGTGCCGAACCTGGCGACGGGCCCGGCGAGGGACCCGGCCGCTGTCATCATCGCATCGGGGCCGGCCGCCGCGCCGGCGGTGACGATCCCGGTCCGCCCGTCCCTGGACAGCGAGACGCCGGGCTGCGGCGCCACGACGTGGAGACCCGCCGGTCGGCTCGCAGCATCGCCGTCAGTTTGCTGAGGACCCTGCCGGCGGCGGGGTCGGTGGCCAGGGGGGCGTGGTGATCGACGACGACGACCTGGAGGGCACTGGAACCCAGGCCGGCGAAGTCGCGCTGGATGAGGTTGCGGGCCGCGACCGACTGGCTGGTGGAGTCCTGCCAGCCAACCCCCGCCAGCGAAGACAAGACACTGGGCGCGAACACCCCGAAGATGACCAGCACCACCGCCCAGGCCAGCAGCACGGCACGCAGGTGAGTGGCGGTCCACGCCCCAAGGCCAGCCATGACGCCCGGGCGCGCCGGCCCGGGAACCTCCGCGGTCAGCCGCTGGCCGGTGTGGATAGTGATCATGATCGGGTCGCCTCCGGGCGGGGGATGGTGGGTGTCGGGAGTGAAAGACCCCGGGCCGTACGGACCTGATCTGCCGGGCTCGTCTGGTTACCGGGCGGCCGCGCGGGACGTGCGCCGCCCCAGCCTGTTCCTGGCTGTGGCCGCCACGACCGGCTCACCCGGACGGCGCAGCCCGTGCACATCTCCCAGCCGTCGCTGTCGCAGCCCGCCGCCGAGCTCAACGCGGACCTGGGGATGTGGATGCTGCTGCCGATTCGGGTTCTTGACGGGCGTCCGCCAGCGGGCAGGCTCTCGGGCGGCTGGCGACGCCGATCACCTCAGGGCGCTGGGAACGCGGTCGCCGGCTGGTCGAGGACTCCGGCAATGGAGTCGAGTCCCACCCGCGACAGGCCTACCCGCGCTTCGTGAGCGCGGCCTGGGTTGCACACGGTGATTGTGTTTTCGCCGGCGCCGACGAGCTGGCCGGCGTATTCGGCGAAGGGGCATTCGAGCCTGACGTTGAGCGAGCCCCGCAGATGCCCGTGGGCGAACGCGTCGGCGGAGCGGGCATCGAGCACGACGGCACGCCGGCTTGGCAGCCAGCACGTCAGCCAGCGACAGGCAGGCCAGTTCTTGAAAGTAAATCGGTGCGTCCGTGGTGTGGTCTGCGCCTCGAAAATCCGGCGCGTGTCCTTCGTCCGCACAGTCATCTTTCCCTCACTCAGTTCCTGAACGCTCATGGCTGCTCCGTATCGCTTGTCTTGCTGCAAGCATCGACGCGAACCGTCCTGGCGTCGCCCGCGGAACTACTCACAACCAGTACTCATCACGGCCCAGATCGGCTTCACCGCAAGTCACGGACGCAGCAGCGAGGCAGGTTTGAAATCTCGGGCGTGCCAGCATCGGGGTGTTGCCGGCACCGGCAACACTGCGATCGCTCGTCAGCGGGGCTTCGGCCCCTGCTTCCCAGGCCTTGGCCTGGCCCGGGCGCCAGGTCAGGAGGCTGAGTCCCGGCCTGACCTCGGATCGGCTGACCCCGCTCGGGCTGTCGGGGCCGTATTGAGAAACGATCCGCTGCCAGGGCCGCAGGGATGCGGAATGATCAGCTTGTCGCTCGGGGGCGTGTTGGCCGGGGAGGGGCCAGGACGTACGCCGCACGCACGCGCACGTTGGTGGGCTCGTGGGCCGCGATCCGGACGGATTCCTCGGTCAGGCGGCGCGCCTGGTCGTACTGCCCGCGGCCGAAGGCCAGCGCGGCCTGGCTGCCCCGCAGATGCCAGCTCGCGGTGGGTGACCGCAGCCGCGCCACGGTGGGGGCCAGCAGCATGAGCTCGGCGTCTGCCACGCTGATGCGGCCGAGCTGGATCAACGCGTCCAGCCGCCACAGCCTGCCCCACAGCAGCGCGTCGTCATCGCCGTCGGCGACGCCGAGCGCGAGCATCCGGGCCCCCAGCTCAAGCCGGTCCCGCACGCCGTCCGGGCCGGCGCGGGCCACTTGCCGTGCCCGCAGCGCCGAGCGCAGCGCGTGCGGGTCTGCGACACGTTCGGCCATGGCCAGAGCTTGGCTGGACAGCGGCGCGGCCTCCGGTTCCCGGTGATATATGGCCTCGGCGGCCCGCTGCGCGAGCAGCCGCGCCCGCAGCGGACTGTCAGCGGCGGGCAGGCCGGCCAGTGCCTCGTCGCACAGCTGCTTACCGGTGGCAAGCCAGGCCGGGTCGGTGAAACCTTCCATGGCCAGGGCAACCTCGCCGATCAGCACAGGGTCGCCGGCCGTACGGGCGCTGCCAGCCGCCTCCCGCAGCGTGCCGGTCGCGGCGGCCAGGTCGAAGCTGCGCAACTGCGCAACGCCCAATCCGCGCAACAGGCGGCACCTGTCCGCCGCGCCCTGGCCTGCCGCGGCGCGGAGTGCGCGATCATAAAACCCGGCCGCGTCCTCCCAAGCAAGGTGGGCCATGGCGTCGGCCGCGGCCCGCTCCGCCCACCGCGCCGCCAAAGCGGCGTCCCCAGTGGGCAGGGACTCCAGCAGGTGATGCGCGACCACCGCCGGGACGGCATCCGCGCGGCACCGCAAATAGTCGGCCATCCGGGCGTGGGCGGTGAGCCTGTCGGCCGTCGGAAGTTCCAGCAGCGCGGACTCGCGGACGAGGTCATGGCTGAACCGCCATCCGCCGCCGGAAGTGACGAGCCCAGCGGCGGCGGCCTCGTCAAGGCAGGCCAGCACAGTCCCGACATCGCGCTGGGTAACCACGGCGACAGCTGATGGGTCGATCCCGGCGCCGAGAACCGCAGCGGGGCACAGCACGGCCCGGCAGCCGGGCGTCAGGGCACCCAGCCGGGCGCGGACAGTGTCACGCACCGCCTCCGGCACTCCGCTGGCACCCGAACCAACAAGCCGCCCGAGCTCGGTGACGAAGAAAGGGTTGCCATGCGTTCGCCGGCTGACCGCGGCCGCGACCTCAGGTGGGACCTGGCTCCCGGTGATCGCAGCGCGCTGGCAGGCGACCTCGTCCTGAGTGAGGCCGGCCAGGCGGATCCTGCTGACGGCATCCTCCCGGGCAAGCGCCGCAAGAAACGCCCTAAGCTCGTCCCGCCCGGCGCTCTCCGTGTCGCGGTAGGTGGCCAGCAGGAGCAGCCTTGCCGTGCCGATTCCGGCGGCCAGATGCCGCAGCAGCCGCAGCGACGGCACATCCGCCCAGTGCAGGTCATCGAGCACGACGAGCAGGCCAGTGCCGGCCGCCGCGTCCGCGAGGAACTCGCGAACCGATTCGAACATCTGGAACCGCCGCTCCGCCGGCGCATCGGGCTGGACCGCTCGGCCCCACAATCCCGGCGCGACAAGAGCCAGGTCGGCCCGCTGCTCGGCTCGCGGGTCATGGATCGCGGCGACGTCCCGGACGACCTGGCGAAACAGCCAATACGGCGGGCAGCCCTCATCCTCGCTGGCCCGGGCCCGCACGCACCGCCACCCAGCCGCAGCCGCGCGGGCCGACGCCTCCTGGGCCAGGCGGGTCTTGCCGATCCCGGGCTCACCGCCGATGAGCACGACCCGGCCCTGGCCACGGCAGGCCGCGCGCTCCTGCGCGGCGAGCACTGCCAGTTCCGGCTCCCGCCCGACGAACACCGAGCCTGCTCCCACTCCAGCAACGTTATCCAGGCACCGCGCCCAGCGAACCAAGCATGCCGCGGCGCCGATCAGCGACACCAACGCGAGCACAGCAGGGGCCGCCAGCGGCGCGGACACGCGCACTGGTTATTCCGCCCGTCACGGGCGGATTGCTCACGCTGGCAGGTTCAGCAATTCGAGTGGCCTGCCGGACCGCCGGGAATCACGCCCGCGATCTGAAGGCACGGGCACCCGATCGCCGGCGCGCCAGAATCCCCGTTCGGTGCGGCACGGACTGTCTTGCCCGCCGACCGAAAGCGGCACCAGATCGGCGGGTAGGTGTGCGCGCGTGGCGCTCTCCGACCTTGCCAGCGGTTCGCGAAATGAGCCGAGGCACCAGCCTTCGCTGCAGTACGCAGGTCGCGGCGCGTTCGCTGCCCAGCGCCTCGATATTGGCGACGGTGGCTTCGGAGACCCGCAGCCCGTTCAGGGCGAGCAGCGAGATCAGCGCATGCTGTTGTGCTGGCTCAAGCCCGGCGGCGACCAGCATCGCGCCGAGTTCGTTGCGGTCCAGCCCGGTGGCGTGCGAGTCGTAGTCCAGCCGGGGGCGCACGTGAGCGGCCGGAGAATGCTCAAGCAGGTCTTCTTCCACCGCGTACCGGTAGAACCCAACGATCGTGCAAAGCCTGCGGGTGACCGACCGTTGCCCGGGCCCATCCACTCCGTCGTGCAGCCGGCGACCCGGCCGTGCTGGCCGCCGCATTCGCAGGCTGGGACCCGGCTATCGGGGAGATCATCGCCGCAATCAGCGGCCCGGGCGGCAGCGGATTCACGTGGCGGATGTATGACCGCGCACCGCTGCCCCGGTGGAGCAGCGCCCAGCCCGGCAGCCGCTCCGGGCCACCAGAACGCCCCGATACGCGCGCGCTCAGAGGCCTGCGCACATTGAACCGTTAACGACATGACAGCGGATATCTGGAGCCGTCCCTGTCTTACCTGTGCCGGGCCTGACCGGAACGTCTGCGGCGTTGACATGTGGCCGAAGAGCCTCGACGTCGTAGCCGCTTAGTCCGAAAGCCATCAGCGACAAGGGGATTTGCACAGGGTCTGCGGCGCAGACACTGTCCGGATAATGGATCCACCAGGCAGCAAAAAGCATACAAAGCACCTGCGGCGTTTAGAGCGAGGACACCCAGATTCGGACTCCAGATAAGGGCCGCCATCCGCAGCCCGGCGCGGCTTCTGGCAGTGACAACGCGTGATCAGATGTTCGCCTGGAATGTGGCCGCCGGGTCGGTCGGCTGCGTCTTCATATGATCGGCATGCACCTGTCATGACTATGTCGGCGCGGGTGCCGACGACCGGAGGCGCCTGCGCCTGGCGGCGCCGCGCGCCCTGCCCGGCCATGGCTGGCGGGCGTCAGCCGGGTGGCCGGGCCGCTGCGACCAGGGGCAGGTGATGCGGCGGCGCGGGAATCGCGTAGCCGCCCGAAGGAGCGCAAAATAGATACCGCGCCGGGATTGCGCGACCGGGTGACCGGCGATCTGCGGAAAGGGTGGTCGCCAGAGCAGATATCGGGCAGGCTGTGCTTCGAACGCTCGCGGGGGGAAACCGGAATGCCGGAATGTCCGTTTCGCACGAGGCCATCCGGGTTCGATGGGTGGAAAAGCTTTCGGCTAGATCTCGGCATTTCGCGAGCCGCGAGCGTCTCAGACATTAGGTGGGCCGGGCGCGGTCCGGGCGCCTTCACCGCGACCTCGGAGAAGACGCCGAAGCCTTAGTCCTTAGTCCGAGTGATGGACAGCCAACTATGGGAGGGATCATGTCTTCACTCCGCAAGTTCTCTATTCCCACGTTCATCTTCGCGGCTTTGGCTGCCGCGGTATGGGTATTCCCGACGACGGCTCAAGCGGCACCCAACCCGTCGACCTACACCGGGGGAGGTGTCTGGGTTCACCCCGCTGCGCCCACTACCCAGTGGGGTGTCGGGCCAATGACGATTGAAGTCCGGGTGACGAATAGTTCCCAGGTCAATCACATCAACTTCACCGCCACCTGGCCCGGAAGCAACTGGCATAAGCTCTGTGACCATGTGCCAGTGACACACCCCGGGGATGACAGCTATACATACAGGTGCACCTTCGATCCGCAGGCTGCTGGAGTGCCTCAGCTGGCCGACATGAGCCTCAGCTTCGATGTGTACGGCACCTCAACAGACGATCCGCCTTACAACAAGGCGCCCAATGGCGTGCATGATGTCTCTTGGGGCTGGGGGTGCATCTACACTCCTCCCACCGGGGGGTGCGGCGGCTGGTAGATCACCGCGACAGGATTCGGGTGTAGCCGTCCGCGCGCGCGACTTCGGTTGACGCTTTACGCCGCTCGGCCATTTTCGACCGGCGTTAGGCGTGTGGATGGGCGGGTAGGGCATGCATAAAGCCATGCTCACCGGCGTTTGGCCGGGGAGGACAGCCAGCACAAGCCTTGGGGGGGTGGTCTGGCCGCGAGCCTCGTCCACGACCTGCTGGTCGCAGGCCCGCAGCTGGCCGCCGGGGAGGGCGTCAAGCAGTGGCCCGGCCCCGAAGAAGTGGTCGCCGTCGCCGTGGGTTACGGAGATCGCCCGGGGGCCGCTTGCCAGTATTGCGCACCCACGCCGGGCTGAGGACGGGATCGACCTGACCGCCGCCGAGGTCTGCGCCGGGCGTGACTGAACGGACCACGGCACCCTGCCAGGCCCGCGGGCAACTGCTTGAGCGCCGTCCGGCCTGGGGCGGCAGCCTCTTGGCCCCGGCGGGGGTCAGCCCGACCCCGAAGCTTATCCTGGCAAGACTCACCGGCGGCCTGCTTCACATCAGCCTTGGTGTGTGAGTGGGATACTTTCAGCGTGCCGAGGTGTACGTGGCTCGACAATGAGGCGTACGTGGCTCGACAATGAGGTCGACCTGCTGCTGGAGGAACTGGGCGCGTCCGGCATGCACCTCGACCGCCGACATGCTGGTGAGCTGATCACCGATCGGGTCCGTGCCGTCGCGGCGCTCATTCGGGTACTACCGTGGGCTGACCCCGGCGAACGACTACTCGATCCTCGGCACGGCTCGGATCGAGCCACTGCTGCGGCGGATCCGTAACGCGATGGAGGGCGCGGGGATCTACGGAGTCGGCCAAGGGCGAGTGCAACTCCGGCCGCACCGAGCACCCAGGCCGCCCATGCCAGGCGCGGCCCGCGAGGTTGCCCGGGCCGAAGCTGACGCGGGGGCTGCGCCGCAGGAACTGGAGCGGGCACGGTCCATCCGGCTGGTGGCGAGATCGACCGGCTACGCGACGAGCATACGAATGCCGCAGGGAATGGGGCGTAAGGGCATCCGGAAGGCGGAGAGCCTCCCGGTAAGACTCGAATCCGGGCCGGTCGCGGTGTTCATCGCACGGGCCCGCTGAGCCGGGCCGCGGAATGCCGGGTCGCTGGCTGCGGCCGCGAGAGCATCACCCGGCGCGGGTTATGCCGCTTCCACGACCAGCGGCTGCACCGCCGGGGCCTGCTGACCGGTGACGAGCTGGCGGCCTGGGTGGCCAGCGAGCGGCCCCGGATCGGGGTGCTGATCGACTTCGGCCTCGTCGAGGTGACCTGGCCGCGCGAGATCGTCAAGGACTGGGCCCGCTCTTCCCGGCCTTATCTGCAGCGGCTGCGGGAGACGCTGCGTGCCTGCCAGGGCGCCTCCCACGCCCTGGCTGCGCCGCTGAGAGTTACTGAGCAGGCTGGCCTCGGCGCCGGGGACTTCACCCGCATCCTCGACGCGATCAGCACGCAGCGGCGAGCCGACGGCAGCCTGTACTCGGCCAGCCACCGCAATCTGATGATCTACCAGTTCTGCCAGGTCATCGAGTACGGCCGGGCCAGCGGGCTGATGGCCACGTGCCCGACCCGTTCCGCCCCCAGACCCGGCACCGCGTGCACGACGATCCCAACGAGGACGAGCTGGGCAAGGCCCTGCCCGAGACGGTGATCCGCCAGCTCGACGCTCGCCTGCACCTGCTCCGGCCCGGCCGGGCGGGCCGGAGCGACCGCCGCCGACCTGCAGCTGATGCACCGGACGATCTATCAGATCCTGCGCGACACCGGGCGGCGCCCCGGCGAAGTGGTCAGCCTGCGGACCGGCTGCATCGAGGCCATCGGCGGCCAGCACAACCTGATCTACGACACAACCACAAGGCCGAGCGGATGCGCCGCCGGCTGCCGATCACCTCCGGCACCGCCGAGGTGATCACATCCTGGCAGCAGCGGCGAACTCGGCTCCCTCCAGCGCGGCTTGCAGTTCGGTGATCTTGCGGCGGGCGCGGGCCCGGGCGAGCTGGGCCAACACCTTGGGGGTGCGTTCGCCGGCGATCAGTTTCTTCCGCTCGCCCCCGGTTCCCCGGGCGGCCACCGAAGAGTTCCGGGTGATCCGGCTGCACACCCGCTACCGGCGGGACCAGACGGGCGAGCCCAGCGTCGGGATGTCGGCGGTGACGGTGCGGGCCTGGCGGGAGCGGTTCGCCGCCGAGGGGCTGGCGAAGTTCGGCCGGGTGCGGGAGGGCGGGCGGGGCCGTAAGCCGTCGATCAGCGCGGAGAAGGTGGAGGCGGTCGTGCACGCGAACGTTGCACGATAAGCCGCCGGGCGAGACGCACTGGAGCTGCCGGAGCATGGCCAAGGCGCAGGGGGTGAGCAAGGCGACGGTGCAGCGGATCTGGACGGCCCGCGGTTTGCGGCCGCACCGGGTGGAGACGTTCAAGCTGCCGGACGGCAAGCGGTTCGCGGAGAAGCTGGCCGACGTGGCCGGCCTGTACGTGAACCCGCCGGAGCAGGCGGTCGTGCCGTGCATGGACGAAAAGAGCCAGCTCCAGGCGCTGGACCGGGCTCAGCCGGCCCTGCCGATGAAGAAGGGCCGGGCCGGCACCATGACCTGCGACTACAAGCGCAACGGCACGACCACCTTGCTTGCCGCGCTTGACGTGCTCACCGGCACGGTGATCGGCGCGTGCCTGCCCCGCCACCGGCGCCGCGAGTTCCTGAAGTTCCTGCGCGCCATCGACCGGCAGGT
>Ga0335078_10006555_pt1 | contig 17216 bp, 12 predicted proteins | sample Lox_Sample_32_FD_206711 | JGI IMG/M metagenome (GOLD analysis project Ga0335078, IMG submission 206711) | Soil microbial communities from Loxahatchee National Wildlife Refuge, Florida, United States - Lox_Sample_3.2 | ecosystem: Environmental > Terrestrial > Soil > Wetlands | place: USA... | reverse complement strand
GAAAGCGAACAGTTCTCCGCGGCGCACTGAGCCGGGGTAGCGGCCGGCCTGAGCCCGGGTGACCCGCTGCTGACGCCGGTCCGGGTGACCAGCCCAGCCTGGCGCAGCACGGGACGCGAGATGGGGCCAGGCGGCACCGCAGCTGGGACGCCGGACTCCAGCTGATCGGTTCGCCAGCCGGCCACCGGGCCGGCGGCGCACTGTCCGCGTTCCGCCCATCAGGCCTCCCAGCGGCGAATAGTGTGCGTGATCTGCGGGACATGCCGGCTCGGTACTGGCCAGGAGTGCCTTCGACCGACAGACTCGTCCCCGGGGGAAGTCCGACTACGCCCTCGCGCGGCATCGGCCGGCCAGCCCAGCTGGCCGGTGCAGAAGGGACGCCGATGCAGGAACTGCGCATCGTCGCGGTGAGCGAGGACGGCAGCTACGCCGTCCTCGCGGTGCCGGGACGCGGCGGGCGCTTTTCTCTGCCGATCGACGACCGGCTGCGGATCATCGCCCGCGGGCAGTTCTCGCGGCTCGCGCAGTACGAGATCGAAGTGGAGAGTCCCTTGCGACCCAAGGAGATCCAGGACCGGATCCGTGCCGGAGAGACCGCGGAGGAGATAGCGGATGCGGCGGGGGTGCCCATTGAGCGCGTCCGGCGGTTCGAGGGCCCGGTACTGGCTGAGCGGGCGTACCGGGCGCAGGAGGCTCAGGGCGCGACGATCAGGCGGCCTGGGGACCCTGGACCCGGGCCGCGGCTGGGCGACATCGTGGCCGAGCGCCTGGCCGCGCTGGGCGTGGCAGCCGAGGACGCGCAGTGGGATTCCCGGAAGCGCGGCGATAACAGCTGGCAGGTTCAGCTGATGTTCACGGTCGGCGGCCGCCCGCAGCTGGCCGAGTGGACGTTCGACCCACGGCGCAGGCACGTCGCCCCCGCCGACGACGACGCCGCACGGCTCTCGCTGCCCGAGGCTGACCTGGCTGAACTGAGGCCAGCGCCGCAGATCCCGGCGCCGGCCCGGGCCACCGTCACGCCGATCAGCAGCCGGCTGGCCGCGGCCGCCGCGCCGCCCGCGGCCGAACCAGCACCCGCCCCAGCCCATGAGGCACGCGCTCACGAAGCACGGGCCCACGAAGCACGGGCTCAGGAAGCACGGGCCCACGAAGCCCGCGGCCATGATGAACCCCGCAGGCCGGAGCCCGCGGTGACCGGGGCGCGGGCCAGCGCGGCCTCGGCGGCTGACGCGCGGGCCGCTGACGCGCGCGGCGGCGAGGGCGGGGGCACCGCGGTCCGGGGTGCGGAACCGGAACCGTCGAGGCCGGCCGCGGACAGCCAGGAAACGCCGGTGCCGCCGCGCCGGGCCGCACGGAAGGCCGCGGGGGGCCGCTCCCGCCGCTCGTCCGTGCCGTCCTGGGATGAAATCATGTTCGGCACTTCACGGCAGCCGGATTAGTAAAGCGAACTGGCCTGGCTTTCTCCGGGCCCCGGGCCAGCCTGCCAGCCGATTGCCGGCCGCTGCGGCAATGCGGCTCGCCGCGAACGCTTCGATCATTGGCTGCCGTTTGCGGTTCTTGGTCAATTCATGGCAGTCAGTTCATGGCAGGCGAGGCAGCCGAATGCGCCGCGCCGACGGCTAACGGTGGCCGCGGGGCGCTGGCTCGCGGCAGAGCTAAGGACGGCCCAGCCACCGGGCAGGACCCCGCGCCCGCCAGTCGTGCAGGCCGCCGCCTTCCTTTGTCCGAAAGCCGCAGCCCGGCCCAATCGGCACCTCCTGGACGCCGCCTGCAGGCCGCCTCCGATATCACTACGTGATAGGCGGGCACCACGATGGCCGCGGTGCGCCGTTCGCTATCTCCGACCGGCCGGCGGGCTCACCAGGTGCCCGGTTACTGGTCCAGGCGCCGGCCAGGACCGCGTAGCATCAGCCAGCGTGAGGTGTGCGACGGAGCGGCGAGGGTGACCGGGCGTGGCTGGGCTGGCTAGCCGGGGCAGGCGCCGATGGGCCGGGACGGCAGCGGCGGTGAGCGCTGTCATCCTGGTCAGCGGATGCGGTCTGGTCGGCGGGCAGCGGACCATCCCGGCTGGCACCGCGATGACAGTGACCAGCCAGGCGTTCAGCCAGACCGAGCCCATCCCGGCCAAGTTCACCTGCCACGCCGGGGGCCGCGCCAAGAGCCCGTCCATCCACTGGACCGGCGAGCCGGCCGGGACGAAGTCGCTCGCCCTTATCGTGGACGATTCTTCGGCGCCGATTACCCCGTACATCTACTGGATCGTTTTCGATATAGGCCCGCAGACCAGTGGCACGCTGATCAACGGGATTCCCACCGGTGCCCGGGAGGCGGACAACAGCAAGGGAACGGACCGATATGATCCGCCCTGCCCGGTGAATGGCAGTCACACCTACCGGTTCACCGTTTACGCTCTCGACCGAGAGCTGCCGCTGCCCAACGGGGTCTCGCTGAAAACGGCATGGACCGCCATAGCACAAGCCACGATCGCGCGTGGCCGACTGGCCGCAATAGCCAATTCGTAATCAAGCAGTTGCAGCGCGTAAACAGGTCGGGCAAAAAATTCCCTAAAGTCATGACAACGCCGATACGGTCCGCCACACTGACTGACCAGTAGCTCTGTCTTGGATGGATTCGAGGCGCTAGCGACACCGGGGAAGGCCCGCGTGATGGCCGCGTGTGTGCCTGGCTAGCGCTACCCAGACGGCCATCGCATGTTGGGTGGTGCGATGTATCTGCTCGTGATCGGCCTCGTCGCCGTGATCATCGCGATCCTCGTCGCGGCGTTTCTGACGCTGCGGCGCAGGCCTGATGATGACGACGAGCCTGATTCGCGGCTGTCGGTCCGGAACCGGGCCCGCGGGCGCGGCCGGGATGACGGGTGGGATGGTGCCCCGCCGCGCCCAGCTGGACGCACCATGTCCGGCGGCCGGCCGGTAGTGTCCCGGCGGTCAGGCCCGGACTCGCGTGGCAGCCGTCAGCCCGGGCGGGGCTACGAGCCGGCCGGCTATGACCAGGACCGCGGGTACGAGCCAACGCCGCATGGTTACGGCGCGCGGACCGAGGTGGGCGGATACGAGCCCGAGCGCCCGGCCGCGGCCCGGCGCAGCGGGCGCTACTCCGGCAGCGGCGCGCCAGCCGGCCAGCCGGCCCGGGCCGGCGTAGCCACCCGTGGTGCAGCTGTCACGGACTACGACACGGGTCCGGCCGAGGCGCTCTATGACACCGGCCCGGGAGCTGCGGCTGACTACGCCACCACCGAGCTGCATGCCGACCCGGACCTGGCCGACTCGGACCTGGCCGACTCGGATGTATTCCCCCGGGTCCGCGGGGACATCCCCCGCCCGGCCGGCAAGCCCGGCAAACAGCGCAGCCAGCCCAAGAGCCGCAAGGCATCCCGCAAGCGCGATGACGACGAGAATGACTGGCCGAGCACCGAGTGGGACAAGCTGTCCGACGTGGAGTACTGGGCCGAGCTGTCGGCGGACAAGCCGCTGGCCACCACGGCGCGGGCCGCTGCCACGTCGGCGGCCGGCCGCACCCCGGACTCCCGCCCCGAGGGCGCCCGTCGTCCGGATGTCCGGCCGCGGAACACCAGGCCACCAGCCAGCCGCCAGCCAGGATCACAGCGCCCGGGCAGCCAGCCGGTGAGCGCCCAGCACACCGACCCCGGCGCCGGCGCCCCGGCTGCCCGCGCCGGGCTCGCCGCCCGGCGTGAGGACCCGGACGTGACCGAGCGGATCCCGGCCCGGGACCGGCCGCGGCGTCCCGCGGCCCCGGCGCCGTATCCCGACGACGACCCGCTGACCAGCCCCTCGTACTCCCGGTCCAGCGCTCGCACAGATGACAGCCGGTCCTACCGCGCCGGTGGCCGCGAGCCCGCCCGCGGCGGCGGCGCCCAGCCGGGCGGTTATCCGCGATCACCGGGCAGCGGCGGGTACCCGAGCGTTCCGGCCAGCGGTGACCGGGACTACCCGGCCCAGGCTGGCTATCCGGCCCAGGCTGGCTACCCGGCCCAGGCTGGCTACCCGGCCCAGGCTGGCTACCCGGCCCAGGCTGGCTACCCCGACGGTGCGGACCAGACCGATCCGCTCGGTACCCGGAGCGGCCCGCACCGCGCACAGACCGGCCCGCACGGTGCCCAGACCGGCCCGCACGGTGCCCAGACCGGCCCGCACGGTGCCCAGACCGGCCCGCACGGTGCCCAGACCGGCCCCCATGGTGTCCCGGCCGACCCGCTCGACGTCCGGACCGGCCCGCACAGCGCACCGCCCGCGGCCCCCCGGGTCCCCCGGGCCACCGGGGGCGGCCGCGACGATCGGCGCGTTCCCGACCCCCCCGCTCCGCAGCAGGCCCCGGCCAGCAACCCGTACGGGAGCTTCGTGGACAACGCCCCGCCGCCCCGCCGGGCGGCCACCGGGACAGCCAGCACGGGGCCGGCCAGCACCCGGCCAGCCAGTGGCCGGCCAGCCAGCACCGGCGCGCAGTACCCATCCAGCCAATGGCCGGCCAGCGGAGGCTACCCCGGGTACGGTACCGCGCCAGCGACCGCCTACCCGGACCCGTACGGGGCGGGCTCCGGCGGCTACCCGTCGGCCAGCACCGGGCCGGAACCAGGCACCGGATGGTACTCGGCCCCTCCCCCGCCAGCCGCCCCGCCTTCCTCGGCCGAGTACCCCTACCCGGGCACGCCGGGCACGCCGGGTGGCTACCCGGGCGGTAACGGTTACCTTGCCCAGCCCAGCCAGGCTGGCCACGACGGCACCTACGGTAACGGCTCGGACGGGGGCCGATACCGCGACGGCTACCGCGGCGACCCGTACGGCCCTGACGGCTATGGCGGCTATCACCATCGTCAGGGTTGACAAACCCACCCCGCGCGCCGCGACAATGTGCCGACCGACGCAAGGCAGGGGAGATGCTGGACGGAACTCGCGACCACGCACGCAGCTACCATCTGCACCGGCTGGCCACTGCGCTGGACACCAGAGGACTGCATGCGTCCGTGAAGACCACCTACCCTGCGTCGCTGCACATTTTCATCCCGGGCGCGACCATGCTGGCCGAGAGCATCGACTGCACCCCGGCCACCGACGGCAGCGGCCGCCTTCGCTGGTACTACCGGTGGTCCTGGGGTGAGGTGCTGCACGACACGGAGGATCCGTCGGCGGCGGCGGCCAAGATCGCTGAGGTGCTGTCCGCACGCTAGGCGCAGGCCAGGGCGCGCCGGGGTGATGATCCGGTCCGGCTTCAGCCGGACCGGCCGCGCGGCGCCCCCGGTCAACGCGGGTTCGGGCTGCGCAGCACGACGACCGACCGCGGGCGCACGGTGACCGTGTCGCCCGCGCGGCGGGCCGCCTGGCCGGCCGCGGCTGGCCGGTCCGGCCCGGCCAGCTGGTAGCTGTCCAGCTCGCGCTGCCATGCAGCCTGCGGCCGGGCCGGCGGCAGCACGAAGTCCAGCTGCTGCCACCAGGCGTTGACCAGCACCAGGAAATCGTCATCGACCAGCGGCGTGCCGTCGGCCGCCCGATCCGGGGCGTCGCACCCGTCCAGGTAGAGCAGGATGGCCAGCGCGTTCGGGTCGGCCCAGTTGGCGGAGGTCATCTCGCCGCCCGCCGGCGTGAACCAGCGCAGGTCCGAGGCGTCCGATCCGGCCAGGAACCGGCGCCGCCGGAAGACCGGATGGGCCTTGCGCAGCGCGATGACCCGCTGGCAGAAGGCCAGCAGGCCGGTATCCTGCTGCGCCCAGTCCACCCAGGTCAGCTCGTTGTCCTGGCAGTACGCGTTGTTATTGCCGAGCTGGGTCCGGCCCATCTCGTCGCCGCCGAGCAGCAGTGGGACGCCGAACGAGAGCAGCAGCGTGGTCAGCATCGCGCGGCACTGCCGGGCGCGCAGCGCCACGATCTCCGGGTCGTCGGTATCGCCTTCCGCGCCACAGTTCCAGGACCGGTTGTCGTCCGTCCCGTCCCGGTTGCCCTCGCCGTTGGCCAGGTTGTGCTTTTCGTCATAAGAGACCAGGTCGCGCAACGTGAAGCCGTCATGCACGGTGATCAGGTTCACCGACGCCGTCGGCCGGCGCCGGGTCCCCGCGTACAGGTCGGCAGACCCGCAGAACCGGGTGGCGAACTCGCCCAGGCCGATCGGGTGGCTGCGCCAGAAGTCCCGCATGCTGTCCCGGTACCGGCCGTTCCATTCACGCCACAGCGGCGGGAACCGGCCGAGGTCATAGCTGTCGAACTGGCCCACGTCCCACGGCTCGGCGACGAGCTTGACCCGGGACACCACGGGATCCTGGGCGACCAGGTCGAAGAACGCGGCCACCTGCTCGAAGCCGGCCTCCTGACGGCCGAGCGTGGCGGCCAGGTCGAACCGGAAGCCGTCCACGTGCATCTCGGTCACCCAGTACCGCAGCGAGTCCATGATCAGCTGCAGGGTCAGCGGGTCGCCGGCATTGACCGAGTTGCCGGTCCCGGTGGTGTCCACGTAGTAGCGCGGATTGTCCGGGTCGAGCCGGTAGTAGGCGGCGTTGTCCAGGCCGCGGAAGCACAGCGTCGGGCCCAGGTGGTTACCCTCGGCCGTGTGGTTGAACACCACGTCGAGCAGCACCTCGAGGCCCGCCCGGTGCAGCGCGTTCACCATGGACTTGAACTCGGCCACCTGGCCGCCGGGGCGGCCGGCCCGCACCTCGGCCGAGTAGCCCTGGTGCGGTGCGAAGAAGCCGATCGTGTTGTAGCCCCAGTAGTTGGTGAGGCCGCGCTGGACCAGGAACGGCTCGGGAACGTTCTCGTGCACCGGGAGCAGCTCAACGCTGGTCACCCCGAGGCCGAGCAGATGCTCGATGGCCGCGTCGTGAGCCAGCCCGGCGTAGGTCCCGCGCAGCTGCGCGGGTATCCCCGGGTGGCGCATGGTGAAACCCTTGACGTGCATCTCGTAGACGATCGTGTCCTGATAGCGGTAGCCGGGCCGGCCGTCGTCCGTCCAGCGGAAGTCCCCACCGCTGACCAGGCTGCGCGGCACGCTGGCCGCGGAGTCCGCGGTGCTTGGCTCGTCGCTGCCTGGATCGGCGTAGCCGAACAGGTCAGGCCCGGGCGTGACCGTCCCGCGCAGCGCCCGGGCGTACGGGTCGAGCAGCAGCTTGGCCGGGTTGCAGCGGATGCCGTGGCCCGGGTCGTAGGGGCCGGGGACGCGGTACCCGTAGGCCTGGCCGGGCCCGGCGCCGGGGACGAACGTGTGCCAGGCACCAGCGTCATAGTCCGCCATGGGGATCCGGGTCTCCACGCCGGCCTCGTCGAACAGGCACAGCACCATGCCGTCGGCGACCGACGAGCCGACCGCGAAATTCGTCCCGCCAGCGACGGCGGTCGCGCCCAGCGGGAACTCGCGGCCCGGCAGCGCGCCGGCCTGGTCGCTGGTCACTGCTGCACCTGGTTGCTCAGGTCGCGGGCCACGTCTCCCAGGGCGCGGGCGCTGCCGTGCCGCCGCAGGATCACGTCGGCGATCAGCCCGGTCCACCCGGTCTGGTGGAAGGCACCGATCGCGGCGCCGTTGTCGCCGTGGAAGTACTCGCTGAAGATCAGATTGTCCTTCCAGGCCGGATCGGTCTGCATCCGCTCGGCGCCGCCGAAGCAGGGCCGCCGCCCGTCTTCGCCCCTGGTGAACAGCGAGATCAGCCGGTCCTGGAGATCGGCGGTGATCCGGTCCAGGGTGAGCCGCCGCCCCGAGCCGGTCGGGTATTCCAGCTGCAGGTCAGCGCCGTAGAACCGGTGATAGCGCTCGAGGGACTCGATGACCAGGTAGTTGACCGGCATCCAGATCGGGCCGCGCCAGTTGGAGTTGCCCCCGAACATTGAGGTGGTCGACTCGGCGGGCTCGTAGTCGATAGACGAGGAGTAGCCGTCGACCTGGAAGTGGTAGGGATGATCCCGGTGGTAGGCGGACAGCGCGCGCAGCCCGTGGGGGGACAGGAACTCTTTTTCGTCGAACAGCTTGGCCAGCAGCCGCTCCAGGTGATCGGGGGCGGCCACCGAGAGCAGCAGGCGCTGGCCCGCCCCTTCGCCGCGCAGCTGCGGCGTTTCGGTCAGCTTGGCCAGATCGCCGACCCCGGCCTCGGTCAGGAAGCTCATGAACCGTTTGTTCAGGGTCATCGCCCGCTGCAGCATCTGGCCGTCAATGACCATGGCGGCCAGTACCGGAATGATGCCGACCATGGACCGGGTCTTGACCGGGGCGGCCTGACCCGACGGGGTGATCAGCCGGTCGTAGTACAGCCCGTCGGTGTCATCCCACAGGCCCTGCTGGGCGAGGGCGTCCCGGATGCCGGCGAAGTGCTCCAGGAACTTCAGCACCAGATCCTGCCCCTGGCGCCGGCCGGACCAGCTGAGGAAGGCGGCGATCGTGCCCATGGCCAGCGCGTAGGAGCCCATCCACCCGGTGGCATCGGACTGCTCCAGGGTGTAGCCGGCCGGCAGGTGCGAGCGGTCGATCGGGCCGATGTTGTCCAGGCCCAGGAAGCCGCCTTCGAAGACGTTGTTGCCCTCAGCATCCTCCCGGTTGACCCACCAGGTGAAGTTGACCAGCAGCTTGTCGAACACCCGGGACAAGAAGTCCAGGTCACGGCCGCCGTCGATGGCAAAGACCTGCAGCGCCGCCCACGCGTGCACCGGCGGATTGACGTCGCCGAAATCCCACTCGTAGGCCGGCAAAGCCCCGTTCGGGTGCTGGAACCACTCCCGGCACACCATGATCATCTGGTACTTGGCGAACGCCGGGTCCAGGTGGGCCAGCGCGACACAGTGGAAGGCCAGGTCCCAGGCAGCGAACCAGGGATACTCCCACTTGTCCGGCATCGAGATGATGTCGAACCCATCGAAGCTGCGCCACTTGGCGTTCCGCCCGTTCTTGCGCTCCGGCGGCGGCGTGGGCTGGGTCGGGTCCCCGTCCAGCCAGCGGTCGACGTCGTAGTAGAAGAGCTGCTTACCCCACAGCATCCCGGCGCAGGCCTGGCGCAGTACCAGGGCCTCGTCGGCGCTGGCGGTGGCCGGCGTGAGCTCGGCGTAGAACTCATCAGCCTCGGCCCGCCGCAGCTCCATCACCTGCTCGAACCCGCCGCCCAGCGCGGAGTGGAGGTCCTCCCCCGCCCCGGCCGGGTGCAGCCGCAGGCGCAGCTGCGCGGTCTGCCCGGAGGGGACCGTCAGCCGATACCAGAACGCGCATTTGGTGCCGGCCCGCTCCGGGTTGACGGTGGGCGCGCCGTGGATCACATGGTCGTTGATGCCGTCCTTTGGGTACGGGGTAATCGGGTCGGCGCCGTACAGCTTTTCCAGGTTGGTCTCGTTCTCACAGAACAGCAGCTCCGGCGCTGATCCATCGGGGCCGGCCGCGCCGATCAGTTCCATGGCGCCGGCGAGCGGGTGCTCGATGGTGACCGAGGCCTCCCCCGACGCCCGCAGGCCCGGCTTGGCCCGGCCGGTGTCCCAGGCCCAGGTGTTGCGGAACCATGCGGTGGGCAGCACATGCAGCGTGTCGGCCTCCGGGCCGGCGTTGGTCACCTGGATGGCCATCAGCAGGTCGTCCGGGCCCGCCTTGGCGTAGTGCACCTCGGTGATCCAGTACCGGTCGTCGTCGAACGCCCCGGTATCCAGCAGCTCGTACTCGGGCTCGGTGCGGCTCCGCGCCGCGTTCGTGCTGATCAGGTCCTGGTATGGGAACGCGGACTGCGGATAGTGGTACCGCCACCGGTTCCAGCAGTGGCTGGGGATGGCGTCCAGGTACCACCAGTACTCCTTGACGTCCTCACCGTGGTTGCCCTGCGGCCCGGTCAGCCCGAACGCCCGTTCCTTGAGGATCGGATCCCGCCCGTTCCACAGGGCCAGCCCGAGGCACAGCCGCTGCTCGATGTCACAGAAACCAGCCAGGCCGTCCTCACCCCACCGGTAAGCGCGTGACCTCGCGTGGTCATGCGGGAAGTAGTCCCACGCCTCGCCGTCCGGGCTGTAGTCCTCACGGACCGTGCCCCACTGCCGCTCGCTGACGTACGGTCCCCACTGATACCAGTCGCCGGCCTGGCGGAGTCCATCCTCCAAGCGCCCGAAGCCCGCCACCCGATCACGCTCGGCACCCACCCTCGTCCCCCTTCTGGGTGTTTGGCCATGTTCTGCCAACCTCTCAGAGTGGGGACGCCGGCGCCATCACCTAAAAGGAGTGAAGAACCAGCCGCGGGCCGCCAGGCATGCCGGAGCCCCGGCCGGGCGTCGGCCCGCCGGGGCCCCAGTTGACTAGCGGCCGATCTGCGCCGCTACCAATAATGGCGGCGCGGGCCGACCGCGTGGCCGATCGCGCCGAGCAGCATCAGGATCAGGCCGATGACCAGGACGATAATGCCGAGCGTCCACAGGATGGCCACCTTAAGCAGGAAGCCCAGAATGAGCAGGATAATGCCGATGATGATCATGTTTTCTCCTGGGGGGATCGTTTCCTTTTCTGGGGGTGCCGTTTCCGGCTGGGCGGTGCGACACCAACACAGTGCCGCAGCCGTCCGATCGTGATCCCCGGCCGGGGCCGGGGCGAAATGGGCCGCCGCAGGCTGCACGGCTCGATTAAGTCCGTCATCGCTCGGCCCGCCCTCAGAGCTCGGCCGGCCAGGACCCCCAGCGCAGCGCTGGCTCGGGCAGCGCGGGGGGCTGGGCGAACGCGGGCGGGCGGCTGAAGTCCAGCGCGTCCAGTGGGGCGCGCGCGGCCGCGTCCCGCGCGGTCAGCGGGGGCAGGTTCCACTTCTGCTCGATGAGCTTGAGCACCGACGCGTGATCGAACGTCTGGCTGGACACATACCCCGGCCGGGCATAGGGCGAGACGATCACCGCGGGCACCCGGAAGCCGTACCGGTCGTAGGTCTGCGGCCCGGCGTCCAGCTGCTCGACCTTGCGGACATACCCGGGGCGCACCAGCCGGAACATCGAGTGCAGCATCGGATGGCTGGTCAGCAGGCTGCGCCCGGGCACGTCGTCCGGTGGCACGGCATCCGGCGGCGGGACGTGGTCGTAGTAGCCACCGTGCTCGTCGTACAGCCAGATCAGCAGGGTCCCCGGCCACCCCTTGCCGTGCAGGCAGGCGTTGATCACCGCGGACGCGAAGCTCTCGCCCTTCCGGATGTCCTGCGGGTTCTCCTCGGAGTAGGCCTGGAAATCCGGGTCCACGATGCTGACCGCGGGCAGCGTGCCGTTCTCCGCGTCGCGGAAGAACTCGTCCAGGCCACGCACGTGCAGCATGTACCGGGCGATGCCGAGCGGGTACACGTCGGCGGTGAACTGCATGTCCTTCTGCAGCCCGGTCAGCCCGGATGGGGCGAAGCGGCGCAGCGTCCGGAGCCGGCGGCGCAGCGCCTTGGTCCGGTGCCGGAACGCCCGGCCGATCTTGCTCTTGCCGCCAGCCACCGGGTGGTAGTCCACCCACGAGATGTCGTGCCGGGTTAGCAGGTCGAAGATGGTCCCGTTGGCCGGGTAGTCGGCCATGTTCACCGGCAGGTCGTCGATCAGCCCGTTGGCTGTCCCGGAGACCAGGAACCGGCGGTTCGGGAACGTCGGCCCCAGGCAAGACGAGAACCACCGGTCGGCCAGCGGGAACGTCCGGGCCAGGCCGTAGTAGAACGGCAGGTCATGCTCGGTCCAGTAGCCCATGGCCACGGTGGGATCTTTGCCCGGGCACAGCCGCTGGGTGGCGCTGACGAACCCGTCCAGCTTGCCGTCATCCCACTGCAGGTGGGTGGCGTGCCAGCTCTGCGACGGTGTTTCCGCGAGCTGACCGGTGCTGGCCAGATGGTGCGCGGGCACACCCTCGCCGTGCAGGCCGGTGTTGGACACCTCGGGCTCGCCGTCCGGGCCGAGCGGGAATCCCTCGCCACGTCCGGTGAGCATGCCGAGATAGTTGTCGTAGGAGTGGTTTTCCATCATCAGCACGACGATGTGCTTGATCTGCGGCAGCAGATCGGTCCCCGCGGGCTGGTCTGGTGCCGGGCGCAGCCCGGTGCCGCCGCCCGCGTCCCGGCGGGCCAGCCGCCTCAGCTCAGACCGCTCGAGCCGGGTCCACACGTTCGCGCCACCTTAAGGTCGTAAGCCACGGTTCTCATCAGGGCGCCCGGCTCACTACCCGCCTAACGGCGGGGCATTCACGCGGTCGCGGGCACCCGCACCAGCAGCGCGCCCGGCCGCACGATGATCACTAGTGCCTGGGCGGAGCCCATGACCTCGCCGTCGAGCTCCCACAGCTGGGGACGGTCCAGATCGACGCGCAGCTGACGGAACTGCACGCGGGCGATACGCCGGGTCTGGCCGCGGCGGAGCAGCACATCCACCATGACCGCCAGCCAGCCCACCCCGCCGCGCGCAGTCAGCACCATCAGGTCCAGCAGGCCGTCGTCCGGCCTGGCCTCGGGCAGCAGCGCGACCCCGCCCTGCAGCGCGCCGACGTTGCCCACGATGACGCTGCTGGCCCGGCGGCGCAGCACCGGCCCGCCGTCGGCGCGCAGGCTGGCGCGTACCGGACGGGCTTGCAGGTGGCGCGCGGCGGCCAGCACGTAGGCCGCCCAGCCCAGCCGCTTCTTGACCGGCTCGCCGGCAGCGTCCAGGAGCTTCGCGTCAAAGCCGATCCCGGCCATGGCCACGAACGGATGGCCGTTCGCGCTGCCCATGTCCAGCCGCCGGTCCACGCCGGTCAGCGCGGCGGCCAGGGCGGCCTCGAAATCGAGGGGCAGCCCGAGGTTGCGGGCCAGCAGGTTGCCGGTGCCCGCGGGCAGCACGCCGAGCGGGATGCCGCTGCCCGCCACCGCCTCGGCGCACGCGGTCACTGTGCCGTCGCCGCCGCTGGCCAGCACCAGGTCCACCCGGGCGGCCACCGCCGACCGGGCCAGCCCCTGGCCCGGATCCCGGGGGGTCGTCTCCAGCCACAGCGGCTGATCCCAGGCGTGCCGGGCCATGGCCTCGCCCACCCGGGCCTGGAATTTGGCCATGTTGTCGTGCTTGGTGGGGTTGACGACAACGGCGGCCTTCATCGCGCCTCATAAGGCATGGCGCTGAGCATATTGGTCAAAACGGCCGGCGCCCCGGGGCGAGTGACACGACTCGCCGGGGCAGGCCGCCCGGCCCAGTGGCGTAGGCTTCGAGCCGGTGCCGCACGAATCAGGAGGCCACGACCGCGCATGACACCGGACGACCGCGGATGACCGCAGCGACAACGGCCGGGGCCGGGCTGCGCCGGCAAGGTGGCCTGGACGTGCTGGCCTGGCCAGCGTTCGACGCGGCAGGCGTGGACGCGATCGTGACCACGCGCCGTGGCGGCGTGTCCGCCGTACCGTACGCCACGCTGAACCTGGCCCTGCACGTCGGTGACGAGCCAGCGGACGTGCTGGCCAACCGGCGCCGGGTGGCCGCCGCCATCGGCGCCGACGTGGCCGACTTCGTGTTCTGCGAACAGGCGCACGGTAACCACGTGACGGCCGTGTCCGCCGCTGACCGCGGCCGGGGCGCCCTGCGCCGCGACGACGCGGTCGGGCAGACCGACGCGGTGGTGACCACCGACCCGGGTACCGTGCTGGCCGTCCTGGTCGCCGACTGCGTGCCGATCATCCTCCTCGACCCGGAAGCGCGGGTGCTGGCCTGCGTGCACGCGGGCTGGCGGGGCACGGTGGCCGGGGTGACCGGCGCGGCGCTGCACGCGATGCAGGGGCTGGGCGCGCGGCCCGGCCGGATGCTCGCCGCCGTCGGCCCGGCGGTCGCCGCCGACCGCTACCAGGTGGGCGGCGATGTCGCCGCCGCCGCCGACCGTTACTTCGGCGGGGACCTGACCGGGATCATGCGGCCCGATGGCGCCGGCCGCTGGCTGTTCGACCTGCCCGCGGCCAACCGGCGGGTGATCCGCGAAGCGGGCGTGCCGGACCGGCAGATCCTGGGCAGCGGCCTGGTGACCGGGGATGATCCTGGCTGGTTCTTCAGTGATCGCGAGGCCCGGCCGTGCGGGCGGTTCGCGGCCGTGGCCCGGCTGCGGGACCACGGGTGACCGCGACGGCGCCGTTCCGCTACGACGGCTACCGGCTCGACCCGGCCCGCGGCCTGCTGGCCTGCCGGTATTCGGTGGGTGGCGACCGCTTCGAAGAACGGATCACGTTCCCGGCCACCGGGCGCTGGGACGCCCCGCAGGCCAGCGCGGCCGCCCGGCTGGTGTACCTGCTGGCCGGCGTGTCCTACTACAAGACGGCGGCGCCCGGCGTCATCGACCTGGGCGAGACCGCGGTCACCGACCACGAGCGGGAGTTCCTGCGCGCGTTCTACGTCGACGGGCTGGCGGAATTCGGCTACCGCAACGGCCTCGATCTGTCCGGTCTGCGGATCGAGGGCCCCGTCACCGGTGGCGGCCCCCCGGCAGGCGGCCAGCCAGCCGCGGGCACCGCCCGCCCACTGGTTCCGTTTGGTGGCGGGATTGATTCCATTGTGACCGTCGAGCTGGTGCGGGCGCACGCCCAGCCCGCGCTGTTCGTGGTGAGCAGGCCGGGTGATTTCTTCGAGGCAATCGAGCGCCCGGCGGCGGTGACCGGGCTGCCCGTGCTGCGGGCGGGCCGCGAAATCGACGCGCAGCTGCTGCGCTCCACGGACCTTGGTTTTCTTAACGGTCATGTCCCGGTTACCGGGATCATCTCGGCCATTGCCGTCATGGCGGCGGTGCTGGCTGGCCGGGACGCGGTGGTGATGTCGAACGAATGGTCCGCGTCCACCCCCACGCTGGAGACCGCCGGCCGGGCCATCAACCACCAGTACTCCAAGAGCATCTCGTTCGAGGCGGGGTTCCGCCAGCTGCTCGCCGGGTCCCTGGGCGGGGCGGTCAGCTATTTCTCCGCGCTGCGGCCGTTCAGCGAGCTGTGGGTGGCCCGGCGCTTCGCCCGGCTGACCGCCTACCACGACAGCTTCCGCAGCTGTAACCGCGCGTTCTACACCAACCCGGCGCTCCGGCTGGATCACTGGTGCGGCGAGTGCGACAAGTGCTGCTTCATCGACCTGATCCTGGCCCCGTACCTGCCCGCCGCGGACCTGGACCGGATCTTCGGCGGCCGGGAGCCGCTGGCCGACCCGGATGCCCACGGCGAGCTGGCCGCCCGGTTCCGTGCCCTGCTGGCCACGTCCGCCGGCCGCAAGCCGTTCGAGTGCGTGGGCGAGGTCAGCGAGTGCCGGGCCGCCACACGGCTGGCCGCCCAGCGCCCGGACCGGGCCCAGACCAAGCTGCTGCAGGTGCTCGCGGCCGAGCTGGCCGGGCTGCCCGAGCTGACCACGGCCGGCGCGCTGCTGCGCCCGCTCGGCCCGCACTTCATCCCGGATGCCTATGCGCCCGACGATCTCCTGGCCTGACCTGCGCGGCCGGTCCGTCGGGGTGTGGGGCCTCGGCGTGGAGGGCCGGGCCAACGTGCGCAAGCTGGCCCAGCTGGGGGTCACCCCGGTGCTGGTGGATGACCAGCCGCCCGCGGCCGCGGTCGCCGGGCTCCCGGTCCTGGCCACCAGCGACGGCGGCCTGGCCGCGCTGGCCAGCTGCGAGGTCATCGTCAAGTCGCCCGGCATCAGCCGCTACCGCGAGGATCTGCGCGCGCTGGAAGCGCGGGGCATCCCGGTCACCGGCGGGCTGGGCCTGTGGCTGGCGCAGGCCCGCCGGGACCGGGTGCTGTGCATCACCGGGACCAAGGGCAAGAGCAGCACGACGGCGATCGCCGGCCACCTGCTGACCCAGCTCGGCTACCAGTGCCTGACCGGCGGCAACATCGGGCAGCCGCCCTGGGACCCGGTCCACGACGGCGTGGCCTACGACTACTGGGTGATCGAGACGTCCAGCTACCAGGCCACCGATCTGGCCTGGTCCCCGCCGGTGGTCGCGGTGACCTCGCTGCATCCCGACCACCTCCCCTGGCATCACGGCGTGGGCAACTACTACCGGGACAAGCTGTCCCTGTGCAGCCAGCCGGGGGCCGAGCTGACCGTGGCCAACGGGGACAGTGGCCTGCTCCGCGAGCGGGTGGCGCAGCTCGGCCCGCGGGTGCAGTGGGTGTGCGCCGCCGACGACCGGGGGGCGGACTGGATGGCCCCGCTCGGCCTGCTCGGTGCGCACAGCCGGCGCAACGCGCTGATCGCGGCGGCCTGCCTGGCCGCGATGGGCGTACCGCAGGCGTGCGACGATGCCGCGCTGCGCGCCGCGGCCGCGGGATTCGAGCCGCTCACCAGCAGGCTCCAGGTCATCGGCGTGGTCGGTGACGTCGCCTTCGTCGACGACAGCCTGTCCACGAACGTGCTGCCCACGCTGGCCGCGCTGGACGCGTTTCCCGGCCAGCGGGTCGCGCTGATCGCCGGCGGGCAGGACCGTGGCATCGACTACGCCCCGCTGGCCGACGGCCTGGCCGGCCGCCCGGCCCGGACCCTGGTGCTGACCGTGCCGGACAGCGGGCCGCGTATCCAGGCCACCATCGAGGCGCAGCGCGGGCCCGGCGTCGAGGTAACGGCGTGCGCCGACCTGGACACCGCGGTCGCCCGCGGCTATGCCTGGGCCCAGCCCGGCGGGGTGGTGCTGCTGTCCCCGGCCGCACCCAGCTTCGGCCAGTTCCGCGACTACCGCGACCGGGCCGGCGCGTTCGCCCGGGCCATGAAAGCCTGCGCCGCACCCCGGCCATGATCGTGGTCCTTTTATGTCACCTGCGAACCAGGATTGACCGTGATCATGAATAGGGCGCTGCTGCGGTCGCTGGCCCGGGTGGTCGGGGACGCGCACGTGCTGACCGGGGACGCGGCGGCCGGGTACGGGACCGACTGGACTGGCCGGTTCGGGGGTGCTGGCGCTGTGCGCCGGGGCCGGGGTGCCGGTCGTGCCGCAGGGCGGGAACACCGGCCTGGTCGGCGGGGGCGTGCCCGGGCAGGGCGAGGTCGTGCTCAGCCTGGCCCGGCTGGGCACGCTCGGCCCGGCTGACCTGGACACGGCGCAGGTCACGGCCGGCGCCGGGGTCACCCTGAGCCAGGTCGCCGGCGCCGCACCCGGCCTGGACCTGGGCATCCGCATCGCCAGCCGGGACAGCGCCACCGTCGGCGGCGCGGTGGCCAGCAACGCGGGCGGGCTGCGGGTACTGCGCTACGGGCCGATGCGCGCCCAGCTGTGCGGCATCGAGGCGGTGCTGTCCGACGGTACGGTGCTGTCCCACCTGGCCG